>Ga0182027_10005432_pt1 | contig 19386 bp, 10 predicted proteins | sample 712E1DmetaG_FD_121300 | JGI IMG/M metagenome (GOLD analysis project Ga0182027, IMG submission 121300) | Permafrost microbial communities from Stordalen Mire, Sweden - 712E1D metaG (Illumina Assembly) | ecosystem: Environmental > Terrestrial > Soil > Wetlands > Permafrost | place: Sweden...
GCGTTGGCGGATTCTATGCCAACATGCTGACCGGCCTCTGTTCGGGCGAGGAACTGAACCACACCCTTGACGCCTACGATGTGCTGCGCAGGCGCTATGGCATTGAATCCCGCACGGCCGTCATGTCGGATGTGCCATCGATGGTGGGTACCGTGCCCATGTTCCTCCGTGGCCACGGCATCAAGTATCTCTCATTACGTTACAACCCCTATCGTGGCCCGCAGAAGATCGATATGCTGGAGACTCCATTTTACTGGGAGTCGCCGGACGGCAGCCGGGTGCTGATGTGGAAGACTGACCAGAACATGCTGGGGATGAACAACACGCCGGCCCAGCACGAGTTCTCGATGAAAACCGTTGGCGAGTACTTGGAGCGCTATCTGAAACGGCCGGATTACCCCTTTGATGCGGTGATGCTGCATGGCTATTTCACGGATAACTCCAGCGCTCACGAAAGTGTGGCTAGTCTGGTCCGTGATTGGAGCAGCCAGTTTGCATACCCGGCACTGATCGAAACCGGTGGCGCAGAGTATTTTGAATACATTGAGAAGCATTTTGCCAAACACCTAAAGACGGTGCGAGGCGACGCGGGAGTTTTTTGGGAGGACGGCGCGGGTTCTTCAGCCTTCGAGAGCGCCGAGACGCGCGTGGCCAAAGAACGTTTGCTGAGCGCCGAAAAGATTGCCGCGTTCGGCGGTGCGCTGCCGGCGCCGGCCTTTCGGGACAAGATCGCCGCGGCCTGGCGTAACGAGGTCCTTTATGACGAGCATACCTGGGGGCATTCCGGCAGCGGGCCGTTACCTTTCCACCCTCATGTCTTGCGCCAATGGGCGGTGAAAAAGGGCTTTGCCGACTCGGCGGCGAAACAGGCTGATCAATTGCTGAGCGAGACGCTTAAGCGGTTCGCGTCAAAAGCCGCGGCAAGCGAAGACTCGATTCTGATCTTTAACCCTTCGAGCTGGGCGCGCAGTGAACGCGTGGACGTCACCGGGCCTGACGGGCGAGCGCTTAGTCTGTATGCCGAGGCCGTGCCGGCCTTGGGATACAAACTTTACCCACTGGGCAAGGGCATCCCGGCCTCTGAGGAGCCGGCTACGGGGCCGGCTCCGATCATCGAGAATCAGTACTACGCCATCCAGTTCGATTCAGCGACCGGCGCGATCAAGAGTTTGCGCGACCGCCAGCTTGGTCGCGAACTGGTGGATGCCTCCCAGTATGGGCTGAACGAGTATCTGCTGGCGAGCCAACCTAGTGTTGCTTCGGCTGGTGAGCCCAGCGCGCTGACGGTCAACCGTTGCAGTTCGCCGCAATTTGAGCGGATGAGCCGGCCAGGCCGGCAGGTAATGAGAATTACCAGTCAAGGACCGCTGACGCGGAACTTTGTGAGCCGGGTTGTCCTTTATGACGAGCAGAAGCGGATCGATTTTATCAACGAACTGGATAAGGAAGCCAATCTCGCCAAGGAGGGCGGCTACTTTGCCTTCCCGCTGGCGTTTAAGGATCCCGCCATTCGGCTTGAAATTCCCGGCGGGGTGATCCGCCCCGATCTGGATCAAATCCCCGGGGCTTGCAAGGATTGGTTCACGGTGCAGCATTTCCTCACCGTGGCCGATGCCTCTTGCGCGGTGGCTTGGAGCCCCATCGACTCACCGCTGGTCACGCTGCAAGATATTAACCGGAACCGCTGGTCCATGGACCTGCCAATAAAGAACGGCAATGTCTTTGCCTATGTCTTCAACAATTACTGGGACACCAATTACAAAGCCTGCCAGGGCGGGCCGCAGACCTTCCGTTTTGCATTGACCAGTGCACCGGCACTCGACGACTTGCGGGCAGGCCAGTTCGGCGAAACCGTGCAGTCACCACTCGTCGGCACAGTGGTGAAAGCCGCCACGGTGGCCGGATGCATTGAACCCGGCAGCTTGGTGGAACTCACGGGCGAGGGTGTCGTGATCCAAGCGTTAAAACCAGCGCGGTTTGAACCGGGAACGGTCCTGTGCTTGCGTGAAATGGCCGGCAAGCATACCTCGGTACAACTTAAACTGCACGGAATCCGCTGTAAGGGTGCGTGGCTGGCCAATCTGGCCGAGGATCGTCTAAGCCGATTGAAAGTCAGTCATGACGTGGTGACGGTTCCTTGCCGGGCTCTGGCCCTTACGACCTTAATCCTGGAGCAATAGTGGATTATTACGGATGCACGTCTAAAGAATCTCAAAGGAGTTATCCGTTACCATGACTGTTATCATGCACCAACCCGCCAGCCAAACCACCGGCTCGACCATGCCTGACCAGGGCAGTAGCGCCTACGTCTTCCTGCTGTGCGCGGTAGCCGCGTTGGGCGGATTGCTGTTTGGTTTCGACACGGCCATCATCAACGGCGCGCTGGATTATCTCAAGATTCATTTCCACATCCAAGCGGGCACGTTCGCTGAGGGCTTTCTGGTGGCCAGTGCCATCGTCGGCTGCATTCCCGGCGTGCTGATCTCCGGGCCGCTCTCGGACCGCTTCGGTCGCAAGAACGTGCTGATCATTTCGGCCATCCTTTATCTGATTTCGTCAATCGGCTCGGCCATTCCCCCCTCCGTCGCGGTGTTCTATCTTTTCCGCTTTATCGGGGGCATGGGCGTGGGTGCGGCTTCGATGGCCTCGCCGCTCTATATCGCCGAGGTCGCCCCGGCGCGCGTGCGCGGCACGCTGGTCGCGCTTAACCAACTCACGATCATCACCGGCATCCTGATGTCCTACATCATCTGCTTCTTCCTGAAGGACGTTCACGGCGCGTTGCAGAACTGGCAGTGGATGCTGGGCTCAGCCGCCGCTCCGTCGCTGTTTTTCCTGGCGGCGATGTTCTTCTTGCCCGAAAGCCCGCGCTGGCTGACCGAGAAGGGGCGCGAGGCTCAGGCGATGGCCATCCTGGCGCGCGTTGGCGGGCGCGCGTCGGCCGAAGCGCAGATGGTTGAGATCAAGGACGCCCTGGACCACGACCGTAGCGACAGCACAAGTGGCTCGGTGTGGCAACTCTTCCAGCCGGGGCTGCGCTTGGCGCTGATGATCGGCGTGGTTCTGGCCGTGCTCCAGCAGATCACCGGCATCAATACGGTGATCTATTACTCCACCACCACCTTCAAGGACGCCGGCATGGGCGAGGGCGCGGCCTTATTGGGCAGCGTCGGCGTGGGCGTGGTCAACTTCATCATGACCCTGATCGCCATGGCCCTGGTCGAGAAGGTCGGGCGCCGCCCGCTGATGATCTATGGTCCGCTGGCGATGGGCCTCTCGCTCGCCCTGCTGGGCCTGGCCTTCAAGCACCACTGGCTGAGTGCCATCCTCTTGTTCACCTTCACCTACGTGGCCGCCTTTGCCGTCAGCATCGGGCCGGTCCTGTGGGTGGTCATCTCCGAGATCTTCCCCACGCGCATACGCGGCCGGGCGATGTCGTTTTCGATCGTCGCGCTTTGGATCGCCTGCTACCTGGTCGCCTTCACCCTGCCCAAGATGTTCGAACTGATCGGTAAGTCGGGCACGGCCTGGTTCTACGCGGCGATGTGTGCGGTGATGGTCGTCTTCGATGCGCTGTTCGTGCCCGAGACCAAGGGCCGAACGCTTGAGCAAATCGAAAAGCATTGGACGAGACCCTAGGCATCGCCCCTTTGCGTGGCAAAGAATAATATTATATCGTATATATTTACACCATGAGGTTAATGGATTATGAAGCATCGTCGTCCGCGTACCCAGAATCTCACCGTTCCAAGGCTTCGGCGCGCCGCGACCACGCTGGTCGCGCTGGCGGTCTTGGCGATGGTTTCGGCCTTTGCGCCGGCCAAAAGCCGCACACTGGCCGCGGATCAGGCCCTGAGCAAAGGTTCGCAACAACTGATTCCCGCGCCTGCGCGCGCGCGTCTGCCTCGTTCGCTGGCCGCCATTCCGCTAGCGGTCAAGGTCTGGAATTTCAACATAATGGGCGATCGCGAGGGCTGGACGGTCCCCAGTTTCTATAACGGTTCCTCGTTTGGCGGCGCCCTGTGGCTGGCCATCCAAGACGAAGACCCCACCCCTGAACTCCACCAAGTCTATCCCATCAGGACGGCGGAGATCGTCTCGCCCGCCAACTTGAACATCCCCACCAACGGGATCCAGAAAATCAAGCTGCGCATACTCAACCTGTCTCCCGAAACCGATGGGACCGTGCGCTGGTCGGATGGGCCGGATCATTACGTTGGGAGCCGCCGCTTTTCCATGAAACCTTATTGCCCCACGTGGCAGGAGATCGTTTGCCATATCGACGGCGCGTGGCAGGCGACTTCGATATACGACCTGCGGTTCACCATGATGCAACTCGGCCGCCGTGGTGATATCTTCATCGATTGGATCGCCTTGACCGACGGCACGCCGCGTCCGGCGCTGGTGCGGCCCGACGTGAACAGTGCCGCGGTGGTGCCACAGATTACCATTCCTGGCATCGCGCAGGCCGATTTCCAGGAGGCCTTCAATGTCCTCAACGAGTGTCTTGTCGTGGACGTCCCGATGGCGGGCTTCACTTACCCCTATCTTTGTCCCGGCGGCGCGTACGGCTGGAACTGGTGGCAACTCGACACCAGCCTGAACGTGGCCGGGACCAAGTGGGTCAATCAGCCCCTGTCCGAAGGCACGCTCCGCGGCTTCATTGACGTCCAGGCCCAAAATCCTGACGGACGCATCGATCTGTGGGGCAGCTCGCCGATTCGCGGCGGGGTGGGCGATGTCAGCAGCCTCCCGCGTTACTTCGAGGCAGCCTACGATGTGGCCCGGCGCACGGCCGACGCAGCGCTGCGTGAAGCGATCTATAGTTCCATGAAAGGCTATCTCGACTGGTGGCTCTCGTCGCCAAAATACAACGACACGTTCGGGCTGGTGACCGGCTACTTCGAAGAAGCGTTGGGGGGTCCACAGCCGGGCCCCCAGATGTCCGCCCCGGTGGACCTGAATATGGCTGTCGCGGTCGGCTGCAAAAACATTATCGAGTTGGCCAAAGCCCTAGGTAAGACGGCGGACCAGCAGCAGTACCAGGCCATCTTCGATCAATTGACCCAGAACATGAACCATTACATGTGGGACGAGACCAAGGGGGCCCACTACTCGGTGGACATCCAGGCGCGCCGCCGCTATAACGACCTGATCTGCTCCACCTTCGACACCTTGCGTGGCCAGGTGGCGCCGCCTGAGCGCGTGGCCAGAATGTTACCCCTGCTGCTCGATCCTGCCCAATTCAACTGGGGCATTCGGCCCGTGACCAGCGTCGCCAAGACGAATCCAACGTATGTTGAGGCGACGGGACAGTATGACGGACGGGCCTGGTATGGTGATCTCTGGACGATGCGCAATCTGCCGATCATCTTCGGCCTGGAGGACATCGGCCGCCACGATCTGGCCGGCGAACTGGCTTGGATGACGATCAAGACCTTCAACGGGCACTACTGCGAATTCGTCGTCCCCTGCACCGGTGCAAGCGAAGGGGTGCCGCGTTACGGCTGGTCGGCCTCACAGTATGTTCAGGCCATCGTCGAGCACCTGTTCGGCGTGGATTACGACCGATTGCACAACCGTCTGCGCATTGTGCCGCGTGTCCCCGCGGCCCTCGAGGATCAGACGATCACCCTTGACAAGTTGATCCTGCCGGGCAATGGCGATTGCCGGCTGAAGCTGACCGTGGCGCCGGCCGGCAACAACATCCGGCATATTGCGCTTACGATCACAGGTGATCCTGGCGTGCAGAATCTGGAAGTCTTCCTGTCCCTGACGGCCGGCATGCGGACTCCCCGGGTCACCGACACGGACCATGATTCGAACCTGACCGTGATTAAGTCCGCCGATGGCCTCACCGGCGTCGCCGGTGTCCAGCTTCCTCTGACGGGTCAGCTCAACCTGCAGTTTGATTACACGGCCTCGGCATCTACCGCGCGGTGGGAACAATACTCGACGCTGCGCCCCGCGAAGGAGCGATGACTCCAGCGAAAGGTAATCGACCTCCGCCTATTCTCGCGCAACCCATTCGTTAATAGACGCAGGCTTTGATCGCCTCGACAAAGGCGTCCAACTGCTCATCGCTGATAGAATAATCGAGATCATGGGTCGAGACGATCAGCCCGCCATCGCCGCCGGCCTTCATGAACAGATCCTCGACATGCTCCTTGATCTGTGTAAGCGACATGAGATGCAAGCGCGCCGTATCGATGCCGCCATAGACGCCCATCCGGCCGTGGTAGGTTCGCTTGAAGGCACTGATGTCCTGAAGGTTGGGTTGCAGCGGGTTGAGCATGCGCACGCCCAACTCCTCGGCGAAAACATCCCAGATAGGCTCCGCGTTACCATCGGTATGAAAGAAAACAGGTTTGTGGTGCGCGTGGGCCGCGTCGATCACTTTCTTCCAATGCGGCAGCACGAACTCGCGGAATTGCGCCGGCGACATGAGCAAGCCGCGATTGAAGGCGATGTCGTCCATCACGTAGAGCGCCGCGATATCGGTCCGGCAAACCTGGTCGGCCGCGCCGGCCATCACATCAGAGAGCCGGCCGAAGAAAGCTTTGACCGCTTCCGGCTCCAGCAGCATGTCCAGATAGAGCATCTCCTGGGAGCGCATGCCTTCGACATAGGTCAGAACATTGGGCAGGTCGGCGATCACCGCCCGGTCGGCAAAGCGCCGCAGGTCGTACGCAAGCGACTCGTAAAGGGCCGGGTCGGCGGGGTCGGGCAACGCAATCGCGCGCGCGTCTTCAAACGAAGCAAAAAGGGGCTCGGCCAGCCAGGAAGTGCCTTTGCGCTGCGCCATTCGGCCCTGCGGATACGGGATCGGAATGATCGACTCGACGATATCGGCGTCATAATGGCGGACCCGGAAATCGGGACCGTGCCGCGCATCCAATTCCGCCATGCGTCGGCGATCCATCCAAAAATTGAAGGCGACGCGATCGGGCTTTTCAAAATGGATAATCCGTTCGACGCGTTCACGAGAAGTTAAACTCACGCTCTTGGCTCCTTTGGTCTTCATTCCGGACGATCCCCGAAGAGTTTAACGTTAAACCGCTCAAAGCAAACAACCCAGCGGGCCCGCGCTGATCGAGATCCCGTTGATCCCATCCCAAGCGAGTCACAATAGATAATGCGACACGACTCGAGACCGCAGTTCAGCGGCGAATGCTGGATTCGCGAATCGAGAGGGTGGCGGGCAAGATGGTGTGAACCGGTGCCGTGTTGCCGTGCTCGATCATTTCGACCAGGATGCGGGCGCTCTCTTTGGCCATTTCAAAGTAGGGGATTTCAATGGAGGTGATCATGGGCGAACTGTATTTCTGCTTGAAGGTGATATCAAAACCGGCGAGCAAGGTGTCCTCGGGGATGCGGCGGTTGAGCTTTTCGCAGGCCTCGATCACCATTTCCGTAAGCGGGCCGGCACCGGTAATGACCGCATCGATTTCGCCATGGCCGTGCAGGAACTCCAGAATATCGGCCTCAAAGTGCTGATTATCGCCTTGAAAGAGGATGTACTCGGGATGGTAGGGGAGGCCACTTTCCTTCAAGGCTGCCTGATAGCCCAGATGGCGGTCGCGGATGGCCACATTCTCCTCGTCCGACGGCATGATCATGAGAATATGCTCGGCTCCCGCGTGGATGAGGTGCTTGGTCAAGCGGTGGTTTTCATCGATGTTGTCGATATCGGCGCTGGAGATGCGGGGATTTTCGGGACAGCGGCCCAGCAGCACGATGTTTTTATTCTTCTCGTAGATTTCAAGATATTCCTGGTGGCGATAGCTGGGCTGCATGTAAAGCAGGCCATCGACAATATCGGGGTAGATCTGATTGGGGTTGGCGAGCTGGTCATCGTGTTCGCTACGCGGCATGTAAACCGTCGTGTAGCCGGCCAAATTGAAGCAATTGGTAAGGCCGATCAGCAGCAAGCCAATGCCGTAGCACTCATGGGTGTGCAAATCGGGGGAAAGCGACATATCCACCAGCTTGCCATCGACAATGATGCTGGGCTGGGAAATGCCGATGAACTTGCTTTGTTGCAGGCGCAGGGATTGGGCAAAACGGTTGGGCTGGTAACCCAGACGCTCGGCCATTTTTCTAACATGCTGGATCGTTTCGGGGCGCATGGACAAGTCTCGCTCGGGTTTGCTTAACACCTTCGAGACCGTTGTTGCGCTCAGGCCGCATTCCCTGGCGACATCATGGATGGTCACCCGCTTATGGATCGCCTCATTATTTGCTACTGGGACCATTTTTTCTCTTGACCTGCCTTAGATTATCGATTATCCTAGCGACCATAAGAACGAGTTTTAACCTCATCCCTATGCAGACAGGATAATCGATACCTTACTAAAAATAAAGAACAATTTGAAAAGAGAGCCGCCAGGATTATCGTTTACTTAACATTGCCCTAAACGCCTTATTCCCAAGAGCTTGCGCTCAGTCCGCCGGCTCTGGTGAAGCAAGCCGCGACAGCCCTTGTTTTCAAGGGGGAAGTGCGTCCTATGCCTCCCGTCCGTTGGTCCTCAATTTCCGCCGCAGCTGCCCAGGGGAAACCCTCGCTCCCTGAGGCGCAGACCACGGCTCAGCTCGGGGTGATCGAGCTTATAGGGTTTCTATACATTTCCCGAGAACCCGGAATGGCCCCAAATTCCAATGCTGTCTGGAAGTGAGCAGTCCTGATCATGATAAACCGTGTCAATCCATCAATTGTGAATAATGAAGAGCTTTTTGGAGCCGAAGCCCTCGCGGTATTGCCGGAGCCTTGCTGGATTTGGTCGGATCTGGCCGAGCCGGCGCCACACAATCGCCTGACCTGGTTTCGCCGGGTTGTCGAGTTGCAAACCCTGCCCGATAATGCCACGCTACGGCTGGCCGCCGACAGCAATGCTCACCTGTGGATTAATGGGTTTCATCTGCGCCGCAAAGTCACCCGTTACGTTGAAGAACAGATCACCTCGGAAGTGGTCAACGCGCGCCCTTATCTTCGGCCGGGCCGCAATGTCGTCGTCGTGCTCCACCACAACTGGGGCGACATCCAGACGTTCCAGCGCACGGGCAACCGCCATGCCGGGCTCTGGATGGCGTCCTCCTGGGTCAATAGCGATCCCTCCTGGCGCTGCGTGAAGGCGCCCGAGTTCTTCGAGCACCATGTGAGGATTTTGAACGTTCTAGGCCATGACAGGATTCGCTACGCGCAAATCATCGATGGACGCAAGGCCTTTGCTAGTGACGTGCATGACCCGGAATTTGACGATCGCGCGTGGGAGCAGGTGGAACCAATCTTGGAGAATAGGCCCTGGGCAGGAGAACCCACGGACGTCGAGACGCCGTGCCAGCGGGAATACTTCGTTGCTCCGCTTGGCATTCTGGCGGCGGGATCGATTGCGTCACCACATGTCGCCGGGAATGATCCCCTCGCGATTTCCGCCGCGATTCGCCAAGCCGACCTGCGGCCTGATGATGCTTTGACTTTGCAGGCGGGCCGACTCCTGAATAACACCCCCTTGGTTCTTGAGGGCCATGCCGGCAGTTCCTTTTATGTCACCTTCGATTTTCATCGCCCCGTTCACGGGTTCCCGGTGATCGAATTGGCCGATGCGACCGCGGGCGTGATCCTGGATCTCGGCTATTGCGAGTTATCGCGGGCCTTGTACGATGGACGGATGCATGTCGGACTCAACGGCGCGATCAATCCGGAGGGGGTCGTTGGGCGTGGTTACTGTGATCGCTACATCACCCGAGCGGGTTCGCAAAGCGTTGAACTGCCCGACGAGCGCACGATGCGTTGGCTGGCCGTGCATGTACATTTCGTCCTCGATGGCAAGCTGGTGATCGACAAGCTGGGATGCATCAAATCGCAATATCCTGTCCGCATTCTGGGCAGTTTTGCCTGTGGCGATGAACGTGTCGAGCAGATCGTCAAGCTCTGCCAGATTCATGCGGAAATCAATATGACGGATGCGTACGTCGATACTCCGAGTCGCGAGGACGCGCAGTGGCTGGAAGACGCGCATCTGCGCGCCTTGCTGGCCGAGCGCTGGTACGGTGACGACCGGCTGCGCAAGGTTCTGATCCGAACCCATGCCCAGGCTCAGCAGGAAAACGGGCATCTACATCCCTTTGCGCCCAGTAATTTCCCGGCCTATCCGTCCCCTTACGATTGGGCCGTTCAATGGCTGGCCTGCATCCATGACGACTACTTGTGGTCAGGCAAGACGGATCTGATCTGCAAGAATTGGGGGCCAATCACGCTTTTGTGGGAAAATGTCCTCGCCAATACCAACGAGGACGGGCGATGGGTTACGCCCAATGTCCTGGCCGATCTGCGCGTCAGCGTGGCTTGCACGGGCAAGGACAGCTCCAGTGGCATCGTGACCCCCTGGATCATTGAGCGCCTGGAGTGGAGCATCCAGATGGCCGAAGCGATCGGCGAGCGGGCCTGCGCGGCGAGCTGGCGCGAGGTTGCGACACGCATGCGGGCGGCCTTCCGAAAGTATCACGTCATCCCGGCCAAAAATGGTCTGCCCGTGCATGTCGCGGATTGCCATGACGCGGCCCATCCGGAGGGGCCTCGCGGCTACAGCCAGGCCGGCCAGACGATCGCCATCACCGCCTGCCTGCTGACGCCGGAAGAAGCGCGGGCCGACATGGAATACGCCTTCCCCGCGCCCGATGGCACCCCGCCGCCAGCAGTGACCCGCTGGAACAACCCCACCTATCTGTATCGTGTCCTGAACGCGCTGCAGGCCTCCGGTCTGGCCCGCCGGGCTGTGGCGCATATGGTTGAACGGTACGCCCCTTATCTTCCCGGCAATCCCCGCAACACGGTCCCGCTGCAGTTGCAGGGACCGTACGGCGGACCTTTGCCCGAGTATTGGATCAGCCGCGAAGATGCCGGGCTTAAGCCGGGCGAGGCCAATTTCCCGCAGCCCCCCGACGAAACTGGCTCGCATGGGTGGGGCGCAGTGGCGCTGTTGTGGCTGCATGATTCCTTATTGGGCGTCCGTATCCTTCAGCCGGGCGGGGGCCGCATCCGCATCGCGCCCAATGCCGCGGGCCTGCCGTACGTTGCCGGCAGCACGATGACGCCCAAAGGCATTGTCTGGGTGCATTGGGATCCCCAGCAGCCGTGGCTGGAAATTCAGCTTCCGACCGACGTGACGGCGGAACTGGTCTTGCCGTCAGAGATGGCGATGGATCGCCTGTTGATCGATCGGGCGCCGGCTGAAATCAAGGCGGCAAAGAATGGCAGCCTGCTTTTGGCGGCGGCGGGGAGCTACGTCTTTCGGTCCGCTGACCATTACGCAAGGATGATGAGATAAAGCCATGAAACTGAGCTCACGCGAACGTGGTGAACGAATCATCAATTGTGATCAAAACGGCCCAAAAGGGTTGGCCGGATACACCTGGCCAACCCAGTCAATAAAATGCAGGAGGAACTGCAATGAAAACGTATCTGGGAAGTATTGGTTTGTTGCTTTTTGCGCTCTTCAGCGTGGTCGCCGGCGCCCAAACGACGCGGGAGGTCAAACATTCACCGGGCGCCGGGCAGTTTGCCACGGTGCAGGCGGCCTATGACGTCTCCGCCAGTGGCGACACGGTGCTGATCATCGACAACAGCGCGCCTTTTGTCGAAACGGTGAATATCAACAGGACCGGAATCACGGTCAAGGGCGATCCCTCACTCGACCCGCGGCCGACGGTGACCGCCGCATCCCCGGGCCTCTGGCACGCCATCGTTGGCACCGGCACGAATAACACGGTGGAGAACCTGATCCTGGTCGGTGGCGATTGGTCCTGCGTGGATGCCAATGCCGGCGGCCTGATGACGCTGAGGAATTGCAAGATCAGCAAGGGCGCCGCGACGGCGGTGTATGCCGAAGGCCCAACGCTGAATCTGATCGATTGCCTGCTGACCGAGGGTCCCTGTGGCCTCAAGATCATTGGTGCCGGTACAGTCACGCTGACCGGATGCACGGTTACGGGCAACGCGACGAGGGAAATCATTATCGCGTCGACCGCTAGTGCAACCTTAAACCTGAACAGCACGCTCATCATGGCTGCCCCTGGGGCGGGGGATGCGCCTTGGCACCGCTTGATTGATCACGATCCAGGGTTGACGTATCATCTGAACGTCGACAATTGCACGCTGGCCAGTGGTGGCGCCTCCGTGACGGATATCGGCATTATCGCCCGGGATGGCGACAGTCTAAGCTTCATGAATAGCATCTTCTACAACATGTCAACGACGCTTAACGTGGGCGGGACTCCGGCTGCGCTCATCGAGAATTACAATGCTTATCAGAAGGTTCTGAACACGACGGGGTCGTATGGGACGGCCGGCGCCCAGAGCCTCAATCTGGCCGATACCGATCCGCTCTTTAAGGATGCGGCTGCGGGCGACTACCGGGTGTATTCGTCGAGCCCCGTGGCGAAGTTGAATTCGACCGGCACCCCGGCTTACGCCGGTTCGGCGGGAGTGTACCAGTGCGTGAATCAATGGAAGAACGTCAATGTCCCCAATGTCCACGTGAGTGCCCCGGTCATCGATGGCACGATCAATGACAGTGAGTGGGCGGATGCCGTTCCGATCGTCATGAATCACGCCAACATGTTGGCCAGTTTCGGCTTCGCCGGCGCCGCGACCAACGCGACCGATGCGGATTTCTCGGGGACTTACTACTTCCTGTGGGATGCCCAGTATCTTTATGGTGCGGCCAAAGTCAACGACGCCCAGGTCGTTTATCTCCAGGACCAGGCCCACGCTTCAGGACTGAACGGCACCGACGCCGCGCAGTTTATTCTGGCCAATGAGAGTGCCATGACCGGCGCGGCCGGCGGCGCGGGCCAGTATATTTTTGACTTCGCGCCCGGTTTCTCGGACGCCACGTCCACGGCGGGTTTCTTCCAGCACTGGAATTCTGTGAGCGCACCGAACACCCTCGTCAAGAGCCGCTTGGTCACCGGTGGTTATGAGGTTGAGTTTGCGATCAAGTGGAGCGATCTGACGAGCATGCCGATCACGCCGGCGATTGGCACCAAGCTTGGTTTTGTCACCTTGCTCATCAACAAGTCCACGCCGGCGGCCGACGACTTCTGGTTCACCGCCGATGCCGCCACCATTTGGTCCGATGCGAGCACGTGGAACAAGTTCACCCTGACCGGGGCTGTTCCGGTTGAACTGTCTAATTTCTCGGTTGAGTAAGAACCGCTAACTTGGTACCCGCTGAATGGTGAGTCATTCAGCGCGGACTTCTGCCCTTGCCGGGTCGGGCTGGCCCCACCCGGCAAGGGTTTTTTCGTTGCACTTGGCCGTTACGGCCGACTATTTGATGAAAGGTGTCTCCTTGCGATGCGCTTAGCCCCGCATGCGTCGCTGGAACATGCGGGCCAGCATGGCGACGCGCCGGTCGGCGGTGTGGTAGACGATCCCCTCCGCGCTTGCCATCGTGAAGATGGTGCAGGCGTCCGGCATACTGGGCCAGAACGCCCCGCCAATCTCCCGGATCACCGTCGCAAAGAGCGCGGGCGGGATGGCGAGGGAGCGCGCCGGGAATATCATTTTGTGGGCGAGATCGCCCGTTATGCCGAAGAGCACCAGTGCGTCCGAATGGGCGGAGGTCATGAGGCGCCTCCCCTCGCGGTGGCTGGCTTTTCGATTCGTGCGAAGTTCCGAGTTCCGCGTCACCAGAGTGTTGACGGCGTAGTCGGGGCAGGAGCAGTAATTGACGCCGGGGGCCTCGCCGCGGATCGCCACGCGGTAGACGCCCCCTGCCGAAGCCGGACTGGTCTTCAGCCAGTGGCTGCGCACCCACGAACTGCTTCAGCGACGCTCGCGGCTGGCGTTGGGAGCACGTTCACTTCCACGGCGGCGTGCCGGGTCCTCAGCCCAAGGACTTGGTCCAGCGCTTCAAAGAAGATCCCGCCTGCCGTGTGTTTTTATCTACTGACGCCGGCGGGGTGGGGCTTAACCTGCAACACGCTTCGGTGGTGGTCAACATGAGACCAGCCCTGGAATCCGGCGGTGCTCGAACAGCACATCGGGCGCGTTCACGGAAAATCCCGCCAGCGATGCCGTCGCAGGATGAGGCACACGCCGCGTCGGCGACAAACGAAGAATCGCTGACGGAGGTTCAAAGCGAAAGGGAAGAAACTGCGGCACTGGCAGGCGCAGACTCGGCGACGCCCGGCGCGCCCGAAGCCGTCTGGGCCGATCTGGCCACGGCGGGCCTGAGCTTCCTGGAAAGACTCGGCCAAGCCCTCCAAAGCCCGCGCCCCCAAGCGCCACTCGATTCGTCCACCATGTCCACCTCGTCCATCTCGTCCACTAAACCGTCTGCTGGCGCAGGTCTTTTGCCCGAGTCGCTCCTGGCGCGCGACGAGCGGACTGGCCAGCCCTGCCTCAAGTTGCCGCTGCCCAAGCCCGAGGTCCTGAAAACCATCGCCGACCTGCTCGGCAGACTGGCCGGGATGGGAAAATGAACGGGGCCGTTCCGACCGTATTGCGCGCATGTGCCATGCCCCTGTCGAACCCATTCGAAAGTGTGTAGTTCAGACTCAATGGCTATCGACCACCTTTTAATGTATTCAGGATCCTCCGGCCCTTGTCGGTAAGCCGGTAGCGCTGGGTCGGGCTGCGCGGCGAGTCCGGCTGCGTCCGTTCAATGGCGCCAGCGGCAAGCGCGGACTCCAGGTAATTCTTCCGAAAAGTCGGGCGATGCGAAAGCCCTAGACCTTCCATCAACTCCGCGGTGCCGATTTCCTTCTTCCCTATTTCCTCAAGCAGGCGGATTACTTGGTCGCTTACTTGATCGCTGGCCACGGTTTCCTCGATGACGGCACGCGGCGCTTCGAGCATGAACTCAACCAGATGCGTCGCGGTGGCGCTACCGTCGGCGTGCCCTAAAACCCGATAGTATTCTTCCTGGCGATCTCGGATAACGGCTTCCACTGGCAGGCAGGCCAGGAGCGGCTTCCATTTGCTCAAGATCAGGGTCTGCCACAACCGGCCCAAGCGGCCGTTGCTGTCGGTGAAGGGATGGATAAACTCGAACTCGTAGTGAAAGACGCAACTGGCGACCAGCGGATGTTCGTCCGTCTTCTTCAGCCAGGTCAGCAAGTCGTTCATGAGTTCAGGCACACGGTCGGCGGGTGGGGCCATAAACACCACCCGATCGCCTTGATAAATGCCGACCCCGCCGCTACGGAACTCACCCGGCCGGTCCACCAATCCGGCCATCAAAATCCCGTGCGCTGCCAGCAAATCGTCCCGGCTTATTGGATTCCAATGGTCCAGTTGTTCGTAGGCGGCAAAGGCGTTACGCACCTCTTGGATCTCCCGCGGCAAACCCAGCACCCGTTTGCCCTCGAGAACCGCCGTCACCTGCTCCACGGTCAAGGTGTTGTGCTCGATGGCCAGTGAGGCCTGGACGGTCCGGATACGGTTTTCCCTCCGCAGTCTGGGGGTCAGGGTTTCGCGTGTCGTTGCCGAGTAACGTCCAAGCCATTCGCCGATCTCCTCGACCAGCCGGAGAATGACGGGAGTCAGGGTGTAGGGGGGGGAGGCCTCAGCCATGAAAATCTTCTCAGGCTTGTGATTTCGGCTCATCTGTCTTTTTCAATGATCGCCCTGTCCGGCCAGCGCTGCCGGGGCAGGCGAGGTGAAGAACCGGCGCATCACGTCAAGGCTGACGCTTGGGAAAACCTGCTCCAAGTTCATCCCCAATATTTCTTGCAGCTGCCACAAAACCAATGATATTCATAGGTACGGAATACGCAAGTGCTACTCCTCGTGAGGGATGGAATCGCCCAAAATGAAACCTCGCGTAAGTCACCAAAAATGCGCCAAGTAACCTTTCGGTCACACTTTTCTCTTGTCCGATAGATTCAGAGAAAGTGAGTGGGGGGGGAGCGAGTTTGAACCTGCGTTCAATAGGATCACCGTCGGATCTTAATCGATATCCGATTCTTGTTATTAAACCCAATGTTCCCCATAGTTGTTCCCCATAGCCAAGGATTTTGCATGCTTAAACGGTGTTTAATGATCGTCGATATCGTTGATTTTATATAGGTTGCTGAATTATGGGCTTCTGATTGGGCCTCTCACGCCGGAAACAGGGGTTCGAAGCCCCTTGGCGCTACCAATTGAAGCAATTGAACTTAAGAAGCCCGAGCTACCCCCTCGGGCTTTTCTTTTACCACAGTCTTTACCACAGTCTCCCCCATAAGGTCCGTGATATTCACAACTTGCGCCTCATTTGCCGGGTGGCAATATCGAGCCGTCGTGGCGATCTGACTGTGACCCAAAAGATGCTGAACCATGAACGGGTTGTGGTTCACGGATTCAGCCATCAGCGTCGCAAACGTATGCCTGAATGAGTGTGCCGTCACCTTGCGCCCCAGCGGGTCAAGCCTCTCAATCCCTGCGGCGACTAGAATCCGGTTGAAGTAGCGGAAGAGATTCAGGACGGGCTTAAATACGGACTTGAGGCTATGGCTTTGAGCCACAGCTTGAAGCTCATCCGCCAAAGCCGGCTGGATCTTTATCCGGCGCACCTTACCTTTTCGTCCAGGCATGACCTTGGCAGAGCGAATCGTCACGATGCTCTCGTCATAGTCCACTTCGCTCTTGAGAATCGGGGTATGGGATGACCTAAAGGATGGTATCAGTTCGGCCGGCCGCGCCCCGGTGCAGAGCATCAACAGGAAGAGTGCTCGGAAATCCTCTGGGCAGTGCTCAAAGAACCGCTTAAGCTCTTCACGATTGAACGGCCGTTGCTCAGTCACGCGTCCTGGTTTGGATCTTGGCTTTTCCACTGCATAGCCATTGCGCCGGAGCATCCCCGCAATGAAGATCAACTCCTTGTCCGCAGTTTCCTTGGAGACTACTTTGAGCCTTGTCCGTTGGAATTCCTCCAACATGGTTGTGTCGATCCGATCAAGGTTGATGTCCCCCGCCCATGCCTGGAAATTCCACAAGCCGTATTCTGCTCTGTCGGCCTGCCAATGTGATACGTCTGCCTCCAACCGGGCCACTTCGGCAACCCTTGCCTCCGATAACTTATGCGCTGCGCCGGGCCGCACGCATACTAACCGGACCTGGCGTTTCATTTCCTCCGCCACCTTTTCGGCCTTGCGGGGGTCGGTCTGATGAGTCGAGCGAGTGTAAAGCCGTCCGTTCACCCTGAACTGAGCCACCCAATATTGACACCCCGGCATTTTCTTGATTGCCATTCTCACAACCTCCTATTTCAAAGAACCGTGCGCGCCAGAGGTTAATTGTCGATGTGAATATACAATATCTAGTGTTCGCGGCAGACCTTGACACTAAATATTGTATTGACTTTGGCCTTTTTCCGATGTATGGTGCAGTCGTTGTTGTGGTGAAGCCTTGAACCAGCGTTTCTTGGCTCGTTGTTCCCACTTCCCGACCGCGGATGCTTCTGCTTGCGGTTCCGCACGCGGCTGTTCCCGTCCTCATTGACATTTTGAGCGCTGTTTTGGTTCGCTTGGGAGTCGAGTGACTCCCGGCGGTTATTTTTGTTTTTCTTTTTTGTTGTTTTTGAATCCGAAAGGGCCGCTTCCGATGAAACTCACCCGTCATTTCACCCAGCCCGGCGTCCATCCCCTCGACCAGGTCGAGTATGAAAAGCGCCGCTCGGTGATCACCAATCCCGATGGCTCGATCGTCTTCGAGGCCAAGGACGTCGAAGTGCCCAAAGCCTGGAGCCAGCTCGCGACCGACATCGCCGTCTCCAAATATTTCCGCCGCGCCGGGCTGAACACCCCCGAGGGGCGCGAGACCAGCGTCCGCCAGCTCATCCACCGCGTCGCGCACACCATTCGCACGGCCGGCGAGCAGCTCGGCGGATACTTCGACACGGCCGAGGACGCCGAGGTCTTCGAGGCCGAGATGGACCACATCCTCGTCCACCAGATCGGCGCCTTCAATTCGCCCGTCTGGTTCAACTGCGGCCTGCACCACGAGTATGGGATCAAGGGCTCGGGGGGCAACTTCGCCTGGGATTTCGAGCGCCAGGAGAGCGTCGAGGTCGAGAATTCCTACAGCCGGCCGCAGTGCTCGGCCTGTTTCATCCAGTCGATCGACGACGACCTGATGTCGATCTTCGAGCTGATCAAGACCGAGGCCAAGATCTTCAAGTACGGCTCGGGGACGGGAACCAACTTCTCGCGCCTGCGCAGCCACCACGAAAAGCTCTCCGGCGGGGGCACCAGTTCGGGGCTGATGAGTTTCCTGGAGGTGCTGGACCGCGGCGCCGGGGCGACCAAGAGCGGCGGCACCACCCGGCGCGCGGCCAAGATGGTCTGCCTTGACATGGATCACCCCGAGATCGCCAGCTTCATCAACTGGAAGGTGCGCGAGGAGGAAAAGGCGCGCATCCTGATCGAGAAGGGCGGCTATCCGGCCGATTTTAACGGCGAGGCCTACCACACGGTCAGCGGTCAGAATTCCAATAACTCCATCCGCGTCACCGACGAGTTCATGCAGGCCGCGCTGCAAGGCAAGGAGTGGGGGACCTACGCCCGCACCACCGGCGAACTGGTCGAGCGGCTCGACGCGGCCGACCTGCTGACCCAGATCAGCCAGGCCGCCTGGCGCTGCGCCGACCCCGGCGTGCAGTTCGACACCACGATCAACGACTGGCACACCTGCCCCAACAGCGACAAGATCCGCGCCAGCAATCCCTGCTCCGAATACATGTTCCTGGACGACTCGGCTTGCAACCTCGCCTCGATCAACCTGATCAAGTTCCTGGATGAGGACGGCAATTTTGACGTCGAGGCCTTCCGCCACGCCACGCGCCTCTTCATCGTCGCCCAGGAGATCCTGGTCGATTTCTCCAGCTACCCCACCGAGCGCATCACCCGCAATAGCCACGACTACCGCCCGCTGGGCCTTGGATACGCCAACCTGGGCGCGCTGCTGATGGTGCTGGGCATTCCTTACGATTCGCCCGAAGGCGCCGCGATGTGCGCCGCGATCACCAGCCTGATGACGGGCCACGCCTACCGCGTCTCGGCCGAGATCGCCGCCAAGAAAGGCCCCTTCGCCGGCTACGCGCGCAACGCCAAGCCGATGATGCGCGTGATGCACAAGCACCAGGGGGCCTGCGACCGGATCAGCGCCGAGTTCTGCCCCAGCTACCTTCAGGCCGCCGCGCGCGCCGCCTGGGACGAGGCCATCGAGCAGGGTGAGAAGACCGGTTTCCGCAACGCGCAGGTCACCGTCCTGGCGCCCACCGGCACGATCGGCCTGCTGATGGACTGCGACACCACCGGCATCGAGCCCGACTTCTCGCTGATCAAGTTCAAGAAGCTGGCCGGCGGCGGATACTTCAAGATCGTCAACTCCTCGGTCCC
>Ga0182027_10005433_pt1 | contig 19384 bp, 5 predicted proteins | sample 712E1DmetaG_FD_121300 | JGI IMG/M metagenome (GOLD analysis project Ga0182027, IMG submission 121300) | Permafrost microbial communities from Stordalen Mire, Sweden - 712E1D metaG (Illumina Assembly) | ecosystem: Environmental > Terrestrial > Soil > Wetlands > Permafrost | place: Sweden...
ACAATCGCGGCGTTTTTGGGCGGCACTTCGAAGAAAAATCCATAAGGGTCGGTCTTCAGAGAGATGTTTCCGTGCGCGTCGCGAACTTCGAATTTGTAATGCGCACCTTTCCCGACATCCGGAATAAAAATTTCCCAAACGCCGGATGCGCCAAGCAAACGCGTGGGATGAAACCGCCCATCCCAATGGTTGAAATCACCAACAACGCTGACGCGCTGCGCATTTGGCGCCCAAACGGCGAAACTGGTGCCGTGAACGCTGTCAATCACGCGTAATTGCGCGCCGAGTTTTTCGTAAATGCGCCGCTCGTCGCCTTTACCGAACAAAAATAAATCCGATTCGCCCAAGGTCGGTAAAAATGAAAACGGATCACGCATCCGGCGAGTCTGGCCGTGATGATTGGTGACGACCAAATCGTAGGCATAGACGCGATTGGCTGATTTTGTAACACCCTCGAACAAGCCGCTCCCATGGATGCGCTTCAATTCAAACTTCGGTTTGTCTTTTTCATGAACGGGTTGGACCCCTATTTTGGCGGCGTCGGGCAACAACGCCCGGACAACAACACCCGAGTGATCGCCGAGCGGGTGCATCCCAAGCAAAGTGTGCGGCGATTGGTGTTTCAGATCGACCAGACTGCACAGCTCTTCGGACGTGAGAATCATGCGGGAAGACTGTAATCAACCCGGAGCCAGAAGGAAATGTTCTTCCTCAAAAACGCGGACACGCTGTTCGCGCTCCAATCATCAAAGCCTGGCTAGAATCCGGTCGAGTTGCTGTGCGTGGGCATCCAGGGTGCCGTCAGTCCAGACGACAAAATCGGACCGGGCGATTTTTTGTTCAACCGGCCATTGTGCGGCAATGCGCTGTTCGATCTGCTCCAGCGTCCAGCCGCGGGCAAGAAGACGTTGCCGTTGATTCTCCGCCGAACACGCAACGCAAATAATTTTATCGAAATAGGACTCAGTCCGGGTTTCAAAAAGCAATGGTATTACCACAACAACGAGGGTGCGGTTTTCCCTGCGCCAGGTTTCGACTTGAGCAAACCAGCACTCTTGAATGCGCGGGTGCAGGATGGCTTCGAGTTTTTGGCGGGCGGTGGCATCAGCAAAGACAATTCGCGCGAGGTCGCCACGGCGCAATTCGCCATTCGGTGCGACAATATTTTTGCCGAAAACCGTCTGGATTTCCTGTAAAGCGGGCTGGCCGGGCTGAACGAGTTGACGCGCCAGTTCGTCCGTATCCACGATTTGCGCGCCACGCTCTTGAAAAAATTGAGCGGTGGTAGTCTTGCCCATTCCCAAGCCACCCGTGAGGCCACAGACCTTCATCAGTCTAAAATTCTAAAAAAATCCCGCACTATGGTCCAGGCACAGCGTGATAGAAGCGAGCGGGATAATTGGCCGTGTTGGTGATTGTGAACGGCGGTGTGCCAGTGCAAACGCTCACCCAGTTCGTAAGGTCGGTGGAAACTTGCAGGATATAGGATTGGCCCGTGGCACCACCGTTCACTGTGAGTTGGAACTGCTGGCCGGAACCGATACTAGCCGACAATTGCGGCTGAATCGAGCCGACGACGGCGTTGGTGACAGTAACTGCGACAAAGGCAGTATTATCATCCGGGTTTGGGTCGGGAGTGTCCGAACTTGCGGAGGCGTAGTTAATGAGGTTGGTTCCGGCAGAGTCTGGCTGCACGGTCAGTATAAATTGCACGCTGGCACCATTGGTCAGCGTAGCGATATTAGTGTAGGTGATTGCCGGTAAATTCGATGTGAAACCCGAAGGCAGGGTATCCAAGACAATCACGTTGCTGGCAGTTGAAGGCCCGTAGTTAACCACTGTGTTTGTATAGACCAAAGTGTTGGTGACCGAAACGGTGGTGGCTGAAACGGTCATCGAAAGCGCAAGATTAGCCGATTGACCGACCGGGTTGGCCATAGTCAGGTGGAGAATCCAGCCATTGGAAATTATGCCGGAATCCACCGGGACATCGTCCAGTACAAAGAGCTCCCACGTGCCGTTCGGGTTGCCGCCATTCAATGCGGCCAGAGTGGTGCCATAAGGCTGAAGCGGCGCGGAAAGATGAACGACCGGATTGGTAGCTGCCACCGTCGTGAGAGCGTTGATTAAACCGATTTTCGGAGTGCCCCATCCAGTGCAAAGATCGTATCCGGACACCGCACTGAAGAGGGTCGGGCTGTTGCTGCTGGTATTGTTACCAATGGTGATATCGTTAAAACAGGCGTTGTAATTTGTACTTTTGGCGGTGGCATAGATGGCCGGATTGATAAAGCCAACCGATGGCAGGCCATTGTTCGTGGCTTGTTGATTAATCAGGGCGGTAAAGCCCGCCCATAATGGCGCAGCAGCACTAGTGCCGCCAATATCCTCCTCATTGCCATTGTCCGCGATAACGTAAATGTTGTCCGCCGTCAGTGCGACATCCGGAATATTCCGGGCGGTTGTGGAACCTTGATTGGCGGACATACCAATGCCTTGTTGCCACGCCGGAATCTGGTAATTGGGACTAATGCCTCCACCACTGCCTTCAGCCCAGCCATTCGCTCCACCCGTGCCCCAATTCCAAACCTTCTCCATCGTCCGAGCTCCACCACTGGTTGACAAAGTTGTTCCACCCACGAGGGTGACATAGGGATCGTCTGTTTGCTGTTGGTAAAAAGTTAAATTCCAATTGAATGCATCATTATCGCCCGAAGCCTGAAAAAATGATTGCCCTTGAGCGGCATATTCCAAGTATATTTGGTCCCAAGTTGTCTCGTCGGGCAACAGCCAGGAAGAACTGATTTGTTTTGCGGAATTATCCGTAGCGATACGGTTCAACATATCGGTAATGATGGCTAAATTCCCATTGTTGAGTCCTTCGTAAACGACTATTTGAGAAAGTCCCGGCGCCATGGAGATAGCCATGTCAATGTCCAAAGCCACTTCTGTATTATTGCCTCCAGCCACCCCACCATAGCCATCCACCAACACATTCGTCAGTGTGACACTCGGCAGCCCGGCTTGGGTTTCATAGGCGACAATGTCACCCTGGTGATAACCATCCAATTCAAACAGCGCAACCGCCTGTCCGGTGCCAGTCAACGACAATCCCGGGACATAAGCCGACCGGAAATCATATCCCATGTAAGTTCCGCTGGGTCCCGAACCGGAAGCGGGGTTGCTTGCCGCCGACTGGTTGCCAAACGAAATCTTGTGGAACGCCGGGTGCGGAACAAAATAATTATTCAAGCCGCTGATGTGCAATATTGGAACAGTCGAATCCAGAGAAGGCTCTGTGTCCGGCGCAAAAAATTCCCGCGCCTCTGTTGGGTGCTGATAGCGACGTAAAGTGACGTGAAAGGTCTTTTGGATGTCAGAAACTTTTGCACGAACATCCACCACCATCCGGTTGGCGTGCCTGCCAACCACCACAAAGCCATTTGTCTCCGCAAAATTGATCACGGCCTGATAATCCTGTTCCGTGGGGCCAAACTTCGCGGTGAACTTTTCCGGCGTCAAATAGTGATGATAATTGGGGCTTGCCGGATCATAAATCTGCTGGAGCAGGTTGGTCAGCGCCTCCTGGTTTCTCAACGGCAGGCCGATGGCAAGGTCGAGATTGGTTGTTGCCGACAACAATCCCTTCGACTGCAAACCCGACACCACCGCCGGCACATGGCCGCGCAATGTCACCAAGTCCGTACCCACGGCAAGGCTTGAATAAGTTGTGATGCTTGACAAAACCAAGCCCAAGCCAATCGTTAACAAAATCCTCCTCATACGAGCAGTAAATATTCGAGGAACGCTGAACATCGTGCTACCGGTGACCGAGATAAATATGGGATTTTCTTTAATCATTTTCATACCGGTCATGGAAATATGGTCGCTGGCGGATAAAACGTTGGTTTATAGGTGCCATTGGTAATTGTTATTGGCAAATAAGAACTGCCCGGGAGGTTGGTCACGGCACTATCATCAAAAGTGAGGGTGAGGTGATTGACGGGAATCCCGGGGGTTCCAACATGCTGCATGAGCAAGGTATCCTGCTCATCCGGCGACACCACCAACACACTCACATCATTCAGTGATTGGTGACTTAGGTTGGTCAAGGTGACCGTAGCCTTGGTAATCACTCCGCCCAGACTACTGACATTGATGGTGGACGGGTAAGGAGTGGCGATCATATCATCATTGATGATGATGGGCGTCGTACTCGAGTAAGTGACGGTCCACGTGCCCAGCGTATAGGTAAAGAGAGCGGTGCCGAGATTGGTTCCGACGCCGTTTACAACATTCGTTAGTTGGAAGGTAGCCACAATCTGCTGGCCGCTGGCATAATTCGAACTCGCGGTAAAAGTGAACGGCCTTGAAACGGACGGACCATTCGTGATCAGCTGGCCGTAATCACCATAATACGGCGCTCCAGCAGACGGCGAGGTAATGCCATTGGTGGCAAGGAGCGTGGCCTGTAGATCAGCCACGTTGTTGGTACCACCATTGACGCGGAAAGCAAACAACAACGAAACCGTTTCCCCCGGATCAATGATACCGTTCGCGGGCGTATAACTTTCAGATGCCAGCGCGGAACCCGCCGGAACCACCGAACTGCCCCTGTTGTCACGGATGGTGAGCGTGGCGGCGTAGGGCGGAATAAGGATGCCATTGACCGGAGTGGACAGTTGCAGGAAGACGGTCTTATCCGGCTGCACGGGCGTGTTGGTAAGCACCATTACGGTGAAGGTATTGCTGGTCTGGCCGCTGGCAAAAGTGAGTATTCCATTGGTCGCCACATAATCCACGCCGGCAACGGCCGTGCCATCCGCTGTCGCAAAGTTGACGGTGGACGTGGTGTTCGTGTTGTCGGTGCGCACCACGGTGATGGTCGCTCCCACGCCATTCCGCAAAACCGTGTAGGTTGGACTCGAGAAACTCAAACCGACGTTGTTGTTAACGATGGTCACAAGCTGGTTGGTGGGCGACACGAGTTCTCCCGGTAACGCTGTATTGGTCAAGCTGACAGTGAAGGTGTGGTTGCCATTCAACGACGAGTTTCCAATGATCGGCACGCTGAAGGTATTCGTTACAACGCCACCGGTAAAGGTCAGTCTGCCGTGGGTGGAGACATAATCCACACCCGGCACCGCCGTGCCGTTGTTGGTGGTGGAATAATCCACGAACAGCGGTTCAACGCCTGGATTCGAGCAAACAACGGCGATAACCGCACTGCCCGCATTTTTGTAAACGCTGGAGGCATTGGTAGTAAAGCTCAAACCGGCGTCGGCATCCTGCACTATAACCGTGTTCGTGCCGGGAGCCACGATCACGCCACCGGTCGGATTGGACAGGGCGATGGTGAAGTTCAAATCACCAGTCACTTGCGGATCGTGAATCAGCGGGACGTTAATACTCCGCGACGATACGCCATTGGCAAAGTCCAGCTCGATGTTGGTGGAACCGATGTAATTTACACCAGCGGTGGCCGTGCCGTCGACGGTTGTGTAGTTGACCGACACAGTGCCGTTGGTGGCACCGATACGCAAGACATTCACGGTGGCGAAACCGGCGGACTCGCGGACGGTGGTGGTCGCGGTGGCAAAGGCAAAGCCGATATTTTTATCCAAAATGTTCACGATGGCACTGGTGGGAGCAACGAGGGTGGCCCCGCCCGTTGGATTTGACAGCACCACCGAGAAGTTCACCGTGCCCAGTACAAGATTGTTCTGCACAAACGGCACCGCAAAGGTCTTGCTGGTGTCTCCAGCATTAAAGGTCAACGTGCCGCTGGTGGTAAAGTAACTGACTCCCGGCGTGGCCGTGCCCGCAACGGTGTTGTAAGCCACCGTGACAGTGCCAGATGTTCCATTGACGCGAGTCACCGTGATATAGGCGGTGCCATCGCTTTCATTGACCGTGTAGCTGCCCGCTGAAAAACTCAACTGACCCGGGGCATTGACGGTGTCAATAATGGTGAGCGTGGCGTTTGACGGACTGACCAAGGCGGTGTTGACCACATTGGTCAATATAAATGTCACCGTCCGGTTGCCTTCAGGCAGATTATTGTTGATGATGGGAACTTGAACCTGCTTGTCCGTATCTCCCGGATTGAACGTGATGGTGGTATTGGTCGGATAGAAATCCACACCCGGCAATGCCGTGCCATTGGTGGTGGTGATGAAGTCGACCGAGGAGGTGCCGTTGGTGGCTCCAAAACGCAAGACGTCAATCGGCGCAAATCCGGTCGCAACATTCTTGGCGACTGAATAATTTGCGGCTGAAAAACTCACGGTGGTGGCATCACTAAGGATGGTCAGCACAGCCGTGGGCTGAAGCCCAATCTCTCCCGGCGTCGCCAAACCATTTGTTGAAAGCGCCAGATTCACCGTCAAGTTGGAGGTGATAGCATTGTACAATACTGGAACGGCCACCGTTTCGAAAACCTCGCCAGACGGGAAGTTGACTGTGCTGGAAACCGCGGTGTAATTCACGCCTGCCACCGCCGAGCCATCGCTCGTGGCGAAGGTGACGGAAACACCACCCGACGTGCCACCGGTACGCTCAATCGTAATAAGGGCTTGTGCGCCCTTTTCGTCAACCTGATACGCGGCCGAGGTGAATTGCAACAGGCCACCGCCGGTTACGGAACCACCATAAATGCGGGCAATGTGCGACGCCGGCTGATCATCATACTGGGTAAAGCCACCGCCAATGACCAACATTTGATCAGCCGGTTGAATGACCAGCGCATCAATCGCGCCATTGGCGCCATCGCCGAAATTGATCGTCGGATCCACGACGCCATTGGTCATCAACCGGGTGATGTGGTTGCGGGTAACGCCATTGGCATGGGTAAACTGGCCGGCCAGCACAATCTGATTGTCGGCCTGCACCGCAATGGCTTGCACGGAGCCATTGACGCCTCCGTCGATGTTGTTTGTAACATTGGCTGTAAAATTGGTATCCAACGTGCCATCGTTGTTCAAGCGGGCAATATGGTTCAGGGCAACTCCATTGACATTATTGGTAAAGATACTGGTAAAGTCGCCGCCGATGAGAATGCGGCCATCATTTTGAATGACGATGGCGCGAATCGCATCGTTTGCGCCCATGTTCAAATCAAAATTCGTATCCACGGAACCGTTCACATTCAATCGCGCAATATGATTCAAGGCAAATCCATTGACGTTGGTAAACGCGCCACCAATCAACACACTGCCCGCCAATGTGGAATTGGTGGGATAAACGGCAATGGCATAAACCGGGGCGCTGGGACCTGATCCGATGGCAAAAGTTGTGTCCAGCGTGCCATTGTTATTGAGGCGCGCAAAGTTGGGACTGTAATCTCCGCTGATGGTGCTGAACGCGCCGCCGACATAAATTCCCCGTAAGCCGTTAGTAAAGGTTTCGGCAAGGGAATAAACCGGCCCGCTCGCTCCGGGGCCAGGATTAAAGGTGGTATCGAGTGAACCGTCCGTCATCAGTCGGGCAATGTAATTGCGGAAAATCCCGTCAACGCTGGTGAACGAACCGCCAATAATCACCCGGCCGTCCGTCTGGCAAACCACGGCCTGCACGGTACCGTCGGCGCCAGCCAAGCCGTTGAGAAAACCGGTGTTGTCCAGCGAACCATCCGAGTTCAGCCGGGCAATGTAATTTTCAGAAGCGCCGTTGACAGCCGTGAAGTTGCCGCCCGCAAGAATCTGCCCGTTGGTCTGCAACGCGAGCGCCAGCACATCGCCATTCATCCCGAAATTGAAGGTGCCGTCCGGCGAGCCGGGCGGGCGGTTGTAGGTTTGGACATCCAAAATGTTGACGGTGGCACTGCTCGGCGAACCCAGCACTCCATGGCTGGGGCTCGACAAGGTTACGGTGAAGGAGAAATTGGCAGGATCCGGCACGTTATCATTTACAATCGGCACAGTGAAACTGGCGGCAGTTTGGCCAGCAGAGAAGGTCAACGTGCCGCTGGTGGTCGTGTAATTACCTGGAGCCACCGCCGTGCCATTGGCGGTAGCATAGGAGACCAGAACGCTGCCGTTGGTACCACCGGTGCGGATGACGGTGATGGTGGCGGAGCCGCCGTTTTCGTTGACGACGTAACTGGACGCGCTGAATTGGAACGCGCCATAGCTGTTATCGTTGTTGATCGTCAGCGTGGCGTTGGTGATGGAACCCGGAGAACTGGCAGTATAGAACAGCGACGGCGTGAAAGTAAGTCCATTGGTCGGATTGAGCAAATAGACACCGAATTGTTTGTTGGCGCCGACCGTACCGTTGGGGACGAGCCGAACGTTGACAACGCGCGGCGAGACGTCACCGTTGTTCCATTGTAAGGTATTGGTCACGCCGTAGAAATCCACCTGGTTGGTTGCGCCGTTAGCAGCCGAGTTGTTGGTGGTGGCGTATTGGACGGTAAGGGTGCCGGCGCTACCGACGACGCGGTTGACCACAAAACTGACGAAGCCCGCGCTCTGACTGTTGGTATAGTTGGTGGCGCTAAGGGTCAAATAACCCTGAAAATTGGGATTGATAAGACGGAGCACCGCATTAGACAATCCAAACACCGCATAACCATCGCTCGGACCAGTAAGAGCAGTCAGATGAAGGTTAAGGAATTTTTCCACAAAATTCGTATAAATAATGCCATTGAGGTCATTGGTAACCGTAAACGAGTTGGTGACCACACCCCCGCCGAAAACCACGGGTAAATTGGTGATGCCGTTGTAATCAGTACCCGCAATGGCGGTTCCATCAGCAGTGGAAGCCAGCATGGTCACTGTGCCATAAGTGCCGTTGCTTCGAACCAAGCCGATACCGGTATAGATGCTGGTGGCAATATAATTGGTCGAGGTGAAACCAAACACGCCGGATTGTTTGTTGTTATCAATCAACGTGAACGGCACACCGCCGCCCCCCAGCCCCAGTGCGGCACACAGCGGGATGTTTTCAGCGCCAAGGTAAAACGTGTCGGCTCCGCTGGGATTGGCCAGTTGGAATTGTGCGTCCAGATTGCCCAACGTCTGTTTATTGTTCTTTATACCGACCGTGACGGCCGACAGGTTATTTATTGCCAAGTCTGAAGAAGTCAAATAGAGCCCGTAAATATCCTGAAGGAATCGACTGATCCCAAACAAGCCGTCGCCGCGACCACGGGAGGGATGAACGATAAATTGGGAAGCGATCCAATACAAAGGCGGCGTGCTGTCATAAGAATAATCAATGCCGCCTTTGGCCAGTTCCGGCAGGACGGAAAAATTGGCTGCAATCGGTCCCAACGTGCCATTGGTCCGCACCAACCCCACAGAGAGCTGGTTTTGACTCTTATTGGCGGAATAGGCGGTGTTTTGCAGGCCAATGTTGCCCGGTCCGGGTGTGGAACCGCCGATCAAACGCGCCAAACTGCTGCGGTTGCGAACGCCATCACGCGTCTTGGGTTCAACCCACAAATTCGAATCGTTGAAACTTTCCTGTATCCCCAGTTCCTCATCCAAAGTATTGCAGACATTTATGTCCGCCTGGCCGCCACCCACTTGCTGGAACGACCCGCCAATCATCACGTTGCCATCGCTTTGAACGCCGGAGACATAGACGGCTGGCGTATCGATCGGCGCAGCATTGGGAAAAGGATCGGAGTAAATCCGCTTCAACCCGGCGAACTGGTTGTAGGCAGTGTCCATGAAGGTGGTGTCTACCGTGCCGTTGGCATAAAGACGGGTGAAGCCAAGACGGTGCGTGCCGTTGAATGACGAGAATTGCCCACCGACGTAGATCGTCCCGTCGAGTGGTTGGAGTGTGAGGTTCCAAACGATATCATTGGCACCGGTGCCGATGAAAAAGTTGGTGCTGTCCAGCGAGCCGTCTGGATTAAACCGCGCAATGTGGTTAAAAGACCTGCCGTTGACATGCGTGAAGACACCACCAGCGACAATCTGGTCATTAAGCTGCCAACCCAAAGCCCGCACCGCCTGGTCCGGCCCCATGATGGGATTGAAAGAAGTATCCAGCAAACCATTCGTGGGGTTGAAACGCGCAATGTTGGCATAGTCCTGTCCTGCCACATTAAATTGGCCACCCACGAGAATGCCCTTGGGGGTCTGTGGCACGCTGACCGAGGCGGAATATATCCAAGCTGTGGTGAGGTTGGAGGAACCGCCCTGGTTCATGACGATGGTGATAAGATTGGTGGTCAGAAGGCCATTCGTGCCATTGGTCGGACCAAAGGGAATCACCAAGACGTTGGTGCCACTGATGTAACCAGTGTCATAAATCAGAACCCCGGTTCCAGCAGCCACGTTGGTGTCACCATAAAAGATTCGCATGTCATCCGGAACTGTGAACATGTCATAAAGCACCGTCAGCGTGCCGGAATTGAGATTGCCAAGGTTGAGAACTTGATCGTCCTCTTGGGGACCGCCGTTGGCGATGCGGCTGAGGTTGAGGACGACTATAGGAGGCAATGCCAGCGCATAGACGGGGCCATTGAGAGTGGTTCCCGGATTAAACGCGGTGTCCAAAGAACCATCAGCATTCAATCGGGCAAGGTAATCGCGTGTCTGGCCGTTGACGTGAGTGAAATCACCGCCAATCAATACCTTGCCATCGGGTTGCATTGCGGTCGCCCACACCGTTCCATCCGCGGACGGATTGAATGACATATCCAGCGAGCCATCGGTGTTCACGCGGGCGACATAATTACGCGTCTGGCCATTGAAGGAGGTAAAGTCGCCGCCGATGACATATTGACCATTCGTACTCGTGGCAACGGCATTGATGGGGGCGTTGGCACCGGAATTGGGCGCGAAGGCCGAATCCAACTGGCCATTCACGTCAATGAGCGCGATATTGTTGATGGGATTTCCACCGGGCATCAAGGTGTTTCCGTTGTAGGATACAAAGTCGCCGGCGATAATGGTTTCATTGTTGTTCAGCACCGCCAGACTGTTGACCACGCCGGAAACGCCGGGGTTGGGATCGCCTTGGGGTGTGGTCTGCGGTATCAGATTGGGCGGCAGTGCCAGGAAATTGTTGAAATCCGGGTTATAAAGCTCATCCACGGAGCCGGCCGGCGGATTCAGGTCGTTGAACAAAATGGTCACAGTCGTTTCGCTAACCATGCCGACGATTTGCGGAGCGCCGTTTATCTCCTGATAAAGCTGGATTTTGAAATCCTTGTTGAATTTTGTCAGGCTGCTGGTGGGAACGGTGAAGGTGATGGGTTGAAGGGTCCAGCCGAAACTTGGACTGCCCGGAAAAGTAATGGTGCCCTGCACCATGTTAAAGTCGGAATTCGTTCCGCGAACCGGCGACCAAGTTGGCGGAGTCGGCACGGCATAATCCGAACCGGGCTGGAGGGGGAAAAGAATATTCATCTCCTCCTCATTATTCTGATCATAACCGAGCACATTGTTGATGCGATAATTTATCGCGGCTGAGGCGGTGTTCGTGCCGAATCGTTCCACCCAAAGGGTGACTTGTGTCCACGGACTATTGGTTCCATTTACATCCGCAGGAACGCGATAATTGGCCTTTTCAAAACTAAAAAGGGCATTGGTCGGCGGGACAATGGGATAATTGGTCGCCAGGATGGGCTGGCTATCCGTCGGTGGGTCGAGGAAGCCATTTGTTGACACCACCTGAACTGTTTCCGGGCCATAAGGACTGGCATTTGGATTCAAAATTTTCACCAGCGCCGTGCTGAAGGTGGAATCCAAACGGGGTTGTGACACATTGCCACTTTCGTACGGATCAAGCTGGGCATTTGTTAAAATTATTCCGAAAAACGTATTATTTGTAAATGACCCCGAACCACGGGTACCGGCATTAATAATTGGAATTCGAATTGTCTTGCTCATCTCGTAATCATCGAAGACCAGCGTACCACTGACTGCTCTATAGTCTGTGCCCGCAACTGCCGGCAGATCATTGGTTGGCACCCGGGGCAAAAAATTTCCATCTTCAGTCTTATAACCCACAGTGCAGCGCCCGGAAGAGCCAGCTACGCGCGTCACGGTGACCAGCACGCCCGGCACATTATAGGTGTAATAAGTCAAAACTGCCGAATTGAGACTGTCGTCGAGACCGTTAAGTCCCGAACTTTCCGTCTCGGAAGCCTGGTAAAGCGGCAGTCCTGTGGAAGGATCAAAATCCTCTGTAGCGAAGCGGAAAACACCCGAAGATTTGTAGGCCCAATGCAATAAAATCTTTCCCTTGGAAGGGCTTTTTGTGTCCTCTTCAAAGTAGTAAGTCGTCCCAGCTGTGGCGTTGAAACGGAGATGGCTGGGACCGTAGTAGGGTTGGTAATACTCAAACAGGGGAGATACCACGTAACCGGAAACGAGGTTGTTGACCAATAAAAAAGGTAATTGCGCATAATCACCGCTACCGCTGATGGTCTCTTGGGAAATGCTGCTGTTGATCGGAAAAAGGTCGTCATTCGCCGCCACCTGGCTAAGCGAAGTCAAACTATTGCCCATATAAACCGCCAGCACCGTGTCCAAGATATTGGTAGTACCGACAGTGTCGAGTTCCACCTCACCGTTTGCCGGGGCAGTCCATTGATACCAAATTGGCGCGTTGGTAGGAAAACCAGCGGTATTGGGCGCACCGGTTGGATTGGCAGGGGTGTTGTCGTTTGTCACCGAACCCCAATTGCCCGTTAACACTTGGGCTGTGGCAAAGCTCATTTGCGCCCGCCCGGTGGTCACCAGCAAACCAGCCAGAACCACCAACCCCAGTTTCACCAAGCCGGCGCGTTTAAGGAGGTTTTGCAACCTCCAGCAACCCAAGTCATTCATAGATTTTGCTAAATTGCTCAAGTTTTTTGCCGGTTCATTCACATGATGCCATGCTTCACAAATTTTTCACTAAAATCATTGATCATTGGCCGTATTCCATCGTTCAGTTTGTAACAGCGCGGTAGAAGCGGGTGGGAGAATTGGCCGTGTTGGTGACCATGAATGGCGGTGTGCCAGTGCAAATGTTCACCCAGTTTGTAAGGTCGGTGGAATCCTGCAAAATACACACTTGGTTTGCCGCGCCATTCACTGTGAGTTGGAACTGCTGGCCGAAACTGATACTAGCCGACAATTGCGGCTGAACCCCACCGACCACATTGGTGGTGGTGGAAGAGGAGGGGGAACTGGCAAAACAGCCGGTATAATTTGCCACCCATTGAAGGTGGTCGCCGTTTTTGTGATTCAACTTTTGGGACACGTCTTCGCCGTCGGCATCGGTTGCATCGGCGTAATAAATCACCAAGTTGGGGTTGATAATCAGCATCGGCAGGTTGCCGTTGGCGTCATGATTGGTATAGCTGGCATAATCGAGCAGTTCCAGACTATCCACATAAATCGCGTTGCTGACGCCAGTACCGTTGAATTTGAAGAAACTGCCGGCTCCCTGTGCGTCCAATATCAGTCTTCCGATAGCGACGTTGTTGGTAAAACCGGCCGCCGTTGGGCCAAGATCCGTTGCCGCCCAAGTACTGGTAACCACGTTACGATCCAAGGCTACGCTTTGAATGGTGGTGCCCGACAAATCGCCCGTCGCCGGCTTGAATGGCAAATTGAAACCCTGATTACAGGTCAGCATGTTGACGGAAGAGCAGCCCATGTTAGTCAAGCTACTGGTCACGTTGAAATTTAACTGGCGCCCGGCGGTTATCATGGAATTGCCCAGCGTCAAGAAGGCGGCGGAGAAATTAACGTTCTGCCCGGAAATGATGCTGGCATTTTCAACCAAGCCGGTTGAGGTGGTCACAGAAAAGCCTCCCGTGGCAGAGAGAGTCCCTCTGTTTTGGAAATTGCCGCTGTTAATCGTCACGCCACCTCCAGCGCCAATGATTCCATTATTGACAAACGAGTCGTAAGCCCCCCCCACCGTCACGACATTCGTTACACCACCGACTCCGCCTGAAAGAGTGGTAGAGAGAAGGCCGTTCCATGTCAAATTCGTCGTTGAACTGGTGGTCATAATCGAATTTCCAGATGAACCGGCGGCCTTCGCCGTGACGGTAAAGGAATGGTTGGTCAACAAGCCCGCCGTGACAAGCATGTTTGCCGTCGTGTTTGCGCTGTAGTTTATGCCCGAACCGGCGGCGTGATTGATGGCCGCGATCAGATTGCTCATTGAGCCATCGAGCGTAGCGGCAATCTGGACCTGATCGCGCACCGTGTTCGTTATGGTGTTGACAAAGGTATAGGTGTAGGGCCCGATGGTTATCCCGTTAGTTGGTGGAAGATTGCCATTCGTGCCCATCTCAAAAAGGGTTCCGGTCGCCGACGCAATTACCGGCGTGGTGTTGGTGGTGTAAACCAGCGGATCACTGCCAAAATGCGCATCCTGGGGGATGGATAACACGCCGTTGTTGGTAAAATAGAGAAGGGTTGGCGCAATGAGATAGTTCCAATTTTGGAGATTGCCAGAAAGGTCAAGCGTTCCCAGCAAAGTCAGACTCTGGCCATCGAACAAGAGCGTGCTCACGACATCCATGGAATCGCTGACCAATATGTTTGTGCTGTGCAAAATCAAATCCTGAACCGTCGTTGGTGCCATTGTGGAAAGCCCGGACGCATCCACAAGCAGGACATGCAGATCCACTTCGATATTATTCGTGATCGGCGTGTTGACTGTGTTTGTTATGCTGCCCACCACTACCTGTGAGTAATTGTTAATCACCACACTATATCCATTGGTCCATAAGGCGCTGAATGCGTCAATGGTGCCGCTGAATAATGATGGAATGGCTGAAATGCCGGCAAGATTGGTCACGTTCAAATCACCAGTCGCCGAACCGAGGTTATAACTCAAGTTTTGGCAAGACACAACTGCACCGGTGCTACTAATCAAGTTGCCTGCATGAATCGTGATTTCCGCCCCCATATTGGTGATAATCGTCGAAGAGAGATCCAGATTAGTCGCATTAATAATGATTCTGCCCGGCAAATTTGTCACAGCGGCCCCAAACGGATTAGCAGCCAGATCGTCAATATACGCAGAATAACCGGCATAAGTTGCCTGAACAATCATGTTGGTAAAATCTGTGTTATTTGCGTTGTATAAAAAGTTGTTTATGGGCGGTCCAACACCGGGAGAGCCACTGGAAAATTGACCGGCTGTCCCCCCTAAATTATAATTAGCCGGACGGTAAGTCGGGTCGCTACAGGGATTCAGCGGATTGGCACCGGGAAGGGTGGTTAGGTCCATCAGCAACCCCCTGTTGGTTAAAGACGCCAGTGTATCTACAAGATAAAGCCTATCCCCGAACGATGAAGTAAACCTCACACTGACTGTTCTGAATAGATTCGTGGGGTCGCCAGTAGCTATAAACCTGTCTGCCAGAGTTATGTTTGTGCTGCTGGCGTTGGCAAAAACCGCCTGCCTGAATATTTGAATGGGTAACCTTACGGTTCCAGTCGATAAATCAAAATTCGTAAAAACAATATTTGTGAAAATCAGCATATTAGTCATTGATATTGAGTCGGCCAAGCTGGGATTAAATCCTATAGTTGTTGCCAAATTGGACGCCAAGCATGGCTCATTCACATAGAAAGTCGGTGAGAGAGCGGACGCCCCGTTCCATATCCTCGAGCTGTTCATGGTATAAGGAGTCACCTCATCTGGAAAAGTACCGGTTTGCTGCCAATATTCGTCATAGATGGCCCTGGCTTGTGAAAAATTCGTGGTTCCATTGCCGCTGCCGCCTCTCGAAAAACTGGTAATCTCCAGCGTGCCAAGAAAGAGATCCACATCCACGCCGGTCAATCGAATTTCACCATTGCCACCGCCAATCAGCGTGCCGTTGTTGACAACATTGGTGGCGGAAATCCATAAATAACTTACCAGAGAAGGATATTGACTATTCAGCGGATTGAGAACGTAGCCATCCACCGCCTGAATCGTTGCGCCAAAGTCGTTAAGGAAACTGCCTGACATGCCGCGTCCGCCACCAGGAGGAGGAAGTGGTCCGTAGTCAAATTCCCAACCTGTCGAGCCAACCATCGAGTTTTCGTTGATGTAATTGAGTGTATGGGCGGTTTCGTAGGGCACGGTGGTGTCAATGTTCCAAGCAGCCCAATTCTCAAAGTTCGTAGCGTCAACTTGAGGCGCGGATGTAACCGGGCTGGTGAAAATGGCTGTTGGAGCCGGCTGGCCCATCGCTGCAAACGGAGACAGAAGCAAACCCGCCAGGAACGGCAGCGATTTTACTCGAAACTGCCTCATTGATTTGGAGAAATTTAATTTCATTTGACAGGTCGCTATTTAGTAAATCGTAATTGAATAATTCATTTGCACCAAGCGGGCGCTGGAGTCATTCATTTGAATAATAAAATCATATATGCCAACCGGGTTGTTTGTGGGGGTACCGGAAATTACAGCAGTCGATGACAGGCTCTGCAAGCTCAACCCAGCCGGCAAGGCGGGCGAATTCGTCGCCAGCATCCAAGTGTAAGACGGCCCGCCGCCGGTGACCGAAAGTGTGACGGCGCTAGTGACGACGTTGGTGCCGACACTGGTGTAGTAATAGTAGGGCACTCCATTGGTCGCGTCCGGCAACATTGCCGGAGATATTTGGATCAGCGCCTCGCTTTCCAACGTTGCAATGCTCGTGCCGTTGGGATAAACGGTCGGGTCGTTGGTCGAGCCGTCGAATGAACCCCAGATATAACCGCCCAAGCTGGCGGTCAGCTGGGTTAAAAAGGTCATAGATTGATTTTCCAAAATCGGGCCGACTTTGTTGAAAGTAACTGTGACAGAAGGGTCAATTGTTCCCGGCCCGGCAAGCCCGGGCAGTATATTGCTCTGATTGAAATTAACGCTCCGGGAATAGGCAGAAACACCGGTATTAATTGCGCCTGGACCGGGCACCAAATCTCCCGCAGAAAATAGAATATCGGGTCGCGTCAGCACTCTTTGGAACGTCTGAGCCGTTGCGTGGCTGCCGCCGGGCGGCACAACCATCAATGTGTAGGTGTTCGTAATGGGTTGAACAAAATTGCCGGAGAGCGAATCAATGTTTTCGTCAGGCACACGCACGAATTGGATTCTTTCAATGCCTTGATAGTCGCCGTTCGTGGGGGTTGTGGCGGTGGCACCATTCAGAAATTCGCAAGGCGCCACCAACAAAGTATAATTCGTTGAAGCGAGGACACTGTTCGTCGAAGTGATGACGGTTGTGGTTGAGTCGGGGTTATTGGTGGCGGTCCCAAAAGTGTTTGTGACGGCAGTCACATTGGTGGCTAATACGGACAGGATGTCCAACCCGCACAAATTAGTGGGAATGAGGAAAAAATCTCCCGAAACGATATTTGATGTGGTTGTAGTGGTGCTGGTAGAAATATTGGTCATCAGCTTGCCATAAGTAATAGGCCAACCAGTGAGTGGTTGGATGGTGGTCGTCTGGATTTGGAGTTGAATCACGGAATTGGCGAACAGAGTATTGGTCACCACGTTGGCAAATGTATAGGTAAAAGTGCCACTGTAATTGGTAACGACGCGGCTGATCACCAGTCCCGGATAAAGCGTCTGTAGGGCAGTGGGACTGTTGGTCGCTGACGCCATGACAAGCGTCGTCAAGTTGGAAGTGGTCAGTGTGTATTCGTCGTTGGTGTTTATGAAAGTTGAACCACTACTGCCACTGATCAGAGTGCTTCCCGGCGGCACTCTTTCGATGTTGATGTTGTTTGAACTGTATAAAGAACGCAAACCTCCCGCGTCGTCCCGCGTCAAGCCGGTGTAAAAAAATCCGTTTCTTAATTTGCCCGCGGCAACTTCTCCACCGGACGCGACCGGTTGAGTGTAGACCAAGTCATCGGCGGACTTTTCAACCGCGTCTGTATCGGGTGGCGCCGGGTCTTGATCGCAAAGGTCAATGGGAATGTAATAAGTATAAAGTTCGCCGTTGACGTAAGCCGAATATTGAAGCTGAGTCAGCGGAGAGGGAACGATGTCGAAATTCCTCATGGCCACCATATAATACATAGCTGCGGGACAGGGGGGGGCATTTCCTGGCGCATGAAAACGATTTTTTAAGACCCATGTATAACGAATCGCATCAGCCAATCCCATCTGTTCCATCATCAAGGCAAGCGTCGATGATTTCAAATCCCGCAATTCCACGGACATCAAATTATAATTTTGCGACTGCGATTCCATGGGGAATTCCACCAAATTACTGCTGTAACTGTCCACATTGGTCAGCGAATTCAAAATGTCGAATGCCTGATCCACGGCTTGCTCGCCAGTGACCCCAAAATAAGTCTGCGAGAAATTTCGATCAAAGCCGTAATAAACCACCGGCGTATTCCGGCGATATCCTTCGCCAATGTTCTTTGGCCCTATTCCAAGAGAATCAGCGCCCAAGTATGGCGGGGCGCCATCATAGGACGAAATCGGATTGAAGCCAATAACCTCCTGTTGCCATGTATCGGCGACACTTCCATTCGCAGGGACACCATTATTCACCGGCCCCAACAATGAATATGCCCACGAAGTTTGCAGGCCAAATGCCAGCAAACCATAACACAAAAATCTTTTCATCAATTGTCTCATACAAATTTCACTGACGCAGGAGCTCCACGCGGTAATAACCACCCGAACCTTTGCCGACAGGGATCGAATCACTGCTGCCCGGCGCCAAACGCGGCGCGCCAAAATCGCTCCACTCGGTGGTAAGGTTGGTCTTCACCTGCACCTGATACACAAGACCGGGCTGCATGTTCCAAATAGTAAGGTACAATCCATTTGGGCTATTATCCAACGTCGTTCGCAGCCATGTGGTGGGATCCTTCGGATTGCCGCCGCTCAAAAATATTTGATAGAGGGTCGGCCCGCCGGAAACCAATGGCGCATTCGCCGTCGGCCAGGCGGACTGGTTTGAACCATAATACAGTGCCATCCACTCGACCGGAATGGCATTGGGGGGAGTTCCCCAATAGTAGCCAAGCCAAGTCTTGCCGCTGGTCGAAGGTGAAATCGGCGAGCGGTGCCCGTCCGTTGTCACATAATCCACCTGGAATGAATGTGTAGAACTGGCCGTCAATCCGTTTGTTACCGTCATCGTCCACGCGTTGCTCGCAGTTACAACCATTGGCGTACCTGCGCCATCCGCATAAACTTCATAAGTGGAAACTGAAAGCCCCTGCTCCGGCGGCCATGACACCACCAACTGCGGCTGATAAACATTGTTGCTATCCAAGACAAACGGCGCATAAACAAACGGTGCAGTCATTGGTTGCAACTGCTGCTGGGTGTTGATATAGCGTTGGGCGAACAAATCAAAACTATTCGGTAGGCCGGTAAAACTGCTCCAAATCGCCAGAAATTGACTAACACCATCCGACACAACCACCGGCTGGATTTGCGAACCGACCGTTGTGGTGTTGAC
>Ga0182027_10005434_pt1 | contig 19379 bp, 9 predicted proteins | sample 712E1DmetaG_FD_121300 | JGI IMG/M metagenome (GOLD analysis project Ga0182027, IMG submission 121300) | Permafrost microbial communities from Stordalen Mire, Sweden - 712E1D metaG (Illumina Assembly) | ecosystem: Environmental > Terrestrial > Soil > Wetlands > Permafrost | place: Sweden...
AAGATCAAAACCACGTTTGACGTTCTGGCAGATCTGGAACATGAGTTTTGGATTTCTTGGAATACAGTTTGGCTTTGCTCTGCAGAATGCAAATGTCAGCAGGATTTTTGAAACACTTGGAGCCAAGGTTGAGAATATTCCAATTTTGTGGATTGCTGCTCCGGTAACAGGGCTTATCATTCAGCCGATAATCGGCCATATGAGTGATAATACATGGAACAGGCTGGGTCGCCGGCGCCCCTACTTCCTCACCGGTGCTATCCTGGCATCTCTTGCACTGATCTTCATGCCAAACTCACCTGTACTCTGGATAGCTGCCGGAACTCTCTGGATAATGGATGCATCTATCAATATTTCAATGGAACCATTCAGAGCTTTCGTAGGCGATATGCTGCCGTCAGAACAACGAACAGCAGGTTTTGCAACTCAGAGCTTCTTTATTGGTACCGGCGCCGTCATAGCATCAGTTCTTCCATATGTTCTTACTAATTGGTTTCATATTCAAAATACAGCACCTGCAGGACAGATACCATTATCAGTAAAATTATCATTTTATATAGGAGGAGCGGTATTTATTTCTGCAGTACTATGGACCATAATGAAGACGAAAGAATACTCTCCTGAGGAGCTTCACGAATTCTCGGCTGAAGAAAATTCCGTACCTGATTATGTTAATGATAGTGATAGCCATTTTAGTACGGGCATATTTGTAAAAAGAGGATTTTACTGGATTTTTGCCGGACTTGTTATAAGTCTAATTATATACTTCTATTCACTTGAGAAGGAATTGTATATTCTGTCGGTTGGAATAGGAGCTTTCGGATTGGTTCAGATTGTTTCAGGATTGTTCGTATCAGGAGGAAGAGCAAAGAGTGGGCTTGTCGTTGTTCTGAGTGATCTCTACAGGATGCCAAAGACGATGGGTCAGCTGGCTATTGTTCAGTTTTTTTCCTGGTTTGCACTTTTCTCCATGTGGATTTATACCACTTCGGCTGTGACCAGTCATATATATGGTACAAAGGATCCGACAAGCGAACTATATAATCAGGGTGCAAACTGGGTAGGAATTCTCTTTGCTGTTTATAATGGGTTCGCAGCACTGGTTGCTTTCTTGCTTCCTGTCTTTGCAAAGCTGACAAACAGACGGATTACCCACTCTGTCAGTTTAATTGCAGGAGGTCTCGGCCTGATTTCCATTATCTTAATTCACACCCCGGTAATGTTAATTCTTTCCATGCTTGGTATTGGCCTTGCCTGGGCAAGCATACTTGCAATGCCTTATGCAATTCTGACAGGATCGCTTCCTGCAAACAAAATGGGAACCTATATGGGTATTTTTAATTTTTTTATAGTTATACCACAGATACTGGCAGCAAGCATTCTGGGATTCTTTGTCCGTGATGTTTTTGGTGGTGAGAGTATTTATGCACTTGTAACCGGAGGTATTTCGATGTTTATAGCCGCTGTACTTATTCTTTTTGTGAAGGATGTGGATGAGATAAAATCAAATATAGCATGATGCACACAGCTGCATGTATTTTTGATCTTGACGGGGTAATAGTTGATACTGCCAGATACCACTTTCTGGCATGGAAAAGACTGACTGATCAACTTGGTATTCATTTTACGGAAGAAGATAATGAGAGGCTTAAAGGTGTCAGCCGGATGGCTTCCCTTGAAATAATCCTCGGGATTGGCAACAGAAAAGTTAATGAAAGACAGAAACAGGAGTATGCTACATTAAAAAACAGTTGGTATATAGATTATATAAGCAAAATGACCCCGGATGAGGTACTTCCCGGTTGTCTCACCTTCATTGAGGAACTTAGAAATGCAAATGTTCGGGTAGCCATAGGTTCGGCCAGCAAAAATACACCCATGATCCTTGAAAGGGTTGGTATACGGGACCTTTTTGATGCAATAGCAGACGGTAACATTGTCAGAGAAGCTAAACCCAATCCGGAAGTGTTTATTAAGGCAGCCGAAATGGTAGGAATAAAACCTGGGAAATGTGTGGTGTTTGAAGACGCAGTTGCAGGAGTTCAGGCGGCACTTAATGCAGGTATGATGTGTATCGGGGTGGGCTCACCGAAGATATTAAGAAAAGCCCATTTCGTTGTTCCTGGATTAAATGAGATGAACCTTGCAAAACTTATCAGTATAGAAAAAAATATCAGGGAATGAATAGTTTTTATAAAAGAGATGTTTGGCAGATTATCGAAGAAGGATTCCATCCTGAGATGAACAGAGAGTCGGAAAGTATCTTTTCGATCGGGAATGGTTATATGGGGCAGAGAGCCAATTTTGAAGAGCATTATTCAGGCGATAGCCTGCAGGGGAGTTATGTTGCCGGTGTATATTACCCCGATAAGACAAGGGTAGGATGGTGGAAAAACGGATATCCTGAATACTTTGCTAAAGTTCTGAATGCCCCAAACTGGATTGGTATCGATATCTCAGTAAATGGGAAAGAGATCGACCTTGCAACATCAAAAACAGAATCATTTTCAAGGATTCTGAATATGAGGGAAGGTTATCTTGAAAGATCATTCAGGGTGACAGTTGAGGGAAACAGGAAAATTGAGATTAATAGCAGGAGATTCGTCAGCATGGCAGAACCTGATCTCGGAATAATCAGATATGCTGTAAAATCAATAGATTTTGACGGCACTCTGGATTTCACTGTTTATATCGATGGTGATGTGAAAAATGAAGATACAAATTTCGGGGAGAAATTCTGGGAAGAAGTAAACAAGGAGATGAATGGGAACAATGGCGTTCTTATTACCAGGACATTGAAAACAGATTTTCATGTTGCTACCGGAATGAGTTTTGAATTCATGAAGGATAACAGTAAAATTGAAAAAAAAATTCATAACACAGAGAGGGAAAAATATATTGCCGGCGCTGTTTCTTTCGCCATCAGAAAAGGGGAGGAGATTACTCTGAATAAATTTGTGGTTGTCCTCTCATCATTGAATAATGCAAAAGATAAGTTGACGGAAGATTCTAAAACCCGTCTTACCCAGGCAAAAACTAAAGGATATGCTCGCCTTTTCCTTGACCATACCAAAGAATGGGAGAGGATATGGACCACTTCTGATGTGGTAATTGAAGGTGATATATCGGCTCAGCAGGCAATTCGCTTTAATATATTCCATCTTAATCAGACCTATACCGGAAAAGATGAACGACTCAATATCGGTCCAAAAGGTTTTACCGGTGAAAAATATGGAGGCAGCACATATTGGGATACAGAAGCTTTTGGTTTGCCATTTTTCCTTAAAACGGCTGACCGGGAAGTCGGGAAAAACCTCTTGCTATACCGGTATAAACATCTGGAAAAAAGTATTGCCAACGCAGAGAAACTGGGTTTTAATAACGGCGCTGCCTTGTACCCGATGGTAACAATGAACGGTGAAGAGTGTCATAATGAGTGGGAGATAACTTTCGAAGAGATACATAGGAATGGAGCAATTGCTTTCGCAATCTTCAATTATATAAGACATACCGGAGATGATGAATATATGGCTGATTACGGGCTGGAAGTGTTAATCGGGATATCGCGGTTCTGGAGCCAGAGGACGACATTTTCGGAGAATCTTAAGAGATATGTGATATTGGGAGTCACCGGTCCGAATGAATATGAGAACAATATTAATAATAACTGGTACACAAACTCATTAGCTGTTTGGACATTATCCTATACACTAAAAAACATCAGGATTCAGGAGAAAGAGAGTCAGGAAAAATTATCAGCTCTTTACAGAAAAATAAATTTTAATTTTTCCGACGAAACAGCCAGATGGCAGGAAATAATTAAAAATATGCACTTCCCGTATGATAATTCGCGCAATATCTTCCTTCAGCAGGATGGATTTCTTGATAAGGAGCTAAAGCCGGCCAGCAGTATCCCATCTGCTGAACGACCGATTAACCAGCACTGGTCGTGGGACAGGATTTTGAGATCCTGTTTTATAAAGCAGGCAGATGTTTTGCAGGGTTTATACTTCTTTGAAGATCAGTTTGATACAGAAACAATTAAACGTAATTATGATTTTTATGAACCGATGACTGTTCATGAATCGTCTTTGTCTGCCTGCATATATTCAATTGTTGCTTCAAGGATTGGGAATATTGAAAAAGCCTATGAGCTTTACCTTCGTACTGCCAGGCTGGACCTGGATGATTATAATAACGAAGTCTCCAACGGATTGCATATAACAAGCATGGCCGGTACCTGGCTCGCAATTGTTGAGGGATTTGGCGGTATGAGGATCCACGCCGGTAAAATTCTTCTTAATCCACTGATCCCGGCAAAATGGCAATCATATTCATTTCATGCCCGCTTCCGTGGTGTCCTTTTCATGGTTAAAGTGACAAAAGACTTTGTAACTCTAATCAATTTGTCTGAAAAGCCGTTAAATCTGGAAGTATCGGGTAAGGAATATCGGATAAAAGGATCAGAAAAACTTATCCTTAACCTTAAAGTAGATTTCTTTTCTTAAGCTATTATAAATCAGGAGTTTGATTGTAAAGAATATAATTTTAATTATTCAGATTATGGAAAAACTGACTTTGAGTATTCTGGTATTGTTTCTTGCAATTACAATTACAATAGCCGGTTGTTCGGTTTTTGGCCAGAAAAAGGAAATAAAACCTTTTCATTCCGATGTTGTACACCCTGAATGGTCGAAAAACTCAGTATTGTATGAAGTAAACGTAAGACAGTACACTGAACAGGGTACTTTTAATGCTTTTGCGGAACATCTTCCCAGGCTAAAAGCTCTTGGCGTGAATGTCTTGTGGTTTATGCCGACATTCCCTATTGGAGTTCTAAACAGGAAAGGAGGACTTGGAAGTTATTATTCAGTTAAAGACTATTTAGATGTAAACCCTGAGTTCGGAACACTTGATGACTTCAAAAATATTTTAAAAAAGGCACATGATCTGGGGATGAAAGTTATCATCGACTGGGTACCGAACCATACCTCCTGGGATAATAATCTGACAGTTGAACATCCTGATTGGTATGTGAAAGACTCGAAAGGCAAATTTTCTCCGCCTATCGGAACTGACTGGACAGATGTGATTCAACTTGACTGGTCGAAAAAAGGACTTCAGGATTATATGATAGAAGCATTGAAATTCTGGGCAAATACAGGCGTTGATGGTTTCCGTATTGATCATCCTCACAATACACCAAAGGAATTTTGGGAAAGGGCAAGAACTGAACTTACAGCTATAAAACCGGTTCTGTTGATAGGTGAAATAGAGGAACCAACAACTTTCCTTGAAAAAGGTATGGACATGAACTATGCATGGGAGATGTATCATCTCATGGTCAATATTGCACAGGGAAAAGACAGCGTGAAGGTACTTGCAAAATACTATGAGAAAGAATGGTCAACATATCCCAACAATGTATACAGGCTTCAGTTTCTGACTAATCATGATGAAAACTCATGGGGTGGGACAATTGACTCATTGATGGGTGATGCTCAACAGGCATTCGCGACTTTGATCTTTACTGCCCAGGGAGTACCTTTAATTTATAGCGGACAGGAAGACTGTCTTAACAAAAGACTGAAATTTTTTGTAAGGGATCCGATTAAGTGGGATACATGCATTCTGACGGGATTTTATAAAGATCTGATCTCATTAAAAAAGCAAAATAAAGCTCTATGGAACGGTGATGCCGGAGGCTCGATGGTAAGACTCAGCACAAAAAAGGACAATGCTGTCTTTGCGTTTTACAGGGAGAAAGATGCAAACAGGGTAGTAGTTCTGCTAAATCTAAGTAAGAAAAAAATTGCACTTAAATCACTTCCCGGAAACCTTAATGGTGAATATACTGATTATTTTGCCAGAATGAAAACAGTTCTTCCTTTGACCGATTCGCTGAGGTTCGAACCATGGGGGTATAAAGTATTGGTAAGATAAAAGATAAAAGTAAAAACGCAAAAGTGAATTCAATGCATTCAATAAAACACATATCATTCATTTTGATTGTCATTGTCTTATTAATAGCCGGGTGTGGTCCGATGCAAAATAAAAACAAACCTGAAGCTGACAAATCTCTTGCTTCTGTTCCTAACTGGTCAAAGGAGGCAATCTGGTACCAGATTTTTGTTGAAAGATTCCGGAATGGTGATCCCGGAAACGATCCGACCCCGGCAGATATGTCCGGTTCTTTCCCTGATAAAATACCCGCAAAGTGGAGGATTACTCCTTGGGGTCATGACTGGTATGCTCATGAACCCTGGCTCGACAGTGTCAAAGCAAAAGGATTCTATTCAAAAATACAGGCCCGCAGATATGGAGGTGATCTGCAGGGAGTACTTGATAAAATGGATTATATTCAGTCACTTGGTGTTACTGCAATATTTTTTAATCCGCTTAACGATTCACCCTCCCTGCATAAATATGATGCGAGAAACTATGCACATATTGACAGAAATTTCGGTCCCGACCCAAAAGGAGATGCTGTAATTATTGACTCAGAAATTCACGATGATCCTGCAACCTGGAAATGGACTTCAGCAGATTTGCTCTTTTTGAAAGTGATCAGGGAATTTCACAGGAGAGGCATCAGAGTGATAATGGACTATTCATGGAATCATACAGGCAAAACATTCTGGGCTTTGAACGATATAAGAAAGAATGGGAAAAATTCGAAGTATGTTGATTGGTATACCATAACTCAGTTTGATGATCCGGCGACAAAAGAGGATGAATTCAGCTATGAAGGATGGGGAGGTAACAATCCTTACATGCCTGTATTCAGGAAGGATATTATTCCTCCTGAGAAAAAGGTAATGCCTTTTGAAGGAAATTTTCATTCAGAATCATTAAAACAGCATATATTCGATGTTACCAGGAGATGGCTTGATCCTGACGGAGATGGGAATCCGTCTGATGGTGTGGATGGATTCAGACTTGATGTCGCAGGTGAGATCCCGATGGGATTCTGGAGGGAATACCGTAAAGTGGTTCGGGCAGTAAATCCTGAAGCGTATCTTGTCGGAGAAATATGGTGGTTGGATTGGCCCGATAAACTGTTGAATCCAAAAATTTACCTTCAGGGTGATCAATTTGATGCCATAATGAATTACAGGTGGTTCAGGGTTGCAAGAGGATTTTTTGGTCAGGCAGAACCTGTTTTAACAAGTACCAGGTTCATTAAGGAGATAAACCGGATAGACAGTGGGATTAATATCGGCAATCTTCAGGCGATGATGAATGTGGTATCTACACATGATTCTCCAAGACTGTCAACTTCGCTGTATAATAAAACGATGGATAAATATAAAGCAAAACCTTCCGACAACCCTGATTATAAAATAAATAAGCCGGATGAACTGACAAGGAAAGAACAGATTCTCCTTCTGATCCATCAGTTTACTTTCATCGGAGCTCCCCAGATATATTATGGGGAAGAGGTCGGAATGTGGGGTGCTGACGATCCTGATTGCAGGAAACCGATGGTATGGGATGATATTGTTTATGAAGATGAACGTACTGCATACGATCCCGGTAAAAGCCGGCAGGTGGATTCAGTCAGGCCAGATACCCTGCTGAAAGTGTTTTATGAGAATTTATGTAAAATGAGAAAAGATAATCCTGTTCTGGTATATGGAAATCTTTCATTCTCTGTTGCTGACGACAAAAAGATGGTACTTGCATATAACCGCAGGATGGGCAGTAATGAGATAGTTGTTGTTTTTAACCGTTCAGATAAACCTCAATCCGTGAAAGTACCTGTTAAAAATAATGGAGAATATCTGAACCTTCTAACCGGAAGCGATAAAAGCATTATAACCAATAATAACAATATCGAATTAAATCTCGAGCCGCTGACTGCAGTTGTCCTTAAGAAGAAATGAATCCCCGCGAGCGCATTCTCCGTTGCTTGCTGCGGATTCAGCGAGCATTAAGAATTTACCTTAGGGGATCGAAGATTCTTCGTAGCTTGCTGCGAAGAGCTTCAATTGTTATTCTTTAATAATCCTTATAGTTTCACTTCTTGTTGATGTTCTGACCTGAACAAAATAAATTCCTCCCGGGGTTGAACTACCTTCAGATGATTTTCCATCCCATTCTACAGATTGAATGGCATCAGCTGAAATACTTGTTTTAAGTTGTCTTATTATCTTTCCGCTCATATCGTATATTGAAATTGATAGAGAAGAAGGATAGTGGCTGTCTATTACAAAATTGAATTTTGCAGAGGAGGGATTAGGATATACAGAAACAAAGTGCTCTTCTTCTGACATTTTAAGGTCATTAATACCCAATAACGTACCTGGAGAAGCAAGCTTTTTAGTTGTGTAAAGTCTGTACTCCCCGGGCTGCAGATTGATCTGATCGTTGACATTCAAAACATTAATTGAGTCGCCTGTAAAATATTCATACCATTTACCCGGTTGGGGAAAGTATGGAGTTATTGATGACGCTGTGATACCGAAATTACCAAGGATATTAACATTCATTGAAGGATGAATCAACTGAAGACTTTTCAAAGGAGTATCAAATGAGTAAGAATAACTGCTGGTTCCAAATACGGGTTGTGTATTTCTGAGATTATTCAGGAGTTTATAGATAACGAATAATCTGTGACGATCCGGATCAGAGAAATAATTCCATTTTATTGGTTTTTCGCCCGTTCTTCCAGCGGAATCAATAGAAATATCGTAACCAAGTTCACCAAATTGCCATATCATTTTAGGGCCAGGCACTGTGAGAAGAAAGAGAGCATCAAGCTCCATCCTTTTCAACGCAGTCTTAAGATCACGTGTATTATAATTTCCCGATGCAGCCCCGTAAGTAATTGTTTTATACATGATCCGTTCTTCATCATGACTTTCCATGTAGCTTACAAGACTGGGAACATTCCAATCCAGACCCTGAGCACTTACAGCTGTGAGATCAGATGAATATCCCATAGCCGCTTCTGCATAATTATAATTATTATTCCCCCAGATCATCATACCATAATTGGCCAGTTCCTCTTCTTCACTATTTGCCGTAAAATGTTCAAGTATGACATATGCATTGGATTTAACATTCCAGATCTGGGAAGCCAACCGTTCCAGAATGGCAATTCGTGATGGATCATAAGGGGTACCTTCTCCGGGAGTATTAGTAAATCCTTTTGTGAAATCAAATCGGAATCCATCTATTTTATACTCCGTAAGCCAGTAGGCATTTACCCTGTCGACAAGTTGTTGGGTAGATGGGCTTTCATGGTTGAAATCGGCGCCAAATTTATAAACAGGATTAGGCGATTGCGCATTGAACCACGGATTGGGAATCTTCATGTAGATTTGATCTGAACCTATATGATCAAGATAGAGCTGAACAAAAGGAGATTGTTCATAGCAATGGTTTAATACCATGTCCATTATTACTGCTATGCCCCGGCTGTGACAAATGTCAATAAATGCTTTAAGATCGTTTTTTGGTCCGTAATATTTGTCCGGTGCAAAGTAGAATGAAGGATTGTAACCCCAGCTAATGTTTCCTTCAAATTCATTTATGGGCATCAGTTCAATGGCATTTATTCCCAGATTAACAAGATAGCCCAGTGTATCGATAAGAGTTTTATAATCGTGATTTGCTGTAAAGTCACGTACGAGCAATTCATAGATCACAAGATTTGATTTGTCAGGAGGAATGAAACTGGTTGTTTTCCAGGTATATGGCACCTGGGAAGTCTGTAGCACAGAAACAATGCCTGAAGCTGTGTCTTTCGGATATTGGATCAGATTGGGATATGTAGCAGCAGTAATAAACTGGTCATTATCCGGATCAAGAACCTTGTCGGAATATGGTTCACCTATATAAAGTGCACTATCTACGAGGTATTGAAACCGGTACTCTTTCCCTTGTTTCAGTCCGTCTATCTGAACCCAGTATCTTTCACCATCTGGAGTTCTTTTCATATAGCCCTTTTCAAGGGCAAGCCAATTTGTGAAATCGCCTGTGGCAAATACATATTTTTTATAAGGCGCATGAAGAACAAGAGCCACGGAAGTGTTGCTGAGATAGTTTATCCCGTCAGTCAGCCCTGCCGGCAATGCCTCAGTTAATAATGGTTTTCTGACATAATAGAAAAATGAGTCAGCTGCGAAGGAAGGTTTATTCCAGGCAACTACTTTAACCCAGAATTCACCATACTGATCTGGAAGTATAGTATCGGTGACAAGATTAGCTGTTGCCCCTGATTTGATAAAATTATTATTAATGTATAATGATATCGAATCTGCTAGTGTTGCAGAAGCTTTAATTATTATTTGCTTATAAATATCAGTAACAAAAGAAGATTTAACCGGAAGAGTAAATGTCACATTTAATCCCACCTGAAAAACATCAAGAAAAATATCGGGTCTGGTCTGGTGATCTGCAGCCGAATTACGGATAACCAGGCAGATTTTTGTCGCAATATCGGTAGATGCCAGCGAATAGAAGGTTTTAATATCGGGAGTTATATCAAGTTCATAAAGATGATTTCCAAGATAATTAAATTTTGGCTGTGTCGAATTGTTAGCCCAGGTGCCTACTACTTTTTGCCAGGGAATTCCAAGAAGAGTGACTCCTGTATGCGCATAAAGATCACCTGTATAATTTTGCAATTCCCCGGCATCTTTGGAACTATCATAAAAGATCTTTATCACTGTTCCCGGAGTAGGGACTGCCGGATCTGTAGTCACCATCTGTCCAAGCAACATACTGGAAAGACCGGAAATACAAAAAATAGCAATAAGCAGTTTTTTCATTAATTATTCATTATTGGGGTAAAAGCTTTAACATTTTGTAAATCAGGTCATATTTAAGAGGCTGTCTTAATAACAGACAGCCTCTTTCATTAAATTGAAACTTTTCAGATTCTATCTTGTTCAGGGAACTTTTTAGTTCTTAGTAACAGTGGCTTTAAGTCCCCATGGATCAAGTGTAATTGTATAATTTCCGGCAGCTGTAACTGAAATATTTGCACCACCTGAAGTAAGGGCATTTATATCACCTCCCAGATTCAGATCCCAAGCGTCGTTTGCCCTGAATTTGATGGCTCCGACAACCAGGTCCAGAGTCACTGTAAATACCTTATTTGTTGCATCCCACGTCATGTTCTGGTCAGAACTCCAGGTATCAGCAGTTGCATCACCAATGACTCCCCATCTGTTCATGCTGTAAGTATAAGCATTCGGATGGCTTAGATCCAACGTAATTGCATAATCAGCCGCAAGAGATACCGGAATATTTGCACCACCCGCACTCAGAGTTCCATCGGCCAAATCACTGCCATAATTATAATCCCAGGAATGATTGGCCCTGAATTTCATTGCAGCTACGGTCAAAGGCATACCACCTGTCCATACAGCTAAAGCTGGATTATAAGTCAATGCTGTTTCATCATTCCATCCATTAGGCGATGCATCACCGATAACACCCCATTTAGTTAAGGTCAATGAATAAGTCATGGTACCAAGATTGGCCTTTATCAAATAATAACCTGTGGTAGCAACTGTAATATTATTTCCTGGATTAGTTAATCCGCCCGAACCATTATCACCGAAAGTATGTGTATTGTCCCAACTATGGTCTGTGGCAAGTTTAATAGAACCGGTTGTGAGATTTACATATCCTTCCGCGGCACCACTACTGGTTGCTGTCGAAATGATGTACTTGGCATTATCACTGTTATCCCAACCATTATAATCACCAACAATCCAGAGTTTAGTTATATCAGCCAATGTAGTAAAGGAGATATCTGCACCATAAGCTGTACCTGCACTATTTGTTGCATAAGCCCTGACATGGTAGGTGGTATTTAGGACTAATCCGGTAAGATTACTGATAAATACACTTATCCCTGTACCAGAATCAAGAACTACAGTACCATCAATAGTCGGGTTTGCAGTAGTGCTCCAGGCAAGACCTCGTGCTGTTAGAGTACCTCCGCCATCATAAGTTACTTCACCACCTGATACAGCAGAGACCTTAGTGATCGCTGTAGCAGCAGTGGTTGTTACAACAGGTAAATCTACAAGTGTGGTAAAAGTTGCTTCCGGACCATATCCGGTACCAGCGCTGTTCGTAGCATAAGCACGCACATAATAAACAGTATTTCCCTTTAAACCTGTTAGTAAACTTACGAATGCTCCGGTGCCGGTTCCATTAGAAGTCTTGGTAGCAGTGACAGATGGATTGTGATTTTTACCAAAACATATACCCCGGGCAGTAACATCAGCACCGCCACCAACTGTAACATTGCCTCCACCAGTAGCTGAATTACCCGTAATCAGAGTAATTACAGCAGTTGTAAGTGTGGGAACGACGGGTGAAGTAGTAAAAGTAACTTCATCGCCATAAATAGTTGCATTGGCACTGATTGCATAAGCGCGTGCATAATATTTGGTAGCGTATGCAAGTCCCGATAACTTAACAGCAAATGTGGCTTTGGTGACCGGGTCACTGAATATAGTTTTGGAGTCAGATGTTGTGGGACCGGTTTGCGTTGCATAACAAACACCTCTTTCTGAAAAACCGTCACCGGAAGCAACTACAAAACCTACAACAGTTGCAGAGTCAGATTTAACATTTAATACCTGAGTGGTTGAAAGCTTCGGGTTTAATCGGACATTCGACTGTTCCTTTTTACATGAGGCAAAAATAATTGTCGCAGTAAGAAGAACAGCCAGAAATCTATATAAGGTTAATCTTTTCATAAATAATTTCTTTTATAGTAATTACTAGTTTTTTGTAAAAGTACATTTGTAAGGAGTAGTGTTAATATAAAGTCTTACTGTGTAGTTTCCTGCTGTAACAGGAATATTTGCACTTGAGCTGCTATTATACAGATTATCGATTGAATATCCTGTTCCGATTCCAAGATTGATACCCTGATCCCAGGCATCATTCATTCTGAATTTAACGGTACCATCAATTAAAGTAATGGTAATAACCCAGGTTCCGGATTTAGAATCGTAATCCATTTTTGAATCAGGAGAATTCCAGCCATTTGGAGTAGCATCACCGATCAAGCCTATCATATAAGCTTTATTTGTATATGTAAGAGCTTTGGTATCAGCTATTAATTGATACCATCCATTGGCTGCCACCGAGAAAGCTGTGCCATTAACTGCGAGAGCAGTACCATTGGAACCATAGGTAATATTTGCATCAGGATCCTTCAATGTAAAAGGTTTAGTTGCGTCAAGTTTTACGAAACCTGTGTATTTCCCGTCAGCTAAAGGAGATTCAATTTTCTGAGTGATGCCTGAATTGATTAAGTCCAACCGGGGCAAACCATAAACAGTAACATTGGCAGTTACGGGATCAGAACTATAAATCATAGGTATTGCACCCGTGCCGGCATCAACGGATAATACAGACCTTATACGAAAATCTGCAGAAGAAACCTGATCAGCCGGCAGTATTTTGAGTAGAATAGCATTAAGGTCATTAACACTGATTCTTAGTGAAGTATCCTGGATAGCAGACATCACAAGTATTGAATCTTTGAAATTATCTCCTGTTGGACATGCTTCGAGAAAATATGTTGCAGAAGCATGGAAACCCGGATTAACGGCGGTACCGACAAATTTAAGAGTATCCGTCCAATGAACCCTTTGCAGGGTCAGATCAGGCATGGTAGTTATTGTCGGTGGATTTGGATTGGTTAAAATCACGACTTTTGTCTCATCCTTTTTACAGGAATTGAGCAATAAGCCAAGTATTGTTATATAAAATATTATCTTTTTCATATGAATTAAGTTTTTAAATTAATAACCAGTATTCTGGATAATATTTGGATTTGCAGACACTTCAGCTCCGGGAATCGGGAATATATTCAGATGTACGTCAGTATTAGTGCCATTTAATGCATTACCCTTCCATGGCCAATTGTAATTCCCGTTAGTGAATTTGCCGAAACGAACTAAATCGGTACGTCTTTGTGCCTCAAAATAGAATTCACGGCCACGTTCAGCCAGTAGAAAATCATCTGTAAGCTGGGCAGCTGTGATATTACCTGTTGCATTTCCATAAGCGCGGCTTCTTATTGCATTAACATCCAATACCGCGTTAGCGTTATCTCCTGACCTGTGCAAAGCTTCTGCTCTCATCAATAATGCGTCAGCATAACGGAAAACCGGGAAATCTGTGCTGGCGTAGGCCGGATTATAATCAGCAGCCTGGCTGCCGTCAGTATTTTTTGCTGTAAATTTATATACACCAATGCCATAATCGCCACTTGATGAAGGACTTGGAATATTCATACTTTTCTTGGTTTTCAGATATACGCGTTTGTCCGGGCACTGAGCAAAAATTGAATCGCTTGTTGGAACAGGTACATTACCGTAGGTGGCAAGTGTGTCTACAAGAACATTCATAAATTGTCTTTTAGTTCTGTTTCCGTTCCAGTCGGTGTTCGAAGTTAATCCATGAAATCTTTCTGCTCTTATATAAGTAGCATCACTGCAAGATTCGATTATAAATGTCGTGCCAACATAACCCTGTGTATTAATACCATCCTGGGCCCAGGCAAAAATCATTTCTGGGTTGTGGTCCCCATCATTATCCGCACTGAAATTCTGCCGGTAATTGGCAGCCAATGAATAGACTCCGCTGCTGATCACTTTATCGCAATAGATTTTGCAGCTATCCCATTTTGCAGTTCCTGTGAATACTTCGGCATTCAGATATAACCTTGCCAGTAACATCCAGCAGGCAGCCTGATCAGCTTCGGGATAAGAGAACTTTGGAGCTCCAAGTTTGCTTTCAATGCCATGCAGTTCAGACACTACATAATTGAACAACTTTGCCCTCTGAATTTGTTTTGGGAAGAATTTTCCGACTACGTCGGCATCTGTAGTAAAAGGAGGATTAGCAAACAAATCCATATCCCAGGTGTAAGCCAATGCCCTCAGAAACCGGGCTTCAGCATTATATTGGATTAAAGTAGGGTCTGTACTTCCATTGGTCTTCTTAATAAAATCGTTTGCATAGGTTACACTCAAACTTAAACGCTGATAAAGCGCAGTAAGAAAAGGATTGGTAGCGCTCCATGTCTGTGTATTTAAATCTCCAATTCCTGTATCTGTCCATCCACAAATAGCTTCATCTGTAGTTATTTCCTGACAATTCCAGAGAGCCCTGGTAGTAGTAAAAAAGTCATTATCGGGAGCGCTAATATCCGGCCCTCCGTTACTGCCTTGTCCATTGATTATGAAACTGGCATAAATTTTCCCCAGAGCTTCTTTCATGTAAATAGGATTATTTCCCAGGTTGCCGGACATTATTATATTAGGGTCATTTGGATTCACAATCAGATCTTTCACACACGATGTAATCATCACTGTTGAAAGAACAACTCCTAGTATTAAAATTTTTTTATTCATATGTGTATTATTAGAATATTAGTAGGTTAAGCTTAAACCAAGCATAAAGGTCCGTGGTCTTGGATAGAAATTGTTGTCAATACCTCCCGGAACTTCAGGATCAATTCCTTTGTACTTAGTGATCGTCAACAGGTTTTGCACTGTAAAGCTGACACGCGCACTCAATTTGTTAACAACGTTGTCGAATTTATAACCGGCACTAAGGTTGTCTAATTTTAGAAAAGAAGCATTGCTGACAAAATAATCGCTCGTAAATTGTCGTTTCACAAATTTTGTATCGCTCAGGAATGTCGGGAAATTTTTAAAATATCCAATCTGATATAATTGGTCATACGACGCACCTGCTGCAACCTGATTATATACGTAGTTTCCTATATCTGAACGGGCGGAAGCAGAAATATCAAAGTTTTTATAGGCAAAACGGGCAGAGAATCCCAATACGTAATCAGGGGCAGGATTATGGTAAATATATTTGTCGGCATTATTACCGTTCACTGTCCCTCCGAGTCCGGAAAGGTCAACATATAAACCCTCAATCGGGTTACCGTTTGCATCATATACCTGTTTATTCAGGAAGTATGAATATGCAGGATAACCAACTCTTGTTACCTGTTTCTGACCTGTGAAAGCATCGCCATAAAGGACACCGATAAACTTGGGATCATCAGTTATAAGCAGTTTGAGAATTTTGTTAACATTATAAGTTAAATTGAATCCTATTGTCAGTGACATATCTTTTTTTGAAATCGGGGTAAGATTTAATGATGCTTCTAAGCCCTTGTTTTCCAAACTACCAACATTTGTGAACAATGTATTGGAAAAATTACTTCCACTTGGAATTGTGACAGTGTTCAGAAGATTTGTGGTAACGCGTTTATAAATGTCGAAAGATCCTGTAATACGATCTTTCAGGAAACCAAAATCCAATCCCAGGTTCTGGGTTTTTGTCTGCTCCCATTTTATGTTACCATCATAAGCACTTGGTCGTAACGTAGGAAGGTATACACCCCCAATAGGATAATAAGAACCGGGTGAAGATACCGTGTAGATTGCCTGTGCGGGGAAATCACTTCCAATATCCTGTTGTCCGGTGATTCCCCATCCCAGTCTCAGCTTTAAATCAGAAATTGCATCAACATTTTTTAGGAAAGACTCCTCTTTTATTTTCCAGGCGAGAGCTGCTGAAGGGAAAAATCCCCACTGGTTAGGAGTAGGTGAACTTGAATAGCCATTATAAAAACGTGAGGAGCCATCTTCACGGACTGTCAGAGTAAGAAGGTACTTATCCATAAAAGTGTAATTTACACGACCAAAGAATGAAAGTAATCTTAGAATAACTGGTGCATGGTATGTACTGTCAGTTTTTTGATAAATATCCCTCGTATAGTTAAAACTTTCACGTTTAAATTGTTGCCAGGAATAACCTGCAGTAGCATCAATTTTACTCCGGATGCTACCCAGGTCTTTTGTATAGTTAAGATAAAAATCAAGAAGGTTATTTGAATTCTTGCTGTTATAATTATTCCATCTGCCGACTGTCAGTGGAGCTATAAGAACTGAAGGAGCAGTTGAAGGAATGTTGTTATGCCCCGTACTCTTTGTATAATCTGTTGCTAAATTCAGATTTGCATTTAAACCGGGAACAAATGGAATCTTCAGATTAAACTGAATGTTACTGATGATTCTGTTTACTACCGACCTGTTATCAACGGCCAGAAGTTGCTCAACCGGATTAGGTGTTCCTAGATTTGCCCCGTAATTGCTCCACTGGAAATAGCCATCAGATAGAGCATTCCCGTCCTTTACAGGCTGGGTAGGATCCATGTTAACAGCCGAACCTATCGCTCCCACATCACCAAAGTTATTTTTAGTAGCCATCCCCTTAGCATTGAAATTAACTTTTAAATTGTCTTGCAGGAAGGATGGATCAAGACTTATTGAGCCTGTAAGTCTTTGCATATCGGTGTTTTTTAAAATACCATTCTGATCGGTGTATCCGATTGAAACTCTGTAAGGCAGTGTTTTGTAAGAGCCCGATAAGCTTAGATTATGATCCTGTGATACAGCAGTACGGAAAATTTCATTTTGCCAGTTGGTGTTTGCCGTTCCAAGCTTTGTTAAACTTTCAGCGCCATACAAACCAACATTGTCCAAAGCAATCTGCCTCATTTGATCTCCCGAGTAAACATCGACAAACTTAATAGCGTTTGCTATTGACGTATTTCCATCATAGGTAACACTCATTTTGCTGCCGGCTTTACCCTTTTTAGTAGTAATTATTATTACTCCGTTTGAAGCCCTTGAACCGTAGATTGCAGTTGCAGAAGCATCTTTCAGAACAGTAAAAGTCTCGATGTCGTTAGGATTAATGAATGAAAGGAAGTTTGAACTACCGGCAATGTTACTGTTGTCAATAGGAACTCCATCAATTATTATCAAAGGATCATTGGAAGCGTTTAATGATGAACCGCCACGAACACGGATGGTTGCACCGCTACCGGGAGCTCCGCCGGAATTGGTAATAACAACACCTGGACTTTTCCCTACCAGTAAATCCTGTGGCGAGGTAATAGCACCTTTGTTGAAATCTTTCGAAGTTACAGCAACCACTGAACCTGTAGCATCTGATTTCTTAACAGTACCGTAACCGATCACTACTACCTCCTGTAGATTCTGGCTTTCTACAGCCATTGCTACATTTATTATGGTTCTGCCATTTACAGGAACTTCCTGAGTAGCGTAACCTACATATGATATTACCAGTGTAGCAGTCGGGGCAACCAAAATACTGAAGTTACCATTACCATCTGCAATGGCCCCATTAGTGGTTCCCTTTTCCTGGATAGTGACTCCCACCAGGGCAGAACCATTTGCTGCATCTGTTACTTTACCTGAAACCCGGATTCCCTGAGCATTAATTGCTCCCGAAAGAAGAATTCCCAGGAAAAGGATAGACAGCATTGTAAAAATTCGTTTTTTCATAGATTGTCTGGTTTAAAGGTTATAAAAGTTTATTTTAATGAAATAAATAGAATATTTGTTATGCTTCTCCAAGACTCAAATTTATAAAAGAAATTCTAAAAGTATCTAGTTGAAAGTATTAATTTTCAATTAATTAACATACAGTTCCGCAAACGATTGAAATGAATAATTCTTATTCATTTTACCTGGGTTTTTAAAAGTTTATTTTAATTTATTTCTCTTTTTCCTGGAGAAAAAGTTATGAAAAGGGTCGATTTTTACTTTTTATTAATTATAGGTAGTGATTAATACTGTCCTAAAATTTGAAGTATTTCATTCTTTTGACAATAAGTTAAGTATCAATTATCCTAAATTTCTCCATAACACATATAACAAAATTCATGAGAATAGGTTTAGTTGTTAGGTGGAAAATATTTGTTCCATGTTCTTTAATCAAATATTGATTTTTAATTTATTTTTTTCCAGTGAATCAATCTTTAAGAGTAAATACTTAACAAAGTTGAACATTCCTGAAATACTGACTTTTACATTATTTTGTAAAAAAGTTGCAAAATTCATACCTATCAAATCTGACATGACTAAAAAATACCAGGTAGCATCTATCCCGAACTTACTTATCAGTTTATTGCGAGAATCAGAATATTTTCTCTATATTTCGGGGAGAGGTATAAAATCTTTGGTATAGAAGATGTATAAAGGTCAGGTGACTATAAAAGATATTGCAAAAGAGCTGGGGATATCTCCCTCAACTGTATCAAAAGCTTTAAATGGCCATCCTGACATTAGCCAGTTAACAAAAAAAGCAGTCCGGGAGCTCGTCGAAAAATGGAATTATAAACCTGATCCTATTGCACTTAGTCTTAAAAGCGGACTTACTAAAATAATCGGCGTAATTGTTCCTGAAATAGTTCACTATTTCTTTTCTACTGTAATAAGTGGTATTGAAGATCTGGCTTACGATTCAGGTTACCATGTAATGTTTTGCCAGTCAAATGA
>Ga0182027_10005435_pt1 | contig 19377 bp, 13 predicted proteins | sample 712E1DmetaG_FD_121300 | JGI IMG/M metagenome (GOLD analysis project Ga0182027, IMG submission 121300) | Permafrost microbial communities from Stordalen Mire, Sweden - 712E1D metaG (Illumina Assembly) | ecosystem: Environmental > Terrestrial > Soil > Wetlands > Permafrost | place: Sweden...
GAACCCCACGTCAAGGATATCAGCCACCAGACCACGCTGGCAGGCTATGTACATTGGAAACTGACCGGACAAAAGGTGTTGGGCGTTGGCGAAGCCTCCGGCATGTTCCCTATCGATAGCAAGACCAATAACTACAATAAACGCATGATGAAGTTGTTCAATGAACAGCTCAAGGCAAAAAAGCTCCCTTGGAAGCTCCAAGACATTCTGCCCAAAGTCCTCGTGGCTGGAGATGCTGCTAGCGTTCTCACTGAAGAAGGAGCAAAACTGCTTGATCCCACGGGTCAACTGAAAGCTGGTATCCCGCTCTGCCCACCCGAAGGCGACGCAGGCACTGGCATGGTCGCAACGAACAGCGTTGCGGTACGAACCGGCAATGTCTCCGCGGGAACCTCCGTCTTTGCCATGATCGTTTTGGAAAAGGCTTTGTCGAAACTCTATCCCGAGATTGACATGGTGACGACGCCCACAGGCAAGCCTGTGGCCATGGTTCATAGCAACAACTGCACATCCGATATCAATGCATGGGTCGGTCTCTTCCGGGAATTCGCAGATGCGCTGGGTGTGAAGACCGATCAATCTGGGTTGTTTGAAATGTTGTATCAAAAGGCGCTTGAAGGCGACGCGGATGGCGGCGGGCTTCTTGCCTATAATTATTTTTCGGGCGAGCCTATCACGCTTCTTGAAGAGGGTCGCCCACTGTTTGTCCGTACACCCGAAAGCCGTTTTACACTTTCGAACTTCATGCGTGCGCATTTGTTCTCGGCGCTGGGCACGCTGAAGATCGGATTGGATATCCTCTTTGAACAGGAGCGGGTAAAGATCGACAAGGTACTCGGTCACGGTGGGTTCTTCAAAACCAAGGAAGTGGGTCAAAGGATTATGGCGGCGGCGATGAATGTTCCCGTTTCCGTGATGGAGACCGCCGGCGAGGGCGGTGCATGGGGGATTGCGTTGCTTGCCTCCTATATGATCCATAAGGCAGAGAATGAACCCCTGGAAGCCTATCTCTCCAACAAGGTCTTTGCCGGGGAAAATGGCACGACGATAGCTCCTGATCAAAGGGACGTCGATGGCTTTACGGCGTTCATGGAACGCTATAAAAAGGGACTGGTCATAGAAAGAACCGCCGTGGATGCGCTGAAGAAGTAAAATCATGTTAGAGCGATTGAAAGAACAGGTATTTCGGGCAAATCTATTACTCCCTAAGCATGGTCTTATCACCTTCACTTGGGGAAATGTGTCAGGCATCGACAGGGAGCAGGGGCTTGTGGTTATAAAACCATCGGGTGTCTCCTATGAGGAGATGAAAGCGGATGACATGGTCGTCGTCGAAGCGAAGACGGGAAAGACGGTAGAGGGAAGTTTAAAACCTTCTTCCGATACGCCGACGCACCTTGAACTCTATAAAGCGTTTTCAAACATCGGCGGCGTCGTTCACACCCATAGCCGTTGGGCAACAACCTTTGCGCAGGCAGGTCGCGGCATCATGGCGCTCGGCACAACGCAGGGTGATTATTTCTATGGCGAGATCCCCTGCACCCGAAAGATGACAAAAGCCGAGATCGAAGGCGAATACGAAAAGGAAACTGGCTTGGTAATCAAGGAAATCTTTCAGGGGAAAGATCCGGATGCCATTCCCGCAGTTCTTGTCCACAGCCATGGTCCATTTGCATGGGGCATCGATGCCATGGATGCCGTGCACAATGCCGTGGTGTTGGAGGAGGTCGCGTTCATGAACTTCCATGCCATGATGCTTGAGCCGGGTATTCGGCCCATGCAACAGGAATTGTTGGATAAGCACTATCTGAGAAAGCATGGTGCAAATGCCTATTATGGGCAGACAAAAAAGTCATAATAAGGAGAGCAATGATGATTGATCTAAAAGGATATGAAGTCTGGTTTGTAACGGGCAGTCAACATCTATATGGCCCAGAAGTGCTCAAAACAGTTGCCGAGCATTCGCGTGAGATTGCTTCATTTTTTGGCGCTTCGAAGTATGTTCCGACGCAGGTAGTGTTCAAGCCGGTGTTAACTACTCCTGAATCCATTCGAGAATTATGTTTGGAAGCAAACTCGGCTGGGAATTGCATAGGCCTAATTACCTGGATGCATACTTTCTCACCTGCCAAGATGTGGATCGCGGGGTTGAGTCTGCTCAAAAAACCATTCCTGCATTTGCATACGCAATACAACCGGGAAATCCCCTGGTCTGAAATAGACATGAATTTCATGAACCTGAATCAGTCGGCGCACGGCGACAGGGAATTCGGATTCATTGGAAGCCGAATGCGGCTCAATCGCAAAGTAGTCGTCGGCCACTGGCAGGACGAGGATGTGCAAGCCAGCATCGGCGTCTGGATTCGTGCCGCATGCGCATGGGCCGATTGGCAAGGCGCAAAAGTAGCGCGCTTCGGCGATAATATGCGCGATGTGGCGGTGACCGAAGGCGATAAGGTCGAGGCGCAGATTCGACTTGGATATGATGTCTATGGTTATGGGGTGGGAGACCTGGTCAAGTCGGTAAAAGAAGCATCGGATGCTGATGTCAAAAAAATGACACAGACCTATCTTGACGAGTATGATGTTGTCCCTGCGCTACAGCCGAAGGGCGAGAAATACGCCTCGCTCGTTGAAGGTGCGCGTATTGAAGTGGGTATGCGTAACTTTTTGAGCGCTGGCAATTTCAAAGCCTTCACGACCACCTTTGAAGATCTGCATGGACTGGCTCAGTTGCCCGGTCTGGCAGTTCAGCGTCTCATGCGCGATGGGTTTGGTTTCGGTGCGGAAGGCGATTGGAAAACGTCTGCATTGGTGCGCGCCATGAAGGTGATGAGCGCGGGGATCAAGGGCGGCGTCAGCTTCATGGAGGATTACACCTACCACTTCAGCGCGTCAGGTGATAAGGTGTTGGGTGCGCATATGCTTGAAGTATGCGAATCGATTGCATCAGGCAAAGTCCGGCTCGACATTTTTCCTCTGTCCATCGGCGGAAAAGCAGATCCGGTTCGATTGATCTTCGATGCGAATACCGGACCCGCAATCGGCGCCTCCATCATGGATATGGGCCAACGCTTCCGCATCGTGGCCAATGTTGTGGATGTAGTACCGACCGACAAGCCTCTTCCCAAGCTGCCCGTGGCGCGTGCCTTATGGTTGCCGCGTCCCAATCTGAAGGTCGCCGCTGCGGCCTGGATCTATGCGGGCGGCGCACATCACACCAGTTTCAGCTACGCTGTCACTGCCGATCACTTGCGCGATTTTGCCGAAATGGCAAACGTTGAGTACTTGCTTATTAACGAGGACACTCATATTGAGGAATTCAAAAAGGAACTGCGCTGGAATGATTTGTATTATCACCTTGCAAAAGGAATATAAATCTCTTATAAAGCGGAATGCCATCCTATAGGATGGCATTCCGGCTAATAAATGGCTCTCTTTATCAACACCTTCGTCAAGGGAGCGCTCAAAGTATGTTAACTAGCTATAGGGGCAAGGCGGCATAGTCCATGCGTTCTTCGTTGTGATCGTGATATAGATGACGGCTTTTTCGATGAAAGGCCGTGCGGAAGCATAGTTAATAGACTGCGACGGGATTGGATCACGTCTTGAATGCGTCCTTCCCGCAATTCGGTGCGTGTCCGGGTCAGCATTCATGGACTTGTGGGGAGTTGGTTCCAAAAGGGCATCCGCAATCGGGGTGAGATGATACCAGTCCACGATCTGAATGGCGTTGGGAAAATATTTTTCCGAATTGCAGCAGTAACCGTTGCATGGCTCGCAAAACATCTATTCCCATGCGATGAAAAGCTCGACACAACTTTGCAACAGAGCAATTATTCACGTTAAATAATACGTCATTCTCTGAAGATGAATGGCAGGATCAATATGTTGAACATGGATGGTATCGGGCACATTCAAACTAATGGGAGCATAATTTAAGATTGCTTTGACGCCGGCCTGAATCAATTTGTCTGCCACGGCTTGTGCGGCGGCGGCAGGAACGGTCAGCATGACAATTTTTATATTCGCACCGCGAATGCGTTCTACCATATTGGCTGAATCTTCGACGACAAATTCACCGACGTTTCTTCCGATTTTGAACGGATCGTTATCGAAGAGCATAACAACGCAAAAGCCCCGATCAGTGAACCCCTGATAACGGGACAACGCATGCCCAAGTTCGCCTGCACCGACCACGGCCACATCCCACATGCGATTGACTTTGAGTATCTCACGCAATCTATCAGCAAGGAACAGGATGGAATATCCTGTTCCCTGCTTTCCAAATTCGCCGAATTGGGAGATATCCTTGCGTATTTGCGCAGCGGAAATTCCCACATGCGCGCTCAATTCCTGCGATGAGGTTGTACTCATTCCCTTTTCGGCCATACGTTGTAATGCGCGGAGATATACAGGTAGTCGTCCGATGATAATATCAGGAACTTTATCTGCATTCATTCTGTGCCCTCACCTTACTGGATTTAATACAAATCTACCATATAATTTGTATTTGTACAATTCCCCACAAGTAAAACAGGCGCAAAAAGGCGAGCAATTATTGCTCGCCCTATAATAATTATGCTGCAATTTTTATTGGATTTGTGGTGGTCCTGCTGGGGGCGGAGCAGGCGGAGGAAACACTGGCCCGGCTTTGTTAGGCACGATTGTCTTACACAGCCCTGATTCTTTTCCCGTTGGCACGAAGCCGATTGCCAATCTGCAAGTGTTATCGATCTCGGCCAAAGCCCTGATTGGATAAACTTGTGGATACCCTTGATTGGGATCGCCTGCTTGAGTATGTGTCATATGATCGTTGTAATCGAACATGGATGGATCAATGTTGGCACCTGCCCATCCGCCCATTGCAAAGGAGGATGAACTGCCTAGCATCGACAGCTTGAACGCGATTTCCACTGTCTTGGGATCAGTGGGTGAAATACGAACCCAAGCTCCATCTGTCAAACTACCTTTGCCTTGATCGAAAACCAGCGTTTCGTATCCATCGCCGCCGCTCGGTTTGCTATCTGCAATCATCGGTACGACTCCGCCCACATCGCCATTGGTATCTTTCCAGGCTTGAACATTTTTGGTTGTCCAGGTTGTAGAGCCTGGATCGGTGGCGCGGATCAACCAGTCGCCGCGGCCGTCCCGATTCAAGTCCAGTTCAACTGCATATTCTGCAGAGAGATTCCCGTTCTTATCGACGCCTTCCATAGTGATTGCCGCGTATCCCCAAGTGCTGTCCATGAATCCTTCAATGTGGATAATATCCATGTACGGGAAATAGGTATCCATAGTGTTGGCACTGAACGGCCGCTCATATAATCCATTAACAAAATTATCGCCGCTCGAAACATTTTTCGTAGCGGCAAAGCTCGATGAATTCACATCGTCAGCTTGATCACGTGGCTGGAACGGCAGATCAGCCGGTGCAAGACCTTGATTCGATGTTGATGGTCCAGATGATGTAGGGGCGCTGGTCGCCGGTGCGGAGGTCGGAACCGCGGTCGGGGTCGGTTTGCTGGTCCCCGTACAGGCTACAATGGTTAGAAAGAGCATCAGCAATGCCCAGACAAAACGAGTTAACTTTTTAGGTTTCATTTTCTCTCCTTTGGATTTCAGACTTTTAATGTCTTATTTTATCCATTCGCTTCGGAGAGGAAAATCGCCTTAAAGTCATGGTAGTTTCGGTTTGGTCGTTGCGATGATTTGCGCGTCCCAGGGCTGGATGCGATCAGATTCTGGCGCGTTGCGCCGCCCCATCAGTTTATATACTTTGACGGATTCGCTTCTTCCTTTGACGATGACTGAATCGGCCAACTCGGCCTCAAATTCATCCTTCACCTGATCGTACGTGCTTCCGCTGATGAGGATCGGCCATTGATAGGTTTTCGTCAAATCCTGCAAGCGCGAGGCCAGATTGGCATTATCGCCGATGATGGTGTAATTGATACGCTGCGCTGAACCCAGCAAACCGACGAAGACTTCGCCGGAATTGACCCCGATCCCGATCTCGATGCGGAAAGGGCGTCCTTGTTTTCCCCAGAGTTGATGCAGATCTGCGAGAGCCTTATGCATTTCCGCCGCAGTGCGAACGGCGCGCAATGCATGGTCTTCATGAACCACCGGTTCGCCGAAGAAAGCAACGATTGCATCGCCCTCATACTTATCCACGGTTCCGCCAAATTTTTCAATGACTTTCGTCATCGCCTCGAGATAAGGATTCAGAACAGATACCACTTCTTCCGGCGCCAGTTTTTCGGAAAGCGTGGTAAAGCCGCGTATATCGGAAAAGAGGATGCTGAGATTGGCGCGTTTGTTGAGTGAGTTGATATCCTGCGTCCCGATCAATTGATCCACCATCTCGGGCGAAATGAAGCGGCTGAATAAATTTCGGACGCGGCGCTTTTCCAATTCCTGTGAGACCGATTGTTCGAGTGTAGGCAAGACCACACCGAGGAAGAGCATCAATTGCGGTGCAACGGTTGGAATATACAATCCTTCCATTAGAAAGGTAAAGTAAGTAACAGCCGCGTATAGGATCATGCCAACTGCCATGATGGCAATCGTTAAGGATGGTCTTTGGATACGAGAGATGAAGCTCGCCAAGATTGCCATGAAAATAATAATGAGCAGAGCCGCCCAGGGCAGAGTCTCTCTCAGGTAATGTCCGTTGAGGATGGTATCCACCGCATTGGCAACGACCTCGACTCCCGCCATCGGCTGTTGCGCCGAAAACGGCGTTGCATAAACATCGTGCAATGTAATGGTTGTCGCCCCGATCAGGACGATCTTATCTTTAAAAGCATTTGGATTTTCTTTTAACACATCGCCCAAGGCAACCTGATACGCCGAATAGGTTGGATAGGTTCCGGCCGGCCCATTGTAGTTGACTAGCAGCAAACCATTGTGAAGCGGAACACGTTGACCGTTGAATGTCAAGCCATTTGGATTGGCGTTCGATGGCGGGGATGATTTGAGATATTGGCTTGCAACCTGAAACGCCCAATTGTAATAAACCTGATCGCCGTAAGTATCATAGGCTTGGATACTGCGTGTGACGGCATCCTTATCTTGAATAATGGTGGTGATGCCCATTGCTTTTAGCGCATTCCGATAAGGCTTGATGGGAAGGTCGAGGGAGACCATGTTCTGTTGCGGATCGCGGAAAATCAACAAGTCGGAAACGGACGAAGGCGATTGACTCAACGCTTGAGCCAGCGCCTCGTCTCCGTCTGGATCTTTTCCGGGTTCCGTTAATAAGATATCCAATCCCACCACCCGAGCCCCGCCCTGGTTGACAGCGTTCACGATCTGCGCCAGATAAGCGCGTGGCCACGGCCATTCATATTTGGTCCATTGAAAAGATTTGTCGTCAATCGCGATGATCACGATATTTCCCGATGTTGACCGGATGCCGCGCAAGCGCATCAATGTGTCGCGGGCGCTTAACTCCAATCCTTCCAGCGGTGTACTGACATTTGGTAAGTTCGACGCGAACTCAAGCGCCAGCAATGCAATGGCAACAATACCGATCAGGATCAAGCTGAAACGCGATGTATTTCTTGAACGATTCATTAGTATAGATTATGAGGTCCTGGATCTGGAGGCTGTGGAGGAGACGCAGGACCTTTGGGCGGCACAGGCGTTTCATATTTCAGTTTCGCGAATGTGCTTTCAGCCGTGGTGCAGATTGGATTGCCTGAGCTGTCGAATGCAGTCACATCCCAAGTATAAGAACCGCCGGCAGGCATCGATTCAGTATAGCGAGTGACGCTTGTATTGTCAGTATAAAATGATACGCTGGCGCCGCCCGGATAATGGATAGTGAGTCTATACTTGCTCGCCTCGGATATTGCATTCCACGAGAAAATGACTGGTCCGACCGGATCCAGAGCGGAGTTTGTGCTTGGACTTGTGATATTAAGGCAACTCGCTGATTCTGGAACAAACGTAGCAGCAGGCGTTTCGGTCGCAGGCGGTTCAGTAGCAGATGGCTGTGTTGAGACTAAAGCCGTCATAGTGGCAAACAAACCGGGGATTTGTTGAATATCGGGATTGTTATTCAGCCAGTCCTGAAATTCCTGAGGCGTCATTGGGCCAACGTTTGGTACGGTGCATTGACCAGCTGTACAGGAGAACAGGGTAGTTTCCTGTCCTGTGCCGAAATCAACGCTTCCCGCGTTATTGCTTGCGCCGCAATGACCTTCCAGGCACGTGACCACGACCGTTTGTGTAGTTGGATCCACGTAGACCGAAAGATAAGAACCGCGTACGGTAGCCACGCCAGAGGGCGTATTTACATTCGTATTGCCGCCGTTCAGAATGATAAAAATTATGCCGGCGTTAAGGTTCAATTGAGTGGAGAGACTTCCATTGCTGGGCCGGTTGGACGTGAGCGTAAAGAGCGAGGATGGAGCAACGCGGATGATGGTGCCCGTTGAAAGATCGAGACGGGCGCGGCCGTTGTCGCCGGTTTGGATCGAGCCGTTCAGTTGCAATTCCATCCCGATTGATGCGGGAGAAAAACCACTGGCACCCGGTTGTTTGATCGCGACGGTTCCCGTGATTTCTTTAAGCGTCGCGGTAAGCGGCAAAGCCGGCACCGGTTGCGGAACGGCTTGCGGCTGACAAGCGGTTGAGATTATGACAATGACAAGGATGACTGCGACAAAAAAGCGATTGTAGCTGATGAGCATATTCTTCTCTTCCATGGTATGAATCGTTATGGTTTTGCCGGTATCACGCTCCAGGAAACCCGATGGGAAGCACATTATAAGGTTTATAGGTGCAGGATATTTTGCTAGGGTATCAGTCAGGATTGTAGGCAGTGAATAATAATAAATGATACCATGAAGATTCTCCCTTTACGCTGGACGGTAAAGCATTCCTCGGCTTTTGGCGTTTCATCCATATACCAGAAAATCCAATGGTTCTATGGCTCCATTGCTTATTCCATACAAACGTCTCTTTGTTTGAATGGAATACTGTTCCAATATCCGCAGCGGAATAGCCTGTGTAGTTTCAGAAAAATTAGCGAATATGATGATTGACTGGCTCGCGTGAGTCCGCCTGAAAGCAAGGACATGTTCGTTCTCAGTGGGAATAAGCTCCAATTCATTTCCAGAAAAGGCTTCGTTCTCTTTACGCAATGCAATTAATTTTTGCAAGCCCTGATAAACTTTTCCCTCAATAGAATCGGGATCATTTCGTTTTTCATATTTTTTCCAATCTGCATATGGACGATGTACCCATCTGCTATCACGAGTCTTGTGATAGTCTTCGTAATAAGTGTAATCGTTGAGGGTGGCAACTTCATCACCTAAGTAAAGCAATGGGATTCCGCCGAAAGTCAGGATCATGCCGTGCAGAAGCAATATCCGGCGGATGGCAAGTTCCACTTCGTGAGGGCCTTCTTCACTAAGCGCTTTTTCCAGACCAGCGAGTGACGCGCAACTCCCTGAAATTCGACAGTCGCCTGTCTTTGGATTTTCTTGAAAGGGCAGACCGCGCGCAAAGCTCCCCGGAAAGCGGCCGCGGTAAAACTCGTTCAGGAAGCGCCGATGGTCTCCACCGTTAATGCCCAAGAGGGCCGCATCTTCATCAGAAAATGTCCAGCCGATATCATCGTGACAACGCACATAGTTCACCCAGGCTGTTTGCGGATGAATCTTGTAGCGGGTGGCAATCGCTTGGGAGAGCAGGTCCACTTTTCGTGTTGCAAGCGAGTTCCATAATAGCGCCATCAAAAGCGGATTATATGAAAGCTGGCATTCAGCTGGATCAATATACTTGATAACATCATCCGGGTGGACAATGGCCTCGGATTTGAATAACAAGGTTGGGGCGGAGATTCGAGCGACGGCATTGAAGGCGCGAATGAGAGTGTGGGCTTGCGGCAGGTTCTCGCAGTTTGTGCCCATCTGTTTCCAGATAAATGCCACAGCATCCAACCGAATCACCTCCACGCCTTGGTTGGCAAGGAAGAGCATTTCTTCCACCATGCGATTAAACACGACCGGGTTGGCGTAATTTAAATCCCATTGATATTTATGGAAAGTTGTCCAAATCCAGCCGCCGCCAGGGAACGGCGAAAAGGCACCGGGGTGTTCATTAGGAAATATTTCGCGCAGAGTGCGTTCGTAGGCGTCAGGCATGTTGCGGTCAGGATAGATGCGATACATCTCCATGAAATCGGCATTACCTGCCTTGGCTTTTTCAGCCCACAGATGTTCATCAGATGTGTGGTTGAAAACCAAATCCACTACCAGGCTGATTCCCGCGGCCCGAAGATCATGTGCAAGCGATGCGAGTTGTTTCATCGTACCGAGCGATGGTTGAACTTCGCGATAACTGCTGACCGCATAGCCGCCGTCATTTTCGCCTTCGGGCATCTTGAACAGCGGCATCAAATGAAGATATGTTAAACCGAGTTCTCTGAAGTATGGGATTTTCGATCGGACGCCCTCAAGGTTGCCTGCAAATAAATCTACATAGATGACTCCGCCCAGCATCCGGTTTGATTGAAACCAGAGTGGGTTTGACTCCCGAGCTGAATCTAGCTTACGCAATTCGGTGGATCGAGCGAAACAGGCCCGAGCTAAACCGGTAAGCAAATCTTCGAGATGGAAAAAGAAATCATAGTGCGTATGGTACAGGTCAAAGTAAAGCTGGAACAGCGCAGGAAAATATGTATCTAGGCGCTGGACGAAAGTTTGCCATCCCTGCGGGTCGGCAACGATTTCTGCAGCAAAGGCCGATTCAAGTCGTGGAATGATTCGTGCGAGGGAACGGGATGATTCGCGATGAAGAAAAGGGAGCGTGTTCATGTATGTAAATATCTAGTGAGTTCGATTCTATATTCTGCTGTTTGTAATATTGGCAAGACGAATTGTTGAGTCAATCCTTCAATATCAGCCACATATATTGATAAGGTTGTAGGGTTGTTGTATCAAGCGTAACGACCTCGTGAGTGAATGCATCGACTGCTTTGCTTTTTTGTAGATGCGTTGTTTGTTTTTTGTCGCTGAGATTGTTGAGAATCAACATCGTTTCGCCTTTGTATGTTCGTTTGTATGCGGCAATGGCATTTGTGCCCACGTTGAGCCATTCGAAGTCGCCCCAGCCAAACGCGAGGTGTTCTTTATGGACAGTGATCATTCGATGAATTGTATTAAACAATGAATTGGGATCAGCAAGTTGCGATGCAACGTTGACGTGTTCCGGACTGTATTCGCCTTCGAGGAGCGGCACGTATGGCTTTGATTTTGTAAAGCCTGCATTTGGTGAGGCATTCCATTGCATTGGTGTGCGGACTCCATTGCGGTCATCGAGCGAAATGTTATCGCCCATGCCGATTTCATCGCCGTAATAGATAATGGGCGAACCAGGTAAAGTGAAGAGAAGTGAATTGGCTAATTCAATCTTGCGACGATCGTTGTCAAGCAGAGGAGCCAATCGTCTACGAATGCCCTGATTGAGACGCATGCGCAGTTCTGGAGCGTATTGTTCCCACATCCATTGACGTTCTTCCGGCGTGACCATTTCGAGCGTCAGTTCATCGTGATTGCGGAGGAACGTGCACCATTGACAATTATCGGGGATGGAAGGCATACGATTCAAAATTCCGAGCATATCGTCCACACGGCCTTTTTTGAGCGCCATATAGATACGCGGCATGATGGGGAAGTGGAATCCCATATGAAATTCGTCGCCGTCACCGAAATACGGACGAACATCTTCCGGCCATTGATTTGCTTCGCACAGTAAAATTCGACCCGGATAGTTTGCATCCATGAAGGCGCGTAACTTCTTGAGATAAGCATGTGTTTCGGGAAGATTCTCGCAGTTGGTGTTCTCACGCTCGAACAAATACGGAGCCGCGTCGACGCGGAAACCGTCAATGCCCATGTCGAGCCAGAAGCGCGCGATGTTTAGCATTTCATCTTGAACTTTTGGATTATCAAAATTTAAATCCGGTTGGCTGGCATAAAAGCGGTGCCAGTAATATTGTCCGGCTTTTTCGTCCCAAGTCCAATTGGATGATTCGACATCGGTAAAGATAATGCGCGCTTCTTCGTATTTTTTGTCCGTGTCACTCCAAACATAATAACCATGAAACAGGGAATTCTGGTCAGCGCGTGCGGATTGAAACCATGGATGCTCGTCTGATGTATGATTCATTACCAGATCCATGATGACGCGGATACTACGTGTATGAGCATTATCTACCAAAAACTTGAGATCATCCAAACCACCGAAGGACTTTGCGACATTGTAGTAATCTGAAATGTCATATCCATCATCTTTCAAAGGCGAAGGATAGATGGGCATCAGCCAGACACAATCCACGCCTAGTTTTTGCAGATAATCGAGTTTTTCAGCGAGACCTCGCAAATCCCCGCGTCCGTCGCCACTGCTGTCCTTGAAGGCGCTCACTGAGATTTCATAAAAGACCGCGTTTTTATACCAGAGATTTTGATCCATATCTTTTATTTCAATAATTTTTTGATTTGCCAATTGGGTTAATTGTCTAAATTGTTCGTGATAAAAAAGTGGACTGGATTGCCCAGTCCACTTTTTTTCTTTTAGCCTTTGACTGAGCCTGCAAGCAGTCCGCGCACGAAATATCGTTGTAGAGAGAAAAAGACGATCAACGGCACGATCATGGAGATGAAGGCTGCGGCCGTTAGTAGCTCCCAGTTCTGTCCAAGGGATCCCACGAGGTTTGCCAATACCTGAGTTAGCACCTGGTTTTTTGACGCACCGCCGATGAAAACCAGCGCCACGAGGTAATCATTCCAAACCCATAGGAATTGAAAGATCGCAAAGGATGCAAGTGCTGGTACGGAAAGGGGTATGACCAGTCGCACGAAAATTGTAAAGTGTGAGGCGCCGTCAACACGGGCAGCTTCGAAGATGTCACGCGGTAATTCGCTGATGTAGTTGAATAATAGATAAGTGGCCAACGGCAACCCAAAACCAGTATGTGCCAACCAGACTGCCAGAAATGTGCCATTGATATGCAGAGCCACGAAATTCTTAAGAATCGGTATCAGTGCAATTTGCAATGGCACGACCAGCAATCCCACGACCAGTGCAAAAAGCATTTTACGGCCGGGGAATTTCATCCAGGCAAACGCGTATGCGGCAAATGCCGCCATTGCAATTGGGATTACCGTCGCGGGTATCGTAACCTCAAGACTATTCAAAAAGGCACGCCCCATTCCAACGCCTTCTTGTGTAAAGGTCGTGCCATCCTTGAGTTTTAGCGTAAGGTTCCCGCTCGCCAATACTTGTTGGTAATTGGTCATGGTAAAAGTCGTATCGGCCGTCCATTGATAGGATTCAACATCCAAATAGCCGATGCGCCGGTTGCCAATCCAAAGGTAGCGCTTTCCATTGGATGTAATCCCTTGATCGAACTGCTCGAAAGTAGCAGTGATGCCGCCTAATGTCATGGGCGCGTAGCGATCCACATTTGGGGCAGGCGTAATTTTTTGTATGGATACCCAATCCCTATGGGGAAACACGGTCCACCAGCCGGAGGAGTTGATATCGAGTCGGTCACGGAAAGAGGTGATCAGCAAGCCAAAGGTCGGTATTGTCCAAAAAAGACAAATCAGAGCCAGAGCGCCATTGACAAGGCAACTGCTAAAGAATTTGGATTTCATCACACCGCCTCCCGTTGTGCAAACTGCCGCAAGTTGTAAACCATCACCGGAATGACCGCAATGAATAGAACCACGGCAATTGCAGATCCTGCTCCATTATCATTGTAAGTAAAATATTGGCGATAGAATTCCGTGGCGATTACGCTGGTATCGAATTGACCGCCGGTCATGACCCAGACCACATCAAATATCTTCAGGGTAAAGATCACAATGGTCGTTGAGACGGTAATGATCGTCCCAAGAATTTGAGGGAGCATGATGCGGAAGAAAACCTGCACTTCATTGGCTCCATCCACTTGCGCGGCTTCCATGATTTCAACGGGAATCCCTTTGATTGCAGCCGAGAACAGGACCATAGCGAATCCCGTTTGAAGCCAGATCTCGACCACGATGAGGAAAAAATTGTTCCAAGGTTGAAAGAACGCTGTCCAAGCCTGAGGCTGTCCGCCGAACAGTCCGACGGTAATTGCGTTGAGGAGGCCAATTTGTGGTGCACTCACGGGCCTGACTGCATAAACGAAATTCCAGATTACTCCTGCGCCTACAAAGGAAATTGCCATAGGCAGGAAGATCATGGCTTTGGCAGCATTTTCAAAACGACTCCGATCTGCAAGCACCGCGATTATTAAGCCTGCCCCTACAGTGAACGTAGTTCCGAAGACAATCCACAGCAGGTTGTTGCGAAACACATGCAACATGCTTGGGTCTGAAAAAACATAAAGATAATTTTTCCACCCAACGAAATGGACACTTGCCTGATCGTAGAAACTGGCAATCAAGGTTTCGAAGGTTGGTAATACTAGCGCCCATGTGACCATGAGTAGCGCAGGGCCAGCAAAAAGGATAGGCTCTGCTTTATGCGCCCAGCGTTCCGGGAGCTGTTCGACGAAGAAATTGCCCATCGTAAACAGCAATACGAGCCCCCCAACACCCCAAACAATTGCAAGCAGCACTGTAATCGGTTGCGGCAAAGAAATCCTGCCAGCCTGCACATCGCGTATAAAAAACATGCCCCACGCCAGCAGCGCAATTGTGGCGGCCAAAGGCAAAATGCCGGCGATCATTCGAATGATCTGGATGCCTGATAAGCGATTCCTCGTGCCTTCAACTTCGGATGCGGACATAATCTAATCCTTTCTCTGGTGCACAGACGAGAGAAACAATCGAAGAGCGGGACTCTGTTCAAACCTTGTGGAACATTTTCTTGTTAGCCTGCCGAGATTTGAATGTTCCGGTAAAACGAATGCCAAATATTTCAAGTCGGCCCGCGGATAAGGCGGGCCGACCTTATTATTGTACCAAAAAGCAATTAGGGTGTTGCTGGCCAGGAGGCGTCAATGTTGGCCAACGCCTGGGTCATGGTCTCAGAACCAGAAGCCCAGCTGGTCATCTCTTTCCAGAACGAACCGGTGCCAACGGAGCTTGGCATGGAATCAGATCCGTCGAAGCGCAAAGTTCCAGCGTTCAGTACCGCCGCGCCGACTACCTTATCAACCGGATCGCCGTACCAATTGACATCGGCATCCTTCTGTGGTGCGATAGCTCCACCTTGCTCCATCCAGGTCTTCAGATGTATGCCCATAGTGAAGTATTGCATTACAGCCATCACCTCGGGGCGGTTATTGGTCGCGCCCCAGATGTCGCCAGCAACTTCCATCGGTGAACCATATTGCGGATCAATGGGCGGGAAGTAGAAGGCGCTGTAGTCAACTCCAGACTTGAGGCCGGCCGGGAAAAAGCTGGCGACGAAATTGCCGTTCATGTTCATCAAACATTTCGGACCGGACGGGTCAAACATCGGAAGCGTCGAATCGCCGAAGCTGGTCTTGACAATGTAGGCGTTGCCGCCATAAACATACTTCGGGTTGGTCCAGATCTTTGCCATGATGTTTGCAGCATTGGTCACTTCAGGCGATGAGAACTTGAGCTTGCCTTGCACCCACGCATCATAATTCTCCGGGGTGGTGGTGCGAAGCATGATGTTCTCGATCCAGTCTGTAGCGACCCAACCCGTGGCCGAACCGGACTCAATGCCAATGCACCATGGAGGCGTGCCGTCTTTGACCATTTGATCCATCAAAGTCTGCAGTTGATCAAAGGTGGTCGGAACTTTGTACCCGGCGGCATCCCAAGCCTTCTTGGGATAATAAACGAAGCCCTTACCGTTCACGCGCTCCCAAATGCCGGCCATGATCATGTTGCCATTCTGATCAGGCATCATGGATTGCTGAATCCAGTACGGATTGTAATTGGCCTTGATCGGACCCACATTCAGGTTCTTGCTTAGGTCAACAATCTTGCCTTCCTTAGCAAAGCTGGCAATTAGACCAGGCTGGGGGAAGTCAATAATATCTGGCGGACTGCCGCCTTCGATTTCGGCTTTAATGTCAGCTTCGAAGTTCTTATCGCCCGTATACTTAATGGTGATGCCGGTCTTCTGTTCGAAGTCCTGCATGGTGGCATTGAACTTCACAGAATCTTGATCCGTAAACGGACCAGTGGCGGTTACAGTCTTTCCTTTGAACTCTCCGGACATGGCGCGCGCCACGAAATCATTGGATCCGCCAGCAGCTGGGGCTGTCGTGGCAGTTGCGGCACTTCCGCAGGCAGTCAGCGCCAAGGATGCTAGTATCAACAAGCTCACCAGCGACCATACGAATGATCTTTTATTCATTTTTCTCCTTTTCTCCTCATGAGAAATGTACTTAGAATTTGGATTGTTGCTTGCGGCTTATTAGGTTTTCTGCAATAACTCACCTCCTTTAAGGGAATGCTTGTAACTCGTGCATGATTGACGAATAACAAGCTCTGTGTCCAGGATCTGCCTCTTTTGCGAAACTTCTTTTCCATTGAGCAAATCCGTCAGGACAAAACAAGCCTTGCGGGCTAATTCCTGTGCATCCAGACGAACAGTGGTTAGTGGCGGGTTACCATACTCTGCCCAAGGAATATCATCGAAACCAATTACTGAAACATCTTCCGGTATTCTCATCCCTGCTTCATGCAATGCCGCGTAAGCACCCATGGCAATGTTATCGCTTGCAATAAAGATCGCTGTGAATTTTTGTTGGCTTGCAAGCAGGGATTTCATCCTGTCATAGCCGCTTTGCGGGTCGAAGTCGGCATACAGAATTAGTTTTTCGTTTGGCGGGATTCCGGCTGAGATGAGAGCATCTTTGTATCCCATGACACGGGCAGCCGCTGAACTATAAGAGGGAGGCGCATTCAAAATACAAGCGATCTGCCTATGACCGAGTTCCAACAAATATTGGACTGCTTTGACTGCGGCAAGACGGTTATCAATATCCACCGAATAGAGATTCGTGCCGATAATTTCTCCCATGATCACAGTAGGTATATCAACCTGTTCAAGTTTCTTCAGTGCATTATCATCAATGCGCGGCGTGAGGAGAATCATGCCGTCAATATGTTTGGCGCGTGCCAGTTCATGGTAAGCTCGATCCTGATGTGCCATTTCAACATATTCTATAAGAAGGCGCAATTTGCGTTCTTTGACCACATCCATTAACCCTGCAATGATTTGGGGTAAAAAAGCATCTGTCGAAATATAGTGCGGACTGCGTGTCATCACTAACCCCAGAGCCCTTGTTCGGCGGCTTGCGAGAGCTTGGGCTGCCGCGTTCGGAATGTATCCCAATTTATTTGCAGCATCATGAACCTTTTGACGTGTTGGTTGTGGAATATTCAACCCCTTGACATCATTCAATACAAAAGAAACGGTGGTGCGGGAAACACCGGCAAGGTTTGCAACATCCTGGCTGGTTATTCGTTTTTTGGGCATTTTAGTTGATGCTTTGTCATAAAGAAATTAGACTGTTAACTCGTGTTAATAACACGAGTTAACAGTCTAACAAAAAGGTATTGGAATGTCAAGAGGACACGAAAAAAACGGGCGCGCTCAAAGTATGTTAGTAATTGATGTTACGCCTTCTTTAAGGCTTCTTCAACATCTGCCAGCAAATCATCCTTGTGTTCAATTCCAACGGATAACCTAACCAGGCCCGCGTCAACCGCGATTTGCGAGCCAGCCGTGGAAAGATGGGTCATCGAGGCAGGAACTTCAATCAACGATTCGACGCCGCCCAGTGATTCGGCGAGCGTGAAAACCTTGGTCGCTTCTACAAATTGGCAGGCGGCCTCGCGTCCGCTTTTCATAACGATTGAAACCATTCCACTTCCGCTTCGCATTTGTTTTTTTGCCAAATGGAGTTGCGGATGACTTTTGTGAAACGGATACATCACTTTTGCCACTTTTGGATGGTTGAACAAGTACTCCGCGATAGCCATTGCATTTTCGGCATGACGCTCCATGCGGATATGCAATGTTTTGAGTCCGCGTAGAATCAAAAAGCAATCCATGGGCGCGGGTACCGCGCCGACGGCATTTTGCAGGAAGGCCAATCTCTCATATAAAGACTTGTCTTTTACAATCGCAACCCCGCCAATCACGTCCGAGTGTCCGCCAAGGTACTTGGTCGTCGAATGGACGACAATGTCCGCGCCGAGCTCGAGCGGGCGCTGATTATATGGCGTGGCAAACGTGTTATCCACAACCAGTAAAGGTTTATTTGAATGTCTGTGAGTGATTTCCGAAATTGCTTGAATGTCGGTGATTCTCAAAAGCGGATTGGTCGGAGTCTCGAGCCAAACCATTCGTGTTGTCGGCTTTAACGCGTCAGCCACAGACTCAGGATCGGTTGTGTCAACGAAATCAAAGTCGAGGCCGAAGCGGCGAAGCACCTTATCGAATAAACGAAAGGTTCCGCCGTACACATCGTTTCCGGCCAATATATGCGTTCCACTGTCCATCAATCGCAGAACGGTATCGGTCGCGGCCGAGCCGGAAGCAAACGCCAATCCATATTGTCCGCCTTCGAGTTGCGCAACACAGTTTTCGAGGGCTGATCGCGTCGGATTTTTCGTGCGCGCATATTCATAACCATCACGCGGCTTGCCCACTCCGTCTTGTGCGAACGTGGATGTTTGATAAATGGGCGTCATCACTGCGCCGTTGTTCGGATCGGGTTCCTGACCCGCGTGGATGGTAAGTGTTTCAAATTTCATCGGATTATGCACTCCGCAGTAATTGTAAAGAGGCGATATGACAAATTTGTTTGTCCTTATTTGAGTTGAAATCAGATTTTCTGGGCAATGAAGTCCAGGACATCGATTTTAGTGAGGATGCCTATCGGCCGGTCGCCTTCAGTGACCAGCACGACTTGATCGTCAGTCAGAGCAGGAAGAGCAGATTCCAGAGGCGCTGAAGTAGGGAAGAGCGCATCTGCCCGACGAATAATGTTCTCCACCGTCTCATCCGGCGAGTGATCATGGCGCGCCTTCAGCATATGATTTAGCAAGTCGACCTCGGTCACCAATCCAGCCAGCGTCCCATCTGGGGATAGGGCTGGAACTTGAGAGACATCATGTTCTTTCAGCACCGAGATCGCATCCGTCATGCGGTCGCTTGTCCAAACGGTAATCAGGCCGTCCAATTTCTTGGCCGACAGAATCTCGCTCAGCGGGGTTTCACCCCATTCCGGTTCCAGGAAGCCATTCTCTTGCATCCATTTGTCGTCATAGATCTTGGATAGATAACGCGAGCCGGAATCCGGCAAGATCACCACGATCAGGCGCTCATTGGTTTGTTTGCTGTTTTCAGAGGTTAGCCTCTGAGCATAGC
>Ga0182027_10005437_pt1 | contig 19376 bp, 16 predicted proteins | sample 712E1DmetaG_FD_121300 | JGI IMG/M metagenome (GOLD analysis project Ga0182027, IMG submission 121300) | Permafrost microbial communities from Stordalen Mire, Sweden - 712E1D metaG (Illumina Assembly) | ecosystem: Environmental > Terrestrial > Soil > Wetlands > Permafrost | place: Sweden...
CGCGGGGCGAGCGGGCGATTCCGGTCCCGGCACCGATGGCTGCGAAGGCGGCCCTGTATCTGGCGATGGGAGAGGCCGGAATGACCAATGTGCAGTTGGCGCGAAAGCTGGGTTGCGACGAGAAGGAGGTGCGGCGGATGCTGGACCCGAGGCACCCCACCAAACTGCCGCGGATCAAGGAAGCACTGGATGTGTTTGGAAAGAGTCTGGTGGTGAGCGTGGAGGAAGCGGGGTGAACCGCGACTGAACGGCCACGGATGAATCAAGAACAAGAAATTGGCCACGGATGAACACGGATAAGAAGGAATTCGGGGACTAGAGTAGAAAGAGAGGAATCAAAACCGTGTTGCGTTATCCCGTGAGGCTCTCAAAGGACACCAACGATACGATCCTGGTTGATGTTCCCGACATCCCGGAATGAGAGGGCCACGGGTGAGACACGAAAACAAGAATTATGGCCGCGGATGAACACGGATAAACACGGATCAGAAACGTTCTGCTACAGTGGGAGACATGAAGTACGCGGTCGCATTAGTGCCAACCGAAGAGGGGTACAGCGTTTCCTGCCCGGGGCTTCCCGGGTGCTGGTCGCAGGGCGCCACCGAAGAGGAGGCCCTGGCGAACATTCAAGACGCCATCCGCGAGTACCTGGAAGTGGCGAAGCATCTGGCCGGCGAGGGGAATTTGAGGGAAGTGGAGATTTCGGCGTAGCGAGACATGACCAGGCAAGTCAAAATCATTGTGGAGAAGCACGCGGACGGCTATGTGGCCTACCCACTTGGGCTGAACGGGGTGGTGGTGGGCGAAGGTAACAGCTACGAGGAAGCCTTGGCCGACGTCAAATCCGCCATCCGGTTTCACATCGAGACGTTTGGCGCTGAAGTCCTGCCTGCGGAAACAAGAAACTAGCCACGGATGAGACTAAGAACTGGGGCGGAAATTAAGCCAAAGTTTTTTTGGTTTTTGCTCATCCGCGTTCATCCGTGTTTATCCGCGGCTAATCGTTTCTTCCATCAAAGCGCTTCCCATTCCTTCCGCACGATGCCGGGCTGCCGGCTGAGCAGCACCCAACCCCCCAGGACGCGGGTCCTGTGGCCACGGATGAGACACGAAAACAAGAATTATGGCCACGGATGAACACGGATAAGAACTGGGGCGGAAATTAAAACAAAGCCTTTCTTGGTTTTTGCTTATCCGTGTTCATCCGTGTTTATCCGCGGCTAATCGTTTCTTGGAACACGGATCAGAAAGAAAATGAGAAATGCGGGGGTTGGACAGCACGGATTGATATGAGTAACAAGAAATTGGGCCGCGGATGAACACGGATCAGGAGAACCGGGGACAGACAGCCATTTTTCGCTAAAGGCGCGAAAAACGGAGGCTGTCCCCCATACAGGACATCTGCTATCGCAAGCCAACCATAGCGGCGGGTGCCGCTTTGCCTCTGAAACTTGCCTGCCCTACCAAACATAGAGTTGCCTCGGCCTGGAGTGCGTTAGTGGCTAAAGATATGAGAGTCGATTAACCAAGGTTAAGGTTGTACTCGGATACCTAGTACCTCGAAGCTGTAAGGCTAAGGGAAAAAAAGGCCTCCTGTTCAGCCGAAAGTTTGCCGATAAGGAACAACAGAGGAAATCCGCGATGCTAACGACGGTTGTTGACGATTGCTTACGGGTGCAGCGACGCCGCCGTACGAGATCGCTCCCGTTCTTTCTGGTGGCGGGTATTTTGATGATGGCTACCGGAGGTCATGCCGCGAGCGTTTCGGTGGCAACTTCGCTGACTGCTTCGCAGACCCAGCAGTTTACGGCCAGTATTACTGGCAACGTCAATGCCGGGATCGCGTGGTCGTTGAGTCCCGCCGTCGGGACTATTTCGAGTACCGGGCTTTACACAGCGCCGGCCGTCATCGCCAGTGCGCAGAATGTCACGGTGACAGCGACCAGCACGGCCGATCCCACCCAATGGGCCAGTTCCACCATCAGCCTCATACCTGTAACGGTATTGCTGACCCCCTCCACGACTTCGCTGACTATATCGCAGACCCAGCAGTTTACGACAACCGTCACCGGCACCGCGAACACCGGGGTGACGTGGTCGTTGAGTCCGGCCGTGGGAACCATTTCGAGTACGGGACTTTACATCGCGCCGGCTTCAGTCACCGGCACGCAGAATGTCTCGGTGATCGCGACCAGCACGGCCGATCCCACCAAATCGGCTAGCTCCACCATCAGCCTCATACCGGTAACGATCTCACTGAGCCCCTCCACGACTTCGCTGATTGCTTCGCAGACGCAGCAGTTTACGGCAACCGTCACCGGTACCGCCAACGTTGGAGTCGCGTGGTCGTTGAGTCCTGCAGCCGGGACCATTTCCGCCGCGGGGCTCTATACCGCCCCAGCCGCCATCGCCACCGCTCAAACCGTCACCGTGATGACCACCAGCGTGGCTGATCCCGCCAAGTCCGCCTCCGCGACCGTGACCCTGAATCCCCCAGTGAATGTGACGGTGGCCCCAGCCAGCGTAACTTTGACACAGTCTCAGACCCAGAGCTTCGCCGCCACGGTCACCAACACCGGAAATAGCGCGGTCACGTGGTCGCTCAGCCCGCTGGTTGGCAGCATCACCGCCGCCGGCGTTTACACCGCGCCAGCCTCGATCACCAGCCCCCAGACCGTCGCCGTGAAGGTCACCAGCGCGGCAGATACCACCAAATCCGCAACCGCCGCAGTAACCCTGAATCCGCCGGTGAATGTGACGGTGAGTCCGGCCAGCGCAACTTTGACGCAGTCTCAGACCCAGAGCTTCGCCCCCACGGTCACCAACACGGGCAATACCGCGGTCACCTGGTCGCTCAGCCCGGTGGTCGGCAGCATCACTGCCGCCGGCCTATACACCGCGCCGGCTTCGATCACCAGTTCCCAGGCCGTCACCGTGAAGGCCACCAGCGCCGCCGATCCCACCAAATCCGGCGCCGCCACCGTGACGCTCACGCCTCCAGTGACAGTCTCGCTAACGCCACTTTCCGTGTCTTTACTTCCGTCACAAAACCAGACATTTACGGCTACGGTCAGCGGCACGAGCAACACCGGGGTCACTTGGTCGATCAGCCCGGCTTTGGGAGGCTTGGCGACCAGTGCGACGACTGCAGTCTACGTTGCTCCAAGTACAGCCCCAACTACCCAAAGTGTTACAGTCACCGCCGCAAGCGTGGCAGATCCCTCAAAGACCGTGACAGCACTGATCACACTTCGCCTGGCAGTCACGGTGTCCCTTAGCCCATCCACTGTCAGCTTGGCGCCCTCCGGCACACAGCAGTTCACAGCGACGGTTTTGGGAACGAGCAATACTGCGATGACCTGGTCGATCAACCCGTCGGTAGGTACGATCTCCTCAGCGGGCCTGTATACGGCCCCATCCAGTATTCTGACGTCGCAGACGGTCACGGTGACAGCCCAGACCGCCGCGGACCCGACCAAATCGGCCATCGCGGCTGTTTCCTTGCAGACCACGCCATTGCCGAGCCAATGGAGCATTGGCTATTATTCCGCCAATGACATGCCCGTCACCGGTATCCAATGGGCGGGGCTAACTCATATCAGCCATGCTTGTTCCTATGTAAATGCCGATGGAACGTTGGATGTTGGCGCCATTTCACCCTATGCCGCAACACTGGTCACAACCGCGCATGCCAACCAGGTGAAGGTACTCAGCTGTTTGGCAGCGAACGGTCCAGCGACTAACTTCGATCAGGCAATCGGGAATCACTTATCCACACTTGTTACCAACATTATGACCGTAGTTAACACTTACGGTTACGATGGAGTGGATATAGATTGGGAAGGAGAGGCATTTAACGGAACCCAGAGTGGGACTGATATGATTAACTTTGCGGCAGCACTGCGGACGGCTCTTGGAAGTAAACTATTAACTGTTGACGCTGATGTTTGGGACTGGGCATATTGGGGCACTGCTTATGCCTCATTTGACCGTATCAGCGTGATGACTTACGCTTGGACCTGCTACGCAAATGTCCCCTGGTTCACTTCTCCCCTCTACGATCAAGGTGACTGGTACGGGGCGTGCTGGTCATTAGATAAAGCAAAGAGCCAATTCATCGCGGCAGGAGTTCCCACCGCTAAGCTTAATCTTGGGCTGGGGTTCTTTGGGAGACAGTATAGTGGAGGCGTATTAGCGTCGAATCCAACGCAAGGCGTCAGCGGGCCACGGCAGGTGTGGCAGACCGGGAGTGCCCCGACCAGCACTCTAATTAATTATAATTCCATCCTGCCGATGGTAACTCCGCAAAACTACAATTGGGATACGCTGTCTGTTGTTCCCTACCTAAGCTATATTGGGACTACGCCCCCGACTTCTTGGTACTTGACCTACGACAATCCGCAGTCGATTCAGGCCAAGGTCCGGTACATCATCGCGCAGAATCTTGGAGGATGGATTATCTGGGATCTTGGTGGGGACTGGATTCCAGGGGCTGCCCGTCCGCATCCGTTGCTTGATGCCGTCCAGGCGGGAAGTGCACGCTGAGCAGCGGAGGCGTCGGTACACTTTGCAGCGCTTCGCTGAGCGCAGGCGGGACTGCACCTCGGCAGTGGTCACTTTCCAGTGGCGTCCCTCCTCTCGTGGTCTCTCCCTGAGTTCGACAGGGGTGATCAGCGGCAGTCCGAGCAGTGCAGGGACCGTTACCTTCATCGTGATGGTGGAGAATTTCGCAGGCAGTTCCTCGCAATCGTTCACGATCACCATCGCTGCTTCTGCCAACCAGCAAGTTTCCCCAGGTGCAACGGCACCTCGCGCGTGGTGCATCCACCCCTTCCTGACCTCTATCGCCGGGTCGCCTGGATGAGTTTCGGCATTGCCGGAGCACCGGGAGCGGTGGTGCGCCATGATATCAGCTTGCAGTGAGGGTCCGCCCGCAACGGCCGCTAATGGCAGCCCGTTCCGAAGCTGTGGCGGGACGATCCGATGTTGACCGGACCGGTAAAGGTGGAGGCCACCAAGCGGCGAACACCCTCCAGACACTCATCGATGAAGAGGAATGGGCGGGTTTGGCAGGAGGGATGGAGGCACTGTGCTAAAAGATCCCGGTCCAACGGATCATCTCGGTAAAGAACAGTTTGCGGGATTGCCGGGCCTGCCACCAGTTGTCAGCGCTGAATTGAGGTGTGGAAACCGCCAGAGTCCTGGCCACTATCCCACGTTGCGCGGAGATGTGTTGGTAAATCCGATCCAGACGGCGGCTTTTGTAGTCCGGTACAACAACAACGACGGATTTGATCCCCATTGAATATAGCCGTTCAGCGGCGAGGCGTGCTTCGGCGGTTTCGGGTTGTCGAGTGGTTTGGATTGCCTGGAGCATCGAGGCTCTAAAGCCCGCCCGCGTCAAGAAAGCCTTGGCGATTTCACATTCGCTGACGCCATACGAGATGGGGCACGTGACCCAGAGGCTGGCGCCTAATCCGGATTGAACGAGCGTTGCGGCCCCGATTAGACGTTCCGAGCCAGGGTCATCTCTGAGCCAGTCGGCGGTGGGCACAAGTACAGCGTCCGCCGGTTTCAGGGATATGTTCTGGTTTCGTGCGACAAGAGCTCGGCCGCAAGATCCGAGCCATGCGTTCCGTGTAGCGTAGCAGCAACAAAGCAGCAGCAGGACTGCGACTGGCCAGACGCTGCCTCTTTGGAGTAATCTGGTTGGCATCTTAAAAGGGTATGGGACGGGGGTCCAGAGTGCTGCCGTGTTCGGCAAACTACCCGGCGGCGACGGCTTTGGCTCTGGACGCGACCGCGACGGCAGTCTTGGGAAGTTGAACGGCGCGACGCAGGAGCTCGGCGCTGGGGTTGTAGTCGTGAATCAGGTCTTTGAGGGTGAGCACGAGCCCGGGCACGTCGCGGCGCTCGCAGATATCGCGGAGCGCTTCGAGGTAGGGTTCCATGCCTGCTGATGGCACGCCGTTACCGGTGAAGATCTTGATTTTTTCGGAGGGAGTGGGAAGCGTGTCTTCGTCCATGGAGTTGAGTTCTTCGTAGAGCTTCTCACCGGGACGTACGCCGGTGAACTCGATCTTGATGTCTTCATCCGGCCGGAGACCGGAGAGCAGGATCAGGTTTCTGGCGAGATCGACGATCTTCACAGGCGCCCCCATGTCGAGTACAAAAATCTCACCGCCGCGGCCCATCGTCGAGGCTTGGAGGACCAGTTGCGAGGCTTCCGGGATAGTCATGAAATACCGGCGCATCTCGGGGTGGGTGACGGTGACGGGACCGCCGGCGGCGATCTGCTGCTTGAAGATGGGAATGACACTGCCGTTGGAGCCGAGAACGTTGCCGAAGCGGACGGATACGAACTTCGTGCCGCCGTTTTGAAGCTCAAGGATCAGAAGTTCGGCTACGCGCTTGGTGGCGCCCATGACGTTGGTGGGACGGACGGCTTTATCGGAAGAGATCATGACGAAGTCTTCGACGCCGTGATGGGCGGCAGCGAGCGCGACGTTCCAGGTGCCGAAAACGTTGTTTTCAACGGCCTCGAAAACGTGGGTCTCCATCATGGGGACGTGCTTGTACGCGGCCGCGTGGTAGAGGATGGACGGGCGGTACTGTTCCAGGACTTCGGCCAAGCGCTGCTTGTTCTGGATGCTGCCGATTTCGGGGTAGAAGGAGACGTTGGGGAAGGACTGGCGCATTTCGCGATCAAGGTGGAACAGGGCGGTTTCGGCGATCTCAAAACCGATGATGGCGCGCGGGTTGAAGCGTGCAATCTGGCGGCACAGTTCAGAGCCGATGGAGCCTGCGGCGCCGGTGACGAGAACCGTGTTGCCGGTGAGTTTCGCGGAGATTCGGTCGTGCTCGAGGCGGACAGGGGTGCGGCCAAGGAGGTCTTCGACGGCTACATCGCGGATCTGGGTGGCGAGTCCGTTGCCTTCGATGACTTCCGCGAGGCCGGGGACGGTCTTGTAAGAAGCGCCGGCATCCTGGCAGTGGTTGAGGACCGTCGTCATCTGCGCGCCGGTGGCGGAAGGCAGTGCAATGAGAACCGTTTCGATGGTCCGAGACGCGACAATAGACGGCAGCGCGGCGCCGTTGCCGAAGACTTTCTTACCGTGAATGAACCTGCCGGCCTTCGCCGGGCCGTCGTCGATGAATCCGACGATCTCGTAAGCCAGCGCGGGATTCTGGTGGATCTCGCGGAGTAGAGTGACTCCGGCGTCACCGGCCCCGTAAATGAGAGTACGTTTCTTCGTGCCCAGATTCGGCAACCGAGAGAATTCGAACGCCAGTCTCACTGTCACGCGGGCTGCCGCCGTCATCCCGAGGCAGACCATTAAATCCAGGACATAGATCGAGCGAGGCAACCCCTCCGGGGCGAGGACTAGGAGTGCGAGGCAACCGAAAATGGACCCGGCGAGGTTCGCTGCTGCCAGGCGGGCCACGTCGCGAATGGAAACATATCGCCACCATCCGCGATCCAATCTGAGAAAATGAAAGACGAGGACTTTGACCGGTACCCAGACGCAGAGGGCAGCCAGCAAGTGGGGCCAGTACTGCGACGGCACACTGAAGTCAAATCGCAATAGGAACGCGAGGACTCCGGCGACCGCGAATATCGCGAGCTGAACTGTGCCCAGTACCCACCGGGTGTAATGGGTAAGACGGCGGGCAACGCGCTGGACATGAAATTCTGACATGGCGATGAGACTCCTCAGATGATGGCGACGGGTTCCTGTTGGAGTTCCGAGAGTACACCAGAGCCGGCTGCAGCGCGGACTTGGTTGATGACGTAGATCTGGTCTTCGAGTGAGAGGCTGCTCGAACTGGGGAGGCAGATTCCGCGGCGGAACAGGTCCTCGGCCACCCCACCGCCGTAGCGCTCGCAGTTTGCATAGAGAGGCTGGAGGTGCATGGGTTTCCACACGGGGCGGGACTCAATGTTCGCGGCGTCGAGGAGCCGGGTGAGCTCATCGCGAGAGCAGCCGAACTTCTCTTCTTCGATGAGGAAGCAGCTTATCCAGTTGGTGTGTAGGCCGTAGGGGGCCTGGGGCATGAGCGAAATGCCAGGGAGGTCGGCGAAGGCATCGCGGTAGCGGAAGGCGATGGCGCGGCGCTGCTGCACGCGGAGGTCTAAAACCTCGAGTTGGCCGCGGCCGATGCCTGCCAACACATTGCTCAGGCGGTAGTTGTAGCCGAGCTCGGAGTGTTCGTAAGCGATACCGGGGTCGCGGGCCTGCTGGGACCAGAAGCGGGCCTTGTCCACCCAGGTTCGGTTCCGGGAGACGAGCATGCCGCCGCCAGTGGTGGTGACGATCTTGTTTCCGTTGAAGGAGTAGACCCCGACGTCGCCGAGCGTCCCGGCCGGCTTCCCCTTGTACAGCGTGCCAACCGCTTCGGCGGCGTCCTCGATCACGACGACTCCGTATTCGGCGCAGGCATGGAGGATCGGGGCCATGTCCGCGCTCTGGCCATAGAGGTGGACCACCACCAGCGCCTTGGGGAGCCTGTTCGCCGCCGCCCGCTCTCGCAAGGCGCTGGACAGTATATCGGAATCCAGGTTCCAGGTTGCGGGGTCGCTATCCACAAAGGCCGGCACGCCGCCCTGGTAGACGATGGCGTTGGCGGCCGCAACGAAGGTGAGGGTAGAACAGAGCACTTCATCACCGGGGCCGACTCCTACCAGGCGCAGCGCGAGGTGCAGCGCAGCGGTCCCGCTGGCCAGGGCGACAGCGGGCAGTCCAATGCGAGCCTCGAATTCGCGTTCGAAGGCGGTCAGATTGGGGCCGACGGTCGAGAGCCAGTTTGTCGCAAAGGCTTCGCGGACGTAGACTTGTTCTCTGCCGCCCATGTGGGGGACGGAGAGTAAGATGCGTTTCATCTGGTTGGAATGAGGAGCTGTTCAGGCTTTCGGTAGGCTGGGAAGAATCCATCAGCGAGCGGGTTCAATGCGCCGGAGGTTCCGAGCAGTTCGGAATACCGTGTGGGATCGCAAACAACGCGCCAGGTTTGAAAAGGGCTCCGCAATCTCGAAAAACCTGCCTTAAATTCGTACAAGCCATCCTCCCGCGAGCCCACACCGCCGCCGAGGTGAAGAACTCGATTTCCGGTTGCCCTTGACCAAGTTATGGCGCTATCCAGCATGAGCTTAGAAGGGGCGCTACGCTGATGTTCCTGGGCTGTGCCAGAGAGGTGGAACTGGGCGATGCCGTTGGTTTCCGTGAACAAGCCTGCCGCTGCAACGGAACAGTCAGGCGCTATGACCGACAGAAGATGCAGGCGGGGACCAAGAGCTTCGCGAAGCTCGCGAAAGTACCCGGCCGGAAAGAAGTAGTATTGATCAGCACCCAGATGACGCATGGCTTCCCAGTAAATCTGCATGAATCGATCAAACAACGACCAATCATCGATAGCAACGTTAAACTTCTGAGCGTACAGGCGCCTGATCCTCAGTCTGTGGTCGTTGCGCAGTTGGGCGTGTAAGGTGTGTTCCGGAACTGTGAGGTCTACGTGCACCGTGTTCCCGTGTGTAACCCGAATGCCGGCAAAATCCAGGGCAGCGGCCGGCACGAACAGCAGTGGATGCAGGCGCACGAAAACAGAGATTATGTCGCGCTCGGCACAGGTTCGTACGAACGCCTTGACGGCTCGAAGGGGCCATTCTCCGCCACCCACAAAGAGAGCGGAACTGTAACCGTAGGGGGATGCGGCGTCCGACCACGAGGCCGGCGCCCCCAAACTAGACGGAAGAGGCCGCTGTAACAGCGGGATCAGGCAGCATTGCGCGCCCTCGGACGCGTAAAACGCGACGGGAACAGCGTTCTCGTACTTGCCGCACACAGCGACATACTCCGGCAAATCATAGACATCGTGTTGTGTAGCTCTCAGAGCTTCTCTCCAGCGCTGATCAGAAGATGATATGAAATCAGTCTGCATTACCAATCAGGCAGGCGTGGTTACAAAAAACGGCTGCACGGAATGTCTGCTTTTTAGATGTGTCAGGACTTCCGAAATGTCGGCTTCCATCCTGTGCACCGTCGCCAGGAGTCGAACGACTTGTGCCCGCGGCGCTGAGGAAGCGGGAACGACGGCAAAAATCCGCCGCGCAGGATCGAGCAGCTTTAGCGCTGCGAAAACTGAAGGGCTGCCGATGGCTGCCACGTCAGTCAAACGAAACCACGTTTCCCCGATTCGCCCGGCGGAGAAGGTACCCTTGCCGGTGATGAGGTCGAACCTGGAGAAGCCGAACCGCTCTTGGCACAAGTTGGCTTGCGGTAGACCTGCGGCATATGCGGGCTCTTCATCTGCAGCGCTGGGCGGCGCGAGTTCGAGGAACTCCGCTGATGTCATGGTCGCGAAGCCAAGGCGGCTATACCAGTGCAGGGCGCGAACATTGTCGTGAAACAGGTCGAGCCCGATTTGGCCTGAATTCACGCCCGACATCCTGACCGCGGCTAAAAAGAGGACGGCCCCTACGCGTTGCCCACGATAGTTGTGATGCACAGCGATGTGATTTAGGAATAGCCTGTTCGATCGCCTCCGCAGTTCGACGGCACCGATGATGCCTCTCGGCGCCTGTGCGACAAAGTATGCCGATTCAGCGTTACGGACGCCGGCCGCGAGTTGCATTCGGATGTACTCCGACGCGCCCTTGCATCCGCAAATCAGCAACTGTGCAACGTCTGGGCGGGAACTGGTGGCAAGAAGGTCTGCAATTTGCCCGGCGTCGGCTGGTTCGGCGAACCGAATGTCTAGGCTGTCCATTCACTGCGCCCGGCCCACTTGCGGACCGGCGCGCTCCTCGTCCAGGTTCAGCATGGTGGAGCGCGCATCAACGATCACGTGCTCGCGCCTTACGACCTTAGCGACCGTCATCCAGAGAATCTTGATATCCAGTAGAAAGCTTCGATTCCGGACGTACCAGATGTCATTACGGAAGCGGTCATCCCAGCTTGCCTCGTTCCTGCCGTTCACTTGCGCCCAGCCGGTGATGCCAGGGCGGATCATAAACCGAATTCGCTCCTCTTCGGTGTAGAAAGGCAGGTACTTCATGAGAAGAGGCCTCGGGCCTACCAGGCTCATGTCTCCTCGAAGCACGTTCCAGAGCTCCGGCAACTCATCCAGACTCGTGCGGCGTAGAAACGCGCCCACCGGATGCAATCGCTTTCCGTCGGCCAACGGAGGGCCGTGCGGGTCAACCGTCTCGCGCATGGTTCGGAATTTATAAATGGTGAACGGCTTCTCGCGGTAGCCGGGCCGAGTTTGCCAGAACAACACTGGAGCTCCCATTGTCGCCCGGATCGCGACGGCGACCGCGATCATCACCGGAGCCAGACCCGCTAGCCCAGCTGCAGCCCCGAATACATCCAAGACGCGCTTGGCGACTCCCCCCATCACCGCCTAAGTCCTCAGCAGTCCCAACATCTTGGCCGCATTCACCTCGCGGCTGTACGCATGTTCCGCCGCGCGGCGCGCTGCCTTCCGGCAGGCCTGCAACTCGCGTGAATTTTCCGCCCAGCGCCGGATGACCCCCACAAAGGCATCCACGTCGCCCAGTGCCACATTGCAGCCGCAGCCGTGCTCCCCGACCAACCGCTCCAGGTCGTTTGGCGGGCAGCTCACGGCCAAGATTGCCGCGCCGGCAGCCATCGCAAACACTGTCCTGCTCGGGACTTCCACCCCAGAGGCAACCGCTTCCAGCGACACTGTCGCAATATCGGCCATTGCGTGGAACAGGGGAACACGCTCGCTCTGCCACGGCAGCAAGGTGACATTCGACAACCCCTCCGCTAGTCGGCGAACGGTATCCCACTTCGGTCCAGCCCCAATGAACATGAAATGCACATCCGGAGTATCCTGCAGGCGCGCGGCAGCCGCGAGCATGGTCTCCATGTCGTGAGAGATGCCCATTTTGCCCATGTACATCACGGTCAGCTTGCCCGTTTGGTGGTACTCCCTGGCGACCGGGTTCTGGTCTTTGGGAACCGGACGTACCGCCGCAGTGTCCACCCACGGCGGGATGACCACGATTGGCGCGGTCGTCTGCAGGGCCAGGGTCTCCACCATGCAAGGCCCCAGCGTTACGACATGATCGGCGGCACCATAAGCCAGCCGGTTGGCAGTGCGCCACAACCTCGCAATCAGGCCCGTCTTCCGCAGCTTTCCGATTCGCACCAGCAGATCGGGGTAGATGTCGTACACGACTACAGTGTACGTTCGCCCGGTTAACTTCCGCAACAGATAGCCCAGAATTGGCAGCGGCGGCGGGTTCGAAAACAACAGCATGTGCGCGTTCCTCGGCTGCCGCACAACCCATGCCGCTGCCCATACGAGGTAGCGAAACCACGACCACAACCGACCGACTGTACCATCGATGCAGAGGGGCGGTGCCGAATGCACCGTAACTGTCGGCGGCAGCAGAGGAAGTGGCTTCATGTGGAACGTTCCAAAAATGGCGCACGAGCCGGCATCCTCCGCTAGTTCCGCGATCATGTTGCCGGCCGCCTGCGCCAGAATCAGCAGCGGGCCGGCCTTTGTTCTCACACGGCCCCCGCTTCTGTAAACGCTTCACGCCGCTCCGCTAAACCCTGGTTTTCGGTCTTCGTCAGATAGAACGGTCCCATCGCGAACACGTCCATCTGCGTCCGCAAAAAGCAGTCCAACCCCTCGCGCGGCGTGTTCACGATCGGCTCATTCTCATTGAAGGACGTATTCAGTAAGACCGGCACACCGGTCAGATCATCGAACTTCTTGATGAGCTGCCAATACAGCGGGTTCACATCTCGCTCGACCGTCTGCAGCCGCCCTGTCCCATCACCGTGCGTTACCGCCGGGATGGCTGACCTCTTCGAAGGCTTGATCTTGTACGCCATCACCATGAACGGCGATGGATGATCGATTTCAAAATACTCGCCCGTTGCCTCCGCAAGAATCGATGGGCAGAACGGCCTGAACGGCTCGCGGTACTTGATCCGTGTGTTTAGGACATCCTTCATATCCGCGCGGCGGGGGTCCGCCAAGATACTGCGGTTGCCGAGCGCTCGCGGGCCGAACTCCATCCGCCCTTGAAACCAGCCAGCGATCTTACCGTTTGCGATCTCGCGAGCTACCTCGTCGACCAACTCGGGCGTTTGGAGCCTTCGATAAACCACTCCTGATGCGTCCAGCTCCGCCCGCATCTCCGCCTCGGAGTACTCAGGGCCGTAGTACACATGCCGCATCACGAACGAACGCGGCCGCCGTAGCGTTTGGTGCTGCACATAGAGCGCAGCGCCGATCGAGGTACCCCCATCGTGAGCCGCCGGCTGCACATAGACATCCTGAAACTGCGTTTTCTCGAGGATCATCCCGTTAGCCACACAGTTCAATGCCACCCCTCCTGCCAGGCAGACTCTCTTCTGCCGGGTCACCCGCGCCACGTAATTCAGCAGCGCCAGGTAGTTGCGCTCGAGTACCGTCTGCACGGAGGCCGCCATGTCGGCGTGCCGCGGTTCGATTTCACTCCGGGGCGTGCGCGCTGGGCCGAACATCTCCACCAAGTTTTGGGAGAAAATCAGGCCCTGCCGCGGTTCGCCCCGATCCCACGTCATCTCGCCGTCCTTGGAGACATCTATCAGACGATTGAGATCAAGCCGAAACCTACCATCGCGCGTATCAATCAGCTCAGCAATCTCGCGACTGTACCGCGGCTCACCGTAAGCCGACAGGCCCATCATCTTGTATTCGTCGCCGTACTTGTGGAATCCGAGATATTGCGTGAAGCACGTGTAGAAATTGCCCAGCGAATGCGGGTACAGGATCGAGCCTAGCACCTTTAGCCGGTTGCCCCGGCCTGTCGCCCACATGGCGGACACAAAGTCGCCCGAACCGTCGATGGAGACCACCGCAGCCTCCTCAAACGGCGATGCAAAGAATGCGCTCGCGAGGTGCGCCCGATGGTGCTCGACATGATGGAGTTTCGCCGATGACAGGCCGAACGAGCCCAAGTCATAGCCCCGCGCCCTTGAAACTCGCAAGCTGTTCCGCAACCGCGTGCCCATCATGCCCCAACACGCCGGGCTCCGCGCCACGAAAAGCGCTTTGTGTAGGAGATTCGCCCAAGGATTCCGTGAAATGGCGATGTGCGCGACCGATGCCGGGTCTACTCCTTGAAGGCAAGAGGCGATGGCCAGATCGGGGAACCCCGCACAGTGTTTGATGCGATTGAACCGCTCCTGCTCGACGGCGGCGACCAACTGGCCGTCTTGGAATAGCGCCGCCGAAGCGTCGCCATGAAAAGCGTTAATACCGAGGATAGACATTTTCGTGAGTTACTCAACAGCACGTGGTCTAGCTGATATGGCTACTCCAGCCTGAGGAGCGTGCACATTCTTCCTGAAGTACGACCCAGCGTATTGTTCGCTGCCATGCCAGCATCCGGACTGCACGACGATTGCTCTTAGAATCCGGGAAGCAGGCCGGGTTGTCGGTGGCTTTGTTCGTCCAGGTTTTCCAACCAAGGGCTCTTGGCTAGGCAGTCAACTTCGGGAATACTTCTTTCAGCGTTTCCGCCCACGCGCGTGCCACTGTCTTCAAGGAGGTCCCGCCGGCCTTGCGGAAGACCGAGGCTGTCACGAAAGCGATGGTCATCGGGGAGCGCGGGGCGATGAATCAAGGCCGAGAGCAGGGCGTCGTCGAGGCGCGCTCGGCACCGTTCACCGAACTGAGCGGAGCTTGAGGTGGGCAGGTTCCTCGCGATGCTGTGGAAGGGGCCACCAGCCTTGTAGCCGGGAAGGTGATAGGCGAGCAGAATCTGTATCGTAGGTCGAGGTGGCGCCTCGTTTGCGCCGCCCAAACGCTTCACTGTGTCCACCGCTTCGACGGTTGTGCTAGTCATGTGCAGAACCATTGCGGAGCCATGGCGCAATTGGGCGCGGCGCGCCGCTGTAGACGTGTCGCAGCACGGCGGCGAAGTAGTCGGCCACGGATTCGCCCTCGATGCAGCGTGACCAGGCCTTGATACGTTGGGTCAACTCGGGCGTCCGCTTTCCCCGATCGATCCACCTCGCGAGCACATCGCGCAAGCTCTCGACGGAATCAGCCTTAAAAACTTCGCCTCGCCAAGGTTCGGCCAGCAGGTCACGGGCACCGCAGCGATCGCTGCAAAGCACGGGAACCCCTTGCATGAGTGCCTCGTTGACGACGGCACCCCAGCCGTCGAAACGGCTCGGCAGAACGAAGAGGTCGAAATGGCCAAGGACCGCTTTGGCCTCTGTGTTCGGCAACACACCGGTGAATGTTACGTGATCAGAGATTCGCCCGTGGGCCGCAACCCGTTGCCAGATGGGGCGACTTTCCCCCTCACCCACCATTATCAGCCGCCAGTTGCGATTGGGCAGCGCGGCCAGAGCGCGCAGAAGTAGGTCACCGCCTTTGCGCGGTATTAGTGCACCCAGGAATCCCACCGTGACCTCGCCGGTGCGCCCCGGTTGATTCGCTTTTGGGATAGGCCCGGCGGTCGGCTCTGTGACGTGGGCGAACGGATAAAGCTTTGCATCCGGAAAGTGGCACTTCCGATACCAGTCCATCGCCTGAGTGCCCATCGCGAGAAAGAAATCTATTTCCGTGGAGTGCGCTAGCCCGTGCCATGTGTAGACAATCCGGCGCAGCGCTCCCTTGAGCCCAACTGCATCCCCGGATTCAAACCATATGCCGCCACGTGCTGAGCGTTTGCGAAGGAGCGGCAGAACCCTTCGGACCATGGAGAAGCCTCGTATGCCTTCCATGATGTGAATTGCATCTTGCGGATATTGCTCGACCGCGAGAGCGTCAGGGCTTTCAGAAACTATCACGAGCCGGGCCTGACCGAAATCGGGAACCGACCAGCCTAGCGCTGCGCGCTCTGGCGTCATCCGGCGCTCAGCCACGACGGTGACGTCCCAGCCAGAACGGTTGGCCAGAGCGCGAATGTACGAACTTTGGTGCTGGCTTAAGATGCTCTGCCAAAAAACTAGTCGCATGGCCTCCGCCTTCCCGAGTTCGCGCGACTCGCTGCCAGACAGCAGACAATTGGCAGCCACATGTGCACGTTGCTCGATCAGTTCGCTCACCCGCCCTCCTGGCCTTACGTTTACGCCTGTCGTCTCACAAGAGCCGCCGAAGGATAATGCCGAACGATTGGACACGTAAGCAAATAGACTTACACAAACGCCCTTGGCTTGAAGAGCGTCCAAATCGCTCATGACGGCTATCCTAAAGATTTCAGCACGGGGCGAACCCAAAACATGGGCCTATAATCAGCGCCCTCATCTCTTTGTCTCGCGGTGTCTTCTGCGGACTAATAACACCCGACGCGCAGCCCAGAGTGTCATTCCCAAGGCGAGCCAGAAGGGTAAAAAGTACAGCACTGCAAAGGTAGTGAAACTGTAGAGATTGAGAATCGCTAGAAACAGGGCAGTATCCATCGCGGTGCTCTCGGCGCGGGCAGTGCTCAAGAGCAATACGCCAAACGCCCACACGAAGGGCAACAGAAACAGAAGCGTTCCCACCAATCCCCTCTCAATGCCCAACGCTAAGTATCCTACCGCGCCGACGCCATGCGGAAGATTCGCGGTACTGGAAAGCCCGTGGCCCAGTAGCGGCGCTTCCGCTGCCACCGCAGCTAGCTCCGGGATCATACTGACGCGGCCCGAATCAGCGGACAAATCCAGGCGTGCCGCAGCCGTAACCCGAGTTACGACGGAGTGAAGGCCTGCAGAGAGCCAGAGCGATGCGGCAGAAAACACAATGAGCCCAGCTATCAGCGCTTGCACGGCATGAACGACACGACGCTTCTTTACAACATAGACAACGAAGAGAAGGCCTGCGCCGATAATGCCGCCCAGAGACTGGGACAACACCAAGCCGGCGAGCGCGCAGAGCAGCGCAGCCCTTTGCATTAGTCCTTTTGCACTGGACAGGCCAATACACAGTAGCCACAGTGAGAAATAGCCCAAATCGGATGGTTCGGCGAAGAACGACGATGCACGAGTCGTAGGAGCTTCACCGTAGCCTCGTTGGTAGGTGCAACCCACCTGCTGGTTAGTTACGGGAAGGTAAGCGAATGGTAGACCCACGGCTCTAGCAACTGATTGATATGCTGCGTAAAGTAAAACGGGGATAGCAAGGAACAACATGATGCGGTGCAATACCTTTATGTGACGCTCCCAGTCGAATCCTGCTGCGCCAGCGCCTACGACAAGTGCAAGCAACTGGCTCAACAGGTGCGTCCACACCCGCGGTCCCGATTGATACGTCAGCGCGACAGCCAGTGCTACGGCAGTTGACAGCAGTGGCGCTATGAGCCAGGTGGCCGTCCTGGTGAAGCGTAATAGGCCAAAACCTGCACCTGCCAGCATCATGAATGTGATGCTCCGGGTGCCTACATCATAGATCGTGTAGTCTATTGTCAGCCACGAGGTCATAAAGACCGCGAGGAAAACGCCGAGGCCTTTCGCTCTCCCGCGGGCCAGTCGGCGATTTGCAGGGAGCAGCAAACGGTTGGTATGCCGATATACCGTGAATGGGCCGTAGACCGAATGGTCGCGGTGCAGTTGCACTGATGGCATGACAATCAGACTGGCTGGTTTACGATTGCAGAGGATGCCGACGCAGGGTTTGTGGATCTGGGAAGCTGGGCAACCCTGTCAGATACTTGGAAGGTGCCGTTGGAACGTAAGACTGACGCGGTCTCGATGCGATCCAGGCTGGGGACGATAGGATACCATCGCGTTAGGAGTATGACGTTGCTACCCATAACACCCATTAGGCCGCTAACGGCTATATTCGTGGACCTTCGGTCGAGTTGGTAGGATGTGGCGGGGCGGTAGCTTAGTAGGCATGGACGGCCGCAAGAAGATAGCTCCAACATCTATCGATTCAATCGTACCGATGTCGCGGCAACTTCGGTAACAAACGTAGTTTTCTCAATCATGGCGGGCCCTTCGTGTTCTTCGAGAACCAATTCGTGAAAGCTTGGGCCGAGCCCGCCATTTCTCTCGAATTGCGGGTGCCAGATGCTCGGTCTTCCTCCGAGGTATGCGGCCCATTGGCTAAACGTCGATGCCGATCCTATGAGCACGACACCTCTGGACAGAAAGATGAGGTCCTCGATGGCTGAGCCGCCACGAAACAAACGGACACGTGGAAGCTGTAAGATCGGCCTCAATTCCTCCCGTGTCGCGTCTGAGCAAACTGCGACATCACCTTTCCAGCCAAGTTCCGAGATAGCAAACCCGATGGCTCGTTCGTACCACGAGAGGGGTAATTTCATGTTCCCGGTGCTTGCCACGGTGGGGTCGTATAGCGGGTGATCTCCCAAGCGGACATGAACAGCTATATATGGGCTTTGAGGGCGCACTACAGTGTTTGGAAGGCCGCCCTTCAGTGAACGCAGGAAGCGCTCTCTGATCCAGCCTTCCTCACCCCAGATGTTCCGAAAGTACCCACGCAGTCCCCGAAACACCACAAGTGCTGAGTGCCCCTGGGAGCCATTCCAATCGTCCTCGGCGATCCAAGGCACACTCATCAGAGTAAGCAACTTCTTAAGGCCGTGTATTTCTTCGGCTAAAGGTCTGAACATTCCGCAGTAGTGTCGCTTGTCACGCTCCCAGCGCGTCCAGGATTTAGGTTTGAATTGGGGCCACGTCGTGAAGACTTGTGCAGCACCGGTTCTCTTACAAAACACGCTGCAGCGGGCCCAGCTGAACAGCAGGTTAGCTAAGCCTACTCCACCCAGTCGCAGAACTCCAGTTTCGAGGCCAGCGCCTACCGCGAACCCATACAGCCTGCGATTGCGGCGATCATGTTCCATTCTTGTGGGCCCGTTGGACGTCTGATGTAACTGATTGTTTGCGCGGTTCCCAGAATACCAAGACTGGGAACACAGAGGCTGCCCGACCGCGTGCACTTGGGCTAGGAGAATGCCGGTTCGCGTTCAGGTGGCGGTGCAGTTTGCACGAGCGCGTCCGCGTTACCGGGCTGGATGTGCCAGGCGCGCTGGAATCGTTCTAACTGTGAGCACTACTGGACGCGACCGAAGAGCATGTTGCAGCCCATCGGCCGCTGCAGGCGGTATCCGACGCCCTCCAGATACGCTAGCAGCGCATTCTGAGCCGCCGGCGAGTTGAACTCGACGAGCAGGTATCGGGGCCTAAACCTTGCCCAATCATTTCCTCGAAGAACCTCGGCGTCGAAGCCTTCGCAATCCACGCTGAGCAAGCAGAACTCGGTTCTGCCCCCTAGCAGCCCGTGGATAAAGTCTCGATTTGACGCGGCGGCCAGTGACACTGATTTTTCTCGCGAACAGTCCGAGTCATCGGCCAGAGCGGTCCGACCGAAAGGAGGGCCGTCTTTGCAGC
>Ga0182027_10005438_pt1 | contig 19372 bp, 20 predicted proteins | sample 712E1DmetaG_FD_121300 | JGI IMG/M metagenome (GOLD analysis project Ga0182027, IMG submission 121300) | Permafrost microbial communities from Stordalen Mire, Sweden - 712E1D metaG (Illumina Assembly) | ecosystem: Environmental > Terrestrial > Soil > Wetlands > Permafrost | place: Sweden...
AAGGTATCCCTAGCCGAAGCTGGGGATGGATCACCTCCTTTCTAATACAAAGAGAGAAGGTACGGAAACACATAGGCAGCAATGTTTATGTCATAAGTACACCTGAGTGGTTAGACACTCATTCTTGATTCAATCAAGGAGAATAATTTCTAATTTAGTTCCTACCACTTCCTGATTTAAGGCTAAATCCATCCAAATTCTTTCACGAGAAGATAAGGGTGGATTTTTTGTGGGATTTTTAAATGAGGTTTTCTTTTTTATGCTGGGCGAGCATCTTAATTAATCTTACCCCATACTCCGTAAACAGTTTTACCCATCTTCCCCGGGTTGTCCGGATGGTTAAATCTTTATCGAATTTAATTTTTGAAATTTGACCCAGATGGATTGACAGGTCTATATCTTCATGGACATCACAGTCCCTGAGGCAGACTTTAGGCTTGGTTTTCTCCCAGACGGATTTTCTGATCGCCATATTTGGACCAAACATTGAGGGGTGTCCGATAAGTATTCCGACGGTGACAAAAAAAACTATCGCCGCAAAATTCGAAACTTTGGACAATAAAGAGCTGTCAAAATATGAAGCCGGACCGCCCAAGCCCCCGAGAGCCGGATCGGCAAAATTTTTCTTGATTTTAGAAATCCAGTCTGGAGGCAATATGGCATCGGCGTCCGTTCTGGCAATAACTTCGTATTGGGCGGCATCAAAACCGGCATTCCTGGCGTAAATCATGCCCTGATTTTTTTCCTTGACAATTTTAGCACCCATTTTTTTGGCTATTTCGGCTGTTTTGTCAGTGCAGTTATTGTCTACGACGATAATCTCGTCCGGTTTTTCTGTTTGGTCAAGTATGCTTTGAAGGCAAACGCCAATGCGTTTTTCTTCATTATAGGCGGGGATAATTACGGAAATTTTCATTTTTAGATAAGTTCTTTTTCAGTATAACTGATTGCTTTGGATAATTAAAGTTTTTGTCGAATAGTTAGACTTATCGGTTTATTTTGATATAATAACAAAAACAAAATGAAGATCGGTATTATTACTGACAGTTATTATCCTCAGTTAAACGGAGTGGTGATTGCGGTCGATAATTTAACCCGCGAGCTTAGGGCCTTAGGCCACGAAGTCTACATTTTTGCTCCGTTCATCAAAAATTATAAAGACAAAGATAAAAATATCTTCCGCCTGTCATCCTTTAAGGTGCTGTCATCCGAACCGGCGGTTTTCTTTCCTATTCCGACACCTCAGAAAGGTTACGAAAAAATCTTTAATATAAAATTGGATATCATTCATGCCCATGGCAACGGAGCCTTTTCTTTTCTTGGCTGTCAAATCGCCAAGCTGAAAGGCATTCCTTTTGTTATGACCTTTCATAGCGTCCACACCAAATACACCCATTACTTTATGAACGGAAAAGTTGTCCGTCCGGGGATGGTGGCAGTCGGTCTGAGGATGTTTGCCGATATTTGCGACGGTATTATCACTCCGTCTCAAAAAATGAAAAATGAACTGGTCACTTACGGGGTAAAAAAAGACATTAAGGTCATACCCGGTTTCATTGATTCCGGTCCTTTTCAAAAGAGTAAAAAAGGTTATCTGCATCAGCGTTTTTCCATACCTAATGATCACAAAATCCTCTTGTCGGTCGGCAGGCTCGGTAAAGAAAAAAATTTCCCTTTCCTGATAAATATGTTTAAGAAACTTGAGGCGGGGACTAAGGACGTGCATCTGGTTATTGCCGGCCACGGTTGGGAGTTGGCCAGACTTCAAGCTTTGGTAGCCAAGCTTGGTTTATCTCAGAAGATTCATTTTACAGAGAAAGTAGATAGTTCAGTTATGCCGGAGGTTTATGCCGATGCTGATATCTTTGTTTTCTCCTCGACTACCGAGACTCAGGGTATTTGCGTTTTGGAAGCGGCAGCCAGCGGACTTCCGCTAGTCGTGGTCAAGGATCCGGCCTACGCCAATCTGGCTGTCGACGGAAAAACGGGCTTCAATCTGCCGGCTAATCAGAAGATTTTTGCCCAGAAAGTCCGCCTGCTTTTGAAAGATGATAAGCTTCGTCTGCGGTTTGGAAGGCAGGCCAGGGAGATGGTAAAAAAGAATTTCAGGAGTGAGCCCCTGACCCGTGAGCTGGTGAAATATTATAGGGAGGTTAAATCAACTTATGAGGAGAGCGGGGAAATGTGGCGAAAAATTAACCGGGCGACTCTCATTCCGATCTTTCGGGCCACAAATGCAGTTTACAAATTTATCAATTCTTAGGTCAATGCTATAATTTCACTATGACAGAATTAACCGGCTCGTATCCGACCAAGAGGCCCTCTTTGGTCGAGCTCCATTCTCCATATACGGATATCGCTCTGCAAAGTATTCAAAAGGCAATCCAAAAACGCGAGTCAATGGATAAAAGCAAAGAAATGCTACAACTCCCGAAAATTATGGGCGATGTAATTAACAATATTGATAATCAAATGCAGGAAAATCTTGGGGTATATCATTCTGGCGAATATGATGTTGATGTCCCGGTCAGCCATTATTCTCTGAACAAAGCCGCGGAGGGGGCTTTTAATGCCCCATTTTTATCTAATGAGAAAAGGGAAGTCAGGTTTATTTTAATTAGTTTTGGTTTTCAACCTTATCCTACGCCGCAATTCGGCGGGGATTGGGCGTATAATGACGGATTTGCCAGTCTGGGAAAAGTTGTTGCCGGGAAGAAAGTTGATTTCTACATAGTTGGTCTTCCTTATGGGATGGGCGGAAAAGAGTCTCAGAAGATGAAGGAGGCGCGCAAGAAAGAAGGATTTGAGCCATACGGTAAAATTGTTGCCAAGATTATCCAACAAGCAGTACCTGCCGAAGAAATCCAAAAAGGGAATACCCAAATTCATATTACCGGTCAATCTATGAGCACGCAAAGTGCGGAAAGAGGGTATAATCATTTGCCGGAGGAATATCAAAAAATTTCCTATGCGCTAAAAGATAATCCGGTTGCAGACAGGCGGATGGGAGGTATTCAGGTTCCTGTTGGTTTTCTTGTAGAAGGAGCTTTGGGACAATTAAATCCCACAATTAGGGCAATGGACAAAGGCCAGAAGAAATATTCAGAACGGCTTAAGAAATATCTGGATATTCCGGACACAGAGGAACAGCAAAAGCTTCGGTCCGAAGGTCAAATGATCGACATTCGGAATATGACACATGGTTTTCCTTTAGAGCATCATAATTCTCATTTAAAAACAAGGCAGGGGATTCTTGATCCAACCTCGATAACTCCGACACGGATAAGTAGAGAAGTTTTAAGATTAATTAAAGGAAAGCCTACTCCATATTCGGAGGATGGAGCTTACAGGCAGGAAATCCATGATGAACGGATGGGGATAAAAAACCGCATGAAGACCTTTAATTTTCCCATCAAGACAACCCATTCTATTAATAGATTCCGTGCAGAAAAGTGGATTGATAGAACATTATACGTTTTGCGCGAATTAAACAAAATCCCCAAAGCCTAGAGATTTAAGCGTTTATTCCTTATAGTGTTGGCCGAATTTAATTCCGAAAGATTTGGTCTTGTGTTTTCCGAAGATTAGGGTTTGCAATTCGGAAAAAGTGTATTTACTCAGAGTTTTAAGTAAGCCATTCTCCTCAAGTCTTCTCATCGATAATTTAATTTTGGGCCGTCTTAGGTAGCCGAATTTGCCGTAGTTTGAGGCTCTTTTGACATATTCATGATCTTCCCCGAGAGCTAATGATTCATCGAAGCCATGAATCTTTTCGTGGATTTCTTTTTTGATGAAAATACAATATCCCCCGGCATGAGGGGAAAAGAGAGAAGTCAGGAGAAAGAAATAGTTGACCAAGAGGCAGCCTATTTTATATCTTAGTTTCCCTGAGGTAGGGACGATAAAGCAACTGGCAATCTCCAGTTTTTTTTCTTTAATTTCTTTTAGGGCTTGAGCGATAAAATCCGGTGGCAAGATAACATCGGAATCCAGGAATAAAAGAAGATTTTGGCCGGCAATTTTTTCTCCCGTATTTCTGCCTTTGCCGGGACCGCTTTTGGGGGGTTTTTCTTCAATCACTTTGCAGCCGAAAGCTTTAGCGACCTCTCTAGTTTTGTCTTTTGACCGGGCATCGGAGACGATAATTTCATCAGGCTTGATGGTCTGATTTTTTATTGATTGAAGCAGTTTAGGCAGATATTTTTCTTCATTTAGGGTGGGAATAATAATGCTGACGGGTGCAATCATGCAGTCATTATATGCAAAACAGGTTTGATTCACAAATGTTTTTCTTTGAAAAGGGAAGGGCTTTTGTTATAATGCATAAGCATCGGCGCGGTGGCGAAGAGGTAACGCAGGAGTCTGCAAAACTTCCATGCAAGAGTTCGATTCTCTTCCGCGCCTCAGATATCCCGAGCTGACCGAGGGGCATTTTTGTATATGGAAGGAGAAAGAAAGAGCGAACCAAAAGACGAGTCCGGATTTAGCGAAAGACAGTTAGATGTAGACCTTGAGACGGGTAATTTTAAGAAGTATAAGGCCAAAATTAAAAAAGCAAAAATACTATTCGAATCTAAGGCCAAAAAATGATAAAATAGGTTTTCTGGATCGGTAGTTCACTGGTAGAACGCTTCACTGATAATGAAGAAGTAGATGGTCCGATTCCATCCCGATCCACAGAGTATCCCCGGTAATTTTAAGCTGCTGAGGGGTTTTATTTTTTTGATTTTTCTTCCAAGAAGGCTAATCCGGAATTATATACAAGTTTGCTGCCAAGAATAACTATTGGGTAGGCCAGAGCCGGAGCATGCAGCCCTATTGCCGCAAAGGCCGGACCAAAATCGACCGCGATGTCGGTAGCGAATTCCATCATAAATTTCAGTATGTCGAGCCTGGTTGGGTAAGAATTGGGGATAAGATGATCGATGCCGTTTTTTGCGAACGGAGTAAATATTTGAAGGGATGAATTCATCTTGGCTTCCGATTTATCCTCCCCGGCATTTAAGGTCGCGTTATATGCCTCACGTCCGATTATTCTTTGGCCGACTCTTTGGAATAATGCCTTGCTTTCCTTATTCATGGCTGTATTTTGTTATTAAGCTAATCCCGGAATTTTGGGTTGATCGGTGTAAAATTCAATCACGTTGGAGATTCCTTCTTTATTTTGTATGACTATAATTTTGTGATCGTCAAGCTTAAGCCATTCTTTCATGTACGGTTGTGCCACCAAATCGGCGGCCAGATCCTTGGAGACGTTTATGTCGGAGGTCTCGATGATAATTCTGTCCGTATCGGAAAAGGCCTGACCTGGTTTACCGAAATTTTCTATGGCATGACTGACAGGATATTCGATCTGTTCAAAAATTTTCTTTTTGGCGCTGGGAGCAATAGGCATTGGTTTTTCTCCGTCTTTTTCTCTTGGCATATGCAATCTGAAGACAGAATTTGGATATTTTGCAGTTTCAGGGTAACGGGTTCTGAAAGAGGGGAGTTTGCTTGAAATAGCTATTATTCTCGGGTTTTGAATTTCTTGTATGTCACGAAGATCAGGATAGGCGCGAAGCATTTCAGCCATGTATTCTCTGTTTGAATCCAGGTAATCCTTGATTCTTTCATCAGAGATTTCACTTTCGGGCAAAGTCGGAATTCCGTTGGCATAAAATTTCGCCTTATCAAATTTATTGGCCAACTCCATCCAGTCAACATCCTGGCTGAGTTTATCTACTCCGTTATCATTAAATACGGCAATGGGAAGTACTTTTCCGCTTCGGTGATCTTGTATCGCCACCAGAATTGGTATTCTGTTTTTCTGATTCTTCGCCACCCTCATTTCTTTGGCTAACTTATAGGCAGTAAGAAAGGCATTAACGATCGGATCCGGATGAGCGATGTCGTTTTCGATGTAGTATTGAAGTCCCTCGGTCGCTCCGTGGCTGTTGCTTTCTACGGATTTCTTTTTAGCCGCCGCGCCTCCGCAGCCTTCCGGCGTTTCTCCGTTAACGAAGGTTTCTCCGTCATAATGAGCCATGGCGACGATCAGTCCTACGCCCTTGCTTTCCAAGATATTTCTTTCTTTTTTTCCTCCCAGATTAATCGATCTCATGGAGATTGTTCTTTCCGGGTTAGGAATTAGGACTCTGGCGTCTCCGCAGGTAATAATGACGCGAAGTTTCTCATGGTCTCTATTTTCCCCCCACTCTTTGCTCAATCGTCTGGCTTCTGGAGATTTATTGTCGGTGTCAAGAGATTTAGGATCAATCCTTTCGTGCGGATTACGTCTCTCTGTATAGCGCATGCGCGTTTCCGTTGTCATATAGACCTATAATTATAGCAGGATTTTGCAATTTCGCAATTGCAAATGTTGTCTTTTTCCTGTATTATCGTTTTTATTATGTCGCATGTAGGAGAAACATTTTTTACCTCGGTTGGTTGCATGGATGGACGGGTACAGGAGCCTGTTTTGCGTTACGGTCAGAAAAAGTTTGGTGTTAAATACGCCGATACGATTACGGAAGCGGGATTAGTTGGAATATTGGGCAAGAAATCGGTTGAGAAATGCTTACTTGAGTCAATTAAGAAAAAGCTTCTGGTTTCCATAGAAAAGCATCATTCCAAGAATGTTGTAGTTCACGGCCATCAGGAGTGTGCCGGTAATCCCGTGGAGGATGCGCAGCACAGGAAAGATGTTTTGAAAACCGCCAAAATTATTAAATCCCTTGTGCCATCCGGAGTGACAGTTATTTCTACTTTTATTACCAGAAGCGAAGAGGGACTGACTACAATAGAAGAGCTTTAAACTTCAGTTTATGAAAGTTACGGCAATTAAAACCCACAAAATCACTGCCAGCGATTCAGACCTTCTAAGAATTCTCGACAAATATTTGCCTTCGCTTGAGGAAAAATCAATTTTGGCCATCACCTCAAAAATTGTCTCCATCGCTGAAGGGCGGCTGGTAAAAGCGGACGGTATAGATAAAGACGAATTAATTAAACAGGAAGCCCAATTTTTTCTTCCAAGGCCGAAAAATCAGTATAATGTTAGTTTTGCTATTGCCCGCGGAATTCTTGCCGCCTCAGCCGGAATTGATGAATCAAATGCCAATGGTTATTATGTTTTATGGCCGAAAGATCCGCAGAAAACGGCGAATGATGTTCGCCAATACCTTAAGCGCAGATTTAAACTCCAAGATGTGGGCGTCATTATCACTGACAGCAAAACCACTCCGATGCGCTGGGGAGTAACTTCAATTGGACTCGCTTATTCAGGTTTTAAGTCATTGAAAGATTACATTGGTAAGGAAGATCTTTTTGGCAGAAAATTTCAATTTGAAAAATTAAGCATTATAGATAGCTTGGCGACTTCTGCCAGCGTAACGATGGGTGAGGGAAACGAACAAACTCCGCTGGCAATTATTTCAGATATCCCTTTTGTAAAATTTCAAGACAAAAATCCGACAAAAAAAGAATTAAAAGAACTTGAAATTACGCTAGACATTGATATTTACGGGCCTTTTCTCAAAAATGTGAAGTGGGAAAAGGGTTGTGGAAAATAAATCGGAATGATATACTGCTTGGCAATATGATTTTATCCGACAGAGATATCAAGAAAGCCCTCAAGAGCAAAAGAATTTCGATTATCCCTTTGCCTGATTTTAAAGAACAGCTTGGTTCTTGTTCGGTTGATCTTCGTTTGGGAAATGCCTTCCGCATTTTTGAGCACAGCAAAAATGCCTATATTGATCCTTCAAAGAAAGATTACAGTAATGAGATAACCCGAGAAGTGAGGGTCAAGAAAGGCGAGAAATTTGTCATGCAGCCGGGAGATTTTGTTCTAGCTGTCACCTTGGAAAAAGTTAAGATTGCCCCTGATTTGATGGGGAGATTAGAAGGCCGGTCCTCTTTGGGAAGATTGGGATTGGTGGTTCATTCAACCGCTTCTATTTTTGATCCCGGATGGGACGGAAAGCCGGTTTTGGAACTGGGGAATTTGGGCCGGATGGCCATTTCGCTCACTGCCGGCATGCGGATTTGCGCCATGACTTTTGAAGAACTTACGAGCGCAGCCGAAATTCCATATGTCAAAAAGAAGCAGGCTAAGTATGTCTTCCAGAATGGTCCGGACGAATCTAGGATCCACTTGGATAAGAAATAAGCTGGGTGTGTTTCGGCGGTAAGAAGTCCGACGGCAGCAACTGGACCAGCATATCCCTCAATTTTTTACTGACATCTTCCTTAGTAATTTCTCCGCCATTTTTTTCTTTGACAATTGTTTCATTTAATTCGCTGCTGGTGACCGGTTTTCCGACTTGTATATTAATTATGCCGTTTAAATCTTCGGGATTATTGTTTCTCATTCCCCGCCAGAATTTCCTCGTCGGGATTCCGCTGTCGGTATGAACCAGGTTTGGGCCATGAAAGCCCATGGGGAAATACAGCAATTCCTCGTCCAGCCTGTTGGTCATCATGTCTATCAGTTCACTGTCAAACTCCTGCACTCCTTTTCTGTGTCCCTTAAATTCTCCTTCCTTGATGCGTCTGCCGCCTTCTACGGTTTGTTCGGGAAAAAAACAAACTCCGCCGTTGTTATTGCGGGCGATACGCATGACCTCATGCAGAAGTCTGGTGTTAGTAATATCGGTCATATGGCGTTTTTTTATGTCATTTTTCGTCACGCAGGGGACCATCTGAGTATGATATTTTGTGATAAACAGGTCCATGTTTACATTGTTGAAGATTCCTTTCAGAAACATGCCCTGTTTGCCCGTAGCTAAACTGGCCGAGACCGGCATCAGGAAGCCTTTGAATGGATTGTTTGGATCTCTGACCGTATTTGCCAGCTCAGTTAAGGTCTTCATGATTATAGCCATAGACACGCCGTTCCAATGGTCATAGTGATTGCCGAAGGCAACAGGGATAATGTTGGGATCTTTCATTTTTTCAAGATATATTTCCTTATATTCATTGGGGAAAATAATATTGGCGGTTTTAATAAATTTTTCTTCGATCCGGTTAAGCGTCCAATCCACACCTTTAATTTCCTTGCGTTTTTGCGGTAATAATGAGCCGTCGACCGGTCCCAAACGTTCACCTGGCATAATCCCCGCTATTCTAGCACAGTTTGTTATCAGTTCCTATTTTTGCCAAAAAAGTCTGTTTCCAAATTGATGCTTCTGTGTTATGATGGAAAAGTTTTTATATGCAGTACCACTTAGAACTGGACATTGACCTGAAGAAGAATCCTTATAAGGGACAATACATTGCCGTCGAGGGTATTGACGGAAGCGGTAAGACTTCTCAGGTTGAAAAAATCGTTGAATACTATAAAAGGCAGGGAAAAAATGTCATTCAGACCAGAGAGCCCCGCAAGACAGGCGTAATCGGAGAAATTGCCCAGAAAGTTTTGTTAGGAGAGCAGAAAATGTCCCCCTTAGCTTTGCAGTATTTGTTTGCTACCGACCGCGTACTTTCGCAGGAAGAAGTGATAGTTCCGGCCCTAAAAAGGGGAGACATTGTCGTATCAGACAGGTGTTTCTGGTCGGCCATAGTCTATGGCATTCTGGACCGGACCGGCGGAAATTATGATTATAAAGAGGCTGATTTCATGTTAGTCGTTTACTCAATTCTGTCAATGTATCACCGCTTTATCGTGCCTGATTATACCTTTTATTTAAAAATTCCTTTGGAGACTGCGCTTTTGCGTCTTAAAAAGAAAGATGATGTTAAAGAAATTTATGAGCATCAAGAGAAACTCAAAAAAGTTATCGAAGGCTATAATTGGTTGAGTGAAAAATTTGTCAAAGAAATGATTACTCTTAATGGGGCAAAGCCGCTTGATGAGATCACGCAGGAAATTATTGGCAAAATAAAAGTATGATTTTAGGACCAAAGAAAATATTACAATTGGTCAAAACCAAGAAATTGGTGGAGAATTTATCCGAAAGGGAACTGACCAATCCTGAAGGAACCGGGTTTGATTTACGCCTCGGAGAGGTTTATAAGATCTCAGGTTCGGCTTTTTTGGGAGAAACTCATCGCCAAACGGCCGAAATTGAGTTGATTAAGAAATATGATCAGAGTAAAGCTAATAGCTTGAATATAAAGCCCGGAGACTTTTACCTGGTTAAGACGATTGAGACGGTCAATATGCCTAAAAACCTCACCGGCAGTATTACGCCCCGCTCGACGACTTATCGGTCAGGTTTGTTCATTAGGACCGGAAATGTCCCTCCGGGATACTGCGGCGGACTCGTTTTTGGACTTAAGAATGAAGGTCCGGTGACGGTTGAAATTGAAATGGGAGCCCGTTTCGTCCACATCCAGTTTTCCGAAGTTAAAGGCGGAGGCAATCTCTACCGCGGACAATGGCAAGGCGGCCGCGTCACTGCTCGCAAAAAAGAAAAACAAGTTTAAATTTAAGGGGGTGAATATAAATGGATAGTAAAAAAGTAAATCTCAAAGATCAGGCTCAGAATGTCAATATAAATCTGGCAGCCGATAAGGTACAGATTTTATATACCGATTCAGTTTTGATTACTTCAAATAATTACGGCATTGTTTTCAATGTGGCCCAGTCGATTGACGATAAAAATCAGCAAATCGTCGCCAGATTCGGTATGTCCAAGGATCATGCCAGAGCCTTGTTTGAAGTTCTGGGTAAACACTTGGCCATGATCAGCCCGAACAAGACAAAACAATAAAATAAGTTATTGTATAATACATTCATGAGTGAAGCAGCCCAAGGCATAAATGATGTTCTCGTCTCTTCCCGCGTACAGGAAAAGAAAGTTCCCGAATACAATGATTTTGAGAAGTTGAATGGTGTTTTGCGCTTTTTTGGCAAGATTACCTCTGAGGGCAGATTAAAAAAACACCTTGAAGGAGTAAGTGATTACGAGCGCCCCACTTCTTTAAGAGTTACCCGGGCCCAACTTTTCAAAGATGTATTGAAGAATAAGGATGACGCTTCTTTTAAAAGAGGAATCTTGGCCGAGGCGCATGAGCGGGATGAGATTGCCCTTCAGTATTTAAAACAAGGTGAAATAAGAGTTAATTTGCCGGGCCTTGGGGAACAAATGGCCAGGTATACGACTATTAACCCCGTTAATTTAAAAGAGCAGGCAGAGACGGATAATAAGGCTCCCATCTTCCTTATTCCCGGCATTTCCAATGACATTGATTGTGTCGGAGCCCTCGTTCAGGAAATTCCGTATCAGGGCAGAAAAGTTATAACCGCCGGCTTTCCGGAGTCTTTTCTGGGCAAAGCAACACAGGAGTTTGCTCAAGCCGTCGAAACTTCAGCCAATTATGAGCCGCATGTTGCTTTTTATAAAAAGGCCATCGAGGCGCTTTTGAAAAAAAATACCCGGTTTGATCTCTGGGGATTCTCAACCGGGGCGGCGATTAGCGCCGGTATACTTCAAGATCCGGAATTTAAAAAAAGAATCAATAACCTGACTCTTATCTGTCCGGCGGGTGCAACCGACCAAACAGACAAAGAATTTAAATCCGGGATTCTGCAGGAAAGAATTAGGGTTTTTTCTTCAATTAATTCTTTGGGCAGATACACCTACACTGATGAATGGAAAAACCCGACAGGGCAAGACCGGGAAAAATTCAGAATCAGAAAGTCAGTCTTTGACTCTTTATTTAAAAAAGTCAGCAAAAAATGCGATTGGTATAACGATATGAATCTTGATAGTTTTGGGAAAATTACGGTCGTCATGGGGGAGAAAGACGAGATGACTAAAGGTTACCGGGCGAAGTCAGATTTTATGCATAATCCTCAGGTTGATGTCATAGATTTACCCAAAGCTTTTCATTCAACGCCGATCATGGAGCCCAAGGAGATAGTCGCAAAAATTCTTAACTCTCAGCGGTAATCAGGTTGATTTTGGGCTTTTAATTGTGATAAACTGGCCCCAGAAAGCATTATGGGAGAAATAGAAGGCGTAGCGGGTTTATCAAACAGGGTAGTTAAAAACATGCTGCCGTCGGAAAGATATCACAGTACGGTGGGTGTTTATGGCGGAAAAATTGCTACTAACCCCGACGGGAAAATGATCTATACCATAAATCATGGTCTGATAAATCAGATAGACGTAATTGGGGATCAAATTCTCCGGAAAATGGATGATCATGCCATGAAACATCCTTTGAGAATGTTTTTTCATCATCCTAAGGATTTTTTCTATTCAGCCTTCAAGAGCGATTCAGTCAGACACCGGGGAACGCCCAAGCAAATAGCCGAAAATATTAAAAGACTGGGGTTGTCGGAATATTATGGTGTGACAGCCCAGGGAATTGAGATTAAAAAGCCTGAAGTGTTCACCCAGGGAATTGCCATCAAGGATATTTTCAGATCAGACCTGATTAATTCCCCGGTTTTGACAGATATCGACCGGTTTCAGGCCTTGGAAGAGGAAACTAGATATATTAAATCAGTCCACGATAAATACGGACCGGCCGTTGATTTCATCGATGACGTGATGTTTCAGAAAAAAGACGGGACGAAAGTTCTCGAGCCCGTTCTAAACATTCCCGATATTGTCCTCACGCCTTCGGAAAAAAGACTGGAACAAATTAAAAAAAGGCTGACTTTACAGGCCAAAAGGGTTAAGGCCAATAAATCCGGCTATGCTAGGGAGATCAACCTTGACGTTAAGAATGTTGATCTTGGTTATTCGGAAACCCATGAGATTGAAAAGAAAGCTAAGGAAAGGATCTTGAAAGAACAGAAGGCTACCGATGTGACGGAGCTTTTAGTCTGGACGGCTTTTGAGGAGTTTAGGCGGTCAAATGATCCCGTATCTGTGGGAAAAGCCATGAAGATTATTCTGGATTCCTACAATGATAAAGTAATATTGGGCATAGTCCGCTCTTTTATCAAAAGAGGGCGGCCGACTTTGCCCGGAGAAAAAATGGATAAGGGCGCGACCGTCTGGCACAACAAGGTTCATTTGAGCGCTACTAAAAGAAGAAGTGCCGAGGTCAGGGAAATCATTGAAAAAAAGCTGACGGAATATTTCCTTCTCCCTGAGCCTGAACCTACGCCTGCGTCTAAATAGGGTCTGACACATTTTGACCTCTTGTAAAATCTCTTAAATTAGTTTAAAACTGTACTGTGAAGATTAACGCTTACAAGGAAGGAGAATATCAATATCTGGATTTGCTTCAGGATATTCTAGAGAACGGGCACGAAAAAAAGGAATTTAATTCCGGCATGACACTGAAAAGTGTTTTTGGCAGGCAGTGCCGCTATGATCTGTCCAAAGGTTTCCCTCTTTTAACTACGAAAAAGGTTTTCCTCAGGGGAATAATTGAAGAACTTTTATGGTTTTTAAAAGGCGACTCCAACATTAAATATCTGGTTGACCGTAACGTCCATATTTGGGATGAGTGGGCATATAAAATCTACAAGGAGAGAAATGCCAAACTGAAGAAATTATTAACCGCTGAGGAATTTATCCAAAAAATAAAAGATGATAAGAAGTTTGCCAAGAAATGGGGGGAATTGGGACCCGTTTACGGCAGGCAGTGGAGAAAATGGAAGACCAGCGACGGGCGGGTGATCGATCAGATTGCCTGGGCTATCAATAAGCTGAAGAAAACCCCAACCAGGAAGCACGTAGTGATTTCCGCCTGGAATCCTGAATATATTTATGAAATGGCCAGAAGCCGGAAGACGGCCATGGTCCTGCCTCCGTGTCATACATTTTTTCAGATAAATGTGAATGACAAAAAAGAGTTGTCTTTACAGTTATTTCAGAGAAGTTCCGACGTCTTTCTGGGAGTGCCGTTTAATATCGCCAGCTACGCGCTTTTAACCATGATGTTCGCTCATGTGCTCGGATTTAAGCCGGGAGAATTTGTCCACACTTTTGGAGACGTGCATATTTACGGCAATCACATGGATCAGGTCAAAGAACAATTGACCAGGAAGCCGCGGCCGCTGCCGAGGATAAAATTAAATCCGAAAGTAAAGAATATTGATGATTTCAAGATTGAAGATTTTGAATTAATCGGCTATAACCCCTATCCGCCGATCAAGGGGGAAGTAACGGTGGTTGGCGGATTTTAAATGAAATTATTTGACGCTTTTAAAATACAAAAGTTGGATTTTCTTATTTCCTTTTATATAGCCTGCATTATCATGTCGGAATTAATGGGAAGTAAGACCTTTCCGCTATTTAAATTAGGCTCGTTTGAGCTTAGCGCCGGGATAGGCATATTTCTAATTCCCCTTGTTTACGCTGTCACAGACATTATTACCGAAGTACTTGGAAAAGATAAAGCCCAAAGTCTTGTCCGTTCGGGTTTGGTCATGATCTTTTTTCTTTTTCTGTTTTCGCTGTTTGCGACTGTTATTCCGGCCACAGCCAGGTTTATGCCGATGGAAAAATCGTATGAAGAAATTTTTAAATTCTCGGCACGCATTTCCGTTGCCAGCTTAATTGCCTTTGCTGTCGGTGAATTTTCCGACGTAATTATTTTTTATAAACTCCGTCAGAAGCTGGGTAAAAAAGCCTTATGGTTCAGGACGAATGTTTCAAATTTTCTTTCGGAATTTTTGGATACAGGTTTATTTATCGGCCTGGCTTTTTATGCCCTGGATAAATCATTTGCTTACAATTTCCCGTTTCTTTTGGGCTTGATTTTACCGTATTGGCTCTTAAAGTGTTTTATGTCGATGATTGAAACCCCGTTGGTTTATGCGGGCGTAAAATGGCTTAAAAATACGAAATGAAAACATCCATAATTGTCGCAATTGATTCAAAAAGAGGCATAGGCAGGGATAATAAATTGCTTTTCAGAATCCGGGAGGATTTTGAAAGAATGAGTAAATATACCCGCAATCATCCGATTGTGATGGGAAGAAAAACATTTGAATCGATCGGAAGAATTTTACCCAAGAGGACAAATATTGTAATAACCGGAGAGCCGCAAACAGTTAAGGATCTGAGTTTTTATTCGCCTGAAGTTAAAATTGTTACCTCATTGACTGAGGGGATAGAGCTGGCTAAAAAAAGTCCGGGGAAAGAGGAGACTTTTATTTTTGGTGGGGCACAGGTTTTTAGTGAGGCAATTGAAAAAAAATTGGTTGATAAATTATATCTGACTGTCGTGGAAGGGGACTATCAGGCCGATAGGTTTTTCCCTGAGATTCCTTCAGATTTTAAGATTGTCTCTGAGGTAAAAGGAGAATCGGAAGGATACAAATATAAATTTATCGATCTGGAAAGATAAGAAGTCTTTTTGATTTTTTTATTTATGGTTGAATTTCAAAAAAGACTGCCCTTGTCAGAGTTAAGAAAATTAAGGACGGAGTTCGGTCCGGGAAATGCTGGCAAAGCCGCTTTTAGGACAATTGCGGGAGGGGCTGCTTGCGAAGGACGAGGAGAAGATGGAAGTAACTGCAGCAATCAAGCGACGGAAACTGTAGATATAGATGCGCCTCGAATTAATGTGCTTGTACAGCTCGCTACATGTCGTAGCTGTGAGTCAAGTATTGTAAGTAAGGTTTCTAAGGACTGCCTCGATCAGGGATCGAACCCATCAGTTAGTATAAATGGTAGGGGGAGATCTTAAAGGCTGGGGGTGGGGAAAATTTGATGTTCTCCAGGCTTATTATTTGTTTTATTCTCCTGTTTAATTACGTAATGATTATCTACTAACCAGCGATGTAGCGCAGTAAGTACTTCGTCATTGGTCATTGAATCGGTGTTGATAACCAGATTAAAATATTTCCTGTCATAAGGATCGGCCATTTCCGGGTGGACAGTCTTCCATAATTTTAAATCATTTTCGGCTCTTTCTTTCTCTTTTCCGATTATTTCGTCCTTTGTCATTTCCCGTCTCCTTAAGTGTATTCTTTTAACGGCGATGTCCGGTGAGGCTTTAAGCATGATTGAGATAATGGGTAATTGGGGGGATTTTTGTTTGACTTCAGAAGCAATGACTCCTCCCAGGCGTGATTCCAAGATGTAAGGATGGCTGACATCGGCCTGACTCATGATTATTCTCTGTTCTTCATCGACCGATTCGTCGACACTGACTTCTCTTTCCATGAATCCCTCTCCTTTTTCATTTCCCGTAATTTTTCTGACTTTCTTCCCAATCTTAATGTTTCTTTCGCTCGGGATTCCATATATCTGAGCCAAGGAGTTGGCGAGTGTAGTTTTGCCGGCACCGGAATCGCCTGATATAGTTATGACTCCGAAATTTGCCTGCCAGGTCTCCTTAGATGGCCCAAGTTCTCCGGTTCTTTCGTGATCAATCCCGTGAATGGAATGATTTATGTGTTCATTAGTCATAAGTAACAACGCATTATAGGTTCTTTTGTGTCAAAAAGCAAAAAATTTCCCGGTTATTTAAAGTTTTAAAAAAGTAAGTTAATCTTACAGAAGATGTGCTTATCGGTTATATTTTTGTTTATGTTTGGGAGTATATATCTCCGATCTTTTTCCGACCTCTGTTACTTCGAAATTCTGTTTACCTTCTTCGCTTGATTCATCTGTCACCAGTAATACCCGATATCTTCCGATTTTCAGCTCATCAATTGGTTTATCTCCGAGCTTTATATTTAGATGTTTAAATCTAATGCCTCCGTCCTTATTGAATTTTTCAATGTGTTTTTTTATTTTATCTTGAATCTCAGGGTCAAATTTATCAAACTCTTTGGCAAGTTCACCGGTGGGAGTAAAGCTTATATGCCGTTTGATTGGTTTTTTTCCTTTTTGAGGCAAAGCTTGATTTTTCCAACTATCTTGCGAATTAGCGGTTTTTGGTGCTTCGGGTTTTGTTTCCTTTTCTCTGGGTGTCCATGCTACCTCGCTGTTGGTTTTTTTAGGTTGATTATTGCCGGAAGAAGTCGAGGTTATTATTGCTCTTGCTTTCAATTTTTCCTGATATTCGATCTCCGTTTGTTTTTTGATTGCATTCAGAACGGACTGTATGGATAAAAGGGCGGAGTCTCTGATTGGTAACATTTGTTTATCATTAGGACTTTCCAGGAAATTCCAGTCAAAACTTGCGGTCTTATTATTAAGTGTGAAAATAATTTCGGTTGATTCTCCTTCGATATTTTCGTAATGAAAAACAAATTCGGTTACATATGGCGAATAACCATTAAGTACGGTCAAGACATTAAGCGGCTTGATTAATCCCTGCCAGGGAATTTCTGCCGGGTCGATAGTGCGCTCAGATTTTGATGATTTTTGTAAAATTTCCAGTTTAGTTTTATTTAGCCCTTCAAGGGTGGGAATTGTCTTGCCCGTATTGTCTTCGTTTTCGTTCATAAACATGACTGCATCATTGTCAGTCAGAATATCGGGGAGCTGGAGAATTTCCTCAACGTATCGTTTTTTAATATAATTTGCCAGATTTTCATAGAATTGGCTGTTTTCGGTGTTTTCCCCGGCTTTTTCCTTCGCAATTCTGTAACCTTTGAAGATGCGCTCTTCCGTCTTTAAGCCTAATTTTTCAACTGCCATTAATTTTATCTCAGGATTTTCATCGTTAAAATAGGTTTCAAAGGCCGCTTTCAGTTCAGGAAAGGATGGGGAAGACGGATTAAGGATAGTGTTGAAAATCTCTTTTTCTAGGCGGTCCGTTCTTTCGATTATCTTTTTGGCTTTTCCTACAATTTCCCTTTTTGTTCCGTCGGCCGCGTCAATAAAGCCGATAACTGTAGAAAAGTCTTGAAGCGTCAAGTTTGCCACACCCAGAATCTGTCCGGCGCAGGCGTTTATTTGTCTTTTTGTCATGTTGGGGAAATGATTAGTTAAATCATTCAGATTCTTAGACAGTATCTTAGCGTGAGAGGACTGATTGTTTGTGACTCCGGCCTCAAGAATGCAACTAAAATATTGAGTCGGAGTAATGTCAGTTTTTTGATACAGATCGAGTACGCTCAGGTCGCCCATTTTTATGAATAAACTGCCCAGACCGGCAAATTTAGTATAACTGGCAAATTTTTCAGACTCTTTTTTGCTGGGATCGTTTTCTTCCGTTAATTTTTTTTGTTTCTCAACATTCTCTATGAATTTTCTTTGTTTCTCAATATTTTCCAAAACCAGAATATCTTGCGCTGCGCCCAAAACGCAGGCGGTATCGTTTCCCAAAACGGTATCTCCGAGCTTAATGCCGCTTTCGGTTGGTTTTTCCAAAGCTTTGTCGATAGAATCTATGGCTTTGCAAATATTTATTGAGTGATTTGACAATGCATTCCACTTTTTGCCGGCTGCTTCGTCAACTCCGTTAAGGAATACGCTAAGCCTTTCTCCTATGCCTTTATGCATTTCATCAATCTCGGCTTTTTCTGCCGCTAATTTCTCTTCATCAAGGTAGTCGCTGGGTTGTACGGCCGGCCTGCACTCTTCAAATCCGTCCACTTTAAAGTTTGCCGGTTTTTTGGTTGTGTCTAAAGCTTGTTCGACCATTCCTCATTTTAGCATATCTGAAGCTAAAAATCTGCTTATTGCTTTGTAGGATAGCAGTTGATAATATAGCCTAAGTTTCATGAAAGCATTACTTAAAACTGATCCTGAAGTTTATAAATTGATAAAGGCGGAAGAAAAGAGACAAAAAGAGGTCCTCGAAATGATCCCTTCGGAAAATTTTGCTTCGCCCTCGGTTTTGGAAGCTTTAGGCACGGTTTTAAATAATAAATATTCGGAAGGTTATCCCAAGAAAAGATATTATCAGGGGAACAAAGTGGCCGATGAAGTGGAAATTTTGGCTCAGGACAGAGCTAAGGAATTGTTTAAAGTGCCATTTGTCAACGTTCAGGCTTTGTCCGGTTCGGTCATGAATCTGGCGGTCTACTTTGCCCTCCTGGAACCGTTGAAAGGCAAGATCATGGGGCTGGCTCTGGCTTTCGGCGGACATTTGACTCACGGACAGCCGCAGTCTTCCAGTGGAAAGTTTTTCAAATCGACTTTATATACTTTGGACAAAGACGGCAGATTGGATTTTGACGCCATCGAAAAGCAGGCCCTATTGGAGAAGCCCGACATTATTGTCTGCGGCTTTACCGCCTATCCCAGAATTATTGATTTTGCCAAATTTGCTGCCATTGCCGACAAAGTCGGAGCCTATCTTTTGGCCGATATTTCCCATATTGCCGGTTTAGTTGTTTCCGGCGCTCATCCTTCACCGGTTTCTTATGCCCACATTGTCACTACGACCACACACAAGACTCTGCGCGGGCCAAGGGGGGCACTTATCATGGTGACCGACAAAGGTTTGAAGAAGGATCCGGATTTGGCTAAGAAAATTGATACGGCCATTATTCGCGGACTTCAGGGCGGACCGCATGATAATCAGACAGCCGCCATTGCCGTTGCTCTCAAAGAAGCCAGTACTCCTGCTTTTA
>Ga0182027_10005440_pt1 | contig 19364 bp, 16 predicted proteins | sample 712E1DmetaG_FD_121300 | JGI IMG/M metagenome (GOLD analysis project Ga0182027, IMG submission 121300) | Permafrost microbial communities from Stordalen Mire, Sweden - 712E1D metaG (Illumina Assembly) | ecosystem: Environmental > Terrestrial > Soil > Wetlands > Permafrost | place: Sweden...
CCTATTAAAGTAATTTTCTTCATTTTTTATATCATTTTTTAAGCTTTATAATCTGATGTGTTCCTGGAAAAGAATCTATGATAAAGTACATAGATAATGGCACCTAGAATTGTACCACCAATATTGGCATAAATATCCTTGAGGTCGAAATGCCTTGTTTTTGTTAAAAGGTTCTGTAAAACCTCCATAATGATGCTAAAGCTGATAGCCTGTAGTGATGCTGATATCAATAAATAACCGTGAGCTTTTTTCGAAAACAAATTTGACCAGCTCCTTATCAGCAATAAAGTCAACACAAAATAGATACCTATATGTGCAATTTTATCCGATTCTAAAATAAAATGAAACCTGATGTTCGGTAAACCGGAATCAGCCAGGGATAAATAGCAAACAACTATGATCCATGAAAATGTCGGGAGCCAGGAATTTAAAAAAGAACGAACCTGAAAATTAGTCTTCGATTGTCTTTTTGTATTCATCAGCCGTCATTAGGTCGTTCACCTCGGCGGGATTGGTCATTTTGATCTTGATCATCCAACCTTCACCGTATGGATCCTGATTCACCATTTCGGGTTTGCTGTCCAGACCGGGATTAATTTCGAGTATTTCTCCTCCTACTGGCATAAACATATCAGAAACTGTTTTAACGGCTTCGATAGTACCAAAAGTTTCTTCCTGGGCTAATGTGTCACCAACGGTATCAATCTCAACATAAACGATATCGCCTAATTCATGTTGTGCAAAATCGGTAATGCCAATAAAAGCAAATGCACCTTCTACACGTATCCATTCGTGATCTTTTGTGTACTTTAAATCATTTGGGAAGTTCATAATGTTGATGTTTTTTTGATGCGAATATAGAAATTTTTGATCTAATGATGAAGAATCCTTTAATTCTTTGATGTTTTTTCACGAGATACAAGCCTATAAGCTATTATGTACAAGATTACCAAAACTATATGTTGCATTTAATTGTCTCTCCTAACTTCAACAAGCCTCCGAACACTTCATTATAATGGGTCACAGAACAAATCAAGCAAAACAAATGATGTCCGATTTACAATGGTAATAAGTAGTGATGACAGCAACTCTCTTATTTGCACGGTTTTTGATATTATTTGCCTGCAAAATTTGTTATATGAGATTTATCATCATTTTTTTATTGACAGGACTTACTGCCTGTTCACAAACCCGTCAGAACGCTATCAACATGGAAAAATATTATAATAAACTCAGTCCCCAGGAAGAAAATGTAATTATTAATAAAGGTACCGACATACCTTATACCGGCGAATATTATAAAAGCAATGAAAATGGCATTTATACCTGCAGGCGTTGTAATGTTCCACTCTATTATTCCCGCGATAAATTCGATGCTCATTGTGGCTGGCCAAGTTTTGATGATGAAATACCCGGTGCAGTTATCCGTATACCCGACCCCGATGGTATGCGTACTGAAATCATTTGTGCCAATTGCGGCGGACACCTTGGTCATGTTTTTGTTGGTGAGGGTCTGACAACTAAAGATACACGTCATTGTGTAAACTCAACATCGCTGAAGTTTGTTCCTGCCGGACAAAAGCCAAAGGTAGAACGTGCAATTTTTGCCTCAGGATGTTTTTGGGGAAGTCAGTATTACCTGCAACGTGCAAAAGGTGTTTTATATACAAAAGCAGGTTATACGGGAGGCAAATTAAAAAACCCAACCTATCAGGATGTATGTACCGGAAAAACTGGTCATGCCGAATCAGTTGAGGTTTTTTTTGATCCTTCATTGACTGATTATGAATCGCTTGCAAAACTCTTTTTCGAAACGCACGATTTTACGCAAGTAAACAGGCAGGGGCCCGATGTTGGTGAACAATACCGTTCAGCCATCTTTTATATCGATAACGATCAGAAAGTTGTGGCAGAAAAGCTGATTGGCATCCTGAAAGATAAAGGCTTAAAAGTGGCAACACAATTACAACAAGCTTCTGTTTTTTGGGTAGCCGAAGTTTATCATCAGGATTATTACAATAAAAATGGGGGCACACCTTATTGCCATGTTTATAGGAAGATTTTTTAATTGCATTTATTAAACATCCTAAAAGAGCTACTAACTGAACTTAAAGATTATATTTATTGACCTAAAATCGTAAATTGTCCTTCGTAAATCTACAATCGTCTTCATTCCCCAATAATCTTCACCAGCACCCTTTTTTTCCTCATTCCGTCATATTCCCCGTAAAATATCTGTTCCCAGGGGCCAAAATCCAGCCTACCTCCGGTAATTGCCACAACAACCTCTCTACCCATTACCTGCCTTTTCAGATGCGCATCAGCATTATCTTCAAACCCATTATGATGGTACTGAGAATGGGGCTTTTCGGGTGCAAGGCCTTCCAGCCATTGTTCAAAATCGCGGTGAAGCCCCGATTCATTATCATTTATGAATACACTGGCCGTAATATGCATGGCATTACATAAAAGCAAACCTTCCTTTATTCCGCTTTCCCTCAAACACTGCTCCACATCTGGGGTAATGTTAATATATGCCCTTCTGATTGTTGTTTGATACCAAAGTTCTTTCCTGTAAGTTTTCATCTTATTCACTGATTTATGTAATACAAAGTTATACTATTTAATTCTGCTAAATTTTAAATTTAAGTGCTAAAAATCAGGATTTTTTTGTATATTCGGGAAATTTTTAATTGAAAACAAATTATGAAAAAGTTTTTGTTTTTATTAGCAATACCGCTGGTTCTGAGCTACCAGGTATTATCCCAAAGCGGCTCTTTTACTAATTATACAATCTTGACCAATGACGTTATGGCCATGGCCACCGAAGGGCAAAACCTTTGGATCAGCATAAACAATACCATTCAGCTCAGAAATATCAATGGTAGCCTCATAAAAACTTATACAACGAACGATGGTCTTGTTTTCGAAATCGTTAATGCTATAGCAGTTGATAAAAATGGCAATAAATGGTTCGGTACTGCAGGCTATGGCGTTTCAAAATTCAATGGCACAACATGGCAAACATTCAATAGTATAAATTCAGGACTCTCTTCAAACATTGTTAATTGCATCTCTGTTGATTCGGCAGGTAATATCTGGTTTGGAACCCCGCTTGGCGCATCAAAATATAACAGTTCCAACTCAACCTGGGTAACATACAAAGAATCAAATAGCGGGATTGCCAATAACAATGTTCAGGATATTATATTTGATACGCTGGGGAATACCTGGTTTGGAACTGCACAAGGGGTTTCAATGTTTGACGATTCAACCTGGACAACATATACAATGGCTGACGGGCTAGCTTATAACTGTGTGAATTCAATTGCCGTTGATATTGATGGGCTTTTATGGTTTGCTACTACTGATGGTGTGTCAACATTTGACGGTTCGGTATGGAAAACCTATAAAACAACCGATGGCTTGGTTGATAATTGGGTTAATTCAATATCAATTGATCCCAAAGGCATAAAATGGTTTGGTACCAATAATGGACTTTCTAAACTCTCGGGGTCAACCTGGACTAATTATACTTCTGCAAATGGTCTGGTTAATGATATTGTAAAACATGTATTGATAGATCAGAATGGCAATAAATGGTTCGGAACCGGAAGTGGTATCTCAAAATTTTCAGGAGCCAACTGGTCCAGCTATCGTGAAACAAATTGTTTGCTAAGTAATTGGGTAAGCAGTGTTGTTATTGATAACAAAAACAGAAAATGGTTCGGTACCGATCATGGCGTTTCTGTTTTTACTGATAGCCTTTGGGCTTCCTATACCAAAACAAACGGATTGGTCGATGACCATGTTAATACTGTAACTATTGATAATCTTGGTAATAAATGGTTCGGCACAAATCAGGGTGTATCAAAATTTACAGGCTCTGCCTGGACAAACTACACATCCACTACTGGCCTTATCGATGATGAAGTTCATTGTATTGCCGTAGATAACCAAAATAACCTCTGGTTCGGGACAACCTCAGGAGTTTCAAAATTCACCGGTACAGGCTGGTCCAGTTTTACAACTGCACAGGGGCTTGCAGGTAACTGGATCTATTCCATTTCCAAGGATGCACAAGGTAATTTGTGGGTGGGTACTGATAACGGAGTATCAAAGTATGATGGTAGTAATTGGACAACATATAGAATGTCGGCTGGTCTGGTCGACGATAATGTTTATGCAATAACTTACGATCCACAAGGAAATATGTGGTTTGGAACTGCAAGTGGGGTATCAAAATATAACGGGACGAATTTTACGAATTATAAAAAATCAAATGGATTGATTGACAATCAGGTAAATGCGATTGTTATTGACAACCTTGGTAATAAATGGTTTGGTACTGTTAACGGTTTATCAATGTTCAATGGCACAAAATGGGAAAATTATACCAATTCAGAAGGTCTGATCTATAATGAAGTAACCGGATTGACTGCAGAACCAAGCGGTGGAATTGTTTGGATCACTACAATTGCAGGTGTTTCAAGATTTAACCCTCAGGGTGCAGGAATATCCGATGTTACCTATTTTAAGCAAATTAAAATTTCACCAAATCCCGGAAAAGGGCAAATGAGCATCGTTCTTAATAACCCAACTGAGATATCTGCTACCGTTCAAATCATTGATCTGGCTGGAAAGGTAATTGTAAACGATCCGATTATAATTGCATCAGGCAACCAATCAATTAGTTATGATCTGACTTCTTATCCTTCGGGATTGTATCTTATTCAAATCAGATCGGGGCAGAATATGTTTGTGGGGAAATATTTACTCAGCAGGTAATACCAATTGTCCAAACAAAATGGACTGAAAGGAATTTTGCTTGTTACAATGCCCGCCTGAATGGACGAAGTCGGGCAGGGTTAATATCGATGGAACATGAAAATAGGACAATATAAATGAACTATATTGAATGTCCAATCGGTATAATTTCCAAAACAATTTCCTGTTTTCCCGGTAATCTGCTCAAACCGCAAACTGGCGCAAGCCTCCTAAAACATGACTGTAGCCTGAAGCAATGGGATTGAAGCCGAGGGACTACGGATAGGGCTAAAATCCGGTCTGTATACTCGTACAATTTCCGGAAACTCGTTCGAATAAATGTAATATTTCGCAAATAGTCCTTCGAATAAATGTAACTAAATAGATATTTCGATAACGAATCGTTGTATCTTTGCCAAAAATATTCATCATGGAACGATTTCAAACAGCAAATCTTATTGACTGGAAAAAATCAGGAGGCAAAAAACCTTTGATTATCAGGGGTGCAAGACAAGTTGGTAAAACCTGGCTTATGAAAGAATTTGGCCGGCATGAATACAGTCAAACCGCATATATCAACTTTGAAAGTTCGAAATCGTTACAGAATATATTTGCCGGCGATTATGATATCCAGCGGATCATTACTGCAATTCAAATTGAGACATCTGTGCAAATCAATCCGGAAAACACACTCATTATTTTCGATGAAATTCAGGAATGTGAGGGTGCAATTACATCGTTAAAATACTTTTACGAAAATGCGCCACAATATCATATCATGGCAGCAGGCTCATTGTTAGGTGTAGCTTTACATCCGAACACATCATTTCCTGTTGGCAAAGTTGATTTTCTGGATCTTTACCCTTTGACATTCAGCGAATTCCTGTTAGCACTCAATAAAAAGTCTTTATACAACCTTTTATATAGTCGCGACTGGTCATTGATTACAGGCTTCAAATCGAAATATATTGAACTCTTACGGCAATATTATTTTATCGGCGGAATGCCTGAAGCGGTATATTCTTATTCTGTTGATGCTGATTTTAATAAAGTGAGGAACATCCAAACAAACATTTTAAACGCCTACGATCAGGATTTCTCGAAACATGCTCCTCACGAAATCGTTCCAAGAATCAGAATGATATGGCAATCTATCTGCTCGCAGTTATCAAAAGAAAATAAAAAATTTATTTACGGATTACTCAAACATGGTGCGAGGGCAAAAGAGTACGAATTGGCAATGTCATGGCTTATTGATTCGGGTTTAGTCTATAAAGTGAACAGAGTTTCAAAACCAGCATTGCCTTTGATTGCCTATAAGGATGTTTCTGCCTTTAAATTGTATCTTTTGGATGTGGGTTTACTTGGTGCTATGGGCAACATCGACATAAAAACATTAATCGATGGGAACCTTATTTTTCAGGAATTTAAGGGTGCAATAACAGAACAGTACGTATTGCAACAATTAAAAAATTATGAAAATATTCCGGTTTATTATTGGTCAACCGAGAAATCATCTGCTGAAATTGATTTTTTAGTTCAGTTTGCAGGAAATGTGATCCCTGTTGAGGTAAAAGCAGAAGAAAATTTGCAGGCAAAGAGTCTGAAATCATACAAGCAACAATATAAACCTGCAGTATCAATCAGAACCTCAATGTCGGATTATCGGATTGATGACTGGTTAACAAATCTTCCTCTTTATGCATTTGAAAATTATTGGTATAAATAAGTCAAATAAATTCAGGCATATACTGTCGCAAGCTTCTGATTGTGCCTTTGCATACTTTGGACACTATTTCTTTAAAATTCCGTCCAGCCATTCACTCATCGCCTCCAAAGCCACAGGTGAAACGGTTTCTTCAATTTCAAGGTACTCCGAAATTGCTCCTGTTGTTGCTGACTGAAACATGTGGTTCAGGTACCAAAGCTCCTTTGTAGTGACTTTTGTATTGCCCGATTCTGCAAAACAGCTTTGAATAGCTTTCAAATTTTGTTTCGATGGCACCTGCATATCCTTATCGCCGTTGAGTGCCAGTACAGGGCATTTCACTTTTTTTAACACAGGACAGGGATCAAATCGGATAATTGATAGCATTTCGGGCGAAATATATTGCTTTACAACCAAATCAATCTGACTTTTCTTTATCCCCAGTTGCAAAAGATCCGATTCGTTTACTTTATTATAAATCTTTTTTATTTTGATCCGCAATTTGGCGGTATCCTTCTCTGACATGATTATTGCAAATATCTTTTTCTTGGTTTCCTGATCGGCTTTTATTACTGCCGGTGGGACCTTGGCGTTTTTATAAATTAATTCAGACTGTAATAATAAAAGTTCATCGCCTCTGACTCCCGGACCTGCCATCATAATAATAAATGCAATGTCAGGATGCCTTGATGCCAATAATGGAGCGATCATTCCCCCTTCACTATGGCCGATCAGCCCCGTTTTTAAAGGATCAATTCCCGGATATTTTTTCATGAATTCAAAAGCAGCATATGCATCACCGGCAAAATCTTCCATCCCTGCGGTTTTATAATTCCCTGTCGATTTAGCTGTTCCACGGTCATCAAATCTCAGCACAGCATATCCATTATGTGTAAGGTAATCTGCAATTATCCAAAATGGCTTATGACTAAACAGTTCTTCATTTCTGTCCTGAGGTCCTGAACCGGAAATAAGAACCACGGCCGGATACGGACCTTTACCTTCAGGCATGGTAATCGTTCCTGCGAGAATTATGCCGCCATGGTCAAATTTGACTTCGATTTCCTTATAAGGATATGGCTTTTTTGGCTCCTGTGGCCTGTTTACCTTATATGGTTTTAAAACCAAATCCTGATTAAACTTGCCCTGGCTAAAAGTGCCAAAAATGCTCGTATCCTTTTCATTGAAGCTGCCTTTAAAGCTGATATTAAAATTTTTAATGGAAATATAAATAATATTGTCTTTGACGGCAACACTATCAACAGGAATGTCTTTTACTCCCTGGTTCGGACTATCCATGGTTGCTTTAATTGTATCATTTTCCTGCCAAAGCCTGAATACGATTATTAATTTGTTATCCTTTCCCAAATCCAGCTTTCCACCCCATTTATTAAAAATGCCTTTTACAACTTGATTCTGGGCATCGGCACTATTTTGTAAAAGCATTGCTATTACAAATCCGCATTGTATAAGCCTGACTAATTTTTTCATAAATCCAATCTTATTATTAAATCCCTTGGGTGTTTTAAAAATGTAAAAATACTGATTCCTAACTATTCAAATGAAATCCATGATTGGATTTGTAGTATAAAATATTACACATTCCTGGTATTAATCCGACAAAAAGCTTAAACAGAGTATTACAGCCGGAAGCGCCTGCTACTGCTAAATTTGGTAAGATATTAAAACTAAAAAACAAACTGTATTTAATGTTTCAATCAACTAAAAATTACAACTAACAAATTTCTGAACTGAATTATTTTGAAAACCTTAAAAAACATATTTAAAACAATCCTTCTGATCACTAGCAAAGGTAATAATAATGAGGTTCATTTTTTATTATTTTCTAAACCAACAATCTTAAAACATATACCTAAAATTATCAGCATATTGTTTTTAGGAATGATCTTTTCAGGAACAATGGCTCAAAGCTGGGAAGTCATCAACTCTTCTAATTCTACATTACCCTTTAATTCAGTAAAATCACTCAATATTGATAGTCGTGGTTGGTTATGGGCAACCAATGACAGTATTGGAAAATTTTCTCATATAAGCTGGCTGGAAGGCAATAACTGGAATCAATACCAAACTACCGACAAGGTCATGGATGTAACATCCGATTCAAAGGGCGATGTCTATTTTTCAACATCTGCTAAAGAAATAATACATTATCATAATGGCACATGGTACACCCAGGGATCAATTTTATTAGCTTCATCTACTACAATTGATCCGGTTTTTTGCGATAAAAAAAACAATTTATGGATGGGTAAATCCGGAACATATTCTGCTCTTATAAAGTACGATGGAGCAGGGATGACGGAATACAGTTCTTTAAATTCAAGTTTCCCTGCTTCAACAGTAAAATGTATACAAAATATTGGCGAAAACCTTTGGATAGGAACAAAAACACAGGGACTTGTTAAATTAAGCAATAACGAATTTACGATTTATAATACTGCCAACTCTCCTATTCCTGTATCAATGATTTCAGCACTGGCTGAGCAGAATGATACCTTATGGATTTTCTCCGGTAATAAACTACTTTCTTACAAGGATAAATTTACCAGCACTTACCAGTATCCCGGAGATATTAAAGTAATCGATATGTTGATTGATAAAAGAGGGAATTTTTGGTTTCTTTCAGACCTGGGACTGGTCGAATTTAACCGTAAAGACTGGATCGTATTCAATGAAAAGAATTCGCCCTTACCTGTTGGAAACCTGACATCATTTGTGGTTGATAAGTATAACAATATCTGGATTGGCACAAATGGCAAAGGAATTATACGACGTGTTGAAATCAGGAGTATGGGCGTTGAAAATGAAACTGTTAAATTACATTTAAGCGCTTATCCCAATCCGATGGGCAATCAGCTAAATCTGAATTTCACTATGCCTCAAACCGGCAATGCCTTTGTTGATCTGATGAACCTGGAAGGAAAAACGATGATGACTCAAAATTTAAATACAGTTCAGCAAGGTAATGCATCATTTAACATAAACCTGCCTGTTTTACCAAAAGGAATCTACCTGTTAAGAATAACAACCCCATTTGGATCTGATGTGTTGAAACTGACTAAATAACCCTTTTAATATCAGGTCCTATTCCATAAATCAAAAACTATTGAGAATTTTATTTACAAATTATCTCATTTTTAACTCGAGTCAGACAATAGGTCTGTTATCCCATTTCCAAATTGGTTCATTTTCAAATTAAATCTTCCACTGCAGGTTATAAAATTGTTATATTCCTCACTTCATCCCTTAATTTCTTCCTTTTTTTCTATCTTCCCTTTGTATCTTTGTTGCAGATTTAATTTCATTTGTAGTGTTGAATTATCTCAATGAGTAAAAAGGATAAGAACAAAGTCTCCGGTGGATATATTTATTCTACCGATCCGGGCTTCAATTTTAACGAGCCTGAACCTGAAGAATTAAGCATTCCGCCAAATCAGCAGGATCTCAGGGTAATGTTGGATAAAAAAAACCGGGGTGGTAAGGCTGTCACATTAGTAACAGGATATCTTGGAAAAGAAGATGATCTGGAAACACTGGGCAAGTTTCTCAAAACCAAATGTGGTTCGGGTGGAACGGTAAAAGATGGGGAAATCATAATACAGGGCGATTTCCGCCAAAAAATACTGCAATTACTTTCAGCCGGGGGTTACAAAGCAAAACAATCCGGAGGTTAATGTTCCGGCAGACTTATACCTTTTAATCCAAAAATGACTAATTTTATAAAATGTTACCATTTCCAGCATTCATTAACAAAATAATTGAAAAAAACCGAAATTTGTTGTCAATAAATATCAGCCGGACATCGAAAAATACCACAAAATGAAAACAACATATCTCCGATGGGTAATTTTGGTTCTTCCTTTTGTAATCTGGGGACTCTCATCTCTTGAAAATCAAAAGAAAATCCAAAAAGCTCCCGAATTCCGAACAGCTTCTTCAATGGGAGTTACCAATGCCCAGGATAGGATCAGCTGGGAATTCGACAGGTTAAAAGATCCTTCAACAAACACCATTCCTGTTAATATGCGGCAGCGCGAACTCATGTTTGCCAGCCAGCTTCCTTCTGATAAATATAGTTTGCTGCGGTCGGTTTTTTGGACTGCACGAGGCCCTTACAATGTTGGGGGCCGGACACGTGCCTTTTCAGCCGATATCAGAAATGAAAATATCTTGTTGGCCGGAGGGGTTTCCGGTGGAGTATGGCGTTCTGTTGATGGAGGGGCAAACTGGTACAAAACCACTCAGCCGTCCGACCTCCAAAGTGTTACATGCCTGATTCAGGATGTAAGAAACGGGAAAAACGATACCTGGTATATGGGAACTGGCGAATTATTAGGCAATTCGGCAAGTGCTGCCGGAGCATATTTTTATGGTAACGGCCTGAGTAAATCTACCGATAATGGCCTCACCTGGCAACCTATTGCTTCTACCACCAGTAATACCCCAACTAAACTTGATGTATGGGACCTTGTTTGGAATGTTGCCTTAGATCCTTCAGTTGACACTGCAGATATTCTGTATGCTGCTACCTATGGTAATGTTTTCCGGAGTGGAAATGGCGGAACTACATGGAAAACGGTACTCGGAGGCAATACCTCACCTTTGCCATATTATACAGACGTAGCAGTTACAATTACAGGCAAAGTATATGCAACATTAAGCTCCGATGGAAACGGCAAAGGTATTTGGCGGTCAGTCAATGGCATTGATTGGGTAAATATCACCCCTTCCGGCTTCCCTTCTGGTTACCAACGAATGGTTATTGGAATCAATCCTTCAAACGAAAACGAACTTTACATTCTGGCCCAAACACCGAATTACGGGAAAAAAACACTTAATTATTATGGTGATGCAGACTGGAATAGCCTCTGGAAATATACTTATTTGCGTGGTGATGGTAAAGATACAAATGGTGTCTGGGTAAACCTTTCTGATAATATTCCCAGCGATGGCACATCTAAATTCGGCAATTACCAATCACAGGGTGGTTATGATCTGGTTATTAGTGTAAAACCAGATGATCCGAATGTAGTATTTATTGGTGGAACAAACCTTTACCGGTCAACCGATGGTTTTACAACCCCAAATCATATCATGCAGATAGGTGGGTATGGTATTAATACTCAGCGCCCAAATTGGAAATTGTACCCAAACAGCCACCCCGATCATCATGTAATGTTTTTCTCGAAAACCAACCCTGATATATTGTATAATGGAAATGATGGGGGAATTTTTAAAACCACCGATTGTATGGCAGACACTGTTTCCTGGGAGGTATTGAATCATGGATATCTTACTACACAAACCTATACTGTATCTGTCGATCAGTCATCCGATAATGATATAATTGTTGCAGGTTTTCAGGATAATGGAAATCGTTTTACATCAAAGCCCGATCCGTCAACTACATGGAATATGCCTTACAATGGTGATGGTTCCTTTAGTGCAGTAGCTCCCGATTCTGAATTTTATGTTCTTTCCGTACAAAATGGCCGACTTGAAAAAATGAAAATTGATCCGGATGGAAACAGAACTCAATTTACTCGCATTGATCCTATTGGCGGATTGGACTATCAATTTGTAAATCCCTTTGTTCTTGATCCGAATAATAAAAACATCCTTTATTTGGCTGGGGGAAAGGTTTTATGGCGCCAGGACAGGCTATCCGAAATCCCGATGACAGGCAGCTATGATTCAATTTCTTTCGGGTGGCAGGTAATTAACCCTGCTTTTCTTCTCAATAGTTGGAGAATTACTGCCCTGGCGGTTTCAACTATACCAGCTAACCGGGTATATCTTGGCACCAATAGAGGCGAAATTTATCGAATCGATAATGCAAATACAGGTACCCCTGTTCCTGTCAGATTAACAACTACATCAACTTTCCCTTCTTTGGGAAATATAAGCTGCATTGCAGTTGATCCACGTGATGCTGATAAAGTGGCAGTGGTTTTTTCAAATTACAATATTTACAGCCTCTTCTACTCAGTTGATGGGGGATCAACATGGAAAAAAGCAGCCGGCAATCTGGAGGAAAAACCTGATGGTACAGGAAATGGTCCTTCCTTGCGATGGCTTTCCATACTTCCTTATAAAGGTAAAACTTTATATTGTCTCGGAACAAGTATTGGTTTATTTGCTACTGATTCTCTTACCTCCGATTCGATTGTTTGGAAGCAACTTGGAGCTAATTCCATAGGAAATGTGGTTGTTGAAATGGTCGTAACCCGCGAAAAAGATGGATTAATACTGGCAGCAACACATGGAACTGGAATATACTCTACCCGGATCAATTCTGTTGACGAAGTACTTTCAATGTTTGAACCGCGAAATATTTACAAACAGAAGCTTTATCTGTATCCAAATCCGGCACATGGTTATCTGCATGCCCGGTTCAACCTTGCTAAAAGCCAGTACTCTGAACTAATAATTTACGATCAGTTCGGCAGGGTAATTTCAAAACCATTCTCGGGCAGATTGCCTGAAGGTAACAACGAAATAAATATCAATACCTCGAATTTAATAAAGGGACCATACTATATCAGAATTGAATTAAATGGAGAACAATCTGCATATCCTTTCGTGGTAAATTAAAAGGAGCATGGGTTTTTATGAACTCTTTAATTTCATAAAATTATTCGTTCATTTTTTTGATCATTTTGTAGATTTCAACCTGACTTCTTACAGGTTTATCAGAATTCAAAGAGCGAAACTTATTATTCTGCTTGTTATTAATAACCCTTGCTTTAATATTATCATTCCACTGAACCTCCAGAAACTGTTTGATTTCTTTTTGTATATCTTTATCGTAAATCGGACAAGTAACTTCAATTCTTCTGTCCAGATTTCTGAGCATCAGATCGGCTGATGATATATAGTATAATTCATCATCGTTGTTATTGAAAACGAATATTCTGGAATGTTCAAGATACTTATCTACAATACTTATTGCCTTTATATTTTTAAATTGCTTTGAATAGTTTGGTTTTAAAGAACACATACCCCTTACTATTAATCTTATATTAACACCTGCTTCGTTAGCCTGATAAAGTTTTTCAATAATTTTTCTATCGTCAAGATTATTGACTTTGATGAAAATGCCGGCAGGTTTACCCGATAAAGCATTATTGATTTCGTTTTCAATGAGTTTCGTAATTTTTTTCCGCAAGCTGAACGGAGAAACCAGAATATGGTTGAATGGACCCAGTTTATAGTTTTTATCGAAGAAATTGAACATTTTGGCAATTTCCAGCGTAATCTTTTTATCATATGTAATCAGCATATGGTCACTGAAAACCCTGGTTGTTTCTTCATTAAAGTTCCCCGTCCCTATACAGGCATAATAAGCGGTATTTTGCCTTTCCTTTCTGGTTATCAGGCATAATTTTGAATGAACCTTCAGATCATATGCTCCGTAGAGCACTCTTGCCCCTTCTTCTCTTAATACATTTGACCAGTATATATTTGCTTCTTCGCTAAATCGGGCTTGTAATTCCACAACAGCAGTAACATGTTTCCCGTTTTTCATGGCATTCAGCAAAGCATTAATAACACTGGAGTTGGTTGCTAACCTGTAAAGGGTTATTTTTATTGATATTACTTTAGGATCAATGGAAGCTTCACGAAGTAAATCGATAAAATAATTAAACGACTGATAAGGATAGTGCAACAGAATATCCTTTGCCCTTATTGTTGAGAATATCCCTTTCTGAAAAACAATCTGTCTGTGCGATACTGGTGGTTGTATCTCATATTTAAGGTGAGGCTTTTGCACATCGGGAAAATTCATAAAATCCTTAAAATTATGATACCTTCCACCCGGAATAACGGCATCCTCATTTTTAAAATTCAGCTTCTTCTTAATGAAACTAAGAAAACCCTTCGAAATATCTTCGTCATAAATAAATCTTACAGGTTGCCCTTCTTGCCGTTGTTTTAAACTCCTCGAAATCTTTTTTACATAACTCTCCGAAACATCATCATTTACATCTAGTTCCGCATCTTTAGTTAGCTTTATTGTATATGCATTAATGATGTCGTAATCAAATATATAAAAGATATCCCTTAAACCATATCTGATAATGTCATCAAGAAGAATAATATATTTCTCAGGACCGGAATGAGGTAATTCGATAAACCTTGGTAAAAATTTGGTAGGAACCTGTATCAAGGCATACTCAGGTCTTGGACGATTGTATTTTACCAAACAAACAGCAAGATAAATCTCATCATCTTTTAAATCGGGAAATACTTCAGATTGATCGAGAATGATAGGAAAAATATTTGCCCTTACTTCAGAAAAGAAATAGTCGTGAACGAACTTCTGTTGTTCTTTGCCCAGTTGTTTTTCATTCACAATAAAAACATTTTCCTTGCTAAGCCCCTTAAGTATTTTAGAATAAATTGCCTCAAATTGCGTATTTTGTTGAATAACAATTTCTTGAATTTCCAGTAATAACTTTTTTGGATCTTCTCCGATTATTTCTTTCCCCTTTTTATCTAGCTGTGATAGTCTTTTCAGGGCAGCAACCCTTACTCTGAAAAATTCGTCCAGATTATTTGAGTATATACCCAGAAATTTTAATCTCTCAAGTAAAGGCACATCCTGATTTTCTGCCTCCTGTAGTACTCTATGGTTGAAAGATAACCAACTAATTTCTTTTGATAGGAATTCCTTTTGCATCTGTTTGGTTGAATTTGTTAACTGCTTTTCAATAATTAAACATTTTTTGGAAAGTAAAAAAACAGGAATTTGCCTTTACCCGCCTCAATTTCACTCCAGCTTTTTACATCAAAATTGATACCTATTAATCCAGCGGTTGGTAAATGTTTGTTAAATTCATTTGTAAATCTATAGGCAAGTATCTCGAAACTGGGGTTATGACCGAAAACCATTACTTTTTGATGTTTATCAGGGATTTTACTGAGCATTTTGATAAAGTCATTTGTAGTATAATGGTCATAAATAAGTTCCTTTATCAGAATTTTATTTTTTGAATAATCGAAATTATCCGCAAATATTTCTGCTGTTTCTATAGCTCTATTTGCCGGGCTGGAAATTATCAAATCTGGAATTATTTTTTTGTCAAGTAGTTTTAAGGATACCATATGTGCATCATTTACACCCCTGTTTAACAAATTTCTTTCACGATCTGTGATCTTCGAATGTATCGGCTCTGTTTTCGCATGTCTTACCAGAATCAATGTTTTCATAATTTCAAATTTTATTGTTTTTGGTATCAGATCAATTGTTCACAATCTCCAAAACAAGTATCCATTTGCTTTCCTATTTTTATTAACGGATGATCAGAAGGTACTTTTTTTACTTTTCCCCCAACCTCTGCCAGTGGAATAGCTTTCATTTTATCGTTATTTATCGCAACCATGCAATTATACTTTTCGTTAGCGATAAGTTCTGCAGCTAATGATCCATATCTTGTGGCCAATAACCTGTCAACAGGTGATGGAGTACCTCCTCGTTGAATATATCCTAATTTTGTTTCCCTGGTTTCTATACCAAGTATTTTTTTAATGCTTTCAGCAATATAAGCTCCGGCTGAATAATCTTTTGGAGTTTCAATACCTTCGGCAACAACTACGATTGAGTATTTTTTTTGTAGCAATGCTCTTTTCTGTAAATAGCTGGTAATAATATTAAGATTGTAATCAATCTCGGGCAATAAAATAAGGTCTCCCCCTCCTGCAATGCCTGAATAAAGTGCCAACCAGCCTGCATCGTGCCCCATAACCTCCATTACCATTATTCTTTTATGGGAGTTTGCTGTTGTATGTAACCTGTCAATCGCCTCAGTTGCAATGTTAACAGCTGAATCAAATCCAAAAGTAAAATCAGTGCCCCAAACATCATTATCAATGGTTTTGGGAATTCCAATTATATTCAATCCCTCTTTTGAAAGTTTATATGCTGTGGTTTGTGTACCATTCCCACCTATGCATACCAAACAATCTAACCCTAATTCCTTATAATGCTTTTTAATTTTGCCCGGTTTATCAATATCCTTTGGATCTCCTTCTTTATTTTTAAATGGTTTTTCCCTCGATGTACCAAGAATTGTCCCCCCTAATGTGAGGATTCCTGAAAGCTGATCTTCTTTCATTTCATGCCAATCCCTGTTGATAAGCCCCGAAAACCCATCTGAAATGCCTATCACTTTCATATCATACTTTAAAATGGCCGTTTTTCCTACACCTCTTATGGCTGCATTTATTCCGGGACAATCTCCACCGGCAGTCAATATCCCAATCGTCTTTTGATTTTTTTGAGAATTCATTTGTTGCAATTTGGGTTATATGCTAAGTTTTTCTAGTATAAATATACGAAATAAATGGGCAAATAATGATTAATATTTCAATTCTTTCATAGGTTGCCATACTAACTTACTGAAATTCTTTATCTTATCATTATCAACTTCAACATTTTCATTTTCTAATAGCCTGATCATTAATTCCGGTGGATGAAAATGATGTTTTCCACTCAGAAGTCCATTTCTGTTTACAACACGATGTGCTGGTACAGGGGGATATGCTGTATGAGAAGCATTCATTGCCCATCCCACCATTTTTGCAGCACCCGGTTGCCCAATAAAAGCTGCAATATCGCCATATGTTGCGACTCTTCCTCTGGGAATTAACCTTACAACTTCATATACCTTTTCAAAAAAAGATTTATCCCTTAAATCCATAAATTCCCTCTTTCTGTACAGTTTGAACAAATATCTATTCCTTTTCTGTTTTGAAGGATTCCATTTTTGAACTCTTTTGAATTTGGGCTAAATATAATTTCCCTGATACTCTTTTCATTCAGATTGCCAAAACTATGAGCAGCATCTTTGTCAAAACAACATGGAACAACCCTACCATCCCATGTAATAACACAGGATGACCAGGATTTCCAGCAGCTGTTTTTTTGAGGGGTTTTAAGTTTTAATGTACCATCCTGCAGTTTATGATATCTTGTATACAATTGATTATCTGGCAAATATGTATTGTTTGAATTTAAATCATATAACTGAGCTGTTTTAAAAACAAGCTTATCAACGCCAAGTTTTTTTGCAACTTTTTTAGCATCCTGTATTTGATGGACATTATGTTTAAGAATGAGAAATTGCAATATTATGATAGGATACTTCTTATGATGCTTATCTTTTTCTTCTACCAACAATCTGATAGCATTATTTACTTTTTCAAAATCTCCACCTATTCTGTATTTTTCATAAACCTCCTGGGTAGTTCCATCAAAAGAAATGATCAAATGATCCAAGCCTGACGATACTATTTCTTTTACAAGTTCTTCATTTATAAAATGTGCATTTGTGGCACAGGAGGTAAATAACCTGTTTTGACTGGCTATGGTTATCAAATTAATAAGCTTTTTATGCAAAAATGGTTCTCCCTGAAAGTACAGATTCAGGAAAAATGCATTATTCCTGGTTTCTTCAATTATTTTTTGAAACAAATCCGGATCTATACATCCTTTAGGTCTCGATAAGCCTTTTGTCCCGGTTGGACATTCAGGACAGTTTAAATTACAGGTATTTGTCGGTTCAATGGTTAAGCTCCATGGCATTCCTATTAAATATGGCCGTTTTAATACAGTAGAAATGACATAAGATATGATTAATTGAAAAATATTTCCTAATCTCTGGGGACTGATGATTTTAATAAGTCTTCTGAAAATCAGGATGTTTGTCTGAAAAGATCCCATAATAATACAAACCTATATAATAAAAAAAATTAATCCTACTCATTAATTTTTAGGTGTATTTCTTGATCTGAAAACTAATAAAATAATTTTATCACACGTCCGGAGTCGAACATTACCCTCAGCATTAAAAATACCCCAAAAACAATAAGTACAATACCTACAATGCGATTAAGCCAGGTCATAAAATTGGGGCTCAGTATCTTTTTGATTTTATTGGCAATAAAACTTTTAATCACATCGATAGTTAGCATTGTTCCCAGTGTACCTGATAGAAAGATAAACATCCTGTCGAATCTTTCACTGTAAGTTGAAGTAACGGCACCCACAACACTTATCCAGAAAATCCATATAAATGGATTTGCAAAGTTTAGAAAAAAACCTTTGGCAACATAAGTAAATGGTTTGGGTAGTTTTTCCGGTTCATTTGTGTCGTCTTCCGGATCATAAACCTTTCGGTTAAAGGTAAAAGCACCAAAAAGAATTAGAACAACCCCACTTACCACACCAAGAACCATTTTCTGTTTTGGTTCAACTACAACTTGAGTAGCTCCCAAAGCACACAGAACAACTAAAGTTAAATCGCTGAAGAAAATTCCGATAGCTAATAATACCCCCGATCTGAAACCCCTGTGAATGCTGGTTTGAATTAGTGTAAAAAAGGCGGGACCTATTATTACAGCTACTGTAATTCCTAAAACAATGCCCTGTGCAAGCGTTTTAATCATTTATTTTGTTTTTAGATTTGCTTTTTTTAAACCTTGAAAACCTTTTTAAAACGATTCTATTATTCCCTTTCTTTTGTTTGCGATATTAATGGTTATAAGAAGTGAAAACCTTTCTCCTATATCGAATAAAGCAAGTATCAAAAGTCCCCCAGATGCCTGTTAACTATATTTATTTGGATATTTGGGTGTTCTTATAAATATTTAATCTTAATTGGTTATGCGAAAATAGTATTTAAATTGGTTTTTAATTTAATCATTGTGTAAATTAATAGCTTTTGACTTTTCGTTCTCATTATCAGGGCTTTAAATCTTGTTTTGATTTAACAGCGCCTTTTTTGCGGCCTCATATCCTATTTCATAAATCTTCTTTGACTTCGAAAAATCTAATGACCCATAATTAATCAACTCACGAGGTTCA
>Ga0182027_10005441_pt1 | contig 19358 bp, 20 predicted proteins | sample 712E1DmetaG_FD_121300 | JGI IMG/M metagenome (GOLD analysis project Ga0182027, IMG submission 121300) | Permafrost microbial communities from Stordalen Mire, Sweden - 712E1D metaG (Illumina Assembly) | ecosystem: Environmental > Terrestrial > Soil > Wetlands > Permafrost | place: Sweden...
GAGATGCGCGTGAGCAATTTTCTGCTCTGGCAGATTTCCTATGCCGAACTTGTCGTCACGCCGACGCTTTGGCCGGACTTCCGCAAGCCGCAATTCTTTGAAGCGCTGGAGGAATACGCCCAAAGACATCGAAGGTTTGGAGGGGTGTAAAAGTTGTGTTCAGGTCAAAGATGTGTGAAATTCTGGACGCATGAAGAAAATCAATAATGGCAACAACCGCAGCGCAAAAAAATTGCGGGTGGAAATTTATTCTGAAAAGCGGCTTTCTGAATTTCGTCGAAACAACGAAAAGTCGTTAATTCGTTTTCGGCTCAAACGGAAATGAAATTCTTGTTTGTGGGAGGGACGGCATTTTGCCATCCCAAAAGTAGAAATATAAATTTGGGTCGCCGACACGGCAACCCTCCCAAGTCAGTTGGCAGTGCGTCCCTTTGAACTTGTTTTAAGCGTTTGCTCTGCTATTCAAGCCGTTATGAGCTCTTCAAAAACAAACCTTCGCAGAATTTTGTCCGGCATTTTAATTTATCTCATTGGGCTTTTGGCTTCCACGGCCTCGGCGGGTGACTTGGAAAAATTGGCCGACGCAAACACCGGCTTTGCCTTTGATTTGCTGAAACAAATTGCGAAGGAACAGCCAGGCACTAATGTCTTTATCTCGCCGTTCAGCGTTTCGACCGTGTTGCAAATGGTCGACAACGGCGCGGCAGGTGAAACAAAACAAGAGATAGAACGTGTTTTGCACACGGACAATTTACCGGTAAATGCGCTAAACGCTGCATGCAAAGACTTGGGCCAATCGCTGAATTCCCAGACTAACGTCATTTTAAACCTAGCCAATGCGATTTGGTATCAAGAGGAATTTCAGCTAAAACCCGGATTTGTTTCAGCCAACCGGGAATTTTTCGGGGCTAAACTGGCCGGTGTGGACTTTGACAGCCCACAATCCGCAAAAATCATCAACGATTGGGCAGATAAAAGCACGCGTGGGAAAATCAAGGATGTTGTTCAATGGCCGTTTCCTCCAGCTACGCAGGTAGTCCTCGCAAATGCGATTTATTTCAAGGGCAAATGGGCGGAGCCGTTCGATAAAAGCCAGACTAAGCCACGTGCGTTTCATTTGGCCAATAGTAAAATGGAACAAACGCCAATGATGCGGCAGGCCAGAAAGTTCAGCTATCAGGAAGGTGACGGTTTTCAAGCCGTGCGTTTGCCATACGCGGGCAAGCGTTTGCAGATGTATCTCTTTTTACCGGCTACGAATTCCAGTCCGGCGAAACTGCTGGCGGATTTCAGTGGCGAAAATTGGCGTGACAAAATTTCGCCGGAATTTTCAGAACGCGAAGGAATGCTTGTGTTCCCGAGATTTAAATTGAACTACGACGTTTTGCTCAACAAATCGCTTGAATCTTTAGGAATGAAACAAGCCTTCGTAGAGGGCGTGGCAGATTTTCATCCAATGGTGATTAACGACAACCTATTTATCACGAAAGTGAAACAAAAAAGTTTTGTGGATGTGAATGAAGAAGGGACTGAAGCCGCAGCAGTGACGACAGTGATGTTGAGTAACAGGGCAATGCCACTGCGTCCACCAAAACCTTTTGAAATGATTGTGGATCGGCCTTTCTTTTTTGTGATTGGAGACAGCGAAACGCAATCCATTTTGTTCATGGGCGTAATGTATGATCCAGTAAACTAAACAATGAGGGACACATATTGGTTTCTTACGCCCGCCCTCACCTGATTCCTCTCCCCCAGGAGAGGACATACAAATGGAAAATTCTTGAACGTTTGCATGCCGACCGCGCGAAGACCGGTGACTGTGAATTGAAATAAGGGCGAAGAACGATTCTCCTTCTCCTGGGGGAGAAGGCCGGGATGAGGGCGGGCCAGATACAATACTCATTTTATACCTTTCAAACTTGTTTTAGGCGTTCGCTCTGTTATTCAAAGCCCGTGAGCAATAAATCCCGATTAGGCGTTCTCGGCTCCGGCAAAGGCTCGAACTTTGTCGCGATTGCCAATGCTATCACCACGGGCAAAATTCCGGCGGAGGTCGCGCTGGTTTTGAGCGACGTCGAGAGCGCAGGGATTTTGTCGCACGCGCGCGCCCGGAAAATTCCGGCCAAATTCATTTCACCGGGAAAATTCCGCACGAAACTGGACGAAGATGCCGAGCGTGCTTACGTGGGCGCATTGCGCAAGGCGCGCGTGGACTTGATTGTGCTGGCGGGTTTCATGCGAGTCTTGAAGGGCGAATTTCTGCGCGCGTTTGAAGGACGTATTGTCAACATTCATCCGTCGCTGCTGCCGTCGTTTCCGGGTTTGGAGGCGTGGAAGCAGGCATTGGATCATGGCGTGAAGGAGACGGGTTGTACGGTGCATTTTGTGGATGCGGGCGTGGATGCCGGGGCAATCATCGGCCAGCAGACCGTGCCTGTGCTGAACGGCGACACGCCGGAGACGTTGCACCAGCGGATTCACGCAGCGGAACATGAGCTTTATCCGAAATGTGTGGCAGCGATTGCGCGTGGGGAAATTTCCATTGTTGGGCGGCGTGTGATTTGGAAGAAAAACTAGACACGGATTTCACGGATTAACACAGATTAAGAAATGGCAATCAGTGAAATCCGTGTCGAAAATTTTCGTGCAATGAAATCGAAAAAGAAGAAAGTGGCTTTTCCGCGCCGGATTTGGCAGATTAACCCTGTCACACGCGTGAAGGGGTCGGCGAAAAAGTATTTGCGTCCGCGCGCAAAGCAGAATTTACGGAAGCAAGATGAGTAAAAAATTAAAATTAGGCCTGCCCAAGGGCAGCTTGCAGGAAGCCACCATCCAGAAGATGGCGAAGGCCGGCTTCAATATTTCTGTCAGCAGCCGCTCCTACGCGCCTTACGTGGACGACGATGAACTGGAAATCCGGCTCATCCGAGCGCAGGAAATCAGCCGTTATGTCGAGCATGGCTATCTGGATTGCGGCATCACGGGCTATGATTGGATTGTTGAAAATGGCTCCAAAGTGCAGGAGGTCGGCGAATTTCTTTTCAGCAAGGCGACTCGCCAGCCGGCGCGCTGGGTGTTGTGCGTGCCGGAAAAATCGCGGATCAGATCGGTGAAGGATTTGAAAGGCAAACGCATTGCGACGGAAGTGGTGAACGTCACCAAGGCATACCTTCGCAAACACGGCGTGAAGGCGGATGTGGAATTTTCGTGGGGCGCGACGGAGGTGAAGGCGCACGAATTGGTGGACGCCATTGTGGAATTGACCGAGACCGGCTCGTCGCTGCGCGCGAACAAGCTGCGCATTGTGGACACGTTGTTGACCTCGACGCCGCGGCTCATCGCTAATCACACGGCATGGAAGGACCCATGGAAACGCCGCAAGATTGAGACGCTCGCATTGCTGCTCAAAGGCGCGCTTGAAGCGGAGACAAAGGTCGGTTTGAAAATGAACATCGCGGAAAAAAATCTGGCGAAGTTGCTCAAATCGCTGCCCGCGTTGCGGAACCCGACAATCTCCAGTTTGAGTCAAAAAGGCTGGGTCGCCGTCGAGACGATCATTGACGAATGCGTCGTGCGCGAGATGATCCCGAAACTCAAGGCTGCCGGCGCGGAGGGAATTATTGAATATCCGTTAAACAAGGTTGTATATTGAATTTGACCCTTTTTGGCCTGTTCGACTTTCCCCAATAACGACAAGCAAATCCGCACTTTCGCCAATATCTTCAATGGAATAGGCCACTTTAGCACTTCGCTTGTGTTTCCTTGCGTTTCCCTACGTTGACTTGTCAGACATCAATCAAAAGTCAATCAATCCAAAAAACAAGCACCTGACGTGCGGCAGGCGGTGAACAAAGCCAAGCCCACAATTTTGAATTGGTATTGCCCTTGTCCTAGTCGTGCAGCGTCGTGCAAATCATTCTAAAAGGCTCTAGGACGTGCCGGAGCCATGTCAGCATCCGTCAGGGCGGTTGCGGCTTGTCCTGCCTTACGCAGCGAATCAGAATGAGGCGGATAAACGGTGTATGTTGGATTTTTACGCCTGTTTTAAGACTCTAGTGATTTGAGGAAAACAATCCAATGAGCATGATGACAATCTGGACAAAGGCAAAAATCCCAAGAACGATGGTGAGGCAATAGACGCCGCGTGTGAACTGGGTCAGCTTGACTGTCTCCTCCACGAGCGTGACCGTTTGCTTCGATAGATTTTTGGCCTGCTCTCCCGCCTCTTGAGCAAGTTGCTTCTGTGCGTCTGCAACTTGTGTAAGTTTTCCAACCTGTTCCACAAGCCGGTCATTTTGAAGTCGGACAAGCTGGGCAAGAATCGCCTTGGTCACATTCTCTGCCTTGGTGCGCGAAAATACATCACTACCTTGGCAATTTGTGCAAGTGATATACAGACATTGCAATTGCTCTTCGTTTTGCTCTTTGAGTTTCCCCTTGTCGAACAAAATGAAAATATCATTAAGTGGATTGGCGGACATTACTAAACACCTAACATGAAAATCCCGGCACACAAAGGCGAAAAAACGGCGAATCAGGCGGGCATGAATTGTGAGCTAGAATGTCTTGTGGCAATTGCCACAAATGTATTTTCGCTCCTTGAATGCGAACGCAACAAAAAACAAAACAATCCCAATGCAGATCGGAGTTAATAATATGCCCACAATCATTGTAACCCAGCCTTCGGTCGTCATTTTCATTTGCCACTGAAAATTTTCTGTTGAGTGGCAAAATGGACATTGAAGCCCCTTTGGTATTGTTGTTGTTCTTCCTGTCGGCGGTAAAGCCGGTGACAGGTAAAGCGGTGGCGTTTGAATGGTTGGTGGCGGAGTGATAATCTTTGACGGAGCGGGTGGGGTTGGTGATGGGGGCACAAAAATTATCGTTTCCAATTCACAGTGCGGGCACGGCACGGTGCGCGTTTCGCCCTTATCAAAATCGCTGGCGTCGAACTCAATGTTGCCGTCGCAATGCTGACACCGGCAGATTACGAAATGGGGTTGGTTCGCCGACGTGTCCACACACAAGTCAGTAGCGAATTTGAAAATCTCAATCAAGGATTATCCAGCAATCAGCGGCGCGGATCAGCGGCGGCCAATTTTTTCGCGTGTTCTCTTGCGCCCGCCACTTGATTGAGTTCGTCGTTCCATTTTTTCAAAAGGGGATTAAGTTCAAATTCGAGTTGACCAAATTGTGTAATTGTTTGGTCAACAAACTTGCCAAAACCTACAACCGTTTCATTTTTGGGGAACGTGGAGAAGATTTCCCGAAATGCATTTCTCACCTTGCTTGCATACGTTTCAATTTCTCCGCGCTTATATGCGTGAAAATAAATTGTGGCGAGCCATGCAACACCGGCCTTTAATTCTTCCTGCGCCCGCAATGCAGGCCAAATCGGGCTTTGCACCGACGCTTGCCTTCGGTCGAAATCATTTTGACAATAAGGGAGTCCTAAAATGTTTATCGGATTTTTGGTTTTGCGACCAAGCAGCCAACTCAAATTGACGTTAGTGTTTTGCTGGATGATTTCGGCGTTTTCCCGTGTCAGCGGATAACCCGGCTTGCCGCGTTCAATGCAGCGAACGTGACTGGGCTTGACGTTTAACCAAGCCGCAACGGTGCTAACAGGTAGCATCACTCGCTCGACTTCGTAATGTCCCTTGCGCTTTAGGAAACGGCCTTTGTGTTCGGCGGGGACGGTGAGCATAACGCGCAAGACTGCCAGTGGCGTTTTTTTATCTGACGGCCTGCCCGGTTTTTTCTTCAAAGTATTTTTCATATTAGGTGTTACACCATACTTTACACCCAAAATGTTTTGGACGCAAGGGGAAATGAGGTCTAGGTTGGCATCATAAGACTATGCAAGACACGACAATTAAGATTCTGGACGCAACGCTCAAGTCGGATTCGAGCGTCGCACCCGCCGATGCTCGGCGCATTTTGAAACTGGCGCGGGGGCAACCTGCCGAGCCTGTTCAACAGAACGGCCATGCACCGCCACGGATTTACTCACGCGAGCAGGCGGCGGAACTTTTGGGAAATAAGACGACCCGCTACATTGATTTATTGACCCGTAAAGGTTTGCTCCAAAAATTCGTGCCACGCGGCAACATCAGGGCAATCGGCGTCACCGGCCAGTCGCTTCATCAGTTCATTGGAGGTGCAGCATGAATTTTCAACTTTCAATTCCAGCCGGTTCGCTTTTCGGCAATGCGACCAGCGACCCGCGCCGTGACCTGAAAAAGATTTTGTCTCGCATTACTCCAAAGCAGCGCGGCCAAATTTTGGAACTAGCGCAGAAACTCGGCGCGGTTGAATTGACCGCACGGATTCAAAAATTAAGCGCATGGAAACTCTAACCATAGACAGCGGCGGCGAATTCCGGTTCCCAAGTGAAATAATCACCGGGCGAAATCCTTTGCTGCACCGTGACCCACTGGAAGCGCATACGGATGAAATCCGCAATGCTCGCGCCGAGACTGCCGAATGGAATAAACAATTTTCCCAAACCAAAACCAACAAACACACAAATTAAAATTCAATAACAAAACCTATGAGCAAAAACTCTGATTCAAAACTTATTCCGTCCGGTCGTTTCCGTGTGACCGACCAAACCGAACCGCGAAAAATAGTATCTTCGCCTCACGCGCACCAGCCGGGGCAACCTAACTGGACGAAGGAATCAACGCCGCGAGCAGACAAGTCGCGTCCCCTTGTGACAAAAACTCCGATGGGAAATTCCGTCACCATCCCCGGTGGAATAGACCATCCCCCAGGGACAATCCGCAAGTAACCATTAACACCAACGCCCAAAATTTATGACCGAAATATCATCCGAAAAAATTGGCAGTCGCGGCGGGCGCATCGTAACCACGCCGCAAAAAACTAATTTGCCGCCGGAAGTAGCGCGGGAAATGGAAAAGGAACACGTCGTCCAACGCGCTCCGCTGGAAAATGCCGTTGCTCGTTACAATAAAGAAGAATTAGCAATCGAATCTTTCGACCTTGCCGTTGACCCGTTTCGCAACATTGATTTTCAGCCAAAGAATCCAAAGGCGGGCGAGGAGGTCGAGTATCAGCGTTTTCAAAACGCTTTTTTCAGTATGAGGCCAAACATCAGCGGCGTGGCCGTATTACGGAGTGACAGCATTTTGCGCTGCGTAACCGAACCGTTCTACATTGTCAAAGGCGCGTCCGCACGGGCTGGCATGACCCGCGAAGTTTTGCCGCCAGCACTTTTCGACTTATTCTCTTTTCTGCAAAATTTCGAGCCGGTCAACGGCGTTAGCACGGATGAATTGGCAGCCTTATGCGAAATTGACAAAGACCATTTGGACGAAAAACGGATTGAGCCGGAAAAAATTCCGACAATGCCAGATTTGATTGCCGCTTTGACCAACGCATTGAAAGCAAACAAGCCCGCCACAGCATGACCTTTTCGCTGTTCCCATTTTTGGTCGCGCAACATAGACGCGGTGGAGCTGCTCTTTCAGGCAGGCGACTGTCGCGGGCGATTTTTGTGGGAACAGCGTTTGAATTTGCCGGTGCGCCGCAACCCCATTCAACGGCGTGGGGACACCGGCATTGACTTAACACAACATGGTTGAACATTAAAAATCCGCTGCGCTCATCGGAAATGAAAACGCAACGGATTAAAACTGACATGCACAACATATTAGACCAAGCCCCAAAGTCAAGTGCGGACGTTATGCTAGAGCGGGTCGTCCTTGCCAGTGTCGTTCAAAATGACGGGCAGGAAATCACGCCGAACATTCGCCGCGTCCTCGACTTCCACGCAAGTTTTCAAGAGCCTTCCTTGTCCGCAATCGCGGAAGCAATCAAACGCGCCTCGACCAACGGCCATTTCCCGAACACCTTTGAAATTGGCAAACATCTCGACGCCAAGCACACGGGCGACCTGACCCTGCTGGCGATGGACACCATGAATTCTTTGCCGATAGGCTTGGCCGAAGTAGAGGCCGAAACCCTGCTGGCACGGTTCAAGAGTGAGCGGGTTATTTCCACTTTGGGCGAAGCATGGGAATCAGCCAGGGCGAATCCAAAAGAAACGGAAGTCATAGCCGCGCACGCCTGCGCTGCACTGGAATCACTCGCCGCCGATGGTGACGGCAAATCAATGCGCCTCACTTTGCGTTCGCCCGACGAATTGCTGGCCATGCAATTCGATGACAGCGACCGCATACTTGGCGACCGATTGTTGTCCAGCGGTCAATCGCTTGTCATTGCCGGTGCTGGTGGTATCGGGAAAAGCCGAATTCTTTTGCAACTGGCCGTTGCTTGTCGTGCCGGGTTGCCCTTCATCAGTTTCGAGACACGCGGGCAGGAATTGCGCTGGTTAATCATTCAAGCCGAGAATTCAAACCGCCGATTGAAAAACGACCTTGCCGCACTCCGCGCTTGGGTTGGCGAGAAACACTGGCCGCAGGCCAATGAAGGAATTTTGATTCATACCCTCGAAACCGACGTGGACGGGTTTTTGAGTCTGGACAGCGAGCAGGCACAAGCCCGCATCCGTGCCGCCGTTGCCCGGTTTAAGCCCGACGTGGTTTGCTTCGACTCACTTTACAACTTTGGAGCCGGTGATCTGAATTCTGACAGGGACATGGCCGAAACGCTTTTAACGATTTCCAGATTGTCCAAAGCCGGAAATCCAAACCGAGCTTGCGTGGTGCTGCATCATGCCCTGACAGGCCGGAGCGGTGCTGGCCGCGCCGTTGGTTATGATAGGTCTAGCTTTGGGCGTAACAGCAAGGTTCTCCATTCATGGTGTCGCGCAATGGTGAACATCGCGCCCGGCTCGCCAGATTCAAACGAGGTTCTAGTCGTGACGTGCGGCAAAATGTCCAACGGCCAGGAATTCTCACGCTTCGCCGTTCGCCTGAATCCTGAAACAATGATTTACAGCGTGGACGAGGCTTTCGATTTGAGCGCATGGCAAGCTGACGTGACCGGGAAACGCATGGAGAATGATTTGTCACCCGCCCGCGTCGCTGAAATCGTAACCGAACTGTGCAAGGTTGGTGGCGCACCCAAAAAGCCCGCCATTGTAAAAGCATTACGGGATGAAACAGGCTGCGCTACATCGGGAGCTTACAAGGCCATTGAACGAGCCGAACGTGCAAAGAAAATTCACTACACCAAAGCAACCAAAACGTATGTCACCAGTTAGAGATTTTATTACCAATGGTGTTTCCAAAGAAACCAACCTGCCACAACAGCGGCCACAATCGCCGCCAGAATTTCCCACAGTTTATTCCCCAACCACCGGCAAATCTTTACGAATTTTGACTCCGCAGGAGGCACTATCTGCATTTGATGAATTGGTGGCGACGCGGAAAGTTCAGCTTCAGCAAGCCAAACCAACGCGCTATCAGAGATTCTGGCAATCACATATCTATCCTCGAATGCGATATTGCCTGCGTTTCCCCAAGACCGCGTATCTCCTAGCACGATTAGCCCTTGCTTTGCCAGACATTGAGCTTCTGCTCCCGACACTCCAACGTCGCGCAAGGTTGGATGCACTTCATCATCGAGCAGCTTGCGAAGCAGGGTTAAAATCTCGCGGCCACGTGCTTCACTCACTTCTGGCTCGGACTCGCTCATATCAAGATGAATGGGACAAGCTGATAGTGATGAATGAAAACCAAAACTTCCACACTTTTTCCACGGAGAATTCCACGCGGAAGGGAAGTGGAATTTCCACTTTTCCACACACCCCTTATAGGGTGTGGAAGTGGAAAATTCCCGGCTTGAAATAACCAGATTGATTTATGAGCAAAAAGTCACTACAGACACCAGACAGCGGAAAAGGCGTAGATATTCCACGGGCGGGCAGGAAGCTGGACGCAAAGGCCATTGACGCCGTGGCGCGTTTGACGGCTCGCGGCCTCACAGAAAGCGAAAGTTGCCGTTTGCTCGGCATCAAACCGGCAACGTGGTTCAACTTCAAACGGCGGGCATTAGTTGACGCGCGTTTTGCGGGTGCGGTCGAACAATTCACCGCCGAGCGCGTTGACCGCCTTCTCGCAGGCATTGAGGATTGCGGCGATGGTAAGGGGATGAAACAACCAGACTGGAGGGCGAAGGCTTGGCTTTTGTCCACGTCGCACCCCAAGCGGTTTAGCGATGCCGCAACGCGAGCCAGCGTTGAAATTGGCGTTACTGTTCACCCCATCATCAGTGATGCACAGCTAAAAGCCATAGCAGACAGGGTGTATGGCACTGAAACCGCGAAGCCGGTTGAAATTGCGGCCAGCGTAGAACCGAAACAGCTATCGGACGCAAAGCCATGAGCGCGATGCAGCCAAGCCTTTTTGAAATTGAACAGCCGCGAGAATTGGAATGTTCCGGCGCGGAGCTTTCCGCATTGCTTGAATCACTACGCGCTCGCGGCGCAATCATTCTTTCCATGACTTCGATTTGTGTTTCGTCCTGGCGTCTTTCATTGGACTGGCCGAACCAGCCGAAACCGCGTTTTCGATCAACGGGCGTTCAAACCGGCTGAATTTTCGCGCCACGTTGACCGCTGGCGCGTCTTTCCGTTGCCCGCCTTGTCCTTCTATGGCAGCAAAAAAGCCCGCGACGTTCAAATCGCGGGCGTGACGTGAGCGATGGGATTTAGTTGGCAGCTTGCGCCAGCATCACCAATGCAGCGGACTTTTTTTCGCGGAGATTCTTTGCCGTCATGCTTTCGATCAACTCACGCAATAGTTCGTGACGTGTGCGGCCAGTGGGTTTTGATAGTGCTGCTATGTCACCAGTGACGGCGGGCAATAGTGCGACCGCACTTTGCGCGGCTTCAATGCTGGTGTGTGTGTAGTGCTGGGTCATGCGGGCATTGCTATGGCCAACGATGGATTCGACTACAGATAGCGGGGCATTGGCTTCGCGGCACATGCTGACGAACGTGTGACGCAGCGAATGAAAACCAACATCCACCACGCGGCGGACGCCGTTTTCCCGTTCGCGTGTCGTTTCAATTCCGCAATCGGCGAAGTGCTTTTGAACTGCGTAAGTTAGAGACGTGCGCTTGCCGTCCAAATAGGTTTTTGCCGTGACCGGATTAACATATTCGCCACGCACTTTGGCGGGAATTTCGGCAAGCAAGTTGCGCAAAACCGGGTGAATCGGGATGACAACGGCAACCGGCTTCCGTCGCGCCGTCTTGCGCGGGATGCGGCGGATTTGTCCACGAGCCAAGTCAACTTCATTCCATTTCATCGTAGCGCAATCGCCAAACCTCAAACCTGTGTAAGTGCCGATTGCAAAAATCTGTTTCATTTCACCAGTGGCTTTGCCTATGACAAGTCGCAGTTCGTCCACCGTCAGATCGCGGTGAGACTGGGTGCGCACTTCCAAAAGTTTGTATTTCAGCCAAACATTGTCAGTGAGCCGAGCTGCGTCTTTCAGCGTCTTGAAGATGTAACGCAGAACGTTCAAGTGTCCGTTGAAAGTGCACGGTGAGATTTTCCGCTTAATCAGGCTGTCCAAGTAGGCTTTTGCCAGCGCGGGCGTCACGTCGCGCAAGGCGATGACGCTGGCGTGATTTTCCTGCATCCACGAATGGAACATTGACCACTTGCTTTCGTATTCGACCAACGTTGATTTGTTGCAGGTATTCCGCCCGCTTGTTGGACTGACAAATTCCGCCCATGTTTGCGTGAGTGTCAGCGGCTTGGACTGTGAGTCTTGCAGCGTGGCGATTTCCTTTTGCTTATGGCCTATCGCGTCCCTGATTTGTTCCAACGATTTGACTTCTTTTTCAGCGGCCACAATATGCATGAGCCGCGCCTTTGCCTTTTCAGCTTCCGGTTTTGTTGTGATAACCGCGCCGTTTTCATCGCGTAGTGCCTTGCAAATGGCTTTCCATTTGCCAGGCGAAACTTTGACCCGCCAAAAGGCGTAGAAGCGCGAGCCGCGCACTACCAGCGATCCGAATGATTTGATTGATTTTGTTTTCATGTTTGGTGCTTTCTGTTATGTTCGCTTCCGTGACCTAATTAGGCCATAGTAACCGAGAATAGTCAATCAAAATTCAATCAATCACAGCATAAAGCCAATAAAACAGCCAGAATTAACAAAGTTGTATACTGACCACTGAAACCTATGGGTTCGATTAAAAAACGCCGCAAGGCGAAAATCAACAAACACAAACGGCGCAAGAAGCTGCGCTTGAATCGTCACAAGAAGCGCACCTGGCAGCAGTAATCTGCCTTGCGGACCGATTCATCCATTTGCGTCCGGCTGTTTTTTAACAGCCGGACGCCGGTTCTTGCTTTCCAAGAGGCTGGGATTTTCTCTGAATGAAACGTCGTTTTGACAAGCATTACACGCGCGATGAGGCCCGCGCACTCTTGCCACAAATCCGCCAATGGTTGGAGCAGCTCAGTCGTCTTCGCAAGGATTTGGAGCGATTCGACAAACGTCTGAGCGGGCTGGCGGAGCAGGGGAACGACATCGGCGGTGAGACGGTGAACAAATGGATTCGCGCGCTCGCGGACATGCAGGAAATTCTCGCCGAGTTTCAGCGCCGCCGGATTATGATCAAGAACGTGGAACGCGGGCTGATTGATTTTCCCGCCATTATCGGCGGTAAAGAGGTTTTTCTTTGCTGGGAACAAGACGAGGAGGGCATCGAATTCTGGCACGACATCGAGAGTGGTTATGGCGGGCGCGAGCGGCTGTGAAAATTTTAATTCTGTAGCGTGCGTTGTCTCAACGCATCTATCGGCTGCGACCCAGGCTTCGCCAGAGGCTGCGCCGAGGCGAGCAGCCGACATTACAATTCAATTTCCATTTGGCACGCGCCTCGTGTGACGCGGGCTTTGCGCGAAACTTTTCAAATTGCATGCTCGACGAACACAAACTACCTTTCGTGCGCTGATGGAAAAAATCATTGTCATCGGTTCGGGTTGCGCGGGCTGGACGGCGGCGCTTTACACCGCGCGCGCCAATCTCCAGCCGCTAGTGCTCGCAGGCAAACAGCCCGGCGGCCTGCTTACCACGACGAACATCGTGGAGAATTATCCCGGGTTTCCCGAAGGTGTGGACGGTTACGAACTTATGGCTCGGATGCAAAAACAGGCCGAGCGTTTCGGCGCGCGCGCCAGTTTTGGCTCGGTTGAAAAGGTGGATTTTTCTAAACGCCCATTTGTACTCACGGTGGACGGCGAAAAAATGGAAGCTGAGACCGTCATCATTGCCACCGGCGCGAGCCACCGACATCTCGGCTTTGAAAGCGAGGCCAAACTCGAAACCAGGGGCGTGACGTATTGCGCCACGTGCGATGGCGCATTGCCCTTTTTCCGTAACCAGCCGCTTGTCGTGGTCGGCGGCGGCGATTCCGCGTGTGAAGAAGCGCTTTATCTGACGCGGTTCGGTTCGGTCATCCATCTGGTGCACCGCCGCGATGCGTTGCGCGCGTCGAAAATCATGGCCGAACGGGCATTGTCGAATCCGAAAATCAAACCAGTATGGAATTCGGTTGTGACGGACATCCTCGACGTGAAACAGGACAAAGTGACCGGCGTGAAATTAAAGAGTCTCAAGACCGGTGCCGAAGCGGTTTTGGCCTGTGCGGGCGTTTTCATTGCCATTGGACACACGCCGAACACGGACATTTTCAAGGGGCAGATTGAAATGGACGCCAACGGTTTCATTATTCCCAAACGTGGCACGATGACGAGTGTGCCAGGCGTGTTTGTGGCGGGCGACTGCGCGGACCACGTCTATCGTCAGGCCGTTACGGCGGCAGGCGCGGGATGCGCTGCGGCAATTGACGCCGAAAGATTTCTGGCGACGCAGAATCAGTGACGCACTGCAAAAAAAGCTCTGACTTTGGCAATTCCGTTCTGAATTCTTCATTGACGCGTGCGCGGATGTGGCTAAACTTCCGGCTCGGTTTTCTTAAACGGGTCTTAACCATTTACAGGAGAAAGATTAAAAAATTATGGCAGTCAAAGTCGCAATCAACGGGTTCGGCCGCATTGGACGTCTGGTGTTCCGGGCGTTGGTCGAACAAGGCATGGTGGGCAAAGACATCGAGGTGGTCGCGGTCGGCGATATCGTTCCGGCTGACAACCTCGCGTATCTGCTCAAATATGATTCCATTCAGGGTCGTTTCAAGGGCACAGTCGGCTCGGAGAAGTCCTCCGCCGACAAGCCGGAAGACGACGTGCTCATCGTCAACGGCAAGAAAATTAAAGTGGTGAGCGCCAAAACGCCCGCTGAATTGCCGTGGAAGGCATTGGGCGTGGAATTGGTGATTGAATCCACCGGTTTGTTCACCGATGTCGAGAAGGCCAAAGGCCATATCATCGCCGGCGCCAAGAAGGTCATTATTTCCGCTCCGGCCAAGGGTGACTGTTTGACGGTTGTCTTGGGCGTCAACGAAGGCAAATACGATCCCAAGCAGCATCACGTCATTTCCAACGCCTCCTGCACCACGAACTGCCTGGCTCCGGTCGTTTATGTGCTGCTCAAGGAAGGGTTCGGCGTCGAGGAAGGTTTGATGACGACGATTCACAGCTACACCGCCACGCAAAAGACCGTAGATGGCCCGAGCAAGAAGGATTGGAAGGGTGGTCGCAGTGCAGCGATCAATTTGATTCCGTCAACGACCGGCGCGGCCAAGGCTGTCGGTCTGGTGCTACCCGAAGTGAAGGGCAAGCTCACCGGCATGTCCATCCGCGTGCCCACACCGACCGTTTCCGTGGTGGACCTGACGGTTCGCACGGTCAAGGAAACCAGTTACAAGGAAATTTCCGCCGCGATGAAGAAAGCCAGCGAGACTTACCTGAAAGGCATCCTCGGCTACACCGAAGACGAAGTGGTCAGCTCGGATTTCATCCATTGCGAACTCTCCTCGATTTTCGACGCGGGTTCGGGCATGGAATTAAACAAACGTTTCTTCAAGCTGGTGAGCTGGTATGACAATGAGTGGGGTTACAGCTGCCGCGTCGGCGACTTGATCAAGCTCATGCTCAAGAAAGGGCTGTAAGCCACAACGAAAGTTGATTCTTAAATTGGAGGGGACGGCATTTTGCCGTCCCTTTCTTTTGGTGGGGGATGCCGTCCCGCATTGCCGGATCCGCGCTCACCTGTTGCATTAATTGGCAATCAAAGTCTGATTCAACGACAAAAGTGAAATGTAATCTTCGAGAATCCGTTCTGTTTCGTCCAACGTGGGATTGATTATGGACGGGGGCGGCTTCGGCGCGTCGGCAACTTTTGAGGACGTGCTTTGCATCGAATTTGTGCCTGTAGACAAACCATTTGCAGTTACGCTATTGGTTCCCCCAAGCGGTGGTGGAAGGCCGGGTTGATCGGCTTTCTCGACGGTCAGTTCATAAAATTTTACGTCCGTTGCTTTGCGCGCGAGACGTTCCCGTTCGCACGCCTTCTGGCGGGCATTGTCTTCTTCAAGTTCCTTCAAGCGTTCGCGTTCGTTGAGTGAACCGGTTGTATCTGCCTGCAGCTTTTGCATTTCGTCAATGTCCTGACGAATATAAATAAAATCCTGGTTTGTAACCAGGCGCGCCTCCGAGCGCAGACGCAATTGCGCGAGATATGGCTGCACGAGATTGAGTTTGTCGTAATTTACGCTTGGAATCGTGTCCCATGGCAGAGCATTTTCAAGCGAGTCCTCGCCGATGGAGGTCGAATAACTCAATGCGTCCGGCAATACGATGTCCGGTGTAACGCCCTTCAACTGTGTGGAGGCGCCGCTGACGCGATAGAATTTGCGAATGGTGATTTTGACGGTGCCTGGATCGTTCGTAATGGATTCGTTGGCTGACCAAATGAACGGGCGGAGCGGGTTTAAATTTTGCACCGTGCCTTTGCCATACGTCGAGGTGTCACCCACAATCAACGCACGGCCATAATCCTGCAGCGCGCCGGCAACAATTTCAGACGCGGATGCGCTGAAACGATTGACGAGGACAATGAGGGGGCCGCCGTAAAGTTCGGAAGGGTCATCGTCTTCGTCCACAACAACACGGCCGTCCGGCAAACGGGCGAGCACGACCGGACCATTCGTGATGAACAAGCCGGTGAAATGGACGGCTTCTTCCAGCGAGCCGCCGCCGTTGTATCGCAGGTCAATGATGATGCCCGCGACTTTTTCCTGCTCGAGTTTTTTAATCAGCTTTGAGACATCGGCGGTGGTGCTTTTGGGCGTCGAATGCCCGCTGGTGCCGGCCAGGTCAATCGTGGCGTAAAACGACGGCAGATCGATGACGCCCAGGCGGTTTGTGCCGCCGCGGCCATCGGGTATTTCAATGAGAAGCGCCTTGGCTTCCTGGTCTTCAAGCTTGATTTCGTCGCGGATCAAACTCACGACCCGCCGCGAACTCGAATCGTCCGCGGGAATAATCGTCAATTGCACCTCGGTGCCCTTCGGTCCTCGAATCAGTTGAACGGCCTTGGAAATTTCCATGTCCACCACGTCCACGGGCGGTTGTTTGCCCTGCGCGACAGCAATGATGCGGTCGTTTTCCTTGAGCTGCTTGCTTTTGGCCGCCGGGCCGCCGGGAATAAGTGAAACAATGATGCAATAACCGTCTTCGGAATGAAGTTGGGCTCCGATGCCGAAGAGCGACAGGCTCATGTCGATGGAAAAATCCTGCGCATGACTTGTGTTGAAATAATCCGAGTGCGGATCGTAGGCATGCGTGAGTGCGTTGAGGTATGCTTGCAGGATGTCAGAGCTATCCCAATTGGTGAATATTCGCAGAATCCAGTGATAGTGGCGTGCGAGCTTTTCGGCTATTTCCGCAGAAGCGGATTTTGGAAGGGACACAAGGGACACAATCGCATTGCCATTGGTTGGCGAAACCTCACGGCTGAGTTTTTCCTGCAGATAATCGTAAAGTAATCTTTGCCGCCAGAGTTCCTGCGCCCCGGCGAGGTTCTTGGGGTAAGGCGCCTTGCGCCGGTCCAAAAGGACGCGATCGTGGGAGTAAAACTGAAATTCATTCTCCTTCAGCACGAGGTCCACATAAGCGACGCGCTGTTTCAGCCGCTCCAGAAAGCGCTGGAAAATTTCGCGTGCTGGCGTCAAGTCGGCCGCACCGTGATTATCGATGGTGAGCGTGTCGAGGTTCGTCCGATATCGTGCAAAATCAGCAATGTCTGATTGCAAAAAATAAAGATGCTGCGGGTCGAGCGCCTCCAAATAACCGTCAAAAAATTTCTTCGATATTTCCTCATCGAGGGGATGCTGGGAGTAATGATATTCCTCCAACAAACGCGCAGTGACATAGGAAATGCGGGCGTCATTCGGCCCGGGTGTGGGAACTCCTTGCGCCGGCGCCGGGGCTTTTTTTACAGCAATGCAGCCGGCAACAATGAAAAGACAAAGCAAGGTTATGGGTGCGATGACCCCCAGAACTGTTATTTTTAAGTGACGCATTGCAATTGACACAACTTCGTCCCAATGTAGCTTGAATTATTCAGTGTGAAAACAAACTTTTGGATTTTATACTGCCCGCCGCGCAAAACGGGATTGCATTTTTGGAACGAATTTTGACAAAATCCACAAGTGGGCACATCCTCCCGAAAGGTTGTGCGTGACCGATGGTGATTGCCTATGTCCCTTCAATACAAGGATTACTACGAGATCCTCGGCGTGCCGCGGGGCGCGAGCGATGTCGAAATCAAGAAGGCCTTTCGCAAACTTGCGCGGCAATACCATCCCGACGTTGCCAAGGACAAAAAGAAGGCCGAGGAAAAATTCAAGGAAGTCAACGAGGCCTATGAAGTCTTGGGCGACCCGGCCAAGCGCAAGAAATACGACGAGCTGGGTGCCAACTGGAAGTCCGGCGCGGATTTTCGTCCACCGCAGGGGTGGGAAAGTTTTTCGGGTGGCCAGGCTTTTCATGGTCGCGGCGAAGGCGGCCAGGAGTATGAATTTCACTTCGGCGGCACCGGCTTCAGTGATTTCTTCGAGCAATTGTTCGGGGCGCGGATGCGCGGCGGCGTGGGCGGCTTTGGTCGCTCCGCGGGTCTTGAAGAGGAGGAATTTCCGGAACGCGGCCGCGACATTGAGGGCGACATCATGGTGACGCTTGAGGAAGCGATGCGCGGTTCGGTGCGGACGGTCAACGTGCGCCACACCATCGGGCGCTCGGTTAAAACAGAAACGCATCAGGTCAAAATTCCGCCCGGTGTGACCGAAGGCCAGAAATTGAGACTTGCAGGTCGCGGCGAGGCGGGCACGGGTGGAGGCGCTGCGGGCGATTTGTATTTGCGTGTGCGGCTGGCCAGACATCCCGACTTCGAGGTCGAGGATCATGATTTGATTTATGAAGCCGAACTCGCGCCATGGGAAGCCGTGCTCGGAACAAATCTTTCCGTGCCTGCACTCGACGGTCGCGTGAATATTAAAATTCCTCCCGGCACTCAAAATGGACAAAAACTCCGGGTGCGCGGACGCGGCCTGCCGCAACGCGATGGCGCACGCGGTGATTTGATTGTCGTCACGCAAATCGCCGTGCCGAACAAAGTCACGGCTGCGGAGCAAAAATTGTGGGAACAACTTGCGCGCGAATCACGTTTCAAGCCGCGAGATTGACGAAAGAGGCAAGTTGCCTTTAGCTTTCCCCATGGCCAACCACGGCGAAAAGAAAAAAAACAGAGCAGTGATTCTTGGCGTCGGACTGGATTCCGACGGCCACAAACGGTTTACCACCGGGCCGAATTTTGCGCTGGTCGGTGGCACGGAGGACACGCACGCGCAGATGACCGAGAAGGCCATCAAGATCAACGAAAAGCTCAAGGCGCGTGGCAAACAACTCGAAGAAGTCGGCCACGCTGAATTCGACGACATCGCTCAGGAAGTCGGATTGAAGCGGCACAATCCGCGGGCGAAGTGATGTTCACGCGCGTTTAAGCAAGCCCAGCTTTCCCATTGCCGCGCGGGATTTTTCCGGTGTTTCGTGCAGAATGGTTCCCCAGCCGCGAGCCGCGCCCGACGCCACGTTTTCCGGGCAGTCATCAATATAAAGAATGTCCGCACCGTGTCGTCCGGTGAGTTTTTCCAGCGCCTCGTAAATTGTGGCGTCAGGTTTCATGGCCTTGACCTTGTAGGAAAAGACGTAACCGTCAAAGTTGCGGAAGAATGGAAAATTCCGGCGGATGTGCTCAACCGCAAGGTCGTTCGTGTTCGAGAAAATATAGGTGGGAATGCCGCGCCGCCGCAGTTCGGCGTGAAGTTCAATCATCGGCGGGATTTCCGTGAAAATGTCCGCGAAAAATTCGCCAAACTCTTCAATTGTTCCGCAAAAGTTGGTGACTTTGCAGACTGCTTCAAAAAATTCCTGCCGCGTCAGCCGACC
>Ga0182027_10005442_pt1 | contig 19358 bp, 10 predicted proteins | sample 712E1DmetaG_FD_121300 | JGI IMG/M metagenome (GOLD analysis project Ga0182027, IMG submission 121300) | Permafrost microbial communities from Stordalen Mire, Sweden - 712E1D metaG (Illumina Assembly) | ecosystem: Environmental > Terrestrial > Soil > Wetlands > Permafrost | place: Sweden...
GCCAGAAAATGCGGGATCTGCCAGACGAAGATCAACGTGGGCAGCACGAGGGCCGGCAGGTCGATGTGCCCGGTCACGGCCGTCCAACCCATCAGCGGCGGTATCGCTCCGGAGACCGCCCCCACCAGCAGCGCCAGGGGCGTGCGGCGCTTCAATGGCGTGTAGAGAAAGAGATAGGTCGCCCAGGCTACCAGGCCGCACATCGCCGTGAGAACATTGGTGAATACGACCAACCCCGCGATGCTCAGGGCGGTGCAGATCAGCGCCAGAGTCAGCGCTAGGGACGGCGAGATTCGTCCTGCGGCCAGTGGGCGATCCTTGGTTCGTTTCATTCTCTGGTCGAGCCTGCGCTCCAGGTACGAGTTGACTGCATTGGCACTAGCGATGAGCAGGGCCGTACAGAGCAGCGTCGCGACGGCGGCCGCGCGTTGCACGACGCCGGGAGCAATTTCCATTCCGGCCGCGCAGGTCAGGGCCACCATGGCGGACAGGCGAGGCTTGGTGAGCTCCAGCCAGTTGCGCCAGCCGCCCGTCTCGGGGCGTAGCGCCGCCCGTGCGGGGTCGATTGCCGAGCTAGCGTCGATCGCCGTCTCCTTGAATGTGACGGAACATTTCGCGAATCAGAGCGATCTTGTCGCCGGCTTCGGGCGTACCCTGTCGGGCCAAGCGTTTGAGCGTGGTGACCGGGCCATGCAGCAGCTTGTTGATCAGGGCACGGGTGGCAACGTCAACGGCCTGGGCCGCCTGCTCGCCCAGATCGTGCTTGGCTTGTTCGACCTCGTCCATGCGCAGGGTGTCGGTTGCCCGGCGAATCTCGGCAATCACGCTGCCGATCTCGTCGACTCTCTCGTGGGCAAACAGGCGCTCGACTTCCTGGGCAATGAGGCTTTCGACCTTGGGGATTTCTTTGTGACGCCGGGCGAGGTTGGTATCGACCACCTGCTTTAAGGCATCCATATCATGCAGAAAGACGTTCGGCAGCTGGTTGACCGCGGCGTCGATGTTGCGCGGCATGCCCAAATCCAACAGTAGCAGGGGCTGGCCGCTGCGACCGTGCACGATGGACGCAATGTCGCGCTGCGTAATGATGGGGGTCTCACTCCGGACGGCACTCACCACGATGTCGGCCAGGGATAGGGCTTCGCCCAACCGGCCCAATTCCATCGCCTCGGCACCCTCCAGATCGCTGACCAGCTCCCGGGCCCGGGCGAGCGTGCGATTGAGGACCAGCAGGCGATGCGGGCGATGCGAATCAAAGTGCTGGGCCGCGAGGCGCCCGGTCTCGCCGGCCCCGACGACCACCACGGTCTTGCCCGACAGGTCGGCGTAGATGCGATTGGCCAGGTGAACCGCGGCGGAGGCGACCGACACGGCTCCGATGCCGATCTCGGTTTCGGCCCGGACGCGCTTGGCTACGCGCAAGGTAGCCTGCAGCACGTTCTCGAAATGCCGGCTCGGCTCGCGCACATCGGCAGCGACCTCATAGGCGTCTTTGACCTGGCCGAGGATCTGCGCCTCGCCCAAAATCATCGAATCCAGGCCGCAGGCGACGCGAAACAGGTGGGCTACAGCCTCGCGACCTTGGCGAAAATACAGCCGGTCCTCGGCAGGGAAGCGCTCGTCGCCGATGGCCTTCTTGACCACCTCGGTGACCTGGCCAGGATCGCTGATGTCGGTCGCGGGCAACAGGTAGAACTCGGTGCGATTGCAGGTCGACAGCGCCAGCGCGTCGCGTACGGTCCCCGAGTCTCCCAGGCCCGTCAACACGGCGCGGACCTCATCGGGCGACAGCGCCAAACGCTCGAGCAGATGGACCGGCGCGGTCTTGTAGCTGATGCCGACCAGAGTCAGAGCGCCCGGGCCTGTCTGCGGCGAAGTCGCGGTCATGCCGAAAACACGTGGAAAGAGGTGAAAACAAAATGCGAGCCCAGCACCGCGGCCACGGCCAGGACGAAGCCGAACAGCGAGAAATACACCATGCGTGCGCCGCGCCAGCCGAGAAAGTAATAGGCGCCAATCGCCACGCTATAGAGGCCCCAGACACCCAGGGTCGCGACAAATTGGGCGTCGCGATAAAAATGCGGCACGGCGCTAACGCCCATCACGGTCCCGATGATCATGGTGACGGTCAAAAACATCCAACCCAGAAGCGTCGCGCCAAAGGCCATGCTGGCCAGGCTATCCAGGCTCGGCAGACGGTCGAACATCAGGCCGAAGGTCTTGCGCTTGAGGGCCCGGTACAAGAGCAGAAACATGACACCGTAGACCGCGCCCACCGCGAAGGCCGAGTATCCGAGCACCGCCGACAGCGTGTGCAGAGAGAACAAGGGACTCTTCAAGTATTCGCTCTTGACCGCGCCGGCATGGGGTAACAAGGTCGAGGCCGCGAGCTGCATGACGGTCACCAGTGCGATGATGAACGTGCCGGTCGATTTGCTGCCCTGGACTTTCTCGACGTAGAGATAGACGGCCGCAATTGCAAAAGCCACGACCGAGAACATTTCAGCCAGGGTCGCGATCGGAAAGCGCTCCAGGATGAACACGCGCAACAGGAGAAACACCAGATGGAGAGAAACGACCGCGACCAACAGGCGCGTGCAGGTGCGCTCGGCAAACGGATCCTTGCGGACAAAGTAGACGCCGTAGTTGATGGCGGCAACACAGTAGAGCAGAGGCAACAAAGCCCCCATCAGATCGAGTAGCAGGACCATTGAATCCGACGTTTAGGGCCGTTGGCGGACCTACGTCAACCGGAACTTACGGGCCGGGCTTGGCCGGGGCCTTGGGCGCCGTGGGAAGCTTGGCGGCAACATCTGCGGCGGCCTTGGTCGCTTTGGTGACGCCCTTCTCCCAGGCCTGCCTGCCATCGACGTCGCCAGAGGCTTTGATCTTCACGTCGGCGTTGACCTTGCTGTCACTGTACACCGAGAAGTTGCCGGCGCCGTCGGTGGCGAGATTCATCGCCAGCCGGGCATTGCCCGCGATCCCCAGGTCCTCCAGCTCGAACCCGGTCCGATCAAACGACTTGGCTTCGTCGTAGAAGTCGCCCTCGAGGCGCAGCGAGCTGTTGATGCTCACCGAGCCGGCCTTCTTGGGCAGATAAATGCCGCTCACCAGAGAGCCGACCTTGCCCTCGACCAAGGTGCCGGCCTTGAAGTTGAGCCGATCGACTACGTCGGTCGGCGCACCAACCCGTATCGATCCCGTCTTGACCGTGCCCGTGAACTTGCCGTTTGCCAGCTCGACGCTCGGCTCGACGTGGCCGCCCACTCTCAGGCGCAGCACGTCGAACGTGGCATGGGCGCCTTCGCCGACGTCTACATGCATCTCCGGACCGGTCGTGGCGAATTGGATGTCGTGGGTCAGGCCCTCGGCAAACAGGCCCCTGTGTTGCTTGCCTTTGGCATCGGTGTAGGACGCGTCCGTCATCTCCCAACTGCCGTCCGGCAGGCGCTGCAGACTGGCGTTGCCGCGCACATCCAGTTGGTTGACATCGATGCGGTTCTGCGCGGTAGGCGCGACCGACAGATTGGCCAGCGAGCCGTCGGCATTGTTCACGCGGAGCTTGCCAATTGTCTCGATGCCCTTTTTGCCCACCCGGAGCGAGCCGCTGATATCCGCCGTGCGGAGGTCGATGAGCGTCGGATTTTTGCCTTTCTTCGAGCGATCGAGCGGAATCACACAAGAAAACTGCGCGCGCAGGTTGGTGGCTTCGATCGAAGGTGGATGTCCATTTTCCAGCGTGATGCTGTCAGCACGGCCGCCGGTGACGTTGATGCGCGAGCCGTCGTTGAGGGTGAAATCCACGTCGGCGACAAAGCCATTGCCTGGGCCGGGCGAATCGAGTCGCGCCACGACGAATTTGCCGGTGTCGTCCGCGGTCAGTTGCGCGCTGCCCGTGATGTGCACGTTGCCCTTATGGACCCCGCCGCCGTCGGCAGGAATCGTCATGTCGGTCGCAACGAGATCGAGCGCATCGAGCTTGCCGACGAGCTTGCCGTTGTTCAGCTTCAGGCTGCCGGAAACCGTGGCGTGGCTGTTGCCGCCGCCGTCGATCTCTCCGTCCACGTGCGGCAAATCGAGGCTGAGCTCGGCCGGCTGGCCCGAGGTGGCCTGGTAGTGCAGCGAGGCTCCCTTGGCGATCTTGCCGCCTTTGAGGCTCACGGCGCCCTTCGTCGATCCGAGGGTGGCGGCGAGTTTGTCTGCCTGAAGATTCTTGACATCGACGGTAAAAATCTTCTTGCAGTCGGGGTTGGTGACGATGTGCAGCGTGAAATCGCCCTCGGCATTGCTCATGGAGGCGCCCAGCTTGGCATTGCCCAGCCTGACCTCACCAAGACGGGCGTGTCCCGAGACCGTGATGTCGGCGGCTGTGCCGCTAACGTGCAGGTCGCTGCCCGGGGCGAGCTCGATCGTCTGGCCCTGGCCCAGGTCCAGCTTGGTCGGCCGCAGGCGCGCGCCCCTGACCTCGTAGTCGGTCTTGCCCCAATCGATCTTTTCGAGCGGATTTTTCGGATCGGCCGCCTTCTTGGGCGTTGTGGCGCAGGGTCCATTCGGGTCGATCACGTGGTCGCCGAACACCGCCGGATACCGACGCGCCAGCACGCCTGTAAGGCCTCCCACGTCAAGTGGGATCTTCCTGACATACAGCGCGTTTTTGACACCGCCGACTATTCCGGTGCGTGGGGACCCCTCAGGACCAAATACGGCGTTGGAAAACTCGTTGGCAATGACCTGCTTGAGAAATTGCTCTTGGTGTTTGGGAGTAACGGAGGCCGCACCGAATCCCATCGTCACGATCGCTTCGGCGAGTACGCCCGTTTCGATCAGGCGCAACAGCGCGCCACTGATGGCGATATCAGGTTCGAGGTAGCCTTTGCCGTCCTTGCCGACGCGCAGAATAAATCGCCGGACTGTTACGGTAGATGAGGCTACGGGCGTATGAACAGTCAACTCCAAAAACGGGTCGACGACAAAAGCAGAGCTATTGGGCTGGAGCTTTCCGTCTCTGACGTCTAAACGGATCTGGACCGGCGCGGCCGGGCGTTTGATCTGAACCGTTAGCGCCTTGCTGTCTACGAGCTTGGTATCTAGCTCGCCGACCGGTATCGTGACAGTAAATCCAGGAATACCGTTTTGGGTTGGGTCAACGCTGTCCAGTGCCCCTAGGATTTGGGTAGGAGACTCGAGAATCCTTGGCGGTTGCAGGGAGGCCGGGTCGATGCTGGGCACGGGCGTGCCGGACTTGGGTGGAGGCGCCAGCGTGCGCAAAGTCTTGAGCTTGGTAGGCCCCGTGGGCTTTAGGGGCTCGGCGGGCACTGTGACATCGGGCACCGCCTTGATGTCACCCTTTTTGAGTTGGGTGCGCACATCGAAGTTTCTGATTGTGATGCCGCCGGTGCAGGTCACACGGCCGTTTCTGTCCACCTTGGCATCCAATTCGAGCGTGGTTTGACCGGTCGCGGCGTCCACGGTGACGCGGGCGCCCTCCAGGCCAGGTATTTCGCCGGGCAACATTACGGCATTTGCACCCAGGGTAAGGCTCAGGGTCGCGTTCACACTGGGTGCGCGGGCGCCTTTTTGCCAATTGAGATCCTTGAATATGAGTGTGCCCGTCGAGCCTTCAGAGATGTGGAACTGATGTCCTCCAGGAAGATTGAGATCGACCCTCTTTACCTTGACTTCAAATTCGGCGGCGCTTCCCTTGACGATTTCGCTCGCGAAAACGGGAGGCTCACCGGTGTCAAACGCGAGCGAGTGCAGAGACATGCGGCCGTGGGTGCCCGATTCGATGCCAATCTGAATGCTCGAGGTGGCATCTCCGCCGCCCAGGTACGTGTCTTTGGCCAGGCTTCCCTCCATCGTCCAGGGATGGTGATCCGCTGCCTGCAGCTCGAAATGAGATTTGCCGTTTTCGGAGGTGTACGAAATGGTGCCGGCGCCCGAGAGCTTGTGCTGGTTCAGTTTGAGGTCCAGCCCTTCCATGCGCACGAGCTCGATCGGCGACAGGGTCGCGGACATGTCGTCGACCCTACCCGAGAGGACCGTCTTGTTGGTGGCGCTGTCGACCTCGATATGGGCGGTAACATTGATGGGTTTGGGTGCAGCGCCCGTGCCGCCATCGCCCAATTTGAACTGGGCCGGCTTGCCGCCGGCATCGGCCAGCTCGAGCTCGCCCGTTACACCGCGCAGATCGAGCTCGGGGATATTAGCCTGAATCCGCGGTGCCGTTGCGCCGGCCCCGCTCGTGTACGACAGGCCCGCCGGGGCGCCGGCCTTGCTGGCAACGGAGACTTCCTGCTTGATGTGCAGATGCTGTTTGCCGACATTGCCCGGAGTCTCGAAGTCCAGATCGCTCAGCGCAAACTCCGGGAACGAGACGTCCGTCAACGTGGAGCCGTCCGGCTGCTTGCGCAGGGTGACATGAATCTTCACGTGGCCAGGCCCCGAGCGCAGGCGCGTGCCCTCGGCCTGAACCTGCAAGGATTTGACCGGCGCGTCGATGTCGGCCTCGATATTGTCGGGATCGCTGAGCTTGGCGCCCGCACAGTTGATCTTGGCGCCTTCGTCCAGATTGATGACTACCCCGTCGCCGAGCTTGAGCGGCCCGGCCTCGAGGGTGCCATGAAAGCCCACGGTGGTGGACTTGGAATCGATGATCTTGCCGAAACCTTCGGCGATCTTGGGCGGAATCGCGGGGGCGTCGGGCCTGGGATAGATCGCAATGTTGTCGTTCATTCCTGCCCGCTTGGTCAGGGCTTCGACGAGCTTGGCCGGATCTTTGGGGACCTTGTCGTATTCGGGCCCCAGGACGAGCTTGGTGATGTCGCTCTTGCCCGCGATGGTCGCCAGGAGGTTGGCGATGCAGGGCAGCTCTGCGTGCAGGTGCCCGTTGCCGTCAATGTAGATGCTCTTGGCATCGGCGTTGAAGAACAGAACTTTGCCTTCGATCGAGGTCGGCGCATGGTCGGGTTTTTCGAACACGAAGCGGGTCTTGCTATAGTCGAGCTCGCCGTTGGTTACAGTGACGTTGGCGACGATGCTGGTACCGGGCCGGACTCTCAGCGGGCCGACCTTGGCATTGTCGACCATGTGCATCTTGACCTGCACCGAGCCGTTGTCGAGGCGCGAGGCGAGGCCTGGCAACGAGGCGCTGAGCTTGGGCGCGGAAATGTGCCCGGGCACCGACGCGATGGATGCGGCTTTGCGGTCCGCATCGGTCTGGCCGGCGGCTTTGTTGGCGAGAACGGTGGCCTTTTGGATGGCCTGGTCACCCGGACGGCTTTGCCTGACGCCCACATCGACTGGAGTGGTCGCCACCGTGGCACCTTTGGTCACGGCAACAACGGGCTGCCCGGCGCCGGGGGTTTCGGTCGACACGCTTGGGCCGCCCGAGATCGAGGGCGGGCTGACTCGTGACGTTCCGATTTTGGGCTCAGTCATGGGACCACCCATTTTGGGCACACAATGCCCGGTATCTAATTTATCGCGCGCCCAGAGCCAATTGTTGCGTACAATCCACCCATGCGCAAGCCGTCCCGCCAGGCGGAACCGTCCGGACTTGACCCCCGAACCGGTGGACGATAGAACCCCGCCACTTTTCCATTTGAAGCTGGGGGGAAGAGGGAAGTAGCCGCCGTGACCAGGGCCCAAAAAACCCCCGCGCGCATCAAAAGAGTTTTGATCGCGAACCGGGGAGAAATTGCCGTGCGCGTCGCCCGGACGCTGCGCGAAATGGGGATTACATCTGTCGCGGTCTATTCGGACGTAGATCGCATCGCTCCACACGTTCGGGCTGCAGACATGGCCTATGCCATCGGCGCCGGACCCGCGACCGAGAGCTATCTGCGGATGGATGCGCGCATCGACGTGGCCAAAAAAGCCAAAGTCGATGCGATCCATCCCGGCTACGGCTTTTTGTCCGAAAACGCGGCCTTTGTGGACGCGGTCGAAGAGGCCGGTTTGACCTTCATCGGCCCGCCCGCACAGGCGATGCGTAGGATGGGCGTAAAGACTCAGGCGCGCGAGCTCATGCGCAAAGCGGGAGTTCCCACCGTGCCCGGCTCCGATGGCCCGGTTGCCTCGGAGGCCGAGGCCAGAAAGGCCGCCGAAAAGCTCGGCTACCCGGTTTTCATCAAGGCTGCGGCCGGCGGCGGCGGCAAGGGCATGCGCATCGTCGGATCGGGCAAAGATTTGGCCGGCGCCTATCGTGCGGCGTGCTCGGAAGCCCAGAACGCCTTCGGCGATGCCACCGTGTACCTCGAAAAGGCGTTGATCAATCCGCGGCATGTGGAGCTGCAGATCTTCGGCGGTCCCGACGGCAAATCCATCTGGTTGGGCGAGCGCGAATGCTCCATGCAGCGCCGGCATCAGAAAATCATCGAAGAAACCCCGTGCGTGGCCTTAGACGATTCGCTGCGCGCCAAGATGGGCGAGGTCGCTTGCCGTGCCGCCGATGCCGTCGATTATGTCGGCGCCGGGACGATCGAGTTTCTGCTCGGCGAGGACCACAACTTCTACTTTCTCGAGATGAACACCCGATTGCAGGTCGAGCACCCGGTCACCGAGCTCGTCTGTGGCATCGATCTAGTCGAGGGCCAGATTCTCGTGGCCCAGGGCGATCCGCTGCCCTGGCGGCAAGAGAGCATCGTCCGCAAGGGCCACGCGATGGAAGCGCGGGTCTATGCCGAAGACCCCGGCCGCAACTTCATGCCGTGCCCGGGACATGTTGTCGACTTGGTGTTGCCTCATGGCCCCGGTGTGCGCGTCGATTGCGGCGTTGCGGGCGGCTTCGAGGTCCCCCGCTATTATGATCCCATGATCGCGAAGGTGGCGGTCTGGGCCGAGGACCGCGAACACGCCCGCCGCAGGCTGAATCGCGCGTTGACCGAGACTGCGGTCAAGGGTATTACGACCAACAGCGCCTTTTTGCGCCAGCTTCTCGATCTGCCGGCTTTTGCCAAGGGCGACTATCATACCGGCAGCGTGGAGGCCGCGCTCGCCATGCCGAAAGAGCCGCTTGCCCAGGACGTCCGCGATGTGGCGATCGCGGCGGCGGTGCTCAATGCCTATCGCCGCGACTCACGCACTAGTCGTCAGGCACGCGGCGAGTCGGGTCACAGCGGCCATTGGCGACCCTGGCGCTGGCGCGCGGCAGGAGGCGGCTGATGCATTACGTAGCCATCGTCGACGGCGCCGAGCACGAAGTCGAGGTCAATGAGACTTCGGCGAACCGTTTTACTCTCGTCATTGACGGCCGCAATTTCGACATGGACGCGGTAGCCGTGCGCGACGACACCCTTTCGCTCATCTGCGAAAACCAGGCCGACAACATCGAGTCCGAGCGTGTACCCGAAGACGGCGAAAATCTCCTGGTGCGTGGCCACGTCATCCATGTCGACGTCCTGGATCTGCGCCGTATGCGGCTGTTGCACGCGCACAAGCAGGGCGCGGTGCACGAAGGAACTGCGACCGTGACCTCCCCCATGCCCGGCAAGGTCGTCGCGGTGCTGGTGACCGAAGGCCAAACCGTAGCCCAGGGCGAGGGTTTGCTCGTTATTGAAGCCATGAAGATGGAGAACGAGATGAAGGCCCCGCGCGCGGGCGTCGTTCGAAACCTCACCGCCAAGGCCGGAGCCGCGGTCGAGGGTGGGGCCAAGCTCTGCGTCATCGAGTGATCCGTGTCGATGAAACACTCGAGATCGGTCCAGGCCAGGCCGGATCGTCGGCCTCCTCTTGTTTCGCCGTAATACTCCGGTCAAGCACGCACGTGAGTGCAACAGGTTTGTAAAGCAGCCCGGTCCAGGCTAAGAGTGCACGCATGACCGGACCCAAGGGCAAGACGCTATCTCGGGCTGTTGACCTTCCCGGCCTCGCTCGCCGCGGCTGGGAGCTGGTAGAGCAATGCGGTGGAGGCGCGCTGATCGGCGGCGCCGCCGTGCAGGCGTACGGCCACGATCGAGCCACCAAGGACGTCGACTTTGCCGTGAGCCGCACGACCGCTGCAGCGATTGAACGGACCCTGCGCGACAACAAGGCCGAGAGCAAGCCTCTGAAGATCGGCGGACTTTCCCTGATGACCGCCGAAGGCGCCATCGACTTCATCGACCGACGCCACGGTCCTTATGCACTGTTCGAGGAGGCAGTTGGCGCTGCAGTGACCGCGGCGACCTATGTGCAAGCCGACGGCGTGCGCGTGCCGGTTGTGCCTCTCGAATATCTGGTCGCACTCAAGATGGTCGGCGTTCGAACACAGGACGAAGCCGACCTGGATTTCCTGCTGCGTCGCCCCGAGCTCGACTATCGCGAGGCCCGGGATGTCGTGACTCGCCATCTCGGCGAGGTCGTCGCGCGCTATCTCGATCGAGCGGCCCGGCTGGCTGGCCGAGTCGACGCCCCGCGCGACTACGAAGACGACGCATCCTAGCTATATACGGCAGGAGCTTGCGCAAAAGACGGCGCATTCACTCTGACACCCAAATGTGAGATCGTCTCGAGTAGTGCGCCCGAATCTGTTTGTATTTATCATTTGGCTCGTTTTTCCGCTGGCGCAGCACGTCGCGATTGCTCTGCATGCTCGCCATCCGCGTCCCTCATGCCGCCAGTGGGCGCTTGCCACCAGTGAGGACCTCGCGATCGCGGGCCAGGCATGGCTCGTCGTTTGGCTCGTCGGCGCAGGCTCCGGGTCTCACGTGGCGGTCGGGCTGGCAACCCTGGCGCTGCTTGCAACTACGCATGTCTATCTCGTAGCCGACGTGCTTTTGTGGCGTCACCGGGCCATTCGTCTTTTTCCTTCACACCTGGCGCTGCTCAGATACGCGTCGTCCTTCAAGAGCTCCGTTGCGCTCCCGGAGCTGTCTCTGGTTCTGGCCCCCTTGATTGCGGCCGGCGCGGTGACGGCCGCATTCTGGCAAACGATCGCCCTGTGCGGCGACTCAACAACGCTGGCCGCGCTTCCTTTGTGCGCCGCGGTGGGTGGAACGCTGGTGGCGGCAGTCGGCCGCCGGTACGAGCCCGTGCCGATGCCTCAACAACTCCCCAACGCTTTGTTCAACGCCGAGGCTTTTGCCCTCACGTTCCTTACCGGTTTTCGCAAATACGGATCTTCCGAGCCGTACTCTGCCGAGATTCGAGCGGCGTTTCTGGCGGATTCCGAGTTGCACTCGGGCGACGCGAACCCGCAGTATCCGCTCCTGCGGGTGACGCGGGGGTTTGTGGGCGATCGTCTCCTGACGCTGCGTGACACGGCGAACGAACGGCCTCACGTCGTGATGCTGTTCCTCGAGTCGTTTCGCCGCAAGAACGTCGGGATCCTCGGCGGCCAGCCTGCCGTGACGCCGAATTTCGATCGGCTGGCGGCAAGCGGTGTCCTCTGGCCGACCTTCTTTGCGAACAGTATGCAAACGTGGCGCGCGATTCTCTCGTCTCTCTACGGCGTCCTGACTCCGAGTGCGTTTGGCTCGATGCACGACATTCTCGACAACCGCTTCTATGGCCTGCCGCAGTTGATGACGGAGGCGGGCTTTTGCACCGCCTTCTTCAAAGGTGGCGATCTGGCCTTCGAGAGTGCGGGGCCGTTTTGCCTCGCGCATGGCTTTGCGGAGGTTTTCGGCGACAAAGACATCGCCGCCGCCTTTCCTGAGGCAACCGGCACGAGCTGGGGCCGTGACGACGAGTATCTCGGGCGCTTTTTCGTGGATTGGCTGGCACGACAGAATGCCCGGCAAAAGCCGACGTTCTCAGCGGTGTTTACGCTCACGGCCCACGATCCTTGGGTTGTGCCGCCGACCTTCGCGGCGCCCGAGTTGCCAGGCATCACCGACGCGTCATACCGGAAGTACCTCCACGCGATTCAGTACACGGACCATTGTCTGGGCCTGCTCGTGGCCTCCCTTCGGGCGCATGATCTCGCAGACAAGACTCTGCTGTTTGTGCTCGGAGATCACGGCCAGACATTGTGGATCGCCGGGCGCGAAGACGACGCCCAACGGCTGCGTGACTCCTGCGAGGTGCCGCTGCTCTTGTACGCACCGGGTCACCTCCAGCAGGCGCTGGTCTTGCCGGAAGTCGGCAGTCAGGTTGACCTGCAGCCAACCATCATGGACCTGCTGGGCCTCAGCGGACGCAATCACGGTATGGGCCAGAGCCTCGTCCGCAAGTCGGCACGACGGCAGGTGTATCTCACGTCCCCATTCTCTCCGTGTGCCAGCGCCCTGCGCACCCAGGATCTCGAATACGTGCGCGTCGAGGGCCCGGACAAATCGCTGCTGTTCGATCTTCGCGTTGATCCGGGCCGATGCCACGACATTGCAGCCAATCGACCGAACCAGATGGCCCGGATGGGACGGCAGCTCGCTGACACGAATCGTTGGGTAGGCTGGCTACATGGCGCTGACCGGTTCGACGCTCGAGCACGCTCCAGCCGACCCGTGCATGAGCCAGCGCCAACAACCCTGCGCTCCTTGCACGAGCTGATGTCGAGGCTCGCCGCCTCGCCAGAAACCATCGATCAGATCTCGGCCGGCTTGGTGCGCGACGCTCTCGAGAGTGCCCTGACGCGCCGCGCCAAGCTGCGCTATGCCAACCTCGCCTGCCGAGCGTATCGCAAGCTCAATGCCGTTCCGCTGTCGAGAATCGAGCAGAGCGATCTCAGCGACACGGCAGCCAGCCTGCTGCCAAAAACGTTGGACGCATGGACGGCCCGGCAAGTAAGACTTGCCTCATCACCGATCCTGCAGGACCGCATCGATGCGCGACTGCTGCTGGTGTGCGCTGCCGCGCCTTTTTCTCCCGCCGACAAGCTGCGTTACGTCGATTTGCGCTGGCGCTGGCAGCGCCGCACCGTCTTCGGACGGATGGCAGAAGAAGAACACCGGGAGCTCATGCGGCTCGAGGCACTGCGCGCCGCCTCCCTCGAGCCTGCGGCTCTGTAGTGTCGGCCGGGCGCTCAGGCGCTCAAGGGCACGGATTGCACTGACCCGAGGTGCAAATCAGAACGCCGTCATACTTGCACTGGACGTTCGCGGCCCCTCGATTGTGCATATTGTCTTGGCAGTTGTTCTTGGCGTCGCCGAGGCCATAAAACTGTGCGTCTGGCCCCTCGACCTCGACCCAACTGCTCTCCCAGAAGTATAGCTGATAGCCGAGCCGATTCAGGGGGCCGATCGTCGCGTCCATGGCCGGAAGCTCGCAGTTGCCAAAAGTGGCGTCGCACACGAGGGCTCGCCCGGTCGGGTTGTAGACGGCCGGGTCGTAGGTGAAGATCGGAAAGCCGAGCTTCTGATTGTTGAGCAGGAAGTACTCCTCGGGCAAGAAGATACCCGGGGTCGGGCTCTCTTCAAGGCCGTGCGAGTGGTGCGACGGATTGTAGCTCATGATGGACTGCCCCGTGCCCATGTTTTCGCCGTAACAATCCGAGTGGGTCAGGCCGAAGGCGTGGCCGACCTCGTGGATGACAGTGGACTGGAATGGGACCGTGGATTCGTTGACGAGGTCCGAATACTCGAGCTCAACAAAACCGGCGCCCGTTCCCTGCCTGCCGTTGAGTGGGCGGGCGCCACCCATACACGGACTCTGCGCGTCGCCGCACGCTTGCCCGCCAGGCCGGACCAACAGCGCGACGAAGATGTGGCGCGACGTGTTGCGGTTCTCGCCCTTCCAGTCGAGGAGCTCTTTGGTCATCAGGTGTGCGCTGTCGGGGAACGGTCGGCCATTGGCCGCGTTGACCGGACATGTCGAGATGCCGCACTGGTTATATACGGATGTCGCGTGGCCCGCGTGAAAAATTGCCGGGTCCTCGACGGTGAAGAAGAACGAATCGGACAGCAACATGCTCTTATAGCGCCGCTGCGCTACGAGCATTTGCGCGAGCAGCATCTGGCGGGCGGAGGCCGCCTCGTCGCCGGACAGCGTTGCGTCGGTGGGCACGAACAAGACGGGGAGGACGGTCAGGTGCTGGCCGTCTACCGGGACCAGCTCGCAGGCGTCGAGGCCGTCATCGACGTAGCCCGGCGCGCAGGCGCCCGTGCTCGTCACGCACGAATCATCGCCGTCGTTGCGGAAGCCGACAGCGCAAAGGCCGACGGGAAGGCAAGTGCCGTCGCCGCCGTCTTGGAATCCGGTGATGCAGGTGCCGAGCCCGACACAGCTCCCGTCGCCGCCGTCGTGATATCCCGTGGCGCAGGTTCCCGCGGCGAGGCATACGCCCGTTCCCCCGTCTCGATAACCGGTGGCGCAGGTGCCGGAGAGCACACACGTGCCGCCGCCGCCGTTGTGATATCCCGTGGCGCAGTTGCCGGATGCCAGGCAGGAACCGTCGCCGCCGTCGTGAAAAGTGGGGGTGCAAGCGGAGCCCCGCGGGACGCAGGAGCCGTCGCCCCCGTCATGGTAGCCGTCGAGACAGGCGCCGATAAGGACGCAGGTGCCGTCTCCGCCGTCATGGTAGCCGTTGGCGCAAACGGCGTCGGCGACACAGATGCCGTTGCCGCCGTCGTGGTAGAGGCTGGCGCATTGGCCGCTCGGCAGGCAGGCGCCGTCGCCGCCATTGTGATAGCCCGTGGCACAGCCGGAGCCACCGAGGACGCAGGTGCCGCCGCCGCCGTCGGCAAACCCCCCGGCGCAGGCGCCGACGGTCAAGCAGAAGCCGTCGCCCCCGTCGTGGTAGCCGGCGGTGCACGTGCCGGCAGCGACACAGATACCGTTGCCGCCGTCGTGGTAGCCGGCTTTGCAGGTGCTCGCGAGGATGCAGGTGCCGTCACCCCCGTCGTGGTAGCCGGCGGTGCAGGTGGCCACCTGCACACAGTCGCCGACGGCGTCGTTGTGAAATCCGTCTTTGCAGCAGCTCGCGAGCACACAAGTGCTGTCTCCGCCGTCATGATAGCCGGCGGCGCAGGCGCTCGCGAGGACGCAGGAGCCGTCGCCCTTGGGACGGTAGCCATCCTCGCAAGCGCTCAGAAGAACGCAGGTGCCGTCACCCCCGTCGTGGTAGAGGCTCGCGCATTGGCCACTCGGCAGGCAGGAGCCGTCGCCCCCGTCGTGGTAGCCGGCATTGCACGTGGTCGTGGTCATTTTGGCATCCGTGTTTGCGGCGCAGGAGGCGACGAGTGCCGCAGCGCCGACCACAACCACCAGCCGCCATAACCTGCGCGAGCGGGGAGCCGCTCGGCGGGCGGGACGAGGTTGCTGAGCGGGCCCGGGCGCACGTCTCATTTGAGCGATGAGCATGTAACATTTCCTTCTGTGGCGTCGGCGACCTCGGTCACGTGCAGGTGCCCGAGGTGCAAATCAGGACGCCGTCGTACTTGCACTGGACGTTCGAAGCTCCATAGTAGTCTATGTTGCCTTGGCAGTTGGATTTGGCCGACCCGAGAGAATAAAATTGTGCCCCTGGGCCCTCGACCTCGACCCAACTGGGCTCCCAAAAGTATAGCTGATAGCCGACCCGATTCATGGGGCCGAGGGTTGCGTCCATGGCATCGAGCTCGCAGTAGCCGTCTACCCCTTGGAGTGTCTGGTTGCCGGGGTTGCTGACGGCCGCGCTGTAATGAAAGAGCGGGAACACTGGGAATGCCGGGGTCGGCGGCACCTCGAGATCCGCCGGGTCCAGGAGAAAATACTCCTCCGGCAGGAGAACGCCGGGAGTGGCGCTCTCTTGTATTCCGCTCGAATGGTGCGCCGGGTTCTGGCTCATGATGGAGGTCATCAGCGGGTCGTCGCCGTAACAAACCGTATCCAGCAGGCCGAAAGCGTGACCGAGGAAAAACACCAGCGTCGACAGGAAGGGGGAGGAGCTGTCGGTCAGCAACGATGCATACTCCATCTGAACGAAGCCGCCGCCCGTCGCCTGCCTGCCGTTGAAGGGACGGGCACCGCCCATGCACGCGGGGGATGCGCCACATTGCTGTCCAGTCGGCCGCACGAGCAACGCGACGAAGATGTGGCGTGAGCTATTGCGGTTCTCGTTCTTCCAATCGAGCAGCTCTTTGGCCATCATGTGCGCGCTGTCGGGGAACGCGACGGGCGTATCATATTCGGCCGTGGTCTTCTTCGCGTGGTAGACTGCCGGATCTTCAACCGTGAAAAGGAATGTATCCGCGGCGAGCAGGATGTGGAAGCGCCGCTGGGCGATGCGCAGGTGCGTGATCAAGCGGTTGCGCGCGTAGTTTTGATCGGCAGGCGACAGCGTGGCGTCAGTCGGGACGAAGAAAACGGGCAGGACGATCGGGCGCATCCCATCGTCGGCCACGAGCTGGCACACGCTCCCAGACATGTAGAAACCGATGGCGCAGGTGCCACTGGGAACGCACGTGTCGTCGCCACCGTCGCCGTAGCCTGCGGCGCAGGTGCCGGCAGGAACGCAGGTTAGCGTACCGGTGCCGTCGTCGTGGTAGCCGCTGGCGCAGCCGCTGGCGACACAGGAGCTGTCGCCGCCGTTGTGGTAGCCCGTGGCGCATTGACCGTCCAGGACGCACGTGCTGTTACCGCCGTTGTGGTAGCCTGCGAGGCAGCCGGCGGTGACACAGGTGCCGCCCCCGCCGTCGTGGTAGCCGGAGAGGCAAAGGCCGACGGGCGCGCACGCGCCGCCCCCGTCGTGGTAGCCGGGGACGCATTGGCCGGCGACGACGCAAGCGCCGCCCCCGCCGTCGTGGTAGCCAGTCGCGCACCCGGTGGCGACGCAAGTGCCCACACCATCGTCGTGGTAGCCGGCGGTGCAGGTGCCGGCCGCGACACAGGTGCCGTCGCCGCCGTCGTGGTGTCCCGTGACGCAGGTGCCGGCCGCGACACAGGTGCCGTCACCGCCGTCGCGCTCGCCGTTCGGGCAGCGCATGACGGCAACACAGATGGCATTGCCGTTATCGCGAAAGCCAGCGACGCAGGTGCCCGTCAGTACGCAGGTGCCATCGCCACCATCGTGCAAACCCGCGGTACAGGCGGCGGCCCGTTGAAAGCCCATGCGGGCCGAGCACGAAACGGTGAGCACGGCGATGCCGCCCAGGATCAGCCGGCCCCAAGCAGGGTCTACCGGCGCCAGGCGGAACCAGCGTTGCGCTTGGCACAAAAGGAGAGCCGCGGCGTGTACTCGACTCATGTGCCTCCTCCTCTTGCATCCCCCCGGAAAGCCGTGCTGATAATGCTGGCACTCTTGGCGGGCTTCGTCAAGACAGCTGCCTGGCGGTGTGCACGGTGCCCCTTTCGGCCCGGCGACGAGGGTGGTACAGATTTTCCCCATGGCACCATGCGCAGGCGGAAAAATCTCCGGCGAGCTGTTCGAGATCATGAAAGACGTCAAATTCCGCTGGTTCCGCAGCGAGGGCGAGGAGCCCTTTGCGGCCTACAGCTCCAAAAAGAAGTTTCCGCAGGACGCTAACATCGAGAAGAGCATGATCGGCGAGCTCTTGCGCCACTGCGGCAAGGCCCCGAACACTCCAACCGATGTCAGCTCGTTCGACAAATTCATGGCGGCGGTAAAAGACCCCGCCAACACCAGCGACTTCGGCGTCGATGTGGCGAGCTACCTCGCCATGGAGAAGGTGATGCGCGACGAGCTCTCCGAGCTGCGCGTCATATCGATCGGTAACGAGAAGACCACCGTCACGCCGTCCATCTTCTTTGTGGGGCGCGCCGAAGACGGCACACTGGCCGGGCTCGAGACCAAGGTCGTCTGGACGTAATACCATTCGCCGCGGCCCTTCTTGAGCACGCGCATCGGCGTACCCAGAACCTTGAGTGCGGCCGCCTGATTGGTTAGGGGTGTATACATGGCTCCTAGTGCTACCCTTCCCGTCCCCAACTATCTAACGAGTGAGCGCGGCCTACGTTCATGGCTGTTGACCCGCGATCACAAGCGCATCGGCGTCATGTATCTGGCGGCGATTCTGACGTTCTTTTTTGTCGGCGGCATGCTTGCCGAGGTTGTTCGTTTGAAGCTTTGGCTGGGCGGGCCATTTTTGTTTTCGGCAGCGGTCTACAACAAGCTCTTTACGCTGCACGGCGCGATCATGATCTTTTTGGTCATCATTCCGTCGATCCCCGCCTCGCTCGGGAACTTTTTTGTGCCCATGATGGTCGGGGCCAAAGACGTGGCGTTTCCCCGCCTGAATCTCCTGAGCTGGTACATCTATGTGTTGGGCGCACTGTTCTTTTTGTACACTCTGGTTGCCGGCGGCGTGGATACCGGTTGGACTTTCTACACGCCGTACTCGACGCGCTCGACGACCGCCGTGACGTCGGTCGTGCTGGGAGTGTTCATCCTCGGTTTTTCTTCCATTCTGACCGGCTTGAACTTTGTCGTCACCATGCACAAGATGCGGGCGCCGGGGATGACCTGGTTCCGGATGCCGCTGTTTCTCTGGGGTATTTACGCCACGGCCATCATCCAGATTCTGGCCACGCCGGTCTTGGCAATGACCCTGCTGCTGCTGGTCTTGGAGCGCCTGTTGGGCATTGGTATTTTCGACCCCGCCCGAGGCGGAGATCCGATCCTGTTCCAGCACTTTTTCTGGTTCTATTCGCACCCGGCCGTCTACATCATGATCTTGCCCGGGATGGGCATCATGAGCGAGCTCATCACGGTCCACTCGCGCAAGCGCATCTTCGGCTACCACGCGGTGGCCTATTCGAGCGTCGCCATCGCCTTCATCAGCTTTCTGGTCTGGGGCCATCACATGTTCGTCAGCGGCCAGAGTGAGCTCGCGAGCGTGCTCTTTTCGTTTTTGACCTTCATCGTCGCCGTGCCCACCGCGGTCAAAGTCTTTTCCTGGACCGCCACACTCTACAAGGGCTCGATTCATCTGACGACCCCGATGCTCTATGCTCTGTCGTTTCTATTCCTGTTCACCATCGGCGGATTGACCGGACTGTTTTTGGGATCTTTGGCGATCGATGTGCACCTGCACGACACCTATTTCGTCGTGGCCCATTTTCACTACGTGATGATGGGCGGCACCGTCATCGCTTTTCTCGGCGGCCTGCACCATTGGTGGCCCAAGATGTTCGGCCGCATGTACAACGAGCCTCTGGCCAAGATCACGTGCGTGCTGATTTTCTTGGGCTTCAACGTGACGTTCATGGCGCAGTTTCTCTTGGGCTCGCAGGGCATGCCCCGGCGCTACTATCAATATCTGCCGCAGTTCCACTTTCTCCATCAGGTGTCGACCATCGGCGCCCTGCTTTTGGCGCTCGGTTTTCTGTTGATGGCCGTCTATCTGATCGATTCGCTGTTTCATGGCCCCATCGCGCCCGCGAATCCCTGGCACGGAGCCAGTCTCGAGTGGCAGACCCAGAGCCCGCCGCTCAAAGAAAACTTCGTCGACCGGCCCAGCGTAAATGCGGGACCGTACGAATTTGCCGAAATTCAGGAC
>Ga0182027_10005443_pt1 | contig 19357 bp, 22 predicted proteins | sample 712E1DmetaG_FD_121300 | JGI IMG/M metagenome (GOLD analysis project Ga0182027, IMG submission 121300) | Permafrost microbial communities from Stordalen Mire, Sweden - 712E1D metaG (Illumina Assembly) | ecosystem: Environmental > Terrestrial > Soil > Wetlands > Permafrost | place: Sweden...
GGTAACTTTTATAAACCTCCGTCTTATTCAAACAGTATGGCGATTGGTGAATTCATAAGATCATGCATTGATATAGTTCTGCATCTTGACAAGTATCTTGGATTCATAGTCGCGCAGTATGGTCCATGGACGTATCTGTTTATGTTTCTTGTGATATTCTTCGAGACCGGACTTGTATTCACGCCATTTCTTCCCGGCGATTCGATGATATTCGCCGCTTCGACGATGGCGGGCTTGGGGATATTCAATATATGGCTATTATTCATTGTATTCTTTTCAGCAGCTGTTCTTGGAGACACATGCAATTATTGGGTTGGAAAATTTATTGGGATGAGATTATTCCGCGAGAATGCAAGATGGCTTAATAGAAAGCATTTGACAGAGACGCAGAAATTCTTCGACAAGTACGGAGCATCAGCAATAGTTCTTGGAAGGTTCATGCCGATAATACGAACATTCGTCCCGTTCCTTGCAGGCGTTGGCAGGATGAAATACTGGAAATTCTTCATATATAATGTAGTAGGAGCATTATTGTGGGTCGGACTATTCACATTCGGAGGATATTATTTCGGTGGACTGAAATTTGTGCAGGACCATTTCACATTAGTATTATTAAGCATAATATCCATATCATTCATACCAGCGATATGGCAGCTGGTAAAATATATTGTCGATAAAAGAAAGCATAAGAAGGTGGCAAAGTGAAGCACAACTGGACTGTAACATTGATGTTGGTACTATTCTTTGTACTCGCGCAAGTTTTCGGACTGTGGCTGATAAACAAGGAATCAAATTTAGGTTTAGACTTGAAGACCAACACGACGACAGTGCAGTTCGGCGATACAGCAGTCGGCGCAAGACCGCAGACTACAGGCTCAGGAAGTCTAATATATGTGTTGATAGCAATAGCGATTGGAACCGGACTCGTTTTATTGATAGCGAAATTCGGCAAGACAAACATTTGGCGCATATGGTTCTTTCTCGCTGTATGGATGGCGCTCGCTGTAAGTTTAGGTTCACTGATAGCGGCAAAGGTCTGGCTGAACTATGATGTAGCGATATTTCTCGCATTGATACTTGCTGCATGGAAAATATTCAAGCCAAACATATTCATACACAATGCAACAGAAGTTCTGATGTATGCAGGCATCGCATTAATAATCGTCCCGTTGTTCGACGTGACATGGGCATTGATATTACTTATAATAATCTCTATATATGACATGTATGCTGTATGGAAGAGCAAGCATATGGTGAAAATGGCAGAGTTCCAGACGAATTCCAAAGTGTTCGCTGGATTGATGGTTCCATACTCGCAGGAAAATGACAAAGTCAAACTATATTCGACAATTCCAAACGCTTCGTCAAAAGAAACCGTACGCAAGGGTCCGGCAAAGATACGCGCAGGACAGACAAGTCCAAAGAATGCAATACTCGGCGGTGGAGATATAGCATTCCCATTAATATTCATAGGTTCAGTAATGAACGGAATGCTGATAAAATTGTATAATGCAAATCCTGCAGTGGCTCTTGGATCACTAAAATTGGCAGCATTACTCCAATCATCAATAATAGTCGCAACAGCGACGATAGCATTGACGTTGCTGTTCGTGTATGCAAAGAAGGGAAAATTCTATCCAGCAATGCCATTTCTCACAGCAGGATGCTTGGTTGGATGGGCGATAACGTTATTGCTGTTCTAGAAAAATTATTTTTTTATAATCTTTTCCTGTTTAGGATTATTCTCTAATTAAAGAATCCCTTCAAACTCTTCTGCTTCAATTTAATATTATAGCTTTCTGGATTTATTATCATCAATTCTTTTGCAGGGAGTATCTGCGTTCTTATCGCCTGCTCTTTATCCTTTTGCAGTTCCTGCTTTATCTTTCTTGAGATATCCAGCGGATCCTGGTCGAGAGTTTTCTTGCTAAAACCATTCAATATTACAAGTTCAGGATTTACTTCGCGGATAATCTCAGTTATCTCCTCGAAATCGAGGTATTTAGAATTCTTATCATGCTTCAATTGGTGAAGACTGATTATCAGGATGTTGCTGTCCTTGAATGATTCGACGAACTGCTTACTATATCTCGCTTTGGTGATGTATCCTACGACATATTTGCTCGTCGTTATCTTGAATGATACTGCATCGCTCTTGTTGTATTGCGCCTCTATATCGATATTCTTTATGTTCGTCTGCTTTTCTTCATCGACGTCAATTGAAACTATTTTCAGATTCTTTGCATGAACGCTCGTAAGAATGCTCTTCTCATGGTCGAGCAGATTTTTGGGGCATACCATGTGCAATTCTCTCGAATGTTCTATGACTGCATTTATATCGTTGCAATAGACTGATTCAGTGCTGCTCACAAGAAGAATGTTAGTCATTGAAAGATCTATATTTGCCTGCGATGCGCGAACGATTGTTCCGATGCCAGGATCAATGAGTATCTGCGAATTGTCAACATCGAGGATTATTCCTGCACTCGTCCGATTATTATTGAGTGCATTGATATCACTGACACTCCCCAAGACTATGATGCGAGAATTAGAAGATGCCATAATCACATGTAGAATCGTGAAATTAATAAATTTAACGGATGAGCACAATTTCTACCATTGAATGATTAACTTGGTTAAATTTTTAAACATATTTTTCATCCTGTCTTCATGGATGACGATTCAGTATTGGAAAAGTATGTCAAGTCTGCCGTAGGTCGCGACCTTGTCGGTAATCCGGACTTTCTTAAATATAACAGGCGAGTAATAGATAATGTACGGAACAGGGTGGACATAGGACAAACATATGAGAAAAATAATGATTATCCCTTCGTTGATGAATGCAGATCACATGCCAGAAGATTCAATAGGGCAATGACCTCTGAGAACGTGATAGTATTAGTGCACCCGTTTTATTTATCTGTATGCAGATGGAATAGTCTTATAGATATCCAGAAATCTGATCTGACCGATTACAAAAATAAGGTTTTCGACTTGCTCAATAAAAGAAGAAGTCTTGACGCAAATATAGCAATATTTGACACAGCGCATTTCTATGCTGATTGCACAAGCAATTTATTGAAGAAAGGCATTGTTGATGCAGTATATTTCACAGGATACGATAATGGAGTTTTAGAAATAAAATCTGACCTAGAATATTTCAAGGACAAGAATATATTTCTCGGAGGAGCATTTAATGCGAAGTGCCTTTCAAGAAATATAACTGCATTCATCAACGAAATAGGCTCTGAACATGTGTGGGCGCTAAGAGATTTAATCCTTAATCATCCTGATGATTACAAGAGTCTCAAACCAAAGGAAATTATATACTTCACGAAAAATTCTAATTCTATAAAAAATCTTTCTCATGACAGAATAATATCATCGGAAATGCTTTCTAGCATGATTGGAAAATAATCATTCAATTTAGATACCTTTAAAAAACAGTAATTATTCTCTTAATCGTGCTAGACTGGGCAGTTAGTCCTTGCCTGTTGCCACAAACGGACTTTAGGTGGAGTCGAAGCTTACAGGGCGATATGCTTGTATTGTCCGGCCCTGGTTGTACTGTCGATCCTCTGTCCTCATTGACGAATAATTTTACGAATCGGATCAGAACAGGAATGGAGCAGTCCTAAGCATTATTATTTGTGCTTTAAGGGTAGCGGAGGGGAGGGAATTCCAGGATAAACCGTACAATGCCTGTACTAACCACCTGTAGGCGCGCACACTTAATCTAATTTATTGAGCAACGTAAGAACTTCTTTATCGAACTTTGAGAATGCAAACCATTTCTTTCCCAAATCCTTGAGCGATGCTCCGAAGTGGTAGACTTCTTTGTCGTCTATTATTATGAACCGATCATGAGATTGTTTGAATTCCTTGACTTCTATGTGTGGATATTGCGAATTATACTTTTGTATATCCAGCAATAGTTGTTTCGATATTTCTTTAGTATAAATCGTCACAATAACATTCTTGTTTCGTTTAGAAAATAATGTTAATACTGAATCATCTACATAATTATCAATCAAGATTATGGACTTCTTCGCGCTTCTTACAATGTCTGAAACAAATTTGTATGAATCAAATATCTGCCCGTCAAAAAATATTTTCTTGTCAGGAACAATGTTTTGGCTCTCGATAGCATCAAATATTTTTTCAAATTTAGAATCGTAGTCTATATTTTTTCTTTCAAGATTATCTACTCTAAGAAATAACCCTCCATTCGAAGCGATGAATCTTCTCATGGAGACAAATGCTCGCATTATCTGTATGCTTATTTTTATGGCTGTGTCGCTTCTTAGCACTCCTGAAAGCATTGAGACTCCTTGTTCTGTGAAGGCGTAAGGCAAATATCTCTTGCCGCCCCAACTTGAAATCACAAATTGTGATTTCAAGTTTTGGAGTTCATTTCTTGATAATCTAAACATGAATTCATCTGGAAATCTCTCGATATTTCTTTTTACAGCTTGATTCAATATCCTTTTTTCGACATCATATAATCTTGCGAGATCCTCATCAAGCATCACATGAAGCCCGCGGATGACGTGGATTTTATCCCTAATATTGTTCTCGTCTAGGATTGTCAAGTCTTTTTCCATGCAAAATAGAAAGAATAACTGCTTAATAAACCTGTCGACGATAATTCCGGAGATTATGCGGAAAAAACCGTAAAATCTTCGGTTTCTTAATCGACGGGTTTAATAAGAAAATTATTTTTATCCAATCTACACGACACTGTCCAGCAAATGTTTTTACTTTAAGAAATCTCTTAATACACAACATCTCCGTCTTTCAGAAACATCATTATTGGAGCCTGTTTCTTCAATTCCAGTTTCTTTAAATCTGCTATTCTGAACTCGTGTGTCTTTCGTATATTGTCAAGTACGCTAATCATCTCTTCTTTTAGTATGTGCATTTCCTGTCCGCTGGAATTTTTTATGAATTGTATCCCTGCATTGTCTGCGCTATATATCTCGTAATCACTCTTCTTTCCCGTTATATTCTTGCAGAGCATAGTATATAATTGTTCTACACTAAGCCTGAAATGGTCCGGATTCACTATAAGTTTTCTTTCCATTGTTATCCTCTTATTACTTCTTCTTTTACTGCTTTTATCTTCTCTGCATTCAAGTAGAACTGCTGCGCTTCATCATTCTGCCCTGAACCTTCAAGATCCTGCGCCTTCTCGCGAAAACGCCTGATGATAGTGTCGAACGGTCCGCGCAACTCCTCCACCTGCATCTCACCCATATTACTTCAAATAGAACACCTACTATAAAAACTTTACTTACCTGTAATCTTATTCCATCCTTTAGTAAAGTTCAGTATGTATCCATTTCCTTTAGTCACATTATCATAGATAGTGGTGTTGACTGCTATAACAACTACCGGTTTATCTTTTGATGTTATTGAATTGACGTCTATCAAAAATGTATCTCTGCCGCCTATCCTTCCATACTTGTATGTTCCGCTCACTGTGAATGTATAGTCTGTCGTATAATTTGTTATGAATAATTGTCCATAACTTTTGTCTTCACTATATCCTAGCAATAATTTTATTCTTCTATCCTTGTCATCGACAAGATATCGCGTACTTATTTTTGTAGTCTTATCTACTTGTACTGATTCCAGCCTTAGATATCCTACTAACGATACTTTATCGATATATGATATATTCGTTATATTAGTATATTCTGCAAGACTTATCTCTGCAGGAACATATTCATAAGTTACAACTTGACGTCCTATAGCTTTAGTTATCGTGTTGCGCTGCACTGATACAATCATCAATATTATCCACAAGATTATCAGAAGACAGCATATTACTACAATTATTTTTTTGAATATCCCTTCGCTCTTGAATTTATTCGTCTTTTCAACTTTTATCGTCGTCTCTTTAGGCGTGTCATCAGCAAATATAGAATCCTTGTCATCAACTGTTTTAACTGCGGGCTGTATATTTGGCTGCTGCGCTTGAGGCTGTGTTGGTTGTGCTTTCGATTCTTGAACCACTGCTTGAGATGTCTGAGATTCCTGCGGCTCCTCAATTTTTTCCTTATGAACTACTTGCTTTTTTGCATGTTTAGTCTTAGAACTATGTTTCACCACTTTTCTCTTAGCCATGATACATCATTGGCATGGCTGTTTTTAAAGTTTGCTGTAACAGTCATTGAAAGATTCGAAAATTAGAAACTCTATCTAACAACTATCGCTGGCTTCCCAGGCGAAGCTTGTTTTGCTTTCGCTTCCTTTGATTCTTCGGCGACAATTATTACGACTTCGCATCCAAATTTCTCGGTCAGATCGATTCGCGAAGACAAGAATGCTTCTTTTTCCGTCGATTGATTCAATACTTGTTCAGGCAGTTTATCGACTAATTTCGGCAGCACTTTCATTATGTCCTGACCGTGTTTTTTCAAATCTGAATTGATGATATGTTTGGACAACTCTGAAACATTTCTCATGCCGCTCGAAACCAATTCTTTTAAAGTCTTATAGAATCCATACTTCCATTCTTCTGATATGATTATCTTTATCTCTGTTGGCTTCTCTATCTTGGCTAATTCCAATACTGAATGTATATCTTTCGACGTATTAGCAAGCACTTCTTCGACGTAATGCAGTTTCAAGTCTATCTTCGATTCGTCGCATGCCGGCCACTTTGCTATTGACGCAAAACCTTTTCCGCTAATTATACTGTAGCATTCTTCTGACAAATGCGGAGCGAATGGATTGAGAAGCAATGACAATGCCTTCAATCCCTCGTCGAGAATTTCTGAACTTGCATTATCCTTCACTTCATATATATAATTCACATAATCCATTAATGTAACTATTGCATTGTTCATCCTGAAATTTTCTAAATCAGATGTTACACTCTTGATAGTCATATTCATCTTGCTAATTAAATATGCATCCTTGACGTCGGATACAGAATTTGTTTTTTCATCAAAGAGCCTGTGTATCTTGACTAGGAGTTTATGCATCCCTTCCATTCCTTGATTGCTCCATTCCATTTCTTTATCAGGCGCAGCTACAAATAACATGAACATTCTTGCAGTATCTATCCCATACTTTTCTGCTATTTCTACTTGTGTAACAATATTTCCATAATTTTTAGACATCTTACGACCGTCCTTATTTACCATTCCTTGATTGAATAATGCATTGAACGGTTCATCAATATCTAAAAATCCCATATCTCGCAATGCCTTCGTGAAAAATCTTGAATATATCAAGTGACCCACTGCATGGTCTATTCCGCCGATGTATTGGTCTACTGGCATCCAATATTTTACAGCATCCTTATCGAATGGAACATCAGCTGTATTCGGAGAACAGTATCTTAGGAAATACCATGATGAATCCATAAAGCATCCCATAGTATCGGTCTCACGAGTTGCCTTGCCATTGCATCTAGGACATTTGCAATTAACAAAACTGCTGCTCGTCAATAATGGATTTCCTGTCTGGTTGAAATTTACGTCGAGCGGCAGCAATAATGGCAATTCATCAAACGGCACAGGAACTATCCCGCAATGATCGCAGTGTATCATTGGTATTGGAGTTCCCCAATATCTCTGACGAGAAATAAGCCAATCCTTTAATCTGTACTGGATTGTCCTTTTTCCAAGATTATTCTTTTCTATAAATTCAGAAATCTTAGAGATTGCTTCTCGATTATTTAAGCCGTTGAATTCTCCAGAATGTATCAGTATTCCATCGTCGGTGTATGCTTTTTCTCCTTCAACATGTCTTTTAAGACCTAGAATATTGTATTCGTGAGTGGTCGTCTTTATCGCTTCATCGTAGCTTAGCCATACTACTTCATGCTTTTCAGATTCCTCTTCACTTATCTTCTCTGGTGGATGTTCAGTTAATTCAAGCAGCACTGGCTGGTCTATTCTTCTTCTTTTTTCATTCTTGTTCGCAGCAAAGAAATGTTCTTGATGAGTAAATCCTAATTTCTTGACAGCTTTAGTCTTGTATCCTGTCTCTTCCATAACTTCTCTTACTGCAGCTTCCTCTGGAGTCTCACCCTCATCAATACCTCCAACAACAGGAGAAATCCATCCGAATTTTTTCCATCTCAGATAAAGATATTTATTGCTTTTCCTGTCATGAACTATTGCAGAAATAGTTTTCCGTTCTATCTCTTCATCAACTGGTTTTCCGAATACAGGCATGATGACCTGCTTTACAGCAATTTCATACTTCTTTGCGAATTCATAATCTCTTTGGTCATGCGCAGGTACAGCCATTATCATTCCTGTAGCGTAATCAGCGACGACAAAGTTGCCTGCATATATAGGAACCTTGTCGTTAGTCAATGGATTTATTGCATAAAGTCCAGTGAATACCCCATTCTTCTCCAGGAATTCTTTATCTTCAGCAAGTTCCGCCTTCTTGACTTCATCAATGAATTTCTCGACGGTGTGTTCGTATGGAGTTCCTTTTATTAGTGATTTTAATTTTGGATGATTTAGCGCTATGACCATGAATGTAACGCCGTATATTGTATCCGGTCTCGTCGTAAATATTGGGAATATCTCTCCATTCTCGAGCGTAAAATTTATTAGTGTTCCGTAACTTTTTCCTATCCAGTTTTCCTGTATAGCTTTTATCTTGTCAGACCAATCAAGCTTCTTTATATCTTCAAGCAATTGATCAGCGTATGCTGTCGTCTTAAAGAACCATTGATCTAAATCTTTCTCTACAACTAGACTATGGCATCTCCAACATTCTCCAGCCTCAACTTCTTCATTGGCAAGGACAGTCTTGCAAGTATTGCAATAATTGACTTTAGCCTTCTTTCTATAGACTAGATCCTTCTCGAAGAATTTTATGAAGAAATACTGGTTCCACTTGAAATATTTCGGTTCATGCGTTGCTAGCATCCTGTCCCAATCATAACTTAAGCCTAATTCCTTAAAATATTTCGTAATTGTAGCTATGGCATTCTCTGTATATTCTCTTGGATGTATTCCCGCCTTTTTTGCAGCATTCTCTGCTGGCAATCCGAATGAATCATAGCCCATAGGATAGAGTACATTGTAGCCATTCATCCTCTTGAAACGCGCGATGGAGTCTCCGATAGCATAATTTCTTACATGCCCCATGTGAAGAAAAGATGCCGACGGATAAGGGAACATCTCAAGACAATAGAACTTCTTCTTATGCTTATCCTCGTGAGACTTGAATACCTTGGATTCACTCCACTTCAACTGCCACTTATCCTGAATAGACTTGAAATCAACCATTGGTAACACTCACTATAAGAGAAATACATCACTCCTTTTTAAAGATTATTTTTATCTGACTCTATATTAGGTCACGTGAAGAATCGTAGTGTATTACATCCTCCAAATCTCTTGGAATCATACCAAGCATCCTATAACGTAAAAGTTCAGAATGCGTCATGTTATTGGATTTTGCGAATAGACTAGTATATCCGTCCCAGACTGCATTTTCGCGTCTTGCTGCAACTTCTGGATGCTTTTTTATAAAATTTGTTATTGATTCACCTATACCCATCCAAAACATGAGATTTTTCTTGTTGTGCCTTATGGCTTCTGCGGTCATTATAAGACTCGAATATCCCATCTGCCTTTCATACTCATCCTCGCCATCCTCTTTTTTCTTTCCCTTCTTATAATGATATATCGCTGCCTGAATAGTATTGAATGTCTTCTCCTTGTCAAGATAATATTTATCGTCTTTTTTCATCCAATAATATTTTCCGTGATCATCAACAGATATTCTGCCTGAGGATTGGTTGAAGTCATACATGAAATCCGGATGGAACATCGGAAATTGTTTGCATAATGATTTAATGCTGTGAAATTTATTAATTACATTTTTTATTTTTACAGGTCTTACAATCATTTCAGTATGATATATCGGAGGATTATCTTCAAATCTTTCCTCCGCTATATTTACAATCCTGTCTATATACTCTCTCTCCTCATCAGATTTGTTGTAATATATTTCACCTTTCTGGGCGGCATATCCAAAATCTGTATTGACTTGTTTTCTATGACCTAAATATGTTTCTATATATTCATCGACAATATAATGCACATGATTATAATATTTTATTTTTTCAGGCGTTGCTGGATTGTATTTATTATATATGGATTCAGATATTTTTGTTTCGAAATATAATTTTTTTATTGTGCTTCCAAAAAATGTAATGTTTTGTTCTTCAGATTCGAGAAATGTTTTATATTGTTCTGTTACAGGCAAATGTAGAAGAGTAGCTATACCGTGCAATCCATGATGTATATTGACCATAGATTTTTCGAATATAAACAATTTTTTGGCAAACTCCTCTCTAGTCAATCCATCAGTATCTAATAATATTGCGGGTGGTATCAAACTCTCATATGGAAATCCCATAATACTAGAAAATATTCCCTTTATAAAAATTTATCCATTCATAAGTGAAAACAGTCTATAGAAAATATTATTAAAAAAAATTAGTACTTCTTGAATTTCGATGCAGTATCTATCAAATCAACGTGTCCTAGGAATATTGCCCTGCAGCAGTATCGTTCGAGTCCAAGTTCATCCATTACCTTCTTCTTGTCCTCGCCTTTAGAAGTGCGCTCTTTATACTCTTCCCATAAGTGTGCTACCGGTTTACCACACGAAAAACATCTTATTGGAATTATCATATTTACACCTAAAATATTATATTAATAAAAAACCTCATCTGTACGACGTCTGGGTTCTTGCGCGCGCCTGTCCATGATGATTAGGCTTGCCTGCTTCCTTAACCCTTATATCTGCGACGAGTAGTTGCCTGTCGTAATCCTTGAATACGTCCTTAAGTTTACCGCTATAAATTACTAATGCGCGAGCAATTGCAAGTCTTGCAGCGTCAGCCTGCGTTATGAAACCGCCGCCATTGACCCTAATATCAATATTTACTTTTGAAGCTGTATCACCAGCGAGCATTAATGGCTCCATGACTTTCAATCTTGCAAGTTGTGGAGTGTAGGATTCTAAATCAATATGATTTATAGTTACTCTGCCCTTGCCTTCAGAAAGCACTGCTGTAGCGACTGAACGCTTTCTACGACCACTAGTGATTATATTCTTCATTTTAAACTCCTAATTAAAATTTTGCACCCATGTGCTTGCACAATTCTGAAACAGTCAAATATTTCAAGTTCTTGACGTGTTTAATATCAGCATTATTGATGCTTATAGCTTTATGTTGTTCAAGTTCCTTTGGGAAACCGATGTAGCACATTACACGCTTGTATGCAAGCGAACCTCTTGAAGTCTTGTAAGGTATCATTCCACGAACAATCCTTTTGACAAACATGTCAGGTCTTCTAAAATAGAATGGACCTTTCGACCAAGTACCTTGATCCCTGCGCCTGTGAACTTCATGAATCAGGAATGCCTTATCGCCAGTAATATACATCTGTTCGCAATTGACTATCTTTACAGTCTCTCCATTAAGCGCTTGCTTAGCTACAAATGAAGCGACTCTTCCGACAATCAAATCCTTACCGTCAACAATTATCATTTTGTTTTACCCTATAATCTTGATATTTTTTGCATTAGGATACTTCTTTAAAGCATCCTCGATAGATATAATATTAGCGTGACCCTTGACTTTGTCAGCAGTCTTCTGAGAATAATCATAAGCTATGATAGTAACATTCTTGGAAAGTTCCCCGCCAGAAAGCAATTTTCCTGGAACAACAACTACATCATTGTCAGACGTGAATTTCTCAATCTTAGACAGGTTAACGACTCGATGCTGTCTTGTAGGTCTCTCAAGTTCCAAAGCTACTCTCTTCCAGACTCCAGTCTTCTGCTCTATAGATTGCTTCTTCAAACTACTTATGAGTTCCTGCAATTTTTCATTTTTATGTTCTAGCGTCATATTCTCAACTTTTTAATCGTTATAAACTATACATAATTACTGATAAATACTGCGAGGGACGTGATTCGAACACGCGCACCCACTAAGGGACTAGCATTTTGAAGTTGGCTTAAAGCCACTTGCATACTGCCTCAAGCTAGCGCATTTGACCAGGCTCTGCCACCCTCGCGTGCTTACTCAATGTTCTTGATTAAGCCAGCGAATTCTTCTAGCTCCTTATTATAAATGTCAATAGCCTTGATGACTATTTCCTTAGGTGTCAATTGTCCCCAAGATTCGACGATGAATGTGTATTCGTCGCCATCAACATTAGGCATCTTGTAAAATACAAGTCCAGTACACCACTTTGAATGTTCCCTGCCCTGACCAAGTATTGCCGTAGCCTCGAATTCTAATTCTTGACCTTCAAGCAATTTGACGATAGGCATCTTGCCATATAATGGCTTTATTTCTGGATCTTTAGTCTTGATGTCTGAAGCGTAAACAGTGCATGGTCCCTGAGCCTTCAATATCAATTTGACAGTGCAGCTAGCGCAGCCAGCGCCTTTACACTTGCATTCACTCATCATATTATACGACTTCAAGTCAGTGCTTAAAGGCACAAGTCCTAGCCTGTGCGCAACGACTTCATCATATAATATTGAACTGTTCTTTCTGAACTCAACATCTTCAATAGCCATTACAGGAACTTCGAATCCCATAATCCTACGAAGCGTATTAGCGTAAGCGGTATCGCTGCCCTTGAGGGAAAATATCAGCCTGTTCTTCTTCTCCTGATATTCAACAAGTTTAGCTTCCATTTTTATATTAACCTCGAATAACAGTATGAAACCTTATACACGTCGTCCACGCTTACCGCCTTTCTTTCGGCATGTATCGTGTGGTATTGGTGTGACTTCTTCAATAGATCCAATCTTTAGACCCATTCTTGATAATGCTCTCATAGCTGCCTGAGCACCTGGACCTGGAGTGCTTGGACCATTATGACCGCCTGGTGCTCTGATCTTTACATGAATTCCGCCAATTCCTTTTTCCATTGCCTGCTCTGCAGCAGATTTCGCAGCCATTATAGCTGCAGTTGGTGAACTCTCAAGCCTGTCAGACTTAACGACCATTCCACCACTAGACTTTCCCAAAGTTTCTGTACCACTGATATCAGTGATATGAATTATAGTATTGTTATATGATGAAAAGATGTAACATATTCCCCATCTTGTATTATTGCTATTATCGTTCATCATCTTTATCCTCGTCTCCTAAAATTATTTTTAGGTCTCTCATTGACTTTCTTATTCTTGCGCTTTGAAGATTCCTTAATCCTCTCAGCATGATTCGAATCATAGAATGGTGATTTAGGACTTATCTCAATACTGCCCTCTTCACTAGACCTTACTATATATGATGGACTGCTATTGATTTTACCGCCAATAAGTACGTGCCTGTGAATAATCATCTGGCGCGCCTGCTTCATGGTCTTGGCATAGCCCTTCTTGAAAGCGATTGTCTGAAGTCTCCTGTCCAAAACATTCTTGATGCTTATACTGAGGATGGCTTCCAGAGTCTCATCCTGAATTAAGTTCAATGACACTAATTTCTTGACGAGATTATCACGTTCAATCTTTGCTTGAGAGTCTGTTCTTGCAGATAAGTTCTTAGCCTGATTCTTGAATGATTCAAGTTTCGCCTTGCCTTTCCATAATTCAGTCTTTCTAGGAATACCATACTCCTTAATTATCTGATTCTCTTCGGTAATCCTATCAATTCGCCATGGATGATTAGGCTTTGAATATTTCTTCCTGATTTTCTTAACGTCTCCCATTTTGTAAACCTTGTCAATATTATTTAATCTTTAATCATTTATGCTTTCTTAGGTGCAGCTGCTTTTCTTACAACGCCCAAAGATACTTTACCCTTATTCTTCCTGAAATTACTCTTCGTTCTCTGACCACGAACAGGCTGACCTATCATGTGCCTTACACCCTTGTAAGACCTGATCTTCTTCATCCTCTTCATATCATTATCGATAGTCACATCCCAGTCAATAGTTATAAGATGCATATCCTGACCAGACTCATAATCCTTCCTGCGATTCATCATCCATGATGGACAATTATATTTAGCTGGATTTCTTATGACATCCTCAATTCTTGAAATTTCGTCACCGGATAATTTACCAGTTATAGTATTAGGATTGACTTTTGAAGAATAACATACAAAATTAGAGAACATGGAACCTACGCCCTTAATCTTTTGAAGAGCCATCAAGACCTTCTTCTCACCTTTAAGATCAGTATTAACAATTCTTACAATGTGCCTGTAATCAGCGCCATACTTTTCTGTGCCTGCATTACTAGCTTGTGGTTTTCCAAAAACTGGTCTAGCGCTAGGCGCAGGTTTTGCAGCAATAGGCTTTTTAGATTGTTTATCATCCATAATAATCACTTAATTTTAACCAAAACACGAGAGAGAACGAATCATATGAACCCTAAAAACGCTCTCTGTGAACTCGGGCTAATAAGAAATGGGAAAATTACTTTATTTATAAATTGTTCGATTTGCACCTATTATTGATGCATTTTTCAGAATGACAAGTCATCATATCCTGCAATCTGTTTTTATCGTCAACTTTATATATCCTTCTCTTCAATGATACTCTATTAACCTGTCGTGAGGTGCATTTCAATGGCTAAGAAGAAACCTGTTGCAAAGAAGGCTGCGGCTAAGGCTGTATCGAGTTCAAAATCTGACGCTAAAGAGGATTATGGTCCAATCGTCGTCAAAGTAATCGCTATACTAGGATATATCTTTTCCTGCCTTGGTGTATTGTTCGGTATTGCATTATTGTTCGGCGGTCCATTCATTGCAAGCATGATGCCAATGATGAATGCATCCAATGTTTCTACAGCATTGGTCGGAACCATACTGATAGTTACTGCAATAATAATGATTGCTGTAAGCATATTCGGATTCTTCGTCGCAAAAGCATTATGGGATTACAAGAACTGGGCGAGAATTGTAGTAATAATATTCTCTGCATTAGGAATAATTGGCGGATTGACTTCGCTGCCTAGAGGAATAGTAGGGATAATAATTCATGGCGTAATAATATACTTCCTCGCATTCGACAAGAACGTAACCAAATTATTCAAGTGAAGGAAGATTTTTTATTCTTTTTTTCTTTTTATTATTTTATTTCAATAATATTCTAAAATATAATAACAATATTTTAAAATAGGTATTAAACACATCAGTACATGACGTTTAAAGAATTATTTTTGCCTATGAAATTCAAAGGACTTGATATAAAAGTTCACGTCCTGATATATGGTCCAGCGACTGCAAAAAAGCAGGTGTTATGTTTGCATGGGTTTGCAAGCAGTGGAAACGTAGGATTTCATAATGTCGCAAAATATATGAAAGATTATAATCTTGTCGCTATAGACTGGATAGGATACGGACAAACTAGCAAGCCATTAAGAAAAGTTGATACGTATGATACAGCGTATATGACATCGTTTCTGCTTCAGTTCATCGAGGAAGCGATAAAGAAGAAAATCTTGAGGGAGAAGTTCAATATACTCGCTACATCAATGTCAGGCATTGCCGTAAGCGTCGGATATCATGGTCTGGAAAAATATCTTGAAAAATTAGTGCTCGTCAATCCTGCAGGATTCGATCGGCGCATTAATATGAAGTTCTCGCTGCTGCTCGTCAATCCTCTAGTCAGGATGGACAAATTCCGCAAGATGATATCAAACAATGTTCTTCATGGTGAATTGTTCGGATGGAAGGAAGATCAGAAGAAGAGATTGGCATCATTAATTGACAGCGACGAGTTTAAAGTATATCTGAGATCCGTAAAAGCGGCAGTGCGACCAAGAGGAAGAGTAAGGGATGTATGCAGATGCAGCGACCCTAAATGCATAAAGATTCCAGTACTAATGATTGCAAGCTACAAAGATACATTGTTCAGAAAACAAAAATATTTGAAAGTCGCAGAAAAATATGGCTGGAAGATAAAATGCATAAACTATAACGAACATGCACTATTGATATATAGACCAAAAGAAGTAGCTGAAGAAGCGAAGAAATTCTTGTAAAAAATTCTAAGGCGACCCGCGGGATTACCACGCACCCTTTACAAAAGGTTGCGTCGAAAGTACTCAAGGACAACATGAAGTTGTCCGAACTTTTATGATTCTGAAAATCTATTCTAAGGCGACCGGCGGGATTTTCCTGCACTTTTTTCTTACGAAAAACCTGCGCTAAAAAAGGTTGCTACGCAACGAAGCGGTAGAATGAATTTAATAAAATAAACGGGCGACCGGCGGGATTTGAACCCGCCCAAAAAGATTCCTGCTTGTGCACTTTCGTGCAATCCACAGTCTTCTATGCTGCCAGGCTACATCACGGCCGCCATAATTATCGTTCAATCATCAAGAATAATATTTGCTTTAAAAAGATTTATATTATTCATGTTCTATAATTAAAAATATCATTGCTTGTCCTTTTGCCTCTTTATGTTCTCTAATACTTTTTCATAACCTGATTTTAGTTCTGTTTCGTATTGTATTCTTCTTTCAGATTGATGAATTTGCTCAAGTAAATATTCTTCATCTGACTTTTTAGCGTCTTCTTGCAATATCTTTTGTGCCTCTTCCTTTGGATTTTCAAATATGTACGATATTAGTTTTTTGCTATTCTTATCTCTTTGGAATGTTTTGACCTTTAATCCGTACTTTTTTAGGATAAACTGTTTTGCTCCTAACTCCGACATACCTCTAATTTCTTCATTTAATATTGAGCTAAAGAATAATTCTGTTAAACCAATATATTCTAGAGGTGTTGTAGCATACTTTTGGATATATTCTTTTCTTCGTTGTGGATCATTCTTATATATCTCTTTAGCTAGTAAATCTTGAAATATGTTCTGAGGTTTGGGATAAATTTTCTCGTTTTGATTGATTAACAATATTCCTTTCATTTGTGGTAATGCGTAGACTTTTAGACGATCTTTTCTGTCCCATCCCATCGCTCTCACAAATGGTGCAGGCAACGAAATCGGATAATTACTTCTAGTTCCGGCTTTGATAATTATCTCATTGTCGAATTTATCTTTATTATATATCATAATATGTGGTATTATGTATGGATTTATAAACTTTGTTAATTTGGTATATATCAAATGGTATATAGGAAATTTAGAGAAATTCGGTATATATTTCTAGTATATAAACAGAATTGATTATATATTATATTATGACAAACGACAAAATGATTGTGTTCTTAGCGACGGAAGAACTGAAGAATAATCTAGTAAATTATTCTAAGAAGAAAGACAGAACATACGGATATGTTTGTCGAAAAGCTATTGAAAAATATCTAGAGGCGGAAAATGAACATAGAGACAATAAAACATCTGGATAACCCGATATTCTTGCGGTTATATCAGAGAGCGGAAGAAGATCAGATTTTGAGAGGAGATAACAATGATGAGCAACAATGCGGAAAAACTATTCTGTAAACGTTTAACATATATTGATGAGAATAGACAACCTCACACACTTCTTGGCATTATTCTAAGTGAAGATGATTATTTCGTCAAATTCAAGACAAGAAATCGTGAGCTTTCTATCGCAAAAAAATTCATTTCTGTAATTGAAAGTACACAACAAGAGTTCGAGGAGGCAGAAGATGACAAACAGAGATATTATTCCTAAACAATTGGATAACTGTAGACTTGTTCCAATTATTCCTTCTACAAAGAGACCTCTTGAAGATGATTGGACAAAGAAACATTATGCTGTCGAGGATTTACTTAAGAAATATCCTGATACGACCGTTTATGGCGTCATCACAGGACTTTATACTGTTGAAGGATATCTTGTTGTTATTGATGTTGATTCTCTTTCTAAAGATCAATCTGTAGATATATTTCCTAATACCTTCATGGTAAAGACTCGTAGAGGACATCATCTATACTACTATGTTAACGAGTTAATTCTGTCGTTTAAGATAAAGTACGATGAAGTAGCTATCGACGTACAAAGTATTGGCAAACAGGTTCTCGGTCCAAATTCTCTTCATCCGTCTAGTATCAAATATACTATATTTAGAGATGAACCTATCGCTAAAATAACAGTAAATGAACTTAGATGTGCATTGCACAAATTAGTTCCTGATGATAAACTTAAGAAATTATCTTTAAATAATTCTTTATTGATTACTGAGAGTGATGATGTAATAATTGATATCAAAGAAAAATATACCTGTGAACAATTTCTTAAGGATTCAGGATATGAACCTAAATCTAGTATGTGTTGTCCGTTTCATGACGATAAAAATCCGTCTGCGAGTGTTTTTGATGACGGAAAGGCATTCAACTGTTTTTCAGGCTGTGGTGGTGGAGATATATTTTGGCTATATCAAAAAGTACATGAATGCGATTTTAAGACGGCACTTGCAGAACTAAAGATTAAGACAGGAATAAATAAAGAAGATAGCATTGTAGTCAAAACGTTAATATCAGCGCAAGAATTGATGGATAAGGACATAGAACAAACGTCATGGATAGTTAATGGATGGATTCCAAATAAAGGTGTGGTAATTTTAGGCGGCGATTCTGGATCATTGAAAACTTTTACTGCGCTACATCTATGCGTGTGTTTAATAACGAGTAATAAATTTTTAGGTGAATATGATTGTTCATTAAATAATAGACCAGTCTTATATGTTGATGAAGAGAATAGGCTTACAACTTTAAAGACTAGAATAACAGCGTTATTCAATGGTTTATCAGAAAAGAAATCACTTGATAATCTGAAATTTCTTATAGATTCAGGCTACAAACTTGATAATCACGTCTTCATTCCTGCTTTGGAAGCATATTTAGATGAAGTTAAGCCAGGTTTAATAATCTTTGACTCTCTAGTAAGATTCTTTCAAGGGGACGAGAACTCAGCGACAGATGTCAAAAAAGTGTTTGATAACATTAAGGGATTCATAACCAAATATGATTGCACAATATTAATACTGCATCATACACGCAAAGATTCAGATGGCAGCAAGCACTCATTAAGAGGCTCTGGCGATTTATCTGCATTCTGTGATACGCAGATCATGATTAAGAAAGAATCCAAGACGAGATATAAGCTATCTCAATATAAAAACAGGCATATGGAAGAGATGCCATCAATAGGATTTAACCTATTATCTAATTCAGAAGGTAGTATCACTTTAGGATTTGATAGTATATTGATGCCTACAAGCATAAAGGAACAAGTTAGCAAAAGCATAGCTGAATGGATTCTAAAGAACAACGTCATCACTTTCAAAACTGCGCAAGTTCAACGCGCAATGAAATCAAAAGGCTATTCGAGTAATTCTATATTTGACGCTATCAAAGAGCTAGAAATTGGCGGTTTATTGAAGAAAATCAAACATGGAGAA
>Ga0182027_10005444_pt1 | contig 19356 bp, 20 predicted proteins | sample 712E1DmetaG_FD_121300 | JGI IMG/M metagenome (GOLD analysis project Ga0182027, IMG submission 121300) | Permafrost microbial communities from Stordalen Mire, Sweden - 712E1D metaG (Illumina Assembly) | ecosystem: Environmental > Terrestrial > Soil > Wetlands > Permafrost | place: Sweden...
TGTATTTAGTATGATTGCTGTTTGACTTAGAATATTTCCGTTGAATACTGATGTTGTTCCAAGTGTTGCTTGGCCAGCGACTATCCAGAATATGTTTTTTGCTTGTGCACCGCCACTTAGAATGATTTTTTTACCATTGCTGAGATCCAGAGTTTGTGCTATCTGGAATATCCATACATCGTTTGAATCACCTGATAGAGTAACATCTGTTGGTATTGTTAAACCTGTTCCCCATTTGTAAAGTCCTGGTGTTAATGTCATTCCACCAATGTTACCAGCCCCTAGTTCAGTATAGTCTGGTAATGTTCGTCCAGCTGCGTTTATATATGCTGTTTGCATATCGCTTATGGCTGTAGTCATTATAGTTGGAGTTGGAGAAGTATAGTCTGCTGCATATACTTTTCCTGTTATTATAGATGAAGTTGCAAATTGATTTGATGCATCCGCAACTAATCCAAATCCCGTTATAAAACTCGCAGCTGCCGGACTTACTCCAATATCTCCAATAATCGAGGTGGTTCCGGTGGTTGAGATTCCTGTTTTTGCCAATATAACGAAATTGCCTGCTGTTCCAAGATTTACAGCCGACGGTGATGAGAATGCATGAACATTAAATGCACTGAACAATGCTATAACTATAAAAATAATCAGATATGCAAATATTTTTGATGTTGTTTTATTTTGTTGCATTTTAAATTCCTCCTAATAAAAGATATTTTATAACATTTTTTCTAATTACTGATGTTTGATAATATACTCTTGATTTCATTTTAAATTTCTCCTAATACCTAATTATATAAAGTATAATAATATAGTATATAATAATATAATTAAAAAGCTAATAATATAATAATTAAAAAGCATAAACAAAACTATAAAATAATATAATTTAATGCTATTTCCCCATAGTATATATAGTATATATGTTCTATAGACTATCAACTATAATAATAGTTGGTAGAGATAATCAACAAATACAAAGTAATTTGTTGCGAATAATTCTTTTTATATATATATTATTGATAGAAATTATAGGAAATTGTTTACATAATAAAATGTTCATTAAGGAAGTTTTCATCGATGGAATAAAATTTTCCTTCAATAACTATCATATCTTCTCGCTGTGTTGATAATTCTGCAGGTCTTGCTCCTGATTCCAAATTTGACATTTTTACTAGCGTCATATTCACCTTCTTATGTTTTGCTTGAATTCATATAATCTAAAATTTCTATTGTTTCCTCTGGTATCCCATTGAACAAATCATATGATTCATCTACTATCTTTAAGGTTCCAAATTTATTAATATATATCATCGACTTCACCCCATCTCCAATCATCTCTAATATAAAAACAAAAAATATAAAAAATTAATAAAAAATCAAATATATACAAATACTTATTTAGTCTTTTCTTTTATATATAATGTAAATTATCTCTGTTAAGACATTTATGTTTAAGACATCATGTCTTATGTCTTCATTATATTTTTTCCTGCTGGTCTATTTTTTACCATTCCTTTTCCGCCTGCACTCTTTGCGGCTCTTTTCTTTGCTGCGGTCATTCTTCCGCCTCTACTTTTTTTTGCCATGTTGATTCCTCCATCTATTAGCGTCTATTATGATGATCTGCATTTTTAATTAACCAATAAATCCCTGCTATTATGAGAATAATTATTAAGATGCTAAATATCCAGCTGAATGACATAAATCCGCTACTACTATATCCCATCATTCCATAATTCCTAAAACCAAATCCAAAAACTCCTAAAATTATAAGAACTGCTATAACAACCAGTACTCCTATCAGTAGATTCTTATTATCTTTGCTTGTCATTTGTATCCCTCTAATATATTCTTCTGTATTCTTCCAATTTTAATATAACTATAATCTTAAATAATCTTAATAAAAAATTATAAAAAATAAATGTTTAAGCGTTTTAAGCGCTTTTGATTACATGAGCTATTACTGAAATTACAAATAATACTACAAATATTATTGCTAGCCATCTGGCAATTGTAAATGATGCTCCTGAAAGGATTCCAAATCCGAATATTCCAGCAACTATAGCTAGTATGAAAAACATCAGTGCCGCGAATAGCCAGCCTCCCAAACCTTTCTTGTTCATTTTGTTCATTTTTATTACCTCATTAAATTATTATTCTTGTTCTATTGCTGCTTTTTTTTCATTCAATATTTTGTCATGATGACTTTTTTCCTTCATAAGATATGCTGTTATAGCTGCTCCGATAGCCGCGCCTACTCCTACTGCAATCGCCGTTGCCTTCTTTGGGTTCTCTGCAATATAGCTTTCAGCATGTTGTTGTGCCTCGTTGATTTTTGCCTTTGCTTTATCGAACTCAGATATAACTTGCTTCTTTGCCGTGTTAAAGTCTTCTCCAATTCCTTTTACTGTGTGTGATTCCATTTGTATTCCTCCATTAAATTATAACATTAAATTATAATATTATTCCAGATGATCGCAATAAAGCGGCCATCTGATTTATGCGATTTGTCCCTCCATAGGTTCGGTGAATTTGTGATCACGTGCCTCATCTATCCAATGCTCTACGGTAGCATGACCCGGGGAATTTCCCTGAATATTTATTTTAAGTGAGTCTTGTTTTTGATTTATCATCTTAAGAAGTTTATCCGAATCGTAGTGCTTAAGTTGATCTATGCTATGAACACCAGATCGCTCTAGAAGTTCTGCATATTGCGGTCCAATATCTTTGACGCTAGCTAGTTCTGCCATTTGTTGCCAGCCTCTTACTGAGCTTAATGGTGCTCCAGTTTGACGTGCTACTTTGACAGCATCTGCATTCCATAATTGTTTTGTATTCTTTATTCCAATTGTGTGAAGTCTTTTACTATATTCTGGACCGATTCCTTCAATATCCATTACAGGATGTACATCACCAAAAGGACTAGGACGTGCGGACTGAACATATGTTTTATTTTTTTGTGGTGTTGTATTAAATGCACGAGTAGATACCAATGCAATGATTAAAAGCAAAAATGCTCCTGCAACGACCCACCAAATCCAAGATAAATTATTTGTTGCTGCTGCTTGCGTATTTGTTACTGGTGTAACTACTGGTGTTATTGGTTGCGTAGACACTGGAACTGTTGCAGATCCGCTTATAGGTGCAGCACTCTGATCTGATTGTGAAGTTGTGATGCCTGTATTGAATGGAGTATCGCCTGTAGTAAAGCTCCATACAAAATCTCGCGAAAGCGAATTGCCTGCAAGATCCATTGCTCCACTTGTTATTGTTGCTGTAAATACATTACCATACTGTTGGTCTGGAGATAATGGACTATATGGTATAAACGTTGCTGTACGACCGCCATTATATGTTACTGTTCCAGCAACTGCGACTGATCTATCTACTCCAGAATCTGGAGTCGTTCTTCGCATTACAGTAAATGTATTTGTATTGATAGTCGAAGGATTCATATCTTCGCTGAATACTGCTGTGATTGATTCACCTCTTGAAAGACCTTGTTCAATATTTGTTGGCGACACAGAAATTATCGTCGGACGTGTCATATCCGTTGCTGAAGCATTTGCCGATGCAACCATGATTACCGCAAGAATCGCCGTAAATATAACCGTTGCTGTGACCATCCAGAATGTCGAAATCTTTTCACTTAATTTTTTGTTTACCATTTTATTTCCTCCTATTCTCATTATCCTCATAATTATTTATTCATTAATATTATTTATGAGTATTATTTTTAATATGACTTTTTTCATGAATATATGATTTTCATGAATATATATGAATATGAATGTTACTTGTATTATTTTTTTCTTTAATTTATTCTTAAATCTTAAGCAGCATATGTTCCAGTTTCAGTTACTTCCCAGGAAGCTAGCTCGTTCAAATTTTCAGAATCCCATACTGTGCCTTTATTGTCGTCAAACCTTGTTCTGTCTTCAAATCTAGGTTCAAACCAATATTTCATCTAAATCACCCCACTCCTTGTGTATAATCAACATTATTAGAGTATATTCTGGAATCCGTTGAATGTCTTCGTCGTTCCATCAAAGAAATTCACTTTGTGCTTTACAATAATCAATTCACCCCCGCGAATTAAAAAGTGTTGACAGCGTTATCTTCCCCAATACAATATACTAGACGCTTAAGTATAATAACTTTGGGTTGAGAATCTCAATTCAACTGTATATTCTGGTAGATGTTTCTTTACAAATTGTAGAAATATTTCTTTTTTGTCGACCAGCAATATCTTAGTTAATAGTGATTATCACGAGAGCGTGATAAAAAAAGAAAGTCATTATAAAGATTTATTAAAATTAGAATATTATTAAAAATTATTATCAATGCTTCTAGATTTTTGGATGTGGCTGACCGTTTTGTGGTTTTCCACAGGATGGACATATTAATGAGATGCCTCTTAGTCTTGCTTGATTTATATGTTCTCCACAATGTTTACATATAACTACCATTTCGTTGTATGGGTCCAGAGTTGAATCTTTTAGATGATCGTTTTGTGGTTTTCCACAGGATGGACATGTTAATGAAAGTCCTATAAGATTAGCTTGATCTATTGACTTTCCACAATGTCTACATATTACAATAAGTTCTGGGTTAATAAGAGTTCCTACACTTTTTATTATCTTGTTATTATCTGCTATATGTTTCATTCCAGAACCTCCGTTTAAAGTATAAAAGTCCCCCAACTATATAAAAAAGTGAGTAAAGTATTAGATTGTTTGGTAGAGATACTCAACTAAACCAGAATTTATTTGCTTTAAGTGCCTAAATTACTTTTTTTTAGGGTCAGAAGGAAATAGTTCATATTTAGAAAAATCTTTCTGGTCTATTATCTCATTTAGCAGGCCGATTGGGTTCTGAGTTATGATTTGATCCACAGAGAATGTATAAACTTCCTTTATTTCAATATCATTTGCGTTTATAGTTTGCATATGAGCGAGATATTTTTCTTTTTGTTCAGTATCTCTAAAGCCTATAAGCAGGATGTGAGATGCTCTAGCATCAGCAACTCTATATGCTGCAATTATGTATGGAATTTTCGAAATACGGTCGGAAACGGTATAATCAGGATATCTATTCCAGACTTCCGGCTTTAGACGAAGGACAAGTAATGCCAGGACTTGAATGCCTATCTTCTTAAAATCAATTATCGGCGTATATCCTTTTATGATTCCTAATTCTTCAAGTTTATTCCTTATCTTGAAGACCGCCTGCGGAGAAATACCTATATCTTCAGCAATTTTACTATCAGGAATTTTAGAGTGCTCAATAATCTTTCTAAGTACATCTTTATCGTGTTCCGTCAGTTTGGGAGAATCAGGGTCTGCTTTGAGCATAAAAGGAGAAATGTTTGTGTCTATAAATATTTTACTAAAAAACCTTATAAACACTCTAAACTGTCAAGTGACGAACTAAAAAATATAGAAATGCATAATTATTACTGTTTAGTAACGTTAAATTCTGATATTTTTTTATAATCCAAGTTTCTTATCGATATTCTTTGCAATCGGTCTTAGATTGTCAAATGTCTTTGTAAGATTGTTCTTTACCAAGTCGACTAATTCATTCATATTATCTACAGCAAGCATATAATAATTCTTTTGGCTCACAACAATTCCAGATTCCATTAATCTTGTCAAATGATGGATGACTGTTCCGCGCGTCAAGTCAGTTTTTTCTGCAATCTCGTCGCTTGTAAGTTTTTGTCCTTTTCTTAGAGAATTTAACAGAATAATAAATATTCTGAAGCAACTCTTATCTTTATCTCTCTCGTTGAATAGTCCTAATGATTCTCCTAAGAATTGCAGTTCTTCATTGATATTTTCCTGGACTGGCTTTCTCATCCGTATTATGGTTATTCTTGTGAAGTGCATATGTTAACTGTATTATATGTCTTTAAATATTTGACGAATATTATACTGATTATGATTGATGTATAAATATATTATTATTGAATATATTATGCCTATATTATAAGAAAATTTATAAATTACACTTTATAGAATATCATCTATAAGTTTTTGAGCTTAATAATTAAAAAGTTAACAAGGGTGGGATTACATGAATAAGTATCTTTCGATATATACAATATTATTCTTATCGCTGATAGTTTCTGTGACGGCGGTTACTATAAATAGTGTGACAGTTAATGAACCCGATACATTTTATTCTAATGTTACAGGAAATAATATAGTTAATCTTATGGTTAGTGTAACATCAGATGTAACAGTATCATCTGTGACGGCAGATTTTCCCTCGTCGGGATTTTGTAAAGGTCAGAGCGGTCATACGATTGGCTTAACATCTTCTGATGGAAATAATTGGAATGCGTCGTGTGATGTGACTGACAACGCTGCATCTGTATCAACGCAGTTCAGTCCTATACCTATAACTATTAATGCTGTAGATTCAAATGGTTCCAGTGTTTATAATAACACAATTATTTCATTATATAATGTAGCGATTCCAGCAGGAACATCCGATGGTTGTTATAGATTTGGATCCGGCTCGATGGATTTTTCTACAATATCTAATTTTAGTAATATAAATACTATAACCTTAATTATAGAAGTACATAATATTCCATCATGTGTTCCAGGTTATACTTCAGGAGACTGGTTGACAGTTGGTAAAGTTATATTTACAAGCCCAATAGACTTAAGCAATCCATTATATGCACAAAAATTAGCACAATTATCAAGTATAGTTAAATTATATTTTAGTTCCTCAAAAACTTATCAGAACACAAAGTTTTATATTGATATATCACAGTTGCCACCGTTGGGCACTTCAACGTCCACGTCTTTTTATTTATATCATCTGGCATTCTCAACACCAGGAAAGATATTGAATGACTATTCACAAGTAATCCCGTCAACTTGGACAAGCAATGGTAACGATAGTCTAATGAATAATGCTGCAACGTATAATGTAGCATTTAGTGTTAGTTCAGTATCTGGAGGATATGCCGCTGTGGATAACGTCCCTCCAAATGTCTCAATAGTTTCTCCGACTGATGGACAGATCTTAAATTCTACATCAGTTCTCATCGATGCATTAATCAATGGAACTGGCACGGAAGTAAGTCAAGCATTATTTTATATAAATAATGTTTCTAATACTGCTGCATGTACTCAGCTAAGTGCAGATTTATTCAATTGTTCTTTAGCATTGACAGAGAACGATGGTTCATACAATCTAACTGTCGTCGGATATGATTATGGCGGAACATCAGGTAATAATGCAAATGTTAGCGAATCGTATGCGGTCGAGACCGGTGCACCATCAATTACTGTAACTTCTCCGACGAGCGGAACAACATATACTGGCGTAAGCGGTTCAATGCTTATTTTAAACTTTAATGCGATTGACGGTAATGGTATCGATTCGTGTAGATATACTTTGGCTGGACCAACGACAGCAAATAACGTTTTAATTAATAATTGCACTGATAATAATAGCGTTCAATTATATCTGTCGAGCGGAGCATACAATTTGACATTGACTGCAACCGATACTTTAGGAATGGCTAGCACAACAAATGTTTCATTCATAGTAAACGATGCAATCGCACCAGTAATGACTGATAATAGTCCTACTCCTAGTAGTACTGACGCAATCTTATCTGTAATTACTGACGAGAGTTCAGCATGTAAATATGATACGATTGACAGTTCGTATACAGATATGCGTTATGCTCTTGACGGTGGTTTGAATATTCATAATGATACTGTATCTTTGACTAAGGATGAATTATCTGACTATTATGTTAGATGCTCAGATTTATCGAGCAATGTTGACATTACATCCTTGCATGTACAATTGTTGTATGGTACAAATAATAATACTCAGAATAATACTCAGTCAAAAAGTGATCCTTCAGTAGTTTATAATTTAGGATCATTGCCCGCAGGCACTAAGGTTATTGCTGTGGATAAATTCGGCATACCATTATTGAATCTGTTTATAGTCACAAACAAAGTTGCCAGTGATGTGAGCATAAATATTACAGCAGTGTCTAATCCATTAGCAAATTATTCGGAGAAAGTTTACAAGTATGTGACAATTGATCATGCTACTTTAAGTGATGACAGCATATCTTCAGTAAAGATAAAATTCTTCGTCGATAAGAGTTGGCTAAAGGATAATAATATAAACGAAAGCGACATTATCTTATTCAGATATGCCAATGGTGTATGGACTCCATTAAATACCACATTGACGAGAAATGATGCTGGAGATAGTGTGATATATTATTTGGCTGATAGTCCTGGATTAAGTTTGTTTGCAATATCAATAAAATCCCAAGCAGTTGTTACGAATACTGCCTTGACAGCAAATGCATCCAATAATACAGGAAATACTACTACAGATAATAGCCTGCTTTCTAAGAGGCATATCAATTGGTTTTGGGTGATACTATTAAGTATAATAATATTTATTATGTTGGTGTTGTTTGTATTAGTGCAGAGGAATGACAGAAGAAGTCCGCCAATATTCCCCGAAGATAGAACGCCTTGGGGCAGAGTAAGAAGATTATTCAAATAAATTTTATTTTATTATTTTTCGTTGAAGAATTCTAGAAAAGAAATAAATTTAGAAAAAAATACATTAAAAAATTATATAAGAACCGCACTTATTACGCCGTCTTGTCCGGGTCTGCTTGTTACTTTGGCATTACCTTTACTCGTTGCGATTACTGTTCCTTTAGTAATTATATTTCTTCTGATAAAGTTTTTATCAGCAGGACTATCAATAACACTGCTTATTGTCTCCGTGCTGTATTTCTTCGTCTTAGGATCGTATAAGTTTACTTTTTCAACATTTAGTAATCTTAATTTTTTGCCATCGCTTCTTGTCCTGATATTCTGAATCTTTAATTTTCCGACTTTAGTCATTGCTGGAATCCTGCCAATCAAGTGCTGTCTCTTCTTGATAATTTTAGATTTATATCTTGCACCGCTTGGCTTTCTCTTAGATTTTGATTGTATAATAACCATTCTTTTTACCTCTTAGAAGGTCTTTTCCACGTATATGACCTTAACTTTGAACTCTTGCCATAACCACAACTGCTGCATACGCCTGTTGAAATATTTCTAGAATGTTTACCGCATCGTCTACATTGAATATGGTTCTTTCCTTTTGACCTTTCACCCATTGAAGAAGTTCCTTTAGTCATACATATTCACCTTAATCTGTAGGCATAACGACTGTAATCATGTCGCCCCTTAAGAACATTATACCGATTTTTCTCTTGACTTCTCCGTCAACACGCTCTTCAGCGTTTTCTAGTACACAGTTGATATGCATATCTAAAGCTCTTAATATTCCGACATATTGTCGGTTGTTCTTTAGTTCTATTATTACTTTCTTATTCTTTGCATTATTTAATGCATCTATTGGTCTGCTTGAATCCATTTTAATTCCTCCAAAAATAAAATATAACAACTATAGTATGAGGATTAAAAGTTCATTTATAAATGTTTTGAGAATCAAAGATTCTCAAAGCTCAGAAATTTACAATTTCTGTTGTTACGCAGATATATGCGTAGAAGTAGTTTCTATAGATTTGAGATGAAGAGATAATTTTGATGAGAGCAAACTTTTTAAATCCAATATATAATTACTATTCTAAAATAGTATAATTATATTATTGTGGGGTTGATAATATGAAATATGAAAATTCAGTGCTTTCTAAAACCGATGATTTTCCTATAAGACATATAGGGAATGTTCATAGTGGAAAAGTCCGATCAGTATATTGGCTTAATGAAAATGATAGTAGAAATGTATATAAAAAGATATATGGCTTGGATGGTTATGCTCCACTTGGTGTTATGATAATCAGCGACAGGATTTCTGCATTCGACGTCAATTGGAAGGGCGAAGAAGGATTGAATGGTGTTCCGGGAAAGGGTGCTGCATTGAATGCCATTTCACAATATTGGTTTCATGAGTTGGAATTAGCAGGAATTGGTGAAAATCATCTACTAGAAGTTCCTCATCCATTAGTTTGGATTGTTCAGAAGGCAGAGCCGATTATGGTCGAAGCAATTGCTCGTCAATACATTACTGGAAGTATGTTAAGAGATTATAATAAAGGAGTAAGAGAATTTTGTGGCATATCTCTTTCAGATGGATTGAAAGCAAATCAAAAATTATCAGACTTGTTAATAACTCCGTCGACAAAAGGAGTTATGAAAGGAATTCCAGGAATTCCTGAAAAAGATGATGTTAATATTACAAGAAAACAAATCGAACAGAATTATAAGGCATTTGGATTTAAGAACTTAGACGACATATTTACATATGAACAAATGCTCACAGAAGGCTTTGATCATATCTCAAGAGTTCTTGAAGTAGAAGGACAAATTTTTGTAGATACTAAATTCGAATTCGGTTATGTAAATGATAAGATGATTTTTATAGACGAGATTGGTACTCCAGACTCGTCAAGAATGTGGGATGCGAAAAAATATGCTGAAGGCAAAGTTGTTGAAAATTCTAAAGAAGGTTTTAGGCAATTTCTCATAGAAACACATAAAGCTAAACATGGTGATGACCTATTTACTAATAAGGACAGGCATTCAGAGGTTGTTGAATTGGCTAAGAATTATCGTGTTCCAGTAGAAGAGATGATGAAAGTGTCCGAGATATACAAAGATATGTCCTGCAAAATACGTTCAACAATGTTGACTCCACAGATAGTAGATGCTCGACAAGAAATAATTGAGGCACTTTCAGACTATGATATAATATTAAAGAATTAATTTTTTATTTTTTTAATAATTTTTTATTAGAAATTTATAATAATATTTAGGGGGAATTAATATGGCTGATGATAATGATTTGAATAGAGTATCTAAATTAGGTCCTGAGCAGGAAGCTATTGCACGTTTCAGGATGACAACTATTAGTCCTGATGATGGAAAATATGCTAAGAAGGTAGATCCGCTTAGGATGTATTTAAGTTCAGGTGCTGAATGGCTTGAATGTGCAAAGATACAGTATGTATTATTGAAAACACGTAAATCATTCGGTCAGGCGGAAGAGAGTGATGTCAGAAAAGTTTCTAGAGCGATAAAAAAATTTGATACATTGAATGCATCATTGTTAGAAGAGGAAATAACGAAACAGGATCAGTTAGCTGTTCTGAAAGAATTAGGAAGAGGAACCTCTATGACAATCGAAGCATTACTACATCCAGGTACGACGTCTTATGATATTCTAGATACTGCACGATCACGTCTGCTTAAAAATGCGTGGAATGATGTTATGAAACCCGAGATGTTGAAATCCGTCAGATCTTTGTGTAATTTAGCTAACACCTATGCAGGTGTTATACAAGTTGGAAGAACGCATCTCCAGAATACTTCACCAGTATTATTTAGTGGAGTGCTAGCAGGATATGCTGTAAGATTAGCTGATAGAATTGAATTATGCGATCAATACTTTAATGACCTTCGCGGAAAAATTTCTGGAATCGTAGGAACTGGAGCGAGCATTGATATGGTTATTGGCGAAGGCAAATCTATGGAGTTTGAATCCAAAGTCCTGAAGGCTTTAGGATTAAAACCAGATTATACTGCAACACAAATTGTCCAAAAAGAAAAATTAGCTGATGTCGGACACGGATTAGTTACGTTGATGCACATCTTAGGAGACTTCGCGAATGACATGAGACTGTTATATTCTTCAGCAATACAAGAAGTTAGTGATAGAAAAGGAAGTGCACGTTTAGGAGGATCAAGTGCTGATGCGATGAAGAATAATCCAATAGATTGGGAGAATATTGGTGGAAAAGTTGCAGTTGTAGAATCTGGAATGAGAGTATTGTATGATATGATACATTCAGATTTCCAGAGGGATTTAAGAAATTCAGTACAGGGGAGATATCAACCAGGAATGATGATGGCACAAACATATGAATCATTCGTCAGAATGAATAAAGCATTGACAACATTATCAGTTAATGAGGATAAGATGGCTGAAAATCTTATACCTGTAAGAAATAATCCTAGTGAAGCAATGGTTGCTATATTGAGAGGCGAAGGATGGATACATTCGAAATATGGTATAGGTCATGATTTTGTCAAGAAGATGGGTATATTATCTAATACTAATAAAGAGAAATTATTAGATACTTGTTTGAAAGATGAAGAATTCCAGAAAGTGTACAATACATTGCCTCAAGTCAAACAACAAATATTGCGCGGAGAAATTGAACGATATCTTGGAAGTGCACAAAAAAGAACTGAAATAAATCTAGACAGATGCTGTGATTTATTGATTAAAGAAAAAGTATATAATGATTAAAGGAAGTGGTAAAATGAACGACGACTTTTCTGCATTAAGGAATATGAAGTATAGTGGAAGAGGAATTATGATTGGGTTGACTCTTGATGAAAAACCTTTTATAGGTTATTCTTTGACTGGAAGAAGTCCTCCAAGTCAGGCGAGAAAATTAGAGTATGATCCTAACCAAAAAATAATTAGTACACAAGTTACTGATAAAGAACAGTTGGCAAAAGGAAATGCTGCTTTGTTGATATATCAGGCAGTTGCTTTCGTTGGTAATGGTTTGATGATTGCAAGTAACGGCAGGCAAACAAGATTACTTATGGACGCTTTTTATTCTGGAGAGCGCTCTCCTATACATATCCTAACTAAGGCCAATGAAATTCCTATTATTGAAGAAATTCCTGGTATAGATGGAAAAATAGAAAAAATAGATTTAACTTCATTCGAACCGGATTCAAATTTTACTCCAAGAATTGGTGGTTGCATAAGTAATTGTATTGATGAAAAGTTAGGATCAAGCAGATTAGGAGCATTTTACATTGTAAGAAAATCTAGTAATTCTAGTAATGATAAACCATTTTTTGATTTATTGCCAATTAAACTAGAACCAGGTCAAGCCAGAATGATAACAACTTATAAAGGTGATAATGAAAGTCCTTTATTGTTGCCTTTTACAGGAAATCCTCTTGAGATGACTGTTGCTTCAACAACTGCGGAAAAAATTTGTAAAAGTCTATATGGTGCTATTGGTCCTAAGGATAGAGAGAATTACAGGGTAGCTGCGGCAGTTATGTTGATGAAGAATAATAAAGAAGTTGATGTTGCACATATTAATAGGTCTGAGAGAAAGTTGCTCGAATTTTTACAAACACTATTTTCTTATATTTTTCTGTTTCTAATATCTTATTAGAGTAAAAAATGCGGGAAGAAGGATTCGAACCCTCGAAAGCACTAAGCTAACAGGTCCTAAGCCTGTCCCATTTGGCCACTTTGGTATTCCCGCGCATCTTTTCAGAAAAGCTGCACCAAAAATAAAAGGTCGCTACGCGACTTCTTTTCTAGAATTTTTTATCGCTATTTAAAGTTGTCGATATTATTTTCCTACAATTACTGGCGCAACTTGTGGTTTCATCGTTTTAGTCATCTCAAACAAATGTTCTGGCAACATTATGTTCCATTCTTTGTAGTAATGATATCTTGGTCTGATTAATTTTATCCCACGTTCTTTGAAATAGAATGTTTTCTTTGAAAGTTTTTTCTTTAGCTTATCAATGTCTGATTCATCTATCTTTAATTCTGTTTTACATAATTCTAGTATTAATCCTACTTTACTATATAATATAGGCATGTTATATTTTTCTAGATATGTTATTATTTTTCTGAAACTTATTTCTACTGGTTTGACTTCTGATTGTTTTATTTCTAATGATTTTCCTTCCAACTGTTTTGCATCTGGTTGTTTGGATTTTAGAATTGTTAATAGCTCTTCACCTTTCAAACTCCTTGTTCTTAAGCAATCTATTATTGTGCGTTCTAGATCCGTAACTTTGATTTCAAATTTTCCATAAGGTGTATGGTATTCCATTTTATCTATGCCAAAATTGAATCCTTTGATTATCTTGTATGTATGTTTGTCAATTCTTAGTTTTGAACTGTGCTTGGCACTCAAATATACCACGGACTCTGTGCTTGCTTGCTTGTTTGTTAGGTTTAGAACTTTTAATGCGCTATTTGCGCTAATGACTGCATCCAGCCTTAACTTTGATGCTATATGGATTATGTCTGGATAGAATCCTTGATTATCTAATGGATTAATGTAATAGATTCCTGCTTTGAGTCTGGTTATTAATTTTTCTTTTATTAATCTATTAATGTTGTTTCTGCAAATTTGATTATCTTTTATTATTTTAGTTGCTTCTTGTAATGTAAATAATTTATTTTGATACATTTCTTTGTAAATTTTATTCATTAAAATATCTATATTTCTTTGAAAATATAAAGTTAACGTTTTTTTATAGAATATAATGTTTAATGATTACAAACTAAACATAAAAGGTATATTTTTAAGGTATGTGTTTGTTTCAGAATTTTATTCATTATATAGTTATGAAAGTCTGTAAGTGCTAAATTAAACGTTTTTAGGCGTTTATTGTTTATATGGTTCCTAAGGTCGTTATGACTCACCAAAAAGTTTATAAATAATAGTGTTTACCATATATCTGTGCTTACTTTACAAGTAATATGTGAAGGCATAAAATGTAGTTGTCGCAATCGATAATTACAGCGTAAACTTCACATGTTAAAAATCTTGTGAAAAGAGTACAGTAAGTCTAAACAGACTTTATAGTAAATACAGCAAACATGGAGGTGTTTGTAAATGAATAAAACAATAAAGAAAATAGTTGCCTTAGGAATGGGGGCATCGATGTTAATAGGAACCGCAGCAATGGCCTTAGCATCAGACTTGAGTGCATACCCAAGCCCATTCGTGAAGGACGGAGTATTTGTAGGTAAGATCGTTATCGGTGAGAAGGCAATGTCAATAGACACTGTCGGTGCATTAGATATCGCAGCAAGCTTACAAAGAGCAGCAACAACAGTAGTTTCGTCAACTGGATCATCAACAAGCGTTGAAGGCGGATTCAGACTAGACACTGCAGGAGACCACATATTCTATGGTCAAAACTTCGCAATTGACTCTGTAACAGCAGACAACTTGAATTTGTTATCTGATAAAGAGTTTGATGATGGCGCAGGAACAGCATACAAGTATACTCAATCAGTAACTTTCGCAAAGAGTAGTGCTGGTGGAGATAAGAATTTAACATATGGTCAACATACTTTGGGCTCAGTAGATAGCTTCTTAGGATTTGATACAACGTCAGCAACTCCAACTACAGGAGCAGCAGCATTATACACTGCAGAAGTTGACTTTAGCAAGGCAGTAAATGCTAGTAACACAAATGTAATCGGCCAGAAAATAGTTTTGTTCGGTAAAGAGTTAACATTCTCATCTGAATCCGATATAGGCGCAAAAAAGATTGTGTTGTACGGTTCGTCTGAAGAAGTATCAATTACAACCAAGGATGAAGTAACTAAGACCGTTGATGGAGTAGATTACAAGGTTCAGGTAATCGGTTTCTCAAGTACAGGAAGTAAAGTAACGCTTACTGTAAACGGTGTGACTGATTCGTTGAATGAGGGTTCATCAAAGACTATCGCTGGATTAAAAATCTATGCTAAGTCTGTATCTTCATGGAACAATGGTATTGACGGATTTGCAACATTGCAGCTAGGAGCTGACAAGTTAGTATTGCAAGATGGCCAAAATGTTATGGTTGGTTCTGATGAGACTACAGTTCAAGGAACTAGAGTATCATTGACTGGCGGTGCGGAAGCATTAACTAGTTTAAAGATATACACTAACCCAACAAGTGACTTCAAAGTATTAAAGGAAGGAAGTTCATTTGTTGACCCAACATTTGGAACATTCGCTGTACAATATGTTGATACAACGAACGGCATCACAAGTGATAGAGATAGCGTAAATGTTAGAGCTACTGGTACATTAGATATGTCAGTAACATTGACTCCATCAGGAGGCACTGAGAAACAACTAACATATGCACATGAAGCAAGTGCTGGTGTAGCACCTACAATGGCCGCAAGCGTATCCAATCCAATTAGTGTTGTTGAAGGATCACAGGCAAAACAAGATTATTACATCTATTTGACGCCTGGTACTGCAGTAAGTACAACAACTGATGCAGCAAGATACACACACCTAGTAAGAATAACAGGAATAAATCAGGGTCTTACACAGGGTAAGGTAAGCTTTAGAGATGTGTTGACAGATGCACAGTATGATTCGCAACAGGGTAAGTTTGTAGGACAAGGAGTCGATAGCTTGACATTGACTGTTGATGGATTCACATACAACGTATTGTTATCAGATAATACATCTGGTAATGAGAATGTAAGTGTTACATACGCAGGTTCAAGTGCAGCAACTGTACTTTACCCAGCAATAACTTTGAAGGGCGGAGAAACATTTGCACTAATGCAGAACTTAGTTGGTTTGTCAATTGTAAACACAACTCCAATATTGTTACCAACTGGAACACCAGGAGTAGCAGCAGCAAAAACGTTTAGTACAACAGCAACAAATAGCACAACTGTTGGTGGAATAACTTACAGTGTGAATTATAGTGCTGGTGGTAATATATCAGGAATGTGGCTTAGTGCAGGAACGGCAAACTTTACAAACCCAGTAGTATTAATCAAGGAAGACAAGGATGACCTAAACTCTGAAGGTGCTGTATTAGTATCGACAGCGTATGATACTAATGGTTTGAATGTAGTATATGGACCAGTATTCACAGCAACATCAGGAAGCGGATCAATGGCTGATTCATCCATGACAACTTACTTGGACTACTACGGTACATACGTTCAGGGATACCACCCAACAGGAAACAATGCTAATGTAGTAACAATAAACTACCCAGCAGCACAGATGTATGCAAATGTATTCTTGGCACCAACAGGCGCTAAGGCAACATCAACTAGCACTTCGGGCGCAGTAAGCTTGAATCCAATCAGTGTTGGATTAGCAATACTAGATTCTGAAGCAACACTAGGAGACAAACCATACATTGTCGTCGGCGGACCATGTGTAAATACTTTAGCAGCAACTTTGATGGGCAACCCAGCAGATTGTACAACAGGATTCTCTGAAGGGAAAGCAATGATAAAGCTATTCGCTGATAAGAATGCATTGTTAGTAGCAGGTTACAGTGGTAAGGACACACAAGGCGCATGTAGAGTCTTAGCATCATACAACGACCCTAAATACGCATTGAGTGGAACAGAAGTTGAAGTAACATCTGCAAACTTGGCTGACTTGTCAATAAAGACTATTTCAAGTTAAACTTGAAATACTTTTTTTCTTTTTTTTCTTTTTGTTTTCTTAAAATTCTAAGACGTTAATTTTTGCCATAACTGTTCGCGATTCTATTTGTTTATATTTATCGCAATTCATATTGCCCAAGAAATTTTTATGTACTAAAATTTCTGGGCGCAAGAAATGTTTGCATTTCTTTGCGTAATTTTCTTGCGATTGAATTATTATATGTTATCGCTCACAAAGAAATCCAACTACAGGATTTCTTGTGCAAGAAATTCCAGGAATTTCTTTGCACCCTTAAGTTTGGCAAAAATATTTTAGTATTTTCCAAAACATCAAAAACTTTACATGTTTTTGGGCTTTGGAATTCCACAAGAATTCCAAAACATAAGATTTTTATATTACTACATTCAGTTTTATTCTTATGAGATGTGTGGATAAATTATTGCTAGGATTGATATTATCGTTAATATTAATTTCTTCTGTACATGCTGCAGTAATCGCGGGCGTCAAAGTGTTTCATGGAGGAAACTTTACGTCGAGCATAGGTGGAATATTTATGGCATATGGGATAGACCCTTATACTGTGTACAATAATAATACTGACAATCTGGAATTATATTATAGGAGTGTTATAATATCGAGCACTATTGATGATACCGTCAATGTACGTAATGGCTCATGTAAATCTACTAAGATGTATACATATTGTTATAAAGGTTCCATGATAGATGCTAATAATCCTAAGACTTACACATCAGAAGAATATTTACAGCCAACGATGAGTATAACGATAGAATCGATACCATCGCCTATTGCAACAGTAATATTGACCAGAAATACAATCATGAAGGTTTATTGTGGAGAATTGATAACGGTTCCAATAACAATCAAAAATAGTGGAACTCTAAGTACAAACATAACCTACACTGAAACTTTACCGTTTAATACTTTAATTACAACAACAGATAAGGGTAATGTGGATGGAAATATTATAACATTTAGAGATATTGTGCCAGATAATACGTCAAGGAATTATTCTTATGTTATGACTAATTTTGATTGTATATCAAAGAATTGGACTGCAAAGTACACTTTCACAACGTATAACGAGACTATAACAAGAAACTTAACTAATCTAAGCATAGTAGTTCAGGATGCATATAGAGCTAATTCTTCTTTGTCTTTAGATAAGATAAATTCTTCTTTATCTATAAATAAAACAAACAATCCTGATGCCGATGTAACTTATACATGGACCATAACTAATTTGCATCCATCTATACCTTTAGGGTTAGATATCTCCATGGGTGTTCCGGGAGCGATAATTACCGGCGCATCAACAGAACTTGTACGTACAGGAGAGAGAAGCAGATATGTAGGAAAATTGCAGGTGGGAAATACACTAAAACTATACTTAAAATTCCATGAGCCGGATTATGGAAACTATACCGTATATACTGACGGTACTGTAAGTATTAATGATCATATACTTAATTATACTTCAAACAAGATGCTAAATGTGCTACCGTCCATAGTGGAAGCATATATGGATGTGAATACTACAAAAAATAATTCGTTATATGTGGATGTTTGGGCGAAGAATTATGATGTGACTGAAAAATATTATTATATATATGGTGTAATAAAGGGAATTGGAGATGAGGAGCCAATATATGCTAACAGCATAAATCCTGATAGTACAATACTTGTGGCTCAAAAGTTTTATAACACTACAGGAATGGGTGTGAAGGAAATTAATATGGCCTTCGACGGAATATATAGAGACAAAGATAGTATAGAACATCCAATACATGCGGAGCAGTTGTCAATCATAATAAATAGTCCGAAAATCATACATGCTAACGCGACTACAAACACTACTTCAGCAAACAAAACCAGCACCACATCAACAACATCCAACAGCAAAACATCAACCACAGGAGCAACAAGCAAAAACACTAATACTACTGGAACTGGTGAGCCCGCAGTGAAGAAAAAAGACTTTATTACAAGAGTAATCGAGGGATTAAGCAATTTCTTACAGTCGATATTCGGATAATTGACCGCAAAAAGACTTTTTAAAGCAGTCATTTTATAATAACAAACTTAATAAACTTTATTGGAAA
>Ga0182027_10005445_pt1 | contig 19354 bp, 13 predicted proteins | sample 712E1DmetaG_FD_121300 | JGI IMG/M metagenome (GOLD analysis project Ga0182027, IMG submission 121300) | Permafrost microbial communities from Stordalen Mire, Sweden - 712E1D metaG (Illumina Assembly) | ecosystem: Environmental > Terrestrial > Soil > Wetlands > Permafrost | place: Sweden...
AAAAACTTAGTATATTTGCAGAAGGATATGGTTATTCGGGTAAATATAAAAGGGCAAATCTATATTACGATGCCGGATTGGCATATCTGTTAAACAACCATTTTCAAATTGATATATCGGCCTCAAGACAATTCAATTCAATAAACGATTATTATTTGGTGAATGCAGGGATTGCCTGGCAGGTTGTTGGTCAGAAACTAAAATTTTAAAAGGAATTATTATGAAAAAGAACCAAAAAAGCAATCTTATTTTTATGCTGTCAATGGCACTCTCCTCTTTGGTTATCATTGCCAGTTGTATAGGCCTTTTTCTCCCGGAAACTTATGCCAAAGAAACACCGGATTGGATAGCACAGGCAATTGGTCAGGACATCATTGACCTGTTTCTGATCACCCCCGTTCTTGTAATTTCAGCAATTTTCGCCTATACCGGAAATAAGATTGCCCGGCTGGTATGGAGCGGATCGCTTTTCTACCTCATTTATAGCTATGTTATTTACTGTTTTGCTGTTCACTTCAATAGCATGTTCATCATTTATTGCCTTATACTGGGTTTGAGTTTTTACTTATTTGTGTATTTCCTTATTTCGCATTCAAAAAAATCGGTTTCAAACTGGTTTAAAAATAAAATCCCAAATAAAATAACCGGAATATATCTGATTGTAATTGCATGTTTGTTTTATATTTTGTGGCTATCAGAATTGATTCCGGCCATTTGTATTAATTCCAGCCCTAAAAGTCTGATCGATACAGGATTATTAACCAATCCAATACATGTCCTTGATTTATCGGTATGCCTGCCGGCTCTTTTTATTACCGGTTTGCTGTTACTCAGGAAACATTACCTTGGCTTACTATTAACATTCCCCATGCTTGTGTTTAGTGTTTTGATGGATATTACGATCATAGTTTTGGTAATAGTAATGAAAATTAAAGGCCTTGAAACGAATCTGGGTTTAACCATATTAATGGGTTTATTAGCCGTGGCTAGCGGTTGGTTATTATATTTGATGCTGAAATGCATAAAAAAAGGAGCCTGAAATCTCTGATTAAGCTAATAAGTAATTGCAACTCCAAACCTTGGTGTAATTTTGTATTATGAAAATATCAATTCTATGAAGAATAGAGCTTATTACGCCAGTTCCCAAATTAAATTTTAAGATACAATGAATATACTCCTTATCGAAGATGAACAACATGTATCCTCTTTTATAAAAAAAGGCCTGGAGGAAGAATCATTTCATGTTGATGCTGCATTTGATGGATATACCGGTAAAAAATTAGCGTTACAGGAAGAGTATGATATTATTCTTTTGGATGTTAATCTCCCTCAAATTAACGGAGTGAACCTTTGCCGGATGCTGAGGGAAGAAAAAATTGAAATTCCTATTTTAATGCTCACTGCGCTTGGTTCAACTGATGATGTAGTAACAGGGTTAGATGCAGGTGCTGATGATTATTTAATAAAACCATTTAAGTTTAAAGAACTTCTGGCAAGAATTAATGCTTTGATACGAAGATACCAGAACCGTATAGTAAATCCAGTTATGGCCATAGCCGATTTGGAAATAAATGAATTTACAAAGGAAGTAAAACGGAAAGGGCAATTAATAAAGCTAACGCCAAAAGAATTTTTTCTCTTACAATATTTTATACGAAATTGTGGTATCGTAAAATCCCGCACACAAATTGCAGAATCAGTTTGGGAAAATACGTACTACTCAAACTCAAACATAGTAGATGTCTATGTTAATTACCTGCGCAACAAAATTGATAAGGATTTTATGCCAAAATTAATTCATACTGTACCCGGAATGGGATATATTTTTAAGGTAGGGGAAGAATGAAAATAAAGACTAAACTTACACTGCTGTTCACCCTGGTTATTGCAATTTTATTGCTCGTTCTTAATATTTATATTTATTCATTAAGCAAATCATATGCTTCAAATGACTTTTTTAATTGGCTCAGGGAGCGCGCTTATGCTACCGCTAATGTTTTCCTGGAAGAGGATGAAGTAAGCAAAAAGATTTTTTCTGATTTCCAGAAAAAATACCTTGAAAAATTACCCGATGAAATAATAAGGGTATACGATTCAAAAAATCAACCGGCTTTCGTCAGGGATTCAATCCCTCCGGCCTTTACCATTTCTGTTATTGAAAAAGTCAGAAAAGCGAAAAAGTATCAAAGTAAAGAAAATGACAATTATACCTACGGTATTTTTTATACGGATAATCAGGGCGACTTTGTAATTCTTGTTTCAGCAATTGACAAAATTGGTGATGTAAAATTAAAACATCTTAGAAATGTATTAATAATAGGTTTTTTCTTCAGTATTATTATCGTCTTTTTTATAGGCAGATTTTTTACTAAAAAAATGCTTAAACCGGTCAGCGGAATTATTAAACAGGTGAATAAAATAACTGAAACCAATCTGCACCTGCGGTTAAGTGAAGGAAACGGCAAGGATGAACTTGCAGAACTTGCCATGACATTTAACAGCATGCTCACACGTATAGAGAATGCTTTTGACCTCCAACAAAATTTTGTAACAAATGCTTCACATGAATTAAGAACCCCTCTTACTTCAATTATCGGCAATATTGAGGTTTCTCTTTCACGACAGAGGAATATAGAAGAATACAAAATAGTTTTGAAAACTATATTGGATGAAGCCGAACGATTACACAAGTTAAGCGATGGTTTGCTGAATATTGCGCAGGCAAGTGTTGACATCAACAGCCTTAAAATGGAATTCATCCGTATTGATGAATTGCTTGAGGAAGCAAAAGACATTGTAAAAAATCAAATTCCTGATAGTAAAATGGAACTGAGTTTTGAAAACATGCCGGCTAACTCTGATGACCTTCTGATAAAAGGCAACAAAAATCTTTTAATGATTGCTTTTGAAAATTTATTTGAAAACGCAAATAAATTTTCGGATAATAAAAAGGTTAAAATCAGCCTTTTTTATGCTCCTGAAGCAATTCTTATAACAGTTAGTGATTCCGGCATCGGTATTCCGGCAAAAGACTATTATAATGTGTTACAAACCTTTTTCCGTGCTGAAAATGCACGCTCGTTCAGCGGTTCGGGAGTTGGTTTGTCTTTATGTCAGAAAATTTTTCTCCTCCACAATGGAAAACTTTCAATTCAGTCAGAAGAAGGCAAAGGCACAAAAGTTAGCGTAATGCTAAACAAATTTAAATTGCCTGAAAAATTTTAAATTCTAATCGTTTTCTAATTTCTTTCTAATTTCTTTCTAATTTCAGGGGTATAGCTTTGTTGCGATTTTAAATTATACCCTATTGATGAGAAGATGGATTATTTTACTTTTTTTATTTTTTGTTTGTAGCAGAATAAGTATTGCGGAGGCACAAAGCAATTTACAGTCAGATACCGTAAAACTGAATTCAAATGAAGCCGAAAAAATATTTTTAACCCAAAACCTTCTTCTGCTGGCAGGGAAATGCAATGTGGAGGCAGCCAGGGCCATGATTATTCAGGCAAAATTATTCAACAATCCTAATTTTTCTGTAGAACAAGGCTTGTATGACCCGGACACAAAAAAAGTGTTTGATATTGACTACACTGGAAATACGGGTTTTGCATATCAGCAACTGATCAACCTGGCAGGAAAGAGAAATAAAAGCATCAAACTTGAGCAAATCAATACCCAACGGCAGGAATATCTTTTTTACGATTTATTAAGGACCCTTAAATTTAAACTTAGAAGTGATTTTAATTCCATCTTCTTCCAAATGCAGACTTTGGTTGTTTATGATAAAGAAATAGCTTCACTTAAAAAGCTGATTTCAGTATTTGAAGAGCAATTCAAAAATGGATTTGTTTCTAAAAAAGATTTAGTCAGGCTGCAGGCCTCATTATTTTCACTTGAAAGTGAAAAACTGGAAATTTCCAATTCTATTACTGAGCTACAGGCAGATTTTGGGATCATGCTGCATAAGCCAAATACCTATTTTGTCCCGGAGCTAAACGAAACGTCATACGATTCAATTAATACCACATCATTAAATTTACCAATGCTTATTGATACAGCCTTGCAAAATCGATCCGATTTAAAAGCTACAGAACTGCAATACAAATGGAATGAAGCCAACCTGGCTTATCAGAAAGCCCTTTCGGTTCCTGATTTGACATTAGGTGCCCTATATAGCAAACAGGGAAGTTATGTGCGTGATTATACCGCTATTACTTTGGCAATAGACCTGCCTTTTTTCAACAGGAACCAGGGAAACATTAAAGCTGCAAAATTCCAGGCCGATAATAGTAACCTGTTGCTCCAATCGTTTGAAGACAATGTGAAGGGAGATGTAATTCAGGCTTATACAAAAGTATTACAAAATGAAAAAGTGTTTAATTCATACGATAACCGGTACAATGGTGATTTAGAAAAATTACTGGAAGAAATAACAAAAAATTACGGGAAAAAAAATATCAGCCTTCTGGAATTTATTGATTTTTATGATGCATATAAAGAAAACACAGTTCAACTGAACACTTTTTTAAGTCATCGTCTGAATGCTTTTGAAGAATTAAATTATAGTGTTGGAAAAAATATTATTAATTATTAAGAAACCATGAAAACGAAATTAATTACATTATTACTGCTAGTGACCTGTTTTTGCCAGAGTTGCAAACACAGGGAAGAAATGAAAGTCATAAAATTTTGCCTCACACCAGTAATGGAGAAATCAACTACCCTGGATACTGTAAAGTATGGAATAGTTGAAAGCGAATTGAAATTAACGGGTAAAATAACGTATGATGAAGAAAAAGTCATAAAAATATACCCTTTAGTAAGCGGGGTTGTTAAAGAAGTCAGGGTGGGAATAGGCGACCATGTTGAAAAAGGACAGGTTCTGGCAATTATCAGGAGCTCTGAACTGGCAGGCGTTGAAAACGATTTGAATAATGCACGGTCGAATTATCAAATCGCATTAAAGAATTTTAATGCCATAGAAGATATGTATAAGGGTGGAATTTCCTCGGAAAAAGAATATATTACGGCTAAAAGTGAATTGGAAAAAGCCAAATCTGAACTTAATAAAGCAACAAATGTCTCGGCAGTTTACGGGAGCACCAGCACAACCGACTATTATGTAAAAGCACCTATATCAGGAGTCATTGTTGAGAAACACATAAATCCCAATATGCAAATCAGAACCGATTTCAGTGATAACCTTTTTATTATTTCCGATTTGAAAAATGTCTGGGTGATGGCAAATGTATTTGAATCTGATATTTCAAAAGTACAGGAAGGCTTTGAAGCTGAAGTTACAACATTAAGCTATCCTGATAAAATTATAAAAGGTACGGTTGACAGGGTTTATAGTGTGCTGGACCCTGTTTCTAAAGTTATGAAAGCAAGGATAAAACTGGAAAACACGGATTATCAATTAAAACCGGAAATGTTTGCCAATATTACCATAAATTATTCCGAAAACATAAATAAAATAACGATACCATCAAAAGCTGTCATATTTGATAACAGCAAAAATTACGTTTTAATTTATAAAGATAAATACAGCATTGAACCTAGAGAAGTTACTATTTATAAATCTGTAAATGAAAAAACCTACATTGAAGCGGGACTAAAAAAAGGTGAAGAAATCGTATTAAATAACAATTTGCTTATTTATGATCAGCTAACTGACTAATGAAACCAATCTGTAATACCAGCCAACATGAATAAGTTTGTTAAAAATATTGTTGCATTTTCCTTAAAAAACAAATTCTTCACTTATTTCATTACCATTGTTTTAATAATAACGGGAATTTATAGTTATAAAAACACCACCATTGAAGCATTCCCCGATTTTACCAATACCCAGATAATTATTATAAGCCAGTGGCGAGGGAAAAGTGCCGAAGAAGTGGAAAAATTTGTTACCGTTCCATTGGAACTTGCCATGACATCGGTCCAAAAGAAAACCAATGTCCGGTCTATTTCCATGTTTGGACTTTCTGTCATAAAAATATTATTTGAAGATGATGTCGAAGACTTTTTTGCCCGTCAGCAGGTAAATAATGCAATAGCTTCAGTGTCACTCCCGGAAGGTGTGGAATCCGAAGTGGAGCCACCATATGGCCCTACAGGTGAAATATTCCGTTATACAATTCAAAGCAAAACCAGGGATTCAAGGGATTTACTGACTTACCAGGACTGGGTGATCCGTCGCCAGTTACTAGGAGTGTCGGGGGTTGCCGATGTGGTTACTTTTGGTGGCCGGCAGAAGGTATTTGAAATAAATGTTATACCCGGATTACTCGAAAAATACAATCTTTCGGCACTGGATGTATACACGGCTGTTTCCAAAAGCAATCTGAATGTTGGGGGAGATATCATAGAAAAGAATGGTCAGGCATATGTTGTAAGAGGACTGGGCCTGATTAATAACAAGGAAGAAATAGGTGATATTGTGATAGATAATATTGACGATACTCCTATTTCGGTGAAGGATGTTGCCGAAGTTTCTGAATCCTCATTACCCCGGGTTGGACAGGTCGGTCTGGATAGTAATGACGATATTATTGAAGGAATTGTAGTCATGCGAAAGGGCTTAAATCCCCATGAAGTATTACATGATGTTAAAGAGAAAGTAAATGAACTGAATACAAAAGTTCTTCCTTCCGATATCAAACTCGTAACTTTTTATGACAGGGATAATTTAATTGACTTTTGTACCCATACCGTACTTGGAAACCTAACGGAAGGAATTATACTTGTAATTTTAATAGTCTTCCTTTTTATGGCTGATTTAAGGGCAACATTTATTGTTTCCCTCATCATACCATTATCTCTTTTGTTTGCTTTTATCTGCATGAAAATTAAAGGAATGTCAGCTAATTTAATTTCCATGGGGGCCATTGACTTTGGAATTATCATAGATGGGGCAATTGTCATGGTAGAAGGAATGTTTGTAGCACTCGACCATAAAGCCAAAGAGGTCGGTATGCCAAGATACAGGTTACTTTCTAAGTTGGGACTGATTAAAAATACCGGGGGCGAACTGGCAAAAGCGATATTTTTCTCAAAGTTAATCATCATAACGGCACTTATCCCGATTTTTGCTTTTCAAAGGGTCGAAGGGAAAATATTTTCTCCACTGGCATATACACTGGGATTCGCATTGCTGGGTGCTTTGATTTTTACATTGACACTGGTACCCGTAATGACTGCACATCTGTTTAAAAAGAACATCAGGGAGAAAAACAATCCATTCGTGAATTTGCTGAATAAGTATGTTCTTAAACTGTTTAATATTACCTATTCCAATAAAAGGGTAAGCCTGCTGATTGCTTCCATTGTTATGGTGCTGAGTATTTATTCTTTTCGTTATCTCGGAACAGAATTTCTTCCCCCTTTAAATGAAGGAGCTTTATGGGTTGAAGCAAAAATGCCGATGAGCATGTCACTTCAGGAAACGGTTAAGCTGGAACATAAAATCAGGCAAGTTATTTTAAGTTTTAACGAAGTGCAAAGTGTTTTATCTCAAACCGGGCGTTCAAATGATGGGACGGATCCATCAGGGTTCTTTTTGAACCAGGCATGTGTAAACCTGTATCCCAAGGAAAAATGGAAACGAAAAATTACGGTTGATCAGCTTATTGATGAAATGGATGCAAAACTCAGTCAGTTTCAGGGAATTAATTTTAATTATTCTCAACCGATCAGGGACAATGTTGAGGAAGCAGTTGCCGGTTTGAATTGTAATAATGCCATAAAAATATTTGGCGACAACCTGGAAGTTTTAGATACACTTGCTAAAGCTACATTAAATGCCATCAAGAATGTAGACGGCATCAGGGAGGTAGGTATTTTAAAAAATATAGGTCAACCCGAATTAAGGATTGATCTTGATGAGCATAAGTTAGCGGCATATGGTATTTTAAAAGAGGATTGCCAGGCTAATATTGAAATGGCGATTGGCGGGAAAGCAGCTACCCAATTATATGATGGTGAAAAGAAATTTGATATTCGAATACGTTATCCAAAAGATTATCGTAAAGACGAAGAGGATATCAAAAATTTAATGATTCCGACCATCAGGGGAACAAAAGTGCCTTTAAAGGAAATAGCAGATATAACAAAACAAACAGGTTCGGCATTTATTTACCGCGATCTCAATAAACGTTTGATTGCAGTTAAATTTACAGTCAGGGACAGAGACTTGGGCAGTACCATTAAAGAAGCACAGCAAAAAGTTAATAAAGCTGTTAAATTTCCCAAAGGATACTTTTTATCATGGACCGGTGAATTTGAAAGCCAGGTAAGGGCAACAAACCGGCTCGCCCAGGTTGTTCCCCTGTGCCTTGTGTTAATATTCATACTTTTATTTATCACCTTCGGAAATGCAAAGGATGCGGGTTTGGTGCTGATGAATGTACCATTTGCCCTGATTGGGGGAATACTGGCTTTGCACATAACAGGCGTATTTTTCGGTATATCGGCAGGAGTTGGCTTTATTGCATTGTTCGGATTGTGCGTTCAAAATGGTGTCATTTTAATTTCGGTATTTAAGAAAAATATGGAACTGAAAATGCACATCGATGAAGCCATCCTGAAAGGGGTCACATCCAGAATACGACCCGTTATTATGACGGCATTGATGGCTGCTATAGGTCTGATGCCGGCTGCATTATCAACCGGAATAGGCTCTGAATCTCAAAAACCACTGGCTATTGTTGTAATTGGTGGATTAATAACAGCAACCATTCTTACACTGTTTATTTTCCCTATTCTGTTCAAATGGGGATATCGAAAGAAATTTACATCTTTGTAAATAGTTTAATAACAAATAGAATAATCCCCCTCCAGGGTCTCATTCGGAAAGAATTCCAATATTTTACAAGAATTTTCCAGTCAGAATTGACCCTTATCCCGCTTCGGGGTCTCATTCTGAGAGAATTCCAAGATATCACGAGAATTTAATTTTCAGAATTGACCCTGAAGTTTTAATGCTACATAGGCCGTATTAGGGGATACTTCGATAATTATTGAGTTAAAATGCTTAAAAAAAGGTACTCGAAATTTCATATTCTAAAATAAATTCCCCTTTTGTGTAATTAAAAAAATAAATGTAGGTTTGTAATCTATCCGTAAACACAAAAAAGAAATTATTATGGCTGAACAAAAGAAGTTTGTCCCCTTTGTTTCTTCCGAAACAAACATGGCGGAATTTACATTACGCGCACTGATCATAGGTTTGGTGATGGCAGTGGTACTTGGTGCTGCAAATGCCTACCTTGGCTTAAAGGCGGGTATGACTATTGCCGCAACTTATCCTGCTGCAGTAATTGGAATGGCAATTCTCAGGATCATGAAAGGCTCCATTCTGGAAGAGAATTTTGCCAGAACGGTAGGTTCCATTGGCGAATCGGTTGCTGCCGGTGCTATTTTTACCTTGCCTGCCTTTTTTGTTGCAGGTATCTGGAGGCCTTTTTATACGCCGGGCCATTATGCTACTTCAACTGTTATCCTCATTTGTGGTGGTATATTGGGTATCATGTTCGTAGCACTGCTCAGGCGGGTTATGTGCCACGATGCCGATCTTCCTTTTCCTGAATCAGTTGCCGCTGCCGAAATTCACAAGGCTGGCCGTTCAAGCGGAAGCGGTTCCAAATTCTTATTTCTGGCTATGGCCGGGGGAGCAATTATCAAAGCTTTAGGTGAATTTAAATTTTTTGCCACCACATGGGAAAAATTCATTGTTTTTTCAAAGCAGACCATTACCGGAACAACCATCACCGGCAAGGGTGGCTTGCTGCTCAGTTCACCGGGTATCAGTCCTGCATATATGGGTGTCGGTTATATCATTGGCCCAAAATTAGCCTCGTTAAACTTTAGCGGTGGCTTGATCGCATGGGGTTTACTTGCTCCGATGATCCTTTATTTTATCGGACCAAGCCTCGACCTTACTGCATGGGCTCAATATATTATGACAAAGGATGCCACCTTAACGATTCAGGCTGCTACCGAAAAAGTATCAAACCCGGTATTTCAGATCAGCCAGATCTGGCGGTTTATTGTTCGTCCGATTGCCATTGGCGGTATGTTAATGGGGGCCGGATTCACACTCTTTAAAATGAGAAAAAGCCTCATCGCCGGTATTTCACGTTCAGTTGCCGATGTCAGAAAAGCTGCTTCAGGTACTGCCGTTGAAACCGAAAGAACTGAAAAAGACATTAATTTTGGATGGATCATCTTTGGTATTATTATGGTTGCTATTGCAACTTTTGCAATCACCTATTTTATATTTGATACCTCGCTTCTGGTTGCAATCGTTGCCGCCACAGTGCTGATCATACTGGCATTCTTTTTTGGAGCCGTATCGGGTTACCTGGTTGGTATCATGGGCTCGAGTAACAATCCCATCAGCGGTTTAACACTCACTGCACTCGTTGTTACTGCACTGATTCTTGTTGCACTTGGTGTGCAGGGAGGACCAGGCGTAGCTGCTGTTTTGGGTGTGGCTGCCATCGTTTGTGTTTCAGCTGCTGTTGCAGGAGAAATGCTTCAGGACCTCAAAGCCGGAAATATACTTGGCGGTACCCCCTGGAAAATGCAGATCGGTGATATCATCGGTGTTGTTCTGGCTGGTGTGGTTATGTTTGGCGTTTTAATAATTCTGAATGAAGGCGATATAGCACAGGGTCACTTACAAGGTTACGAAGGTGGCTTTGGGAGTAAAAATCTTTCAGCACCCCAGGCAAGCCTTATGGCTATGTTATCGAAAGGAATCGTAGGCGGACAAATGGCATGGCCTCTTATTATTGTCGGTATGCTTATGGGACTCGGTTTCATTTTGATGCAGGTAAAAAGTCCGATGCTTGTTAGCGTTGGTATGTACCTCCCATTGGAAACAACGTTTGCTATTTTCATTGGTGGTTTGATCAAGGGTACAGTAGAATTATTCAGTGAAAGGAAAAAATTAAACGCAGGCCAGATTGCAAGGGTGGAAAATACCGGAGTACTGCTTGCCTCGGGATTTATAGCGGGGGAAGCAATTATGGGATTGATATTTGCCCTGTTCTATTTCCTGAATATTCCTATGTTCACCATTTTTAACAATCCATCATTCCTGGTAAGCCTTGTGGTATTAACAATTATTGCAGTAGTGCTGATCAGGGTACCGTTAAAGAATGCTGGAAATCCTGATGATCCTGCACCTCCATCAGCTAACTTTTAAAAATTAAATACAATTTATAAACCGGATCGGATGCTTCAACATCCTTTCCGGTTTTTTTATTATTTTCGCTCTAATTTAAATTTCATGCTGAATTTCTTTCGCAACAAAAACATACTTAAAGGGGTAAATTACCTCGACCTTACGCCATTCACCATCAACGGCTTCGAGGAAGAGAATGGCATGGTTACCATACTGATTAAAAAATTCGAGTCAAAAATAATGCAGGCCTTTCTGCCACGCAACAGGACAAACTTCATCAAAATACATCTGGATGAGCCGGGATCAAAAGTCTGGCTGAACATCGACGGCAAAAAAAAGGTATCTGATATTATTGAATCAATATCCCTGACTATGGGTGACAAACTCCCACAGACCGAGCAAAGGGTAACGAAGTTTCTGACACAATTGTTCCAGCAGAAATTCATTGGGTTTAAAGAATTGAGTAAACCCAGGCACCCTAAGATTTGACAACTTTTAACATGGCCATGCGCAGGGCAGAAGTTGTCAAATCTTTACGACTGTTAATTTATAAATCAGGTATTATCCATAACCTACGGATTAATCCGTGGGCTATGGGAAATTAAAGTATATACCTAAAATTCGATGTCCGTTTTTGAACTTTTCATCATAATATTTCACTCATTTGCTTGTTTTCGCCAAAATAACTGTATATTTGTGTTGGATATATTATAAAAAAAAACATGTGTGCAATAATTAAGAAGCCATTTATTGTTATCTTGTTAACAATGCTGGCAGTTGGAATCAAAGCACAGCCTTATAAGCTGTTTATTCCCAATGTTGATTATTTGTATGCTGATTCAGCGAATTATTTCAGGGGTTTCAGAATCATAAAAACCATAGCTGAAAGTAATGGTGATAGTATCTATTATCCTATAATTGAAACAAATATGTATTTGGACAATTCTGGTTGTATTAAATCAAAAAAGTACAGCTGGATTTCGCACCAGATTATCTCTAAAACAGGCGGAACCACAATTGTATTCAATTTCAATGAAGACAGTATTATTTTCAAAACACAAGCAGCCTTAAATGAAACCTGGACCTGTTTCCGGTTCAAAAATGGCAGTAAGTTGCTTGCCAGGGTTACTGCTTTCGGAACATCATCATTTCTTGGTATTGTCGATTCTGTAAAAACCATTTCCTTTGAATATTACGACAGTGCAAACAACAAGCAACCATATAAACTCGACAACCTTACAATTCAATTAAGCAAAAACTATGGGTTGATCAGAACTGTTAACTTTTTTTGTTTCCCGGATATTGTATTAAATAATGGTTATAATTATCTCTACAGAACATACCTTGGAATTTTCAGGATTGCCGGCATTAATACCATCGGGACCTATAATTTAACCAAAAGAAAAGTTTTTGATTTTCAACCGGGCGATCAACTTGATATTTATTATTTTCATGAAGGAAGCGAGTATCAAAATGTATCACAACTGGATACAACAAGAACAAAACAAACAATTTTGGAAAGACAGGATTACAACGATTCAATTCGTTATAAGGTTCACGAAGTTGCTCAAACAATACAAACAGCCTGGCATTATTATAAAATAACTCATGTTGATACAATTAAATGGATCGCATATAACCTGAATGATACGTTATTTGATGCACTGCCTGCAAATGAATTGTTCCTTAATACCAATCGTTCTTTTATTTATAAACCTCTTTTATCACTCTACGACAACAAGCGTTTGGATAAAATGCTTTATAAAGATACTGGTATCCCTTACGATGGAAATGATTCTTGTTACAGTTTTGGCCAGCTTGATGGCTGTCCTTTTTATGATCACTATATTGAAGGACTTGGAGGCCCTTATTATTCCGGCACCTGCAATGATGGGGTTTATTTGCAGCAACTGGTATATTACAAAAAAGGAAATGAAACCTGGGGCACTCCTTTATCCGTCAATCCAGGAAACCCTAATAATAATCCAAACATCAATATTTACCCCAACCCATGGAGTTCAAATGCAAATATAACCATCAATTCAACTTCAGAGGGCAATATCACAGTTTTTGATAACCTGGGAAAAAAGGTTGCCACTATGCCTTATCGTCACGGGAATGCAGCCATTACCTTAGATAGTAAGGATTATAAGTCGGGAATGTATTATTTTCTTGTCGTTCCAAAAACAGGTAATCCTGTAGCAAGGAAGTTTGTTGTTGAATAATGATTTGACAACTTTAAGCATGGCTATGTGCTAGGCAAAAGTTGTCAAATCTTTACGAATGTTGATTTACAACCTATAACCTATCTGTAGTCTGTAGCCAGGGCTTGCAGCCTGGCGACTACGGATATATCTAAACAAACAAAATCCAAAGTATTATTTCGATTAAATCTGTCCTGAGTCCCCACTACAAAGAACCTTTGCTACAGACTCAGGACAGATTTAATCGGGATTTTCTAAAAAAGTCGCATATTTAAGTAGTGTATTGCAAAATTTTTAACACTTTTGTATTATAATAAATTTATCGGTTTCAACGAATTAAACAAGAAAATATAATGAGCAAAGTATTAGGCGGATTAAAACCCGAAAGATTGTGGAATCATTTTGAAGACATCTGCGGTATTCCGCATCCTTCAAAAAAGGAAGGCAACATCATTAAATTCATGAAGGAATTTGGTGAAAAACTTGGTTTAGAAACACATGTCGATGAAGTGGGCAATGTAATTATCAGGAAGCCGGCTACACCGGGCATGGAAAACCGAACAGGTATCATTTTACAGGGGCACCTCGATATGGTTCCGCAGAAAAATTCCGATAAGAATCACGATTTTGAAAAAGACCCGATTCAACCCCGGATTGAAGGCGAATGGGTAAAAGCCACCGGCACCACCCTGGGAGCCGACAATGGAATGGGCGTTTCAGCAACCATGGCAGTACTGGAATCGAAAGACCTTCAGCACGGTCCAATTGAAGCACTCTTTACGATTGACGAAGAAACAGGCATGACCGGAGCATTTGGTTTAAAACCGGGATTACTGAAAGGCGATATCCTCATCAACCTTGATTCAGAGGAAGAAGGTGAACTATGCATAGGATGTGCCGGCGGAACCAATGCCAACATCACATTCAAATACAAGGATGCTGCAGTTCAGGCAGGCATGGCAGCTTATAAAATTAGTGTAACCGGTTTAAAAGGTGGCCACTCAGGAGTCGATATTCACCTTGGCAGGGGTAACTCGAATAAAATTCTTTTCCGCTTCCTGCGTTTAGCCGAAAGAAAATATGGCTTGCGAATGGCTTCTATTGATGGTGGTAGCCTCAGAAACGCCATCCCACGGGAATCTTTTGCAGTAGTTGTGTTCCCTCAGGACAAGGCTACCCAGCTAACAAAAGAACTGAAGGAGTTTGAAGCCATTGTGAAAAAAGAACTCTCGGCAGTAGAACCGGATCTTAAATTTGTGATGACCACATCAGAAATGCCAAAGTCGCTTATTGATGCCGATACACAGAAAAGGCTTATCAATGCTATATTAGCATGTCCGAATGAAATCATCAGGATGAGCAATGAAATGATAGGATTGGTTGAAACATCTACTAATTTAGCTATCGTTAAATCAGAAAATGGCACCATCATAATTCAATGTCTGCTCAGAAGTTCTGTCGATTCTGCCAAAGAATATCTGGAAAACAGGTTTGAAGCTGTTTTTGAACTTGCAGGAGCCGACGAAATTCTTCTCGATGGCAGGTATCCCGGTTGGAAACCGAATCCTTCATCAGCTATTTTAAAAACGATGAAAGAACTATATACTAAGCAATTCGGAAAAGTACCGGGCGTTTATGCCATACATGCCGGTTTGGAATGCGGATTATTAGGTGGCGTTTATCCTAATTTTGATATGGTATCATGCGGACCCACCATTAAATACCCACATTCTCCGGATGAGATGGTAAACATCGAATCGGTAAAGAAATTCTGGGATTTCCTGGTTGAGACACTTAAAAATGCTCCTGTTAAATAATTCAAACGATCAGCTTATTATAGCATCCATTATAAACTCATAGCGCAAACTGTTATGATCATACATCTTAAAAACGATGTCGACAAGCAGATAGCCGACACTATTGCATCCGATTTGAATGCCTTTCTGTTATATAAGGATGGAAAGTATGTGATTGTAACCTCTTCCCATATCAAGGAAATCCAGGAAAATCATCAGGCTTATGTTGATACTTTTTTAAATTTTGACCACGACATTCAGTTATCAAGCCGCAAATACCTGCAGGGAACCCGTGAAATTAAAATTGGTGATGTTATAGTAGGAGGTTGTACCAACAATACCCTACTCATAACCGGCCCCTGTTCGGTAGAATCGCGTGAACAGATTGAACAATCGGCTCAGCTTCTGAAAAGCCTGGGTCTCTCAACACTCCGTGCCGGCACATTCAAATCGCGCACTTCACCCTATTCTTTTCAGGGCATGGGTAGTGAAGGATTGAAGCTCCTGGATGAGATCAGGGTTAAATACTCACTAAAAATTATTACTGAGGTTTTCGATTCCTCGCAACTCGATGAAGTGGCTGATCATGCCGATATCATTCAAATCAGCGCGAAGTCGATGTACAATCAGGCATCGCTGAAAAAATGCGGCAAACTAAATAAGGCGGTCCTTCTTAAAAGAAGTTTTGGTGCTACCTTACAGGAACTATTACAGGCTTCCGAATTTATACTTTCTGCCGGAAACGATCAAGTGATGCTATGCGAAAGAGGCATTCGGACATTCGAAACAAAAACACGGTTCACATTGGATCTTTGTGGTGTTGCCTGGCTCAAACAGAATTCAAATCTGCCAATCGTACTTGATCCAAGCCATGCCATGGGTTATGCATATGGCATTCCTGATCTCAGCCGGGCCTGTATGGCCATGGGTGTGGATGGATTGATGATCGAATCGCATCCGGATCCTGCCAGGGCAAAATCAGATGTGCATCAACAACTTACACACCCGGCATTTATTAAGCTTTATGGAAGCCTAAAAGCCATTGCCGATGTTATTGGCAGAAAAATCGTTTAACAGGAATTCATCTGAAAATATAAAGCCGGGGCTGAGAAGTTCCGGCTTTTTTTATGATTGGATTCTATGGAGAAGCACCGTCGGTGCGATATTATGGTATAATGTTATGTTGAAACGGGTTTTAGCCTCATAGAGGCGGAATTATCACAAAATCATTACTTCATATAATGTCGTGCCTATGGCACTTGATTCACCGGTTTAATCTTTTATCTACCATAATATCGTCTCTATGAGGCTCTTATGGTATATCAAAAAATATACTTCAAATTCAGGCTAAACATTATTTTTGCATCACCAAAATAATCTCTGACCGGTGATATACCTGATATTAAGCATCTGCTGCTCCAGCATCATCATTACCACTTTTAAAATGCTGGACCGGAATAAAATTCCGGTTTTTCCGGTAATTGTTATGAATTATGTGGTTGCTTCAGCATTGGGGTTTATCATTGCCCGGCCTTATCCATCATTAAATTCAATTCTGACATCCCAATGGTTGATATTCGCATCAGTTATAGGATTTCTTTTTATTGTCATGTTTCAGTTTGTAGGCTATGCTATACCAAAAATCGGACTTGGGCTAACAGGTATTTCAGCAAGGATGGGGGTAGTCTTGCCCATTTTATTTTCCATCATCTATTACCATGAACAGATCAGGGTTCTGAAAGTTGCTGGAATTATACTTGCACTGATGGCATTGTTTTTTATCATGTACAGAAAAAATGGCCTGAAAACAAGCAGCAAATACATGTTCTTCCCTTTGATCCTGTTTTTGGGAAGTGGTATTGCCGATACCTTTGTGAAATATTCCCAGCAGGAGTTTGTCAGTGATGAATTGCTCCCGTTTTTTTCAACCATGATCTTTTTCGTATCGCTGATCGCAGGACTCATCATCAATTTATTCAGGAAGGAATCTCTTTTCCGGAAGCTGGACAGAAAAATCATCGGATGGTCAATCATGCTGGGGATTGTAAACCTGGGCTCCATTTTCTTTTTTCTGAACGCCCTTAAAAATTCCAACATCGACAGTTCGATTGTTTTTGGCATCAATCATCTTTCCATCATCACTCTGGTTGTGCTATCGGGCATAATTTTCTTTAAGGAAAAACTTACAAAAATGAACTGGCTTGGCATAGCTTTCGCTTTTCTAGCCATCATGATACTCACTTTCTCTTAACATTTTAACTGATCGGTATGTTAAACAAAAACATTATTACTTTCCTCGAATCGCTGAAGGAAAATAACGACCGTGAATGGATGCACAAAAACGATAAGCTTTTCCGTTCGGTACAGCAGGATTTCGAAAAATTTGTTTCAGAACTTATAAAGGAAATTATGAGTTTTGATTCTTCCATCGGTATGGTCGCTCCAAAAGACTGCATCTTCAGGATATACCGCGATGTTAGGTTTGCCAAGGACAAATCGCCATATAAAACCAATATGGGCGCATATATTGCCCTCGGGGGACGAAAATCGATGAGGGCTGGATATTATTTTCATGTTGAACCCGGCGATTGTATGCTTGCTGGCGGATTGTACATGCCACCCCCGGATTTACTTTTCCGTGCACGTCAGGAAATTTATTATAACCTAAATGAATTCAATTCGATCCTTAATGACAAGCTCTTTGTAAAATATTTTAAAAAAATCGGGGGCGATAAAATGAAACTGGTTCCCAAAGGATTTGATAAGGACTTTGCAGGCATTGAATTACTGAAGCATAAAAGCTACCTGGTTACTCATTCCCTCACAGATGATATGATCAGCTCCGAAAAACTTATTAGCCATTGTGGAGAGGTATTCAGGGCGCAAATGCCCTTAAATAATTTTTTTAACAGGGTGGTGGAAGGTTAAGTATTAAATTCATAGCCGACGGATCAATCCTTGGGCTATGAGGTTATTCCAGAATCATCCCGAATTTCAAATTGCTTTAATTTGGACTATTGATCCAAAAAAAGTTAATTTTGCAGCCGGTTGGAAACAGCCCTTTCTAAAATTTATTCAATAATGAACGAACAGGAAGAAAAATCCAAACAGCAACTTTTTACTGAATTCCCGCCGGTATCCGGCTCTGAATGGGAAGAGCAGATCATGAAGGACCTGAAAGGAGCCGACTACAATAAAAAACTTATCTGGCAACCCATTGAAGGAATTGATGTTAAGCCATACTACAGAAATGAGGACCTAACCAATCTCATACACATGGGATCTGCTCCCGGAGATTTTCCCTATGTCAGGGGCCTCGACAAAACAGAATGGCGAATCCGGCAGAACATCAATGTAAAAACCCTGGAGCAAGCCAACCAGGATGCAATTGAAGCAATTAAAACAGGTGCAAATTGCATAAATTTCATCATGACACAGGTTCCGCCAACAGCCATCATGAAGAGGCTTTTAGATGGATTTGATCTGAGTAAATCTGCCATCAGCTTTTCCAATTCAGACTGTTTCAGGGACCTGCTCGACTTCTTTATCGGATATATTAAGGAAGCTGGTATTGATCCAGCCACTGTCCTTGGCTCATTAGAAATCGATCCTCTGGCCAACCTCATGGCAAATGGTTATTTACCCGACTCATTCTCCATCCTGAGCCTGAAGTTGTTCTGGATTGTTCTCCGGCTAAGTAAAGAACTCCCTAATTATCATGGAATAAGCGTCCGGGGATATTATTATCACAATGCCGGTGCAACTGCAGTTCAGGAACTCGCATTTACACTGGCAGTATTAAATGAATACTTTGTCCGCCTTAGAAGTCATACACTTACCATCGATCAGATCAGTCCTCATATTCAGCTTACTTTTGGCGTTGGATCTAATTACTTCCTGGAAATTGCTAAAATCCGTGCAGCCCGGTTGCTTTACCCCCGAATTATTGAGCAATACAATCCAAAAAACGATAATTCCTACAAGTCATTTATCAACTGCATCAACTCCCGCTGGAACAAAACAGTTTTTGATCCGTATACCAACCTGTTAAGGGCTACAACTGAAGCTATGTCGGCCATAATAGGGGGTGTCAGTTGTTTAACCATCGAGCCATTCGACATAAGTTACAAAGAGCCCGATGCATTCTCAATCCGTCTGGCAAT
>Ga0182027_10005446_pt1 | contig 19348 bp, 8 predicted proteins | sample 712E1DmetaG_FD_121300 | JGI IMG/M metagenome (GOLD analysis project Ga0182027, IMG submission 121300) | Permafrost microbial communities from Stordalen Mire, Sweden - 712E1D metaG (Illumina Assembly) | ecosystem: Environmental > Terrestrial > Soil > Wetlands > Permafrost | place: Sweden...
AAGGTCAGTATAGAGGGTTGTTAAAGCTGTAACCTTTAAATCTGCTTCATTTGGTGCATATGATGTTACTGTAGCCAAAAGTTTGATAAGCTTGTCAAAATTATCCAAACGGTTATCATAGCTCATTTGTGATGCAGAAATGGTCTTATCTTCTTCTTTTACAGTTTCGCCTTTTACTGGTTGGGTTATTTTTGCTTTAGGGGTTGCCCTACGACCTTGAATTTTACGTATTAAAGTTTTTGCATTGTCAACAACCTGATCAGTTGTATCGGATGCCTTCAGGGAATTTATTATTCTTGTTGTGAGCTTGCTTAAAGGATCAAAAGCCAATTCACGTGCTGCAACAGCATTGGAATAGGCAGGAATATTTGTATTGATCCCTGTTATTGCATTTTTTGCTGATGTTTGAAGGGTTTGCAATGCAAGTACCTTAATTGATGCTTTTGCAGGATTATAAGCAGTACCATAACCTAAACAAAAGTTTATCAATTCATCAAAATGTGCTACGTTTCTAGCATGACCAGTTTCTGTTTTGACTGTCATAAATTTAAATTTAGAGGTTAAGAATAATAAAATGATACTCAAATTTAATTAAGGAAATTATTTTTATGCTATTTTTTTAAATTTATTATTTATCAGCTTTTAGTGAATTATGGGCTTCATTAATGAGATTGGTTGTAGAAACATGAAATTAGCACTGACCGGAGCTTTATTTGAAACGAATGAGTGAAATGAAATGTAGCGATAGTGGAGTTGAGGAATGAGTATAGGTGTGAGTGCGGTGTAAAAATATGCATAACTTTTTTCTAATACCACCTTCTACCTAATTACGGTTATGCTTTTTTTTACACATGGGATTGTGTCCGGCGAAAAGAACACTTATACGATATGACGAAACGCAACGATGGCGGAATGGAATGAAAGAATGAGTGAAAATGAAGCGATTTTGAAAATACTGTCTGTGTAAGAAACATAAAAATTGCTACATAAATATTGTTAAAAATATTACAAATAAACCGAATAAATATTTAGAACTTTGTATAAAGTCTTTTGTAACCAAAATATTCTAATCATTTAGAAACCCACCACAGAAGGCTTTTATGGTTTTGAAATTACTCTTGGTTCATAGTTCAGGTGTCATGTTTTTAATATTGTATTTTAAATATTCAACTCATGAACCGAATAAGAGTAGTATTAATTGATAAGGATTTTGAAAATCAGATTAACCTGATTGATTTTAAGGGAATTAAAGGAGTTGAAATATGTGGTTTTACAGACGTTCTGATAAAAGGGATAGAAATTATAAGACAAGAAAGCCCAGATATTATACTTCTCGGAATTGAATTAAATGATGGATGTGGCTTTGATCTTCTTAATGAATTTGACGATTATAAATTTCAGGTAGTATTCCTTATTCACAAAAATGATGTATTGGAAAGAACCTTTTCTTATTCAGGTATTGATTATTTGTTAAAACCACTTGACACCAAGAAATTAAAAACTGTTTTACAGAAATTACTTGATACAAAGTTCCAAAGAGAAAATACCCAAAATCATAATGACTATAATAAAAGGGAAACCAAGATTTAAAAAAACCTTGTATTGTCGGATACTAATGGCTTCAGCATGGTAGATATTTCTCAAATAATAAATTGCCAGGTTCAAAATAATAGTGTGATTATATTTATGAATGATAAAAGTCAATTTGCAGTTACAGTGCCTCTTTGCAGCATTGAAGTTTTACTTAACCAATCAAAAACAATATTTTACAGGATTCATAACAATACAATTATTAATTTGCAATATTTAAGCAGATTCACAACTAATAAAAGAAGTTACGTGCTAATGACAAATGGTGCAAGATATGACGTATCACATAGAAGAAAGAAAGGATTAAAAGATTTGATTACAAAACAGGTTAAAATTAACGGAAAAACAAAGGACACATAATGAATGAACTAGTTCAAATAATATATTATCCTGTAAATTGAGTAAATAGTCGGGTTCTATCTCAAAATATTAACAGCCCCTTTATAAACCTTACCATCCTTTGTTTCCAGAACATAATAATAGGTTCCTTCAGGTAGGTGTTTGCCTTTATATGTGCCATCCCATTTGTTCTGATAATCTGAGGAGGAAAATAATTCATCTCCCCAGCGATTATATATGGCAAGTTTAACTGGCTGATAATTTTTAAAGTCCTTTATGACAAAATAGTCGTTGTAACCATCGCCATTTGGAGTAAAAACTGTAACTATTTCCATTTCTTTCTTTTCCCCATCAATCAGCCAAATGGTATCCGAACTTTTGCAGCCTGTTGTAAAACTTGCTGTTACCCAGTATTTCCCGGATTTTTGAACAATGATTGATGTGCCTGTTGAATTATCATTCCACAACAATTGATCAAATACACCATTAGCATTAAGCGTGACTGAAGATCCGGGAATTAGGATGGAATCGGGAACGGCAGTAATATCTATAGTTGGAGATGGATAAATCTCTATGGTATCGACCAACGTATCTTTATTACCGAATGCAGTCAGGCAAACGAAGGTTATGATATATTTACCTGCACTGTAATAAATATGTTGAGGGTCATCATAAATAATTGCCTGATTTCCGTCACCATAATCCCAAATGAAGTTTAAAAAGCTGTCAGGAGGGTTAACGGTTGATTTGTTTTTAAAATACACCGGAATGCCAATACAACCATCGGGTAATGTAATTGAAATATTGATATTTGGAAATCGAATGATTGCAGTATCTATAAAAGTATCGGCACAACCATAATCCGATTTAACGATCATTTTTACGGCATATCTGCCGATTTTAGTATAGCTATGACTGGGATTTATTTTACTGGATGTATCACCATCACCGAAATCCCATGAATAATTCAGGTTACCTGTTGGGATAGTTGATGTTGATGTGAAAATAAAGTTATTACCAATTAAATTCTGAGGGTTAATGTTAATGCTGAAACTGGCTTTTGGCATTGGATTTACATAGATTTGTTTTGATAAAGAATCTGGACACCCCTGATCTGATTTGATAACAAGTTTAACTAAATAGCTACCAACAGAAGCATAGCCGTGGGTAATTGATGATAAGGAACTATTTGCTCCATCTCCCAAATCAAAGTAGAATTGTGCTAAACTGCCTGTTTTTATACTGCTATTATCAGTAAAATTAAAGCTATTCCCTTGCAGGCATTGAGTAGTGTCATTAATTGTAAAATCGGTTTTGGGATTTGGATATACATATATTTTATGTAAAACAGAATCCTTACAGCCAAAGTTACTTATGGATTTCAGCTTTACAATATAAGTGCCATCGGTAGAGAAAGAATGTTGAGGGTTTGTAATAACACTATTATTCCCATCAGCAAAATCCCAATTAAATGACAGTGTTCCGTAATTATATGTACTTGTATTATTAAAATATACTGCTTCTCCAATGCAAACTATGGTATCAGTTACGTTAAAATCAGTGGTTTGCTCGTGGTGAACAATAACTTGTTTTAAAACAGAATCTTTGCAAATCCAATCGGAAATAATAAGCAATTTTACCATGTAACTATCAGCGATACTATAGGAATGGGTTGAATTATAAGAATTCGTATCGAAACCATCGGCAAAATCCCATTTCTGGGCGAATGAGCCTGATTTAATTGTAGAACTATTTAATAAAAAAAATATATTTCCACTTAAACACTGTGTACTATCGTTTACAGAAAAATTTGCCAAAGGTTTAGGATGTACATGTAAATAAGTATGGCCAATGAATGAATCAATACAATTCTTATCAGAGATGGCGACAAGTAATACTGGGAATGTATCAGCTATTAAATAAGAATGTGATGGGTTGGTTAATTTAGAGGTATCGCCATCACCAAAGTTCCATAAATATGATAGGCTGCCAAATGAAACAGAAGATTTATTAATAAAACCAAAGTTATTCCTTTCCAGGCATTGAGAGCTATCATAAATAACAAATTTTGACTTTGGAGTAGGATAAATATATAAATTTCGAGTAACAGAATCTTTACAACCAGAATCAGAAACCATAAGAAGTGTAACTAAGTATGTGCCCTCAACCGAATAGCTGTGGATAGGATTATTGATAACAGAACCATTGCCATCGCCGAATAACCAGTTAGAAGAAATACTTCCACTGTTGATTGAAGAATTATTTATAAAAACAAAGCTATTCCCTTGCTGGCATTGACTGCTGTCATTAACTAAGAAGGCAGGTATTGGTTGTGGCAATACAAGAATTATTTTAACTAAACTGTCATAGCAGCTTTCCTTGTTAAAAGCTTTTAGTTTTATTATGAATACACCAGTAGATTTATAAGTATGTACTGGGCTTGATGCTGTATCTATAGAATTATCACCGAAATCCCAATAATAAGTTGTTGCTCCGATGGAATTATTACTAAACATAAAACTATTTCTGGATAAGCATTGTGTGCTATCATTGACCACAAAATCTGCTTTTGGTGTGGGATAAGTTAACATTGTATCGGACAATGAATCTTTACAACCCTTATCAGATATAGTATGCAGTTGAACAATAAAACTATCCGATTTTAAGTAAGTATGTATCGGATTAATTATTGTGTCTGTTGTATTATCTCCAAATTTCCAGACATAGCTTATACTACCACGACTAATTACAGATGAATTGGTGAATTTAAAGATATTTCCATTGAGGCATTGAGTTGAATCATTAACAAAGAAAGCTACTTTTTGCAATGGATTTATAATTAAATTATTACAATTGATAGTACCAGATACTGATGGATTTGAAGCAACAACCCTAATTCTATAACCGGCACCATAAAATGTATTTTCAGGAAACTTGCAATTAATCGTACCTGATGTTGTAGATGATAAAGTGCCAATTGATACAGGACTACTAAAACTACCTATTGTATCAGAGAGTAGAGCTGTAAAAATATTGCCAGTATTAAGTAAACATGGAGTAGTGAATGAAACTGAAACTGAATCACCGGCACAAAATGGGCTACCACTAATAGCATTTGTTGTTAAGGAATTGGTCATGTCTAGTTTTAGTGCGAAAGCATCAAATGGACCACCGGCAAAGGAAGGCATAAAGGCACATGCAGTAGTTGGAAAGTCCGAAGAAAAAGTTCTACCAGCAATATATACATTATTACCAGTATCTAAAGCTATATCTGACATAATATGTTCTGAATTTGAACCTCCTATATAAGTTGAATACATAAGTGTAGATAAATCTGAACTCAATTTTGATATTACTGCATCTTGCCCACCACCAGAAGTAGCCTGATAGGCACAATGAGTAGTTGGATAATTTGAAGATGTAGTTTGACTTAATATTATCTTATTACCAGAAATATCCGTTACTATACCCTTGGGGCTATTTTCACCGCTACCACCTATAAATGTAGAATAAATTAATAATGAACCGATATTATTGAATTGACAAATAAAACCATCATACATTCCGCTATTATGAGTTGTTTTAAAAGACCCAGATGTTGTCGGGAAATTTATCGATGCTGTTTGCCCCGTAACAACTACCCCAGTATTACCAACTAAGGTAATATCCCAACAATCATCCTTACCACTACCACCCAAAAAGGTTGAAAATATCAATGATGTACCCTGTGAATTAAGTTTTGATACAAAACAATCTTGTCCACCACTTTTAGTTGTTTGATATGAACCGCTAGTAATTGGAAAATCATTAGAATTAGTATATCCAACTATATATGCATTCCCAATACTATCAACCTTTATATTCCTGCATTCATCTGATTGGGAACCGCCTAAATAAGTAGAATATATCAAACCAGTTCCATTTTGATTCATTTTACAAATAAATGGATCAGTCTGTCCATGGGATGAGGTTTGAAAAGCACCGGATGTGGTTGGAAAATTAATCAAGCAAGAACCTACAATATAAGCAAATCCACTTGAATCAATAGTCAAATGGCTTGCATAACCACCCCAACTACCTCCAAGAAATGTAGAATAGACGATTGAAGAACCTGTATTATTTAATTTAATAACAAATGCATCAACAGAACCAGCACTATCAAATGATGATTGAAAAGCCAAAACAGAAGTCGGAAAATTTGATGATTCTGTCCAACCTGTTGTAAAGGAATTTCCATTTTGATCAACTTTAATACCCATACCATTTTCCGCATTACTACCTCCTATAAAAGTCGAAAAAAGAAGCGAACTGCCGGTAGAATTAAGTTTAGAAACAAAAGCATCAACATTCCCCTGATAATTTGTCTGATAAGAGCCTGTTATTGTGGGATAATTTGCTGATTCTGTTTGCCCGGTTAAATAAAGGTTATTACTTTGATCAATTGAAAAACTAAAACAAGCATCTTGGCTATTACCACCCAGAAAGGTTGACCAAATTAATGGGTCAATCACCAAAGCAAGATCCTTTTCATAATTAGAAGCTATAAATCCGAAATCATCATAACCATAACGTTCAAATCGGCAAATAACTCTTTTTTTTTCATTTTCATAATGCTGGAAGGCATATATCTTTCCATGTTTCACTTCACCAAGACTTGTAGCAATTATAAGTTCACCTGTCTCATTATTTGCAACAACATCAGCACCGGACAACCTGAACCTGATCTGTGAAATATCGGCTTCTGGCTTTACAAGATAATCGTACCTGATCTGCCCGCTATCAAAGTAATAACGGATATCAATTCCGGGGTAGGCATCTTTCACCAGCACTTCACCATACAATCCCACAAAACTTGCCCATTTGGTTGAATCGTTTCCGATAAAATAGTTGTAATAGGTTTCTCGTTTATCTATACCCTGCTTTTCCGCATTCTGGTTTATGCCTGTATAATCCATTCTTACCACATGACCTTTGCTGCTTGTGTGGGTTCGTTCAAATTCATCTTTTTCATAGGGAAGTATCAGCTTTATTGAATCAAGTGAAAAATTACGATCAATACTATAGTAATCATAAACAACACCGGAATCGGTTATCCAGCAATTCATACCACCCAATCTGGCCAGGAATTTTACCTGCCTAGGCCACTGGCCTTTGTTCTCGATAAAGAATTGGGTTTTGTTGGATTTATTTAGTAGTAGTTGCTGGGCTTGGGAGTTATTTATTGTTTTCTGGGCAGACAGTAATATAGGTACTAACAGCAACAACAAGCTAAATAAAGCTTTCTTACTGATATGCTTATATTTTTTTTTAAAATAAGATAAACCTGCCAAAGTAAATAGATTTCAATTTCAGGGTAAAAAAGATAATACAATGATACAAAAAAATGGAAAAAGGTTGCATCAAAATTTTTAAATTTTAAAAAATTGGGCATTTATACGAAACGATTCTAATAGAAAAATAAAAGTAGATGATACAAACCATCTAATGATATTTAACAAAATGTACTTTCAAAAAAAATACTCCCAGGTTTAAATCTACCCGGGAGTATATTAAAAAAATTGGCTATTGAGTAAGAATCATCCTTTTTGTTGCAATTTCTTTATTATCCACCAGAAGTGTGTATAAATAAATGCCTGCAACAAACTCGTTGGCATGTATTGTAATTTTTCCAATCCCATTTGATTGAATATCATATTTCTTTAATTGGGTGCCTTGTAAGTTATAAACACACAAAGATGCTGTACTGAATTTTTCAGCAATATTAAACTCAATTGATGTTTCTATCGAAAAAGGATTAGGGTTGTTTTGAAATAATATTGTTTGTTTACCTGGAATACTATTAACTATAGGTGACAATATAGCGTTATTAATCATATCTTTTAAACCAAGCTGGTTTTTGATGTTATTAAGCTCCTTTTCCATTTCTTCAATTTTAATGGACTGGTTATTAATGATTTCTTGCTGTTCCTTTATAGATTGGGTTAAAATTGGTATTAATGAAATATAATTTACTGCTTTATAAGATATACCTTCATTAATAACATTCCCTTTTTTATCAACTTGAGGAGGGTGATTAACATCTGTTACCAACTGGGGTAATACAGTTTCTAATTCCTGTGCTACAAAACCAAAGTTTTTCCCTTTCGGTAAATTCAACATTTTAAATTCAGGAGAATTTTTAAATGTAAATTCTCTTGGTTCAATTTTATTAATTAATTCTAATGCACTTGGAATATCCTTAATATTTTCTTTAAATTTTCTATCTGATGTTTGATAAAGACCAACACAATAAGTATCTCCATCAAAAAAAGCTGCCCAATCAGGAGACCCGCAAGCTGCATAAACCCCAATTCGATGATCAACCGTACCATAACCAACAAAATAGCCACCATATTGATAACCATATTCAGACATAGCTGCTTCACCGCGAACACCATAATTATAAGGCGGAGTTTGATCATTGTATTCACCTTCAACATAACCATATAAACCATAATTAGCGTTATGCCCATGATAGGAAAAACCTTCTACACCAGATGTATAGTTATTATCACCTGCATAGGTAGAAGTACCTGCAATTGCAGTATTTCCATGAGTAGCTTTTACTTCAACAGTATTACCTGATGAGCCACTAACTTCAAGCATTACGCTAGGTGCAGTTACACCTATCCCAACTTTGTCATTGAAATATGAAACACCAGCTACATGAAAAGATTGTATGGGATTAGTAGTACCAATACCTACATAAGCATCCAAAATGTTAACTTTATCAATTGCTTGATCAAGAAATTGAATTCTACCGGCGGAGGAACCTAAACCAAGCCATTGATTGTTTGCTGAACTATTTGCAAAAACGACACTTGAGGTCATTGAACCAACTTGGGTAATTGAGCCCGATGAAGGTGTAGACCAACTTAAAATACTTGTAGGATAACCACCATCAGTGCTAAGAACTTGTCCATTTGTGCCATAACCAGCAGGTAATGTATAAGTTATATCAGTACTCTGAGGTTGTGCTTTGAATGAAGTAAAATTTGTTCCATAACCTGATGGTTCTGCAAACATGAGTGAATAAGCTGTGCCAGTGTTAGATAACAATAGGTTTCCGTTTTTTAATTCAAAATTCTGACTAGGTGCTGATGTACCAATACCTACACTGCCATTAAAATAGGATGTACCTACAACATGTAAAGGGGTTACGGGAGTAGAAATACCCATACCTACATTGCCATTGAAATAAGATGTTCCATTAACTTGTAATGGCTTAATAGGACTAGATGTCCCAATACCTACATTACCATCGAAATATGAAGTTCCGCTTACATGTAAGGGTTGTATGGGATTAGAAGTGCCAATACCGACAAAGGCTTGAAAATAAGAAACTAAAGCTACATGTAAAGGTCTTTGAGGTGAAGAAGTTCCTATACCTATCCAACTATTACCTGAAGCGTAAATTCCTGCACCAGGGGTATAAATCCTGATCTGTGCATTTAATGGTAAAACAATAAGGTTTATACCAATTAATAATAAGAATAATTTTTTCATGATGATTTAAATTTATAATGTTTAGGTTAAAAAAGAACGAAAAGTAAAAATAATCGAACGGAAATCTATTAGTCTCTTTACCACCTCCTTTTTTATTATGTTAAACAATATATGTCAATTGACATAGAACAAATGTTAACAAAAATAGACTATAATATAGACGGAATCAGTGAATTGGGAAACTCATTTGCTAAGTGTATGAATGTATTTGGTAACTGTATTATTTGGACATGTAAGTGTATCAAATTGGTTGTAAGTGTAAAAGAGGTTGGATGGTATGATTTGTATAAATTATCTGGGAAATCAAATAAAGTAGAAACCAGAAATTGCTCGGTTAATAATATTTACAAAAAAAAATATTGCCCTTTTTAAAGGAAATAATTGTGTTACGTAGTTTAAAATGTAAAAAGTATATGTAATTTTTAAACGGAGATAAATCCTAATTGCCCCCCAGGGCAAAAGAAGCAAGGGAAAAAAAACAAAATAAATTCGTCAAAGTTGCTCTGACCTGAAATAGTTGCTCTGTCCGGTCAAATTGTACGTATTTTTTAATTTCAGTCTTGTTTGTCAATTAGTACTGTCTTCGGTCTTTGCCTTGTTGGTAACGTTCCCGGTGCTTGCACAGTAGCTGGCTTATTGAAAACAGATTTGCACGGATACCGAGAAAGCTCTTTCAAAGCTACAAAACTTAATATAAAAACGTATGCAAGCTATTGTGTAAGGCACCGTGTTACCAACCGATGATTTTCTCTTTATCGTGATAGAACCTTGTCACTGTCACATATACGAAGGCTTTGCTGTCTTCTTTTTTTTTTACTAAAACCTGAAGCACTATTTCACTGTATGCAGCGAGGAGTGTGGAGGATTTTAAATTTATTGTCTAATGGGGTTTTAAAACAATTATTTACTCCCGGCGAAGTACACTCTTTTTGCAGCAAGGGAATGTGTCAGGGGCAAAATGTGTGTACTTTAGCAGGGAACTATACCCAAACAATTAGCACTGTCCTTTTGGGTTATGAAGCAAACCTAAAGCAACCTTTGTCCCAAAACCTTTAAATATTTGTTTTAAAACTGTGCGGTGGTAAATTTAAAATAAGCAAGGGACTAAAGTGTGGAGGCCTAAATTTCACATTGGTTGGTAACGTTCCGCGCACATGAATAGTAGCTGGCAAAATGGAAACGGATTTGCACTGCTTACTCAAATGCTCATTCAAAAGTACGAATATTAATGATTTTTACGAATGCAGGCTATTATTTATGTGCGCTGTTGGGCGCTGGTGTTATTCTCTTTTCTTAGTCTGGTATTGACTTACAGCCGGAATATTATTATTTTTTAGTCTGTTTTTTGGAGGTTATTTCTGTCAATTTAATGTGTCAAATTTTAAAAATTGAATTTGTCAAGGTATGATGCAACCTTTTTCTTAATTATTGTATCATTATTATGCTAACTTTGCGAAGAATAAGTGATAAAGATTGTGTTCAGAAAATTATTTTATATAATTATCCTGTGGAATATTTTCATTAATGTTCAAGCTCAAACAAACAATTTTTGGGTTTTCGGATACATGAATGGAATCAATTTTAATACAAGCCCCCCAATAAACTTTAACCCATTTTTTAGGGAATATTATCATAATACTGGGGAGTTTGCTACTACTTCAGCAAGTATAAGTGATTGCAGTGGTAATTTATTATTTTATGCCAGCCCATGCCAGGTTTGGAACAGAAATCAGCAGTTTATGCCAAATGGCACTTTAGTTGGAGATTGTAATTCAATATTTCCTTGTCAAGTTTATAGTACTCAAACAGTTGTTCATATAATACCTAAACCTGGCGACAACTTAAAATATTATGTTATAGAATCAATAGATCCTCTTTGGTGTTATTATCATAATTCGTACAATGGTATTTATTATAGTGAAGTAGATATGAATTTGCAGAATGGTTTGGGTGATATTGATTCCATTAAAAATATACGAATTGATAGTTTCGCTACTTCAGCTATGACCATAATCCCAGCGAGCAATAATCATGATTACTGGCTAGTTACAAAACCTTCTAATACTCAATTTTATGCATTTAAGGTAACTGATTCGGGTATATCTAAAACTCCAATTATAAGTAATGGACTTGGAGATTGTTTAAATGGCAAAATGAAATCATCCCACGATTATTCTCAACTAGTAACCACAGGAATAAGCACAGGCCAGAGTATATATTCTTCCTATTTATTTAATTTTAACCGAAGTACGGGTAAAATTACAAATCCAAAACCAATATTAAGACATGGTTTACATCCAGGGGCTATTACCTTGGGAATTGAATTTTCACCAAATGATAGCCTGATATATTTATCAACTGATATTAGTAACAAAAAGCTTTTCCAAATTGAACGATTTGCTTCAATACAATGGTTAACTGCAGATAGTATCCCTATTACAACTTTGAATGAAATTGCAGGGCTTCAGATTGGACCAGATAACAAGATATATACAAATGAAGTTTATAAAATTGGAGTTATCCAAAACCCAAACATTAAAGGTACTGGATGTTCATATTCACCAGTTGGTGTTATATTAAATTATGCAATTGCTACAGGAGAGACATTTCCTACATTATACTTCCCTAAATACAAACCGAAATTTAAAAAAGTTTCAGAACCAAACAATTGTTTTACAGATAGTGCAAGATTTATTAATCTTAGTGATACGATCTTTATTTCCTATATCTGGTATTTTGGGGATGGAGATTCATTAATTGTACCTGATAAAAGACCAGTTAAGCATAAATATGTTAATGAAGGGAAATACTATGTAGAATTAATTGGGAAATTGCATAACACAAATTACTGTACTACTGAGGGTGTTTACGGAGATACAATAACTGTTAATTACAAACCTAAAGTTAAAATCAGCCTCGATAGTTTGCAAATTAAATGTCAAAAACAAATACTCTTTTTAAAAGATAGCACTGTTGGTCGGTTACGTTCTGAATGGTATTGGGGTGATTCTTCGAATATTGATACTGTTTATTTTGTTTCTCATTTATTTGATACATCTGGTATTTATAATATTAAACTTACCTCTTTTAATGAGAATTGCTCGGATACCGATTCTATTCAAGTACATATTACCATCAATACGATGCCGGTGGCAGATTTTATAATTAGTGATAGTGTAGAATGTTTTAATAATAATCTGTTTCAGCTTACAAATACCAGTTCCGGAAAAGGTAATTTGAAATATTTGTGGCAGTTCGGTGATGGTGACACATCGACTTTATTTGATATACTTCACTCATACCTTACTCCAGATACATTTAATATAATGTTGGTTTGTTCTTCGGATTCTGTTTGCAGGGATACTGCTGTTAAAAGAGTTATTGTAAATGCTTCCCCTAGAGCAGCTTTTAGTGTAAGTGATTCTGTTCAGTGTTTTATAGATAACTATTTTACTTTGGTCAATAGCTCTACAATAATTGAAGGAAAAATCTCTTTCTTTTGGGATTTTGGGAATAATGTTACATCAAAGGTTTTTGAAACTTCTATACACTATGATTCTACCAGGAATTATAATGTTAGATTAGTAGCTACCTCCGGTTTTGGTTGCACAGATACGAATAATATACTAATGCAGGTAAAACCTGAACCAGTTGCAGCCTTTACAATAGATGATTCTATGCAATGCTTAGCTGGAAATAAATTCAGCTTTACAAACAACAGCACAATACTAAACGATACTTTTTCAAGCTATTGGAATTTTGGAGATGATACGATTTCTGCTATTGCATCCCCGGTATATAGTTATATGGATACAGGTAAATATAAAGTCACCCTAATAACTATATCTACTTATGGCTGTAAGGATACTATTTCAAAAAAAGTTGCTATTTATCCAGATCCTAGTGTTTTATCGGTTAGTGGTGAAGATCATTGTGGTACTGGGAAAGTGTATCTAAGTGCAAAAGCAGAAAACGGGACTATTAACTGGTATCTTTGGGATGCAGGTGGAACTCTATTATACCAGGGAGATTCTTTCTTTACCAATTCCGGAGCTACTTATTATGTTGAGGCTGTAAATCCGGGTTGTGCTTCATCCCCACGTACACCAATAACCACAACAGTAAAATATATTCCAAAAATTATATCAACTACTCCTGCATCCAACTTGCTGCCATCCAGTATTACACTTAGAGCTTACCCTGATTACGGAACTGTAAACTGGTATGATACTTCAGTTGGTGGTGTATTACTTGCAAATGGAACAAGCTTTACAACTCCTTTTCTTGATTCATCTAAAACATATTATGTTGATGCAACCTATTTGGACTGTACAACCTTAACAAGAACAGGAATTAAAGCAACAATTGGGATAAATAGCATTAATGAACCATTTAATAAAGTTGAAGTAATTTTCTATCCAAATCCTGTAACCGATATTTTGGTTGTAGAAGTAAACAACCTTAACGAAAATGCTATTCTTACATTTGTTGATGTTCAGGGTAAAATTGTAAAAACTGTCAACTTAAACCCGGTCAACTTAAAAATATACTGTCAAATTGATTTGCATGATATTTCGCAAGGTATGTATTTGCTGAATCTTAGGAATGATAGTATTTTTAAGTCAGGTAGGTTGGTCAAGTTTTAGTTTTATTGTTATTCCAAAGGTCACATTTTTTTATTCTTTGTCATTTGACCTATTGTTATTTCTTTAATAATATTCCGGCTGTCTTTTCATTTATTAAGGTCTGCATTTTGGAAATGGAGGCTGTCCCACTTGCGCCCAACGTTTTGCGGGCAGGAACAGTAGCTTAACTTTTGAATACGAATTTGCACGGTTACTATGTTGCCCATTCAAAGCTAATATGTTTAAGTGGTTTTCCAATGCAAGCTATTGTTTTTGCCCGCTGTTACCAACTGGGCATTATTCTTTCTATTCATTTCTTGTCATTTTGATACGTTTGCTTAAGTGTAATATTAATAGTATTCTTTTTCATACGGAACGTGCTACGGAGCTGAAATTTATTTTGTTTTTGTGTGGTGGACAAAATGCCGTCAGGCAGCTTACGAATTTATTTTGAAAGCACATTGGTTGTTTTATACTCTGCATTGTCAAATGTGATAATAAACCATGTTCTTTAATAAAGTTAATAGGCTTTAGCAATTCTCTAGGTGGCTTTAGCAATTCTGTAGGTCGTTTATACAACATTGTAGAAGGTTTATACAATTCTGTAGGAGGCTTATGCAATTTCGCAGGTCGTTATTACAACTTCTCAGGTCGCTTATACAACTTTGCAGAAGTCTTTTGCAATATTGCAGGTGTCTTTTGCAAAGTCGTATAGCGTTATTGCATAAATCAGGTACATTATTTTACTTTTTTACTTTACCGTTGTAAAAGCCAACTTGCTAACTTGTTTGTATTGTGGGCTACCTGCGCCATATAAGGATTTAATATATGCTTTTACGTCTGCTGCTACATCAGTCAACCCTGTGTTTGCTTTGTAAAGGACATCGTTCCTGGTAATTCGTGCATTTGAAATTGGAACTTCGGCGGTTAGAACGGCTGTATTTTTTGTTTTGAGGTCAGTGAAGAGGGTTGTTAATGCTGTTACCTTTAAATCTGCTTCGTTTGGTGTATATGATGTTACTGTAGTCAAAAGTTTGATAAGCTTGTCAAAATTATCCAAACGGTTATCATAACTCATTTGTGATGCTGAGATGGTTTTATCTTCTTCTTTTACTGTTTCACCTTGTGCCGGCAAAGTTGTTTTTGTTTTTGGGGTTGCCCTGCGACCTTGCAGTTTACGTGCTAAAGTTTTTGCACTGTCAATAACTTGATCGCTTGTGTCGGATGCTATAAGGGAATTGATAATTCTTGTTGTGAGCTTACTTAAAGGAACAAAAGCTAATTCACGTGCAGCAACTGCATTAGTGTAGGCAGGAATGTTTGTATTAATTCCAGTTATAGCATTTTTTGCTGCTGTTTGCAAGGTTTGCAATGCTAGTATTTTAATTGATGCTTTTGCTGGATTGTAGGCAGTACCGTAACCTAAACAAAAGTTTACCAATTCATCAAAATGTGCTACGTTTCTAGCATGACCAGTTTCTGTTTTGACTACCATAAATTTAAATTTAAAGGTTAAGAACAATAAAATTATACTCAAATTTAATTAAGGAAATTATTTTTATGCTAATTTTTTAAATTTATTATTTATCAGCTTTTGTGAATTATGGACTTCATTAATGAGATTGGTTGTAGGAACTTGAAACTAGCACCGACCGGAGCTTTATTTGAAACGAATGAGTGAAATGAAATGTAGCGATAGTGGAGTGAAGGAATGAGTATAGGTGTGAGTGCGGTGTAAAATTATGTATAACTTTTTTCTAATACCATAACCCTAAAACCTGTTATACTTTATTTTACACATGGGATTGTGTCCGGCAAAAAGAACACTTATACGATATGACGAAACGCAACGGTGGCGGAATGGAATGAAAGAATGAATGAAAATGAAGCGATTTTGAAATACAAGCTGTGAAAATAGCACTGACCGGATTGGGTTACGATTACCAGAAATACTGACTGACATCAACATAAGGTATAGTGGCTTTTCGTTATTTTTAAAAGGGTGATTTTTTTAACTCAATTTTTCTTAAGGCTTGGGTTTGCAAACCCTATAAAAAACTTTAGTTGAAGCATGGGCTTGCAGGGTTTTTTAAAAGTGTGCTTTTTTGTGCGGTGGCTTTTCATAATTACTACAATGTTTCAATATAAGCAATGAGTTCATCTTTATTTTTTATTTTCTGATTCAACACAATGAGTTTCTTTAATAACTCAATAAGTAAAATTTGTAAATCTCGAAATTTGATTTTATCAATTGGTAATCGTTTTCCCTTGTGAGTTATTGCATGTCTGACCTGATACATAGAATTTAAAACAGAATTCAACATTGCAATATCTTTGGGATTTTTCGGAAATATCAATTTGCATAATCTGTTTTTTGTTGTTTCTTTCATGTCTTTTACCCAACCTTCTTCATGCAACAAACCTTCAAAAATCATTATCAATTGTGAGATGCGTAAATGAAAGTCAGGGATTGACAATGCAAATGAATAGAATGAAATGGAATGTAGAATCAGTTTGTAAAGGTCGTCTGTTTTTGGTGTTTTAATGAAATCAGAAAATAGTATTAAACTGTTTGCTGCAACAAAGTTGTACATTCTTTTATCAAAGTGATAAGGTTCGTTGTTTGCACTCTTGCTTAAACTTATTACTCTTTTTCCTTTTGTAGTTTCTGTAAGATGATCACTACTGTAATTGATGTTTATTCGTTTATCTAAATCAACTTTAAAAACTTTAGTTGGAATTAATACAGCAGCAGTATGTAATCTGAAAACATCCATCGCTAAACATGATTCTGCAAATGCTATTTCCTCTGACTTTTTCGATTCCGCTTTTACTGTGCAGGTAATAAAGACCCTGCCACAATATCTACTGAACAGTTTATCAAAATCTTCTTTTTTCTCATCTGGTTTTTTTGATTGTTCCCAATATTCGTCAAAAAATTGTTTTGTAAAATATTGAAAATGAGCGTTGCCAATTTGAAAAGGTTCTTCAATGTACAAATTCATAATTGGGAAATGGTATGTTCTTATTTCTGTTTCTTCCTCAATACGATTTTGTAAGTAAGTGATAAGTTGAAGTTGAATTCTATTTGCTCTAAAAGAATCAATAACCCAATTAAATGTTTCTTTTAAAATAAATTCATCCGATGTGTATTTTGAAAAAACAGGAAGTGAAGCAATGTAAGATGTGAACTTTATGAATTGAGGATAAACATGATCTTCAAAACCAAATTGCTTGCCTTCAATGGTTTTGAAAATTTTGGCTATTGAATTGTCGGGGTTTAATTCAAAGGATATAATCGGGTCTGGAGTTAAATAATCACTCCCGTCAACAAAAGGAAGATGTTCAGAAGAACCTCTGCGATTTGAAGGTTCGTTTTTTTCTGGAATTATTTTTAAAAGAAACAGAAACTTCGTTGCACATTGATTGAGGCGTTCCATTATTTTCCCTCCACAATTTTTATTTCATCTGCTGTCAAACCATAAAGTTGATAAACAATTTCATTTATTTTGTCTTCGCAATATTCAATCTTGCTTTCAAGTTGGGAAACACTAGTTTTTAGTTTTGTTTCTGTTTTTTCTTCGTTTAGCTTTAATAATTGTTCAACGAGCTTGATTATTTTGGGTTGATAAATATTATCATTTTCAATTTTGATCGGGAATTCAGCTAATTGAACACCTTTAATTTTTGGGAATGTTTCTTTTCTGTCTGAAAATGTTTTGCTGAATAAATAATACAATAGTCTTGAGTTAATTATACCAAGTAAATAAAATAGATCAGTTTTTTTGTTTTTCGGGGTAAGTATGTAAATGCTTTGGTCAACGTAGAATTGATAATAATCTATTGTTCCAAAAATTCTATATTTCCCCATTACTTGACGAATTAGTAATTTTGGCTTAACTAAAAATATTTCTTCATCTCTGAATGCTTGATTTGTGAATTGATGTTCCAATGTTTTGTCATAGCAGACCCATTTGTTTTTATAGTCAATAGAATAAGGTTTAACACTTGCTCCTAATAAAAACTTTTTATATCTGTCATCTTCTTTTTTTAGTGAAACATAATCTTTTCTAACTTTCATTCCGTTTTTTACTACACATAAATCACCAAGTCTTATTGTTTCCCTGTTTATTTTTTTAATTAGAACAATATCACCTTTATTACTGCTTGTATTAAAAACGTAATCTTTTATTTTATAGAATTCATCCTGTAAAATAGTTGAAGTTGGCGTTTCGACTGAAAGTTTGATTTTAGATGGATATTCTCCAATAATAACGAGGTTTCCCTTTCTTTCCGATTCCTCATTTTCTTTAGTTAGAATAAAAATTGAAGTGTCAACAGAAGCTCCTTCAAATACTTTATCTTTTAAGTCAACTATAATATTTATACAGGTTTTATTTAAAATATTATTTCGGGATTTTGCGTAAAATGTATTTGTTAATATTCCATTTGGAATTATATATCCAAGTTTACCTTGATCATTCAGTAATAAAATACCTTGTTCAATAAAAAATGCAAATAAATCAGGTTGATAAGAAGCAGAAGAAAATTTTTGAGACAAATAGCTTTTGATATAATCTTCTAAATGTTGACTCCTAACATAAGGCGGATTTCCAATAACTACATCAAAACCATCTTGCTTAATAACTTCAGGGAATGCTTTTTGCCAATTGAATGGTTTGATTTTCTTATCTTCCCCAAAATCTAATTGACTATCGTAAAAATCCGTATCAATTAAACTGTTGCCATCTTTGATGTTGTTTTCAAGTGTAGGCAAAACCCTTTCATTGAATATTGAAAGTTGATATCCGATAGAAGCTTGTGTTTCACCTTCCATACATTTTAGCAGCAAAGAAAGTTTGGTTACTTCTACAGCATTAACATCTATATCAACTCCAAAAATGTTGTTTAGTAAAATTCTTTTCTTTTCGGAAGTGGTCAGGTTACCTTCAGGAGTTAATGGATTGCCCTTATTACCTTTTGATGGTTTGCCGTTATTGGTATAGAAATTCTTATGCCAGTCGAGTAAATATTGGTAAGCACCAATTAAAAAGCTACCACTGCCACAAGCCGGATCAACTATTTTTAGTTTGCTGATTTCGTTTGGTGTTTTACCATCTATAAGCTTCCCGACTGTATTATTTACAATGTATTCTACAATGTATTGAGGTGTGTAATAAACACCGCCTGCTTTACGAACTTCGGGTTTTTCTTCAACTTTAGCGTGATGCCCTTTAGTAATTCGGATT
>Ga0182027_10005447_pt1 | contig 19347 bp, 16 predicted proteins | sample 712E1DmetaG_FD_121300 | JGI IMG/M metagenome (GOLD analysis project Ga0182027, IMG submission 121300) | Permafrost microbial communities from Stordalen Mire, Sweden - 712E1D metaG (Illumina Assembly) | ecosystem: Environmental > Terrestrial > Soil > Wetlands > Permafrost | place: Sweden...
AACACAGGCTTCTTCGGTGCAAAAGCGTCGCTCCAGCTCAAGTAGCGTCTTCGGATAATCCTCGTCCATGGCCCAAAACACTACATCTTGGGGTTGGTGGCGTCAAGTAAATACCCCTATTTCAATAAATACATGCTGTACGTTCCGATTCAGAACTGTTCCGCGTCCGGCTGTCCGTATATGTCCCGCTCCCGGATTCTTCCGCTCTTTTTTTGTGATGGAACATCGAGATGTGTGCCGCGTACCAATCTGGCCGTTGCTTTGAAGGGGTTGTGTTAAGTAGAATCGGCGAATCAAGCAAAGGAGCCAGTTTGTCTAGGATCAGCCCAGGGAACATTATTGCGGCAGCATTCTTGGCTCAGATTGCTGTGACCTTGATCGTTTCCCTTGGAACAGCCTTGCGTCAAGCTGAGAATAGGATTTGGACGAGTCGAGCGAGTCAGGTCAATGAGAACGGCCCGATTTATAAATTTTTGGCGATTGCCGCGGTAATTACGTTGTTACTTCTCAGTCTGACTGATGCTTTTTCGCCCCTTTGGGTACCGACAATGCGGGATTTTCAATACGGTGGCATCCCATGGGGAAGTGCAATTCTCTGGGTCTGGATATCGGATATTCTTCTCATTGGCTGGCTTGTAGGTTATACAGGTGGCAGCCGTACGAGCCCATTCACTCCGTTGTTTTTTGTTTTTCCGACCATTGCGCTATTTCTTCATGAGCCCGGCTGGAGAATCTTTCTATATGCAGCACTAGTAGTGAACCTATTTACGTTTTGCCTTTTTATCCCAGTAAATGAAGACCAACAAAATAAGAGTTCTTTCTGGTTAGTCTCTGCGGCATCTTTCGCACTTACGACCGCCACGGGATTTTTCACCAGACCGTAGACCGTCCGGCGACAACTGGATGGCTGAAGCCAGGAACCGGGAGCGTGCACCGCATATGGGCGCACGCCGACCGGAGAATGCCGTCCGAAAATTGTCGTCCGCTGCTGCTCAAAATGATGGCCGGACTCCGGAAACGGTCATCCTGCTCTGCGTGAAGAGCCGCCCACTGACCGTCCCAAGATGATTAAACCCAAGCAATAATTGTCATCCTGAGCGGAGCACAGCGTAGTCGAAGGACCTGCATTTGTTCTTGCTTCCCATTGTCCCAACTCAATTGGGCCGGATCAATAACTCCTCCATATTTTGTTCGACACATCAACCGGCGATACGATGCGCATGAAAGCGCTCTCGCCAAGGATGCAAATGGGTTGGCCTTTGGCAATAAGCTGCTCGGCTTTCCTGTGTTTTGAACTCTTCCGATGGCCGGCAAGAAGTGTCCGCAGGTCCTGGTCCCCTACTACGAGCATCGTCGTGTGCCTGCTGATGCTATCGTCCACGCGGCAGCCTGCCGCTGCCGCCGCATCCGCGGCTTGGCCTCGAGGGATCGACAACATTCCGGTAAACACAAGAACCTCGCCAAAAAGTTCGCCGTCCGGATTGCCGTCTCTCTTGCAGATGTGGCCGGATGGATCGATTGGCTGCTCCACGCGTGCAAGCCACTGCTCAGGGCTGAGGCCGGTCTCGGCAATGGCGTGAAGAAGCACCAATCCCGCGCATCGGGCGTCTTCAAGCGCATCGTGTGCCCGATACTCGATGCCGAGATGCGCCGCTACGTTGGAGAGCCTGTACCCGGACCGTGAAAACCGGGGCCACGCGATCCTGACCACTCTCGCCGAATCGAGCCACGCGCATTCGCAGCCGGTCAGTTCATATCGTTCACATGCGCGCGCCAGCGCCATCCGGTCGAAGGGCGTATGGGAGACAACGATTCTGTCCTGCAATCGAGAGGTAACCTGCGGAAGAACGCCTTCCCACGTCGGAGCATCCTGAACCTGATACGCATCGATGCCGTGGATAGATATATTGAATGGACTGAAATAATCTTCCGGATTCACCAACGATACCCACGAATCCACCAAGTCGCCGTCGCGGAACGATGCGATGCCAATCTGGCAGATACTCGACAGATTCGCGTTGGCGGTTTCAACATCGACGACAACGAAATCCATGCCCGCGAATCTCCTTCGAGCGATCGGCTATCGCAATCTATGTGGTCTAAGCGCTACTCGAACAACAATCCGGCTGCCGCCACCGGAGCAGGCCCGGTGATTATTAGAGCCATCAGACCCGCCTCGTCGAGTATTGGAACTTTGAGTTCGCGCGCCTTGTACAGCTTGGAGCCTGCCTCCTCCCCGGCTACAACATAGCTGGTCTTTTTGCTGACGGATCCGGCGATCTTGCCGCCCGCTGCTTCAATTCTCCGCTTGGCCTCGTCGCGGGTAAGCGTGGGCAGCGTGCCGGTGAGCACAAAGGTCAGCCCCGCCAACTGCGTAGAGCGTTCTTTCTTCTCCGCCGTCATATTCACCCCGGCGTCTTTCAGGCTTTGGATCAGAGCCAGGTTGGCGGGCTGCGCAAAAAACTCCAAAATTGCCTGCGAGATGCGCGGGCCAACCTCTTCCACGCGCTCCAGCTCTTCGGCGGCTGCCGATTTGAGAGCTTCGATGGAGCCGAACTCCGCGGCCAGCAGCTCGGCGGTTCTCTCACCGACAAAGCGAATTCCCAACCCCATAAGCACGCGGGCCAGGCCGGCCTGTTTCGAGGTTTCAATCTCGCCGAGAAGAGCCTCCGCGGCCTTTGGGCCAAGCAGACGCTCCACTTTCGTCTCGTCTAAGCCAGCAGCCTTGTTCTTGCGGGTGACCTCTTTTTCGAGCGAGAGCAGCGCCGATTCGTCGAGCCGGTAGAGATCGGCGACGCTCTTGACCAGGCCGCGGTCGAGCAACTGCTGCACCACTGCCTCGCCCAGCCCCTCGATATTCATGACTCCGCGCGAGGCAAAGTGGACCAGGCTCTCGCGCAGCTTGGCTGGGCAATCGGCGTTCACGCAGCGGTAGTCCACCTCGCCCTCGGCGCGAACCACGGCACTGTTGCACTCAGGGCACAAGGAAGGGAAGTTGAAGTAAAACGTCCCACGGGGGTGATCGGCGTCTTCGATCGCTTCAACGACCTTGGGGATCACGTCTCCGCCGCGCTCGACGCGCACCCAGTCGCCCACCAGTAGGCCGAGGCGCTCGATGAAGTCGGCATTGTGCAATGTGGCGCGGCTCACCGTGGTGCCGCCGATAAAGACCGGTTGGAGTTCGGCTACCGGCGTCAGCTTGCCGGTGCGGCCCACCTGCACCGTGATTCCCATTACCTGCGTCACTCCCGATTTGGCCGTGAACTTGTAGGCGATAGCCCAGCGCGGGGCGCGGCCGGTATAGCCGAGGCGCTGCTGGGTGGCATGCCCGTCTACTTTGAAAACCACACCGTCGATCTCATAGCCCAGCGCGGCGCGCTGAGCTTCTGCCTTGTCGATGAACCTGGTCATCTCCTCGACGGAGGCGACGAGTTTACGATGGGGATCGACCCGAAAGCCAAGGGCTACCAGCGCATCGAGGGTTGCCCGCTGGCCTTGCGTCCAGTAATCGCCGCCGGCAATCAGGAAGTAGGCGTAGAAGTCCAGGCGGCGGTTGGCCACGATGCCGGGTTCGAGGGTGCGCAAGGTTCCAGCGGCGGCGTTGCGGGGATTGACGGCCGGAGCAAGGCCCTCCTGCTCGCGTTCTTCATTCAGGCGGAGAAAGGCAGCCTCGGGCATCACTGCCTCGCCGCGAATCTCAAATTCCTGCGGGAGGCGGAGCATTTTTAACGTTTCGGCGGGAATGGTCAGCGGCACGCTGCGGATGGTGCGGATATTCGAGGTAACGTCTTCGCCGGTCTGTCCGTCGCCGCGGGTTAAGCCGGCAATCAGCCTTGAGCCTCCGCCCTCCGCGGGACCGTAACGCAGGGCTACGCTCAGGCCGTCCATCTTGAACTCGGCCACATACTCGACGGGAAGCGGTCCGGCCAGTTCGCGCACGCGCGTGTCCCAGGCTGTAAGCTCCTCGGCGGAGTAGGCGTTGTCGAGGCTGAGCATGGGCCGCGAGTGGGGCACTTTCCTGAAGCCCTCGGCCGGCTTGCCGCCTACGCGCTGGGTGGGCGAATCGGGGGTGAGCAGCTCCGGGTGCGCGGCCTCGATCATCTTCAGTTCGTTCATCAGCGCGTCGTACTGGGCGTCGGAGATCTCCGGCGCGTCCAATACGTAATACAAGTGCTCGTGGCGGCGCAGCTCCGCGCGCAACTCCTCGGCGCGTCGCGCCGGGGATGAGTCTGGGTTGGTTCGTTCGCCCATGGGGAGAATTATAGGAGGCTATGGGGAAGATTAGTATGATTGGCAGAACGCTATGGAGCCTGTTACTCACTTTCTGACCGGGGCGTGCATCGGCCGGGCAGGGCTGAACCGCAAGACGGCCTATGCCACGCTGGCCGCGGTGCTGGCCTCGGAAGCCGCCGACCTGGACATTCTGTGGTCGCTCGGCGGCCCGGTGGAGGAGCTGAAGCACCATCGCGGCATCACGCATACGTTCATCGCCGCGCCAGTGTTGGCCGGGGTGGTCGTTTCGGCTGTTTGGCTGCTTCATCGCTGGCGCGAAGGGAGACGAAAGCGAAGACTGGCTGAAGCCGCGGCATTGTCCGTTCCGATTCTTCCGGGCGCGTCCGCACATGATGAACGGGGCGGGGTGAGGGTTGAGGTTTCCCACCCTAGCCGCAAAAACAAAGACGCGGCGAGGGTGGGGCACTCAGCAGTTTTTGGGGAGCCGGCTCGAGGTTTATTGCAGCCGCTGAACTGGGGATGGCTTTATCTGACGGCGCTGATTGCCGCGTTGAGCCACCTGCTGCTGGACTGGGCCAACAACTACGGCCTGCGGCCTTTCTTCCCCTTCAATCCGCGCTGGTATGCGGGCAGTTTCGTTTTTATCGCCGAGCCGGTGATTTGGGCACTGTTGTTGCTGGCCCTGATTGTGCCCTGGTTGATGGGGCTGATGGAAGGGGAGATTGGCGCGCGGCGGAAGCCCTTTCGCGGGCGCGGCTGGGCAATTTTCGCGCTGACCGGCATGGCCGTGCTGGGCTGCTGGCGCTGGGCAGAGCAGGCCCAGGCGCGGGCAATGGCCGAAAACACGCAGATCGCCGCGGCTCCAGTGAAGCGAATGGCGCTGGAACCCTACCCGGTGAACCCTTTTCGCTGGCACGCGATTCTGGAGACGGCGGAGTACTACCAGACCGCTGAGATCGACACCCGTACCGGCTCCATCGAGAGCGACCCGCGCCAGGACGTGCTCTTCAAGCCGCCCTCGACCGCGGCTACAGAGGCCGCCAAAGACACCCCGCTGGGGCAGGTCTATCTGGACTGGGGCACATGGGCCGTGGTGCGCGACGTGGGAGAGGAGCCGATTGCCGGAATGGACCCGCCACAACTCGGGCCAAACCGCCAGTGGACCACGGTCGAGTTCACCGATCTGCGCTTTGCTTACTCTTTTCTGGGTACGGGCCGCGCCACTGGCCGGGCCCCGCTGGGCGGATGGGTCTATATCGTGGACGGCCGCGACGATGCCGGCGAATTCCTGAGCGGGCGGGTGCAGCGATAAAGCAGTATGTGCCCCCAATGGAAAAATATGTTTGCCCTGTGAAATACTTCCGGTTGACCCGGCGGCGGCTGACCGGCAGAATGAAATGAGTGCCGTTTGCGTCCAGAAATTGCGTTCCCCACCCTGGAAGAACAACCCAGGAATCCCAAGATTGAGGTTTCGATGCCCGCTTATCTGCTCTTGCTGGTTGCCGTGTTGAGCCGTTTGCTGCCCCATGCAGGGTGGCTGAACTTTACCGCGGTGGGCGGCGCCCTGCTTTACTTCGGCGCGCGGCGCTCCTGGCGCGAGATGCTGGTCCCGCTGGCCGCGCTCATCGCCGCCGACTACTTCCTTACCGTTTATGCCTACAACTACAACTTTCGCTGGCAGGAGTACGTCCCCACCTGGGCGTGGTACCTGATGGCCATGGCGCTGGGAAGGATTCTGCTCAAGAGCCGGACTACATTTGTGCGCGTGGCCGCTGGGACGCTGCTGGGGCCGACGTCGTTCTTTATTGTGTCGAACTATGCGGTCTGGGCCGGCGGCTGGGGCTATCCAAAAAATCTTGCTGGCCTTGCCACCTGCTACGCGGCTGGCGTGCCTTTCTATCGCAACGATCTGCTCTCGACGGCCATCGTTTGTGGGCTGGCGTTTGGGGTCCCGGTGGTGGTGAGGCGGATGAGTGCGGCGCGGACACAGGAAGCGCTGGCGGGGAAGTAGTTTTGCTGAGGATGGAATTACCAGGTCTCAGAATCCATCCCATTCGCCTTCATTCGTTTCCCACCCTTTCGCCAGAAAGAAGGCGAAAGGATGGGGCACGGAGAGACTTCGCGGCACACCCAGCCTTCATTTTCCTTGCGATAGAGCCTTTGTATAGTTGTCGTTCAATAGGCTATCCAATTCATTGAGTTCCACGGCCGTCATTCTCGCCGAAAGGATGGCCCGTTTCTCGCTCGCGAATTCGGCATCGGAGAGCTTGCCCTCTCTTTGCATACGATCAAAGAGGACATTCATTTCGTGCCGCTCCTCAAGATAGCGCTCTTGGAATGAACTCAACAGTTTCTGCATGGCATAGAGCTGAGAATATCCTTTCACCTCACCGTAATCCATGAAGGTGATTGCTCCGGTGGACGATGCGGCATTCCACGCGGAGTCGCGCAGAAGAACGCTTGTCCACTTGAAACCCCCAATGGGTTTTTGAGGGCGGCCATGCTGCGCGTCGTCTACCAGGCTGAGAATCTGGTCCAGGCGCTTCACTTCCACAGGTAGCGCATTAAGTTGCCTCACTGCATCCTGCTGATTAGCGCGCATCTCCTGAAAGATATTCTCCCTTGCGTCGCGCGCCAGATGGCGGTGATGCAGCCACTCAACCGAACCCTCCAGGCCAAGCGCGATCAGAAGGCCGATGGTGATGGCCAGCAGGTGAACCATAAATTCCCTGACCGAGTGGATGGGTTTATGAGGCGGATGAACTTCCATAAATCTGCTCCTTTCGGTTGAGTGGGTAACCGTTGTGCGCCTCAGCAATCAGGTCCATTTTATTGCTTGAATTGTCCCAGGCGCTGAAGGATCAACAGGTTCGTGAAAGAAAGTGAATCACATTCAACCTTCCAGTTTCCCGGCGCGCTTCTTGCGCATCCACCACCAGGCAAATCCCAGCACCGCCAGGCCACCCACGACGGCGACCAGCTTCAGGGCGTGGTGCGCCACCAGGTCCACCGCGCCCGGCCCCAGTTCCAGCACCAGCACCGAGAGCACCAGCCACCGCACCATGCGTCCGCAAAAGACAGCCAGCATGAAAGGCGCAACCCTCATCTCGAAGACGCCGGCGGCAAAGACGCATGCCTTCCACGGCGTGGGCGGGGGCAGCATGGAGGGAATCATCATGGCCAGAAACTCCTGGTTCTCGAAGCGGGTGCGCATGCGTTCATAGCGTTCGCGGTTGACGCGCTTGAGCAGGAAGAGCTCGCCGCCGGCCCGGCCTAGACCGTAGGGAAGCAGCCCGCCGACCGCCGAACCCACAGAGGCCAGCAAGCAATAGAGCCAGAAGTGGCTCTTGTCGGTCCACACATAGAGGGCCAGAATCGCATCCATGGGGACGGGAATGGTTGAGGAGTCGAGCAGCGCAACCGCGCCCACCCCCCAAAAGCCGAGCTTGGCCAGGACCGGCAACAGGAAAAACTTCCATTTGGTCATCAGTCGAGCCAGAAACAACTTCAAACAGAGTCCCCTTCCATCCAGCAATCCGTCTAACGATCAGGAACCATTGTACGGGCCGGGGCATGGCGCACACAGATCGTCGGAGATGAGAGAATAGATAGAAAGGACTCGAAAGAGCAGCCGGTGGGCGTTGTGTGCGCCCAGGAAAGCTCCCACTCAACGAATGCCCTCCAGCGAAGAGCCAATCGATGTGAACGAGCCAAACGAACCGCCCCAGGCGGGCCCGGAGGCCGGCAGCTCCGAGCCTTCAGGCCCAACTCCGAGCGAGTCACTGCGGGAGCCTGAAGCAGCGTCTCCCGTCGTTCGCAATTCGCGCTGGGTCGACTACGACACCTACGAGCTGCTGGAGATGATTAGCGAGCTCGAGGATGAGCGGCGCTGGGCGCGGCTGCGCGAGGGCGTCTGGCTCGCCATTCTCGTTCACCTGGCGCTGCTCTCCGCGCTGACCCTGGTTCCGAAATATATCTTCAAGGTGCCGGTGGTAGTCGATCGCAGCCAGATCATCGATCAGCACAAGGATTTTACCTATCTGGATTCGCCGGCGTTGCCGCCCAAGGTGACTGTCAAACCGGTCCCTGTCAAACCCGGTCATCGACAAGGAAACATTGGAGGCCATGAACCGGGCCAATCCGCCCGCGCCGGCCCCCGCGCCGCCTGCTCCCGCGCCTCCCCAGCCCACGCAGCCGATTCCACCCAGCCAACAATCGCAGGTTGAGGCGCCGCGCCCGGCAGCGGTGCCGGCCCGGCCCAACTTCGCAATGAACTCGCTCAACCCGGCCGATCAGCTGCGGGAAGCCATGAAGAGCGCGTCGCGCAACCCCGGACAGGGCGGCGCGGGCAACCTGGGCTCGGGCGGTCTGGCTCGTCATCCCGGCGCGGGGTCGGGCGGCATCGAAGTTTTGTCCGACACCCAGGGCGTGGATTTCAACTCCTGGCTGCAGCGCTGGCACTGGGAGACGGAGCACACCTGGGACCCGTTGATTCCCGACGAGGTGAACCCGCCGATTCTGAAGTCGGGCATGGTTGCGATTCGCTTCAAGGTTCTGCCCAACGGACGGCTGATGGATGGCAGCCTGGTGTTGGAAGGCCGCTCCGGCGATACGGCTCTGGACAGGGCGGCGTGGGGCGCGCTCACCAACTCAAACTATCCGCCGCTGCCCAGGGATTTTCATGGGCCGTACCTGGAGTTGCGTGCGTTTTTCCTTTACAACATGGAACCGCCGCGGTAGGGCTGCGGAATATCCCGAGACAGGCGTTTCTCGGAGATTCATGGGAACTTTCCTCTGCCGTCCCTTCGCGTTAGAATTCTATTGTTCGTTATGTTTAGCCGTTCCGCAGTCCGAATCTCCTCGACTCCCGTGCTCAAGCGCTTTCGCCGCGGCCGTCCCGACCGTGGACGCCGCCTTTCCCGCTGAGTAATCTATTCCCGATGAATCGTGGTTTCCCCGGTCTCAAAGACGAGAGCTGGGGGATCCATGTTTTTCATTTCCATCCGTTGAGATGCGGATACAGCGTTCTCACTTCAGCTCTTATCGGAAACCGTATAGTCGAGTGGCTTTTTCCTGAGAAAAAGCCACCCTGCACACCGATGCAATGGCAATATATGAAGTGAAAACGCTCTAGAAAGGTCATTTCCCGATGAACAGCTTTGCCAGCCGGGCTACGCTGACCTCCGGCAACCGTACCTTTACGATTTTCAGTCTGCCGGCGCTCGTGGAGCGCGGCTTCAACCTCAGCCGCCTGCCCTTCAGCCTGAAGATTCTGCTTGAAAACCTGCTCCGTCGCGAAGATGGCGTGAATGTGACGGCTAGCGACATCGAGTTTCTGGCCAAGTGGGATGCCCAGGCCGAGCCTAGCCGGGAGATTGCGTATATGCCGGCGCGCGTGCTGATGCAGGACTTTACCGGCGTGCCCGCGGTGGTCGATCTGGCCGCGATGCGTGACGCCATCAAGACGCTGGGCGGCGATCCGGAGCGGGTGAATCCGCTCATCTCCGCCGAGCTGGTCATCGACCACTCGGTGCAGGTGGACGAGTACGGCGCCGTGGGCGCTCTTGCGGCCAATACCTTTTTGGAGTTCCAGCGCAACCGCGAGCGCTATGCCTTCCTGAAGTGGGGCCAGACGGCCTTCCGCAACTTCAGCGCCGTGCCGCCGGGGATGGGCATCTGTCACCAGGTGAATCTGGAATATCTGGCTCGCGTGGTGTTTACTTCGAAGATTGACGGCGAGTTGGTTGCTTATCCCGATACGCTGGTGGGCACCGATTCGCACACCACCATGATCAACGGGTTGGGCGTGCTGGGCTGGGGCGTGGGCGGCATCGAGGCCGAGGCGGCCATGCTGGGCCAGCCGGTGTCGATGCTGGTGCCGCAGGTGGTGGGCTTCCGGCTCACCGGCAAGCTGAAGGAGGGCGCGACGGCGACCGACCTCGTGCTGACCGTGACCCAAGCCTTGCGCAAGCTGGGCGTGGTGGGCAAGTTTGTGGAGTTCTACGGCCCTGGCATCGCGGCGCTGCCGCTGGCCGATCGGGCAACGATCAGCAATATGGCGCCGGAGTACGGGGCCACCTGCGGCATCTTTCCGGTGGACGCGGAGGCCTTGCGCTATCTGCGGCTGACCGGACGCAGCGAGGAACAGATTGCGCTGGTCGAGGCCTATTACAAAGCGCAGGGCTTGTTCCACGCCGCTGACTCGCCGGAGGCCGAGTACACAGAGACGCTGGAACTGGACCTGGGGCAAGTGGAACCCAGCGTGGCCGGACCCAGACGCCCCCAGGACCGCGTGTTGCTGAAGGATGCGGCGGCCAGCTTCGCGCTGCAATTGCCGAGCTTGCTTGCGCCCACGGCCAAGCCGCTGGGCACACGGACCGCGGCAACGTGGCCGCGCAATGCAGTGACTGACACCAGCGTTGCGGAGAAGGTTCCGGTGCATCTGACGACAACGGTGCAGGATCGCTTTGGCGTCGATCCGGACAAATATCTCGACCACGGCTCGGTGGTGATTGCGGCTATCACCAGTTGCACCAACACATCGAATCCCTCGGTGATGATGGCGGCGGGGATTTTGGCCAAAAAGGCCGTCGAAAAGGGCCTGACCGTGCCGCCATGGGTTAAGACATCGCTGGCGCCCGGTTCGCGGGTGGTGACCGATTACTACGCCAAGGCCGGTCTGCTGCCATATTTGGAAAAACTGCGCTTCAACGTGGTGGGCTATGGCTGCACCACCTGCATCGGCAACTCAGGACCGCTGCCCGCCGACGTGTCAAAGAGCATTGACGAGCATGGATTGGTCGCGGTCAGCGTGCTCAGCGGCAACCGCAACTTCGAGGGCCGCGTCAACGTGGACGTGCGGGCGAATTACCTGATGAGCCCGCCGCTGGTCGTCGCCTACGCATTGGCCGGAAAGATTGGGCACAACTTTGAGACCGATCCGCTGGGAACGGACGCGGCTGGGCAGCCGGTTTACCTCAGAGACATCTGGCCCACGCAAGCCGAGGTGGCAGAGGCCATCGAAAAGGGATTGTCCAGCGAAAGCTTCCGCCGGGAGTACGCGACGGTAAGCCGGGGCGACACCAACTGGCAGGGGCTGAAGTTTCCCACCGGTGACGTCTATCAGTGGGAGCCGGACTCGACCTACATTCGCAAGGCTCCTTACTTCGATGGAATGACTCCGGTTCCCGCGCCAATTACGGACATTCTGGGTGCGCGGGTGCTGGCGATGCTGGGCGACTCGGTGACTACCGACCACATTTCACCAGCGGGCTCCATCAAGGCCAACGGGCCGGCGGGAAAATACTTGGCGGATCATGGTGTGAAGCCGACAGAGTTCAACAGCTACGGTTCGCGGCGCGGAAATCATGAAGTGATGGTCCGCGGCACCTTCGCCAATGTGCGGCTGAGAAACAAGCTGGCTCCGGGCACCGAGGGCGGCGTCACGCGGTTGCTGCCCGAGGGCGCGGGAATGTCCATCTACGACGCCAGCCAAAAGTACGCCGAGCGCGGCGTGCCGCTGATTATTCTGGCCGGGAAGGAGTACGGCTCCGGCAGTTCGCGCGATTGGGCGGCCAAGGGGCCGAAGCTGCTGGGTGTGCGCGCGGTGATTGCCGAGAGCTTCGAGCGCATTCACCGGTCGAACCTGGTGGGTATGGGGATTCTGCCCTTGCAGTTTAGGGAAGGTGAGAATGTAGACGTAATCGGATTGACGGGTGAGGAGTATTACCACTTTCCAGGGCTCGTCGATTTGATTGACTCCGGCTTTACCAACGGACGCACGCTCAGGGCATACGCTACTTCGACTCCGGACAGTAAGTACCTTTTGTATCAGACCTCCTTTGAGGTTACGGTTCGGATTGATACTCCGCAGGAGATCGAGTACTACAAGCATGGCGGCATCTTGCAGTATGTGCTGCGACAGCTAGCGGCGAAGTAACGGCTTACTTCTTCCGAGCTGTCGCCCTGACAGGCCTGGGTACGTCGCGCTTCGTCCAGGTGTCGTGGATTGCGGCGCCTGGCTACGGAAGCGTCTCCTCTTCGCGGGGAGCAAAGAACCGCACGCCCTCATGCTTCTCGCCCACCATGTGCAGGCGCAGGAAGTTAGTGGAACCGGACTTTGTGCGGGTGCCGGCCACGATGGCGATGACCTCGCGGTTGCGGACGAAGCCGCCTTGCTCGAGCAGGTCCTCAGCCAGATTGACCAGGGCCTCGGTGGAGTTGACCTTATGGCATCGGATGGGGGTGGTGCCCCACAGCAGGCTAAGGCGGTTGATGGTGACGTCAACCGGGCTGAGCGCGAAGATAGGCACTGAGGGGTGGTATTTGGAGAGCAGGCGGGCGGTTGAACCCGACTCGGTGAAGAGCGCGATTGCGCGCAGGTTCAGGTCGTCGGCGGCGTGCGCCGTGGCCTCGCAGATGGTTTCCGCGATGGAGAGGTGGCTCTTCAGATCCCTGGCTTCGGTGTAGTTCTGTTCCTTGATGTGATACTCTGCATCGGCCACGATGCGGGCCATCATGGCGACGGTCTCTACCGGGTACTTGCCGATGGCCGACTCGCCGGAGAGCATGACCGCGTCGGTGCCGTCATAGACGGCGTTGGCCACGTCGGAGACCTCGGCGCGGGTGGGACGAGGGTTCTCGATCATCGACTCCAGCATCTGCGTGGCGGTGATGACCGGCTTGCGGCGCTCTGCGGCGCGGCGGATGATGTGCTTCTGGATGGCGGGTACCTTTTCCGGCGGCACCTCCACGCCCAGGTCGCCGCGGGCCACCATGATGCCGTCAGCGGCCGTCAGAATGGCGTCCAGGTGCTCGATGGCCTGGGGCTTCTCCAGCTTGGCGATGATCCAGGTTTCGCCGCCAAGCGCGGAGACGCGGTTGCGCACCAGGCTTACATCCTCCGCGGTGCGCACGAAAGAAACGGCGACGGCGTCCACACCGTTCTTGAGCGCAAATTCAAGGTCCTCCGCGTCCTTTTCGGTTAGCGAGGGGACGCGCACCGGAATTCCGGGAAGATTGATGCCCTTGTGTTCGCCCAAGATGCCGCCGTTAACGATCTCGCAGACCACGTCATCTCCCAGCACCTCTTGGACGCCCAGTTCGATGAGGCCGTCGGAGAGCAGGATGCGCGAACCCTGCTCGACGTTCTCAGCCAGGGTCTTGAAAGTGGTGCCTACCAGCGATGCGCTGCCCAGAACCTCGCGCGGCGTAATGGTGAGCCGTTCTCCGGCCTTGAGTAGCACAGGATGATGATCTTTCAGCACGGAGGTGCGAATCTTGGGTCCTTGCAGGTCGCCCAGGATGCAAAGCGGCTTGTGCTCTTCGCGGCTCACCTTGCGGATCATCTGGATCAGCGCCAGCTTCCCTTCGTGAGAGCCGTGAGAAAAGTTCAGGCGGACCACATCGACGCCCGCGCGGACCAGATTCCTGAAGACAGGCTCGGTGTTGGAGGCCGGCCCCAGCGTGGCAACGATCTTTGCGCGGCGTTGGGAGGGCGAATCGGTGAGACTGAATGCAGCGAGTGGCATGGGGAATACTCCATAGATAACTACTTTGAGGAAGAGGGCCGACGGGATTGCAGCCCGATTCAATCTGCGCTGGGAGTTGAAACGCGAATCCCCTTATTCATTCAGTATAGAGTAGGTTGCAATCGCAGGCGAGGAGTGTCACTGGCCTGAAGAGGCCGAATCGGATTGAACCAAACCGGCAATCTGCTCCTGCCGATCCTGAAAGAGGGCGCCGTTCAACTCCGCCCCGATGAGGACACTGAAGGCGGTAATGTAGAGCCAGACCAGCGTGGCGATGCCGGCGCCGAAGGAGCCGTAGAACCTGGAATAGTTGGCAATGCGGGTGACATACCAGCCGAAGGCCAGCGTAGACGGGAACCAGAGAAGCGTGCCGGTGATGGCTCCGGGAACGACCCACGCCCAATGTTCCTTGCGCTTGGTGCCGAAGTGGTAGAGGGCGGTAAGGACAGTGGCGCTGGTGACCAATGCGACCGACCAACGCGCCATCCGCCAAAAGAAAAGCACAATATGGCGCAACTCATGATCAGCATTATCGATCATCCACGCCTCGATCTGGTGGCCAAAGACGATTACCAGAGTGGCCAGCGACAGCGGAACCAGCGCAATAGGCACCAGTAGCAGAGCCCAGCCCCGGCGTCCCCAAAAACCCCATGCATCGGCCGGGATCCGATAGGCGCGGCGAAAGCCTTCCATCAGCGACAGCATCATGCCCAGGCCGGCAAAGACGCTGAGGCTGGCGGCCGACAGGATCACCTGAGTGGAATGGATGCGGCGGGTGAGCACATAGGACTGAAGCAGGTCCATGGTGTCGGCGGGCAGAAACTGCTCGAAGGAGGCGCGGATTTCGCCCACCAGCGTAGTTCCCTCCGGCACCTGAGCCAGCAGTGTGGTGACCACCAAAAGGGCGGGAAAGAGCATGAGCATGCCGGAATATGCCGCGGCCTTGGCTGTGTTGACCACATCGTGGTCTAGGGCCCGCCAAAGAGCTGTTTGCAGTTTGCTAAAAAAACTTTTCATGAGTGTCACAGGCAAGAGTAGAGCATTTCCGGGGTTTTAGGCGAGTGTCTTTGTCAACAAGCCGCAAGAGCCACAAAATATATAGCTACGAGAAACAAATCCGCGCGGAATGCGGCAGTGCATAGGGGGGATTAGCAAGCGGGCCTGAGGCGCCTGACCGCTTCTGGTCAAACGGTTTATTCTATCCGAGCCATGAAAATATACTCTGTTCGCCCAATTCGGAAGTTATTACCGCTCCTGTTGCTGGCCGGTCTTGCCGGGATTCCAGCCGCGGCCCAGCCCAGTCCCGTTCCCAATCCCCAACTGGCGTCAAAGGATTTGAATGCGCGCGTCGAGTCGCTGCTGAGAAAGATGACGCTCGACGAGAAGACCGGCCAGTTGGCATCGTATTCCGCGGGATATGCCACCGGGCCGGGAGCCTCCAATCTCAGATACGACGAGTTGGCGGCCAAGGGCCAGGCGGGATCCTTTCTGAACGTGGCGAGCGTGGAGGCCACTAATCACTACCAGCACATCGCCGTGGAAAAAACGCGGTTGCACATCCCCATCCTCTTCGGGCTGGATGTGATCCACGGCCACCGGACCACCTTCCCTGTGCCTCTGGCGCTGGCGGCAAGCTGGGACCCGTCGGCGGTTGAAACAGTGGCGCGCATTGGCGCGACGGAGGCCCGCGCTGATGGAATTGCATGGGTCTTCTCGCCGATGGTTGACATTGCCCGCGACCCGCGCTGGGGGCGGATCATCGAATCCAGCGGCGAGGACCCCTACCTGGGTTCGGCCATGGCCCGTGCCTGGGTGAAGGGCTATCAGCAGGACGATCTCTCCAGGCCCGATTCCGTCGCGGTGAGCGTGAAGCACTTTGCGGCGTATGGCGCGGCCATTGCCGGGCGCGACTACAACGCGACGGATATGAGCGAGATCACCCTGCGGCAGGTGTACCTGGAGCCTTATCGCGCCGCGGTCGAGGCTGGCGCGGCCACTCTGATGAGCTCCTTCAACTCCATCAACGGCATTCCCGCCACCGCAAACCCCTTCACGCTGACCCAGATTCTGCGCAAGGAGTGGGGCTTCGATGGCTTTGTCGTCTCCGACTGGGGTTCGGTGGCCGAGCTGCTCAACCACTCCATCGGCGCGGACGGCGCTACTGTAGCCCGCAAGGCCCTGGAAGCCGGCGTAGACATGGACATGGAAGGCAACCTCTTTGGAACGGTGATTGTATCGCAAGTGCGCTCGGGCAAGATTTCCGAGTCGGTGGTGGATGAGGCAGTGCGCCGCATCTTGCGCGTCAAGTTTGCACTCGGTCTCTTCGACCATCCTTATACCGAAGCTGGCCCAGCCTACGACGCTACGCCCGAGCGTCGCGCCTCGGCGCGTAAGGTGGCCGCAGAGACTTTTGTTCTGCTTAAGAACGAGCCGGTTGAGGGCGTGGGCACGCTGTTGCCGCTCGCCGCCAAGGCTAAGAAAGTAGCCCTGATCGGCCCCCTGGCCGACAACCGGCGCGAGATGCTGGGCGCGTGGGCGGTTACCGGCGACCCCAAATATGTCGTCACGCTGAGGCAGGCACTTGCCGAGCGCCTCGGCGACCGGCTGCTGTATGCGCAGGGCTGCGATCTGCTGACCGGAGAGGATGCGAACACTCTCAAGCGGGTCAACTTCAACGGCCCAGTGGCTGCCGATGCCCATTGGCCGGTGCCCGATGACGCCAAAACGATTGCCGAGGCAGTGGAGACGGCCAGGAAAGCCGACGTGGCCATCCTGGCGCTGGGCGAACCGGCCAACTGGATGGAGGGCGAGGCCTCCAGCCGGGTTCATCTGGGCTTTACCGGCGCGCAGCAGCGGCTTTTGGAGGCTGTGGTGGCCACCGGCAAGCCGGTCATCCTGGTGGTATTGGCCGGCCGTCCGCTGGAGTTGAAGTGGGCCGCAAGCCATGTGCCTGCCATCCTCGAGGCGTGGAGCCCCGGCGTCGAGGCCGGGCACGCCGTGGCCGATGCGCTCTTCGGCGATGTGAACCCCTCCGGCAAGCTGCCGGCGAGTCTGCCCCGTGCCGTGGGCCAGGAGCCGCTCTACTATGCGCAACTGCCCACGGGCCGTCCTGCGCATGGAGATCTGAGCCATTTGCCGAAGAACCCGGACGAAAAGTTCATGTCGCGGTATGAGGACGAGGAGAATTCAGCGCTCTATCCCTTCGGATGGGGCCTGAGTTACACCCGCTTCAGCTTCTCGCAACCTGCCATCAGCCGTAGCGAGGTTCCGGTGCGGGAGGTGCTTGCCTCATGGCACAAACCCGTGACCACTGCGAGCGTGGACGTGAAAAACATCGGCAGCGTGGCCGGAACCGAGGTGGTCCAGCTCTACATCCGCAACACCGCGGCATCGGTCGAGCAGCCGGTCCGCGAGTTGAAGGGCTTTGCCCGCGTCACACTGGCCCCCGGTGAGCAGAAGCGCGTCGAGTTTCCGCTGGGCTTCGACGAGCTGAACTTCTATAACTCCGAGATCATGCGGACGGTCGAGCCAACCACCTACAAGATATGGGTCGGCGGCAGCTCGCTGGCCACGGCGGAGACGAGTTTGCAAGTGGTGGAGTAGGTAGTAGGGAATAGTGAATAGACGCGTAAGAGGTTTAACGATGGAGAGCAGTGGCACGAAAATGAACCGGCGCACCTGGTTATTGCATGGGAAGCGCCAGGCGACCTTGGTTATTTTGCTCGGCGCGGTTCTTGCCGTCTCGGGAGCCTCTTGCGCGTTTGCACAGGATGCGGAGCAGCGCCGGAATGAGAAGTCATGCCGGGATTTCGTGCGGCAGTTTTATGACTGGTATGTACCTGGCGTGGGAAAACCCCATCATTCCGGCGGACTCTTCGTATCTGATGTTCTGCGGAAGCGCCCAAAGTGGTTTAGTGCCGACCTGCTGCAAATGCTCAAAGAAGACACAACGGCAAATGAGAAGTCCAGAAGTCGGGGAGCGATCGACGGATTGGACTTCGATCCCTTTCTCAATACCAATGGAGATTTCGGCTCAAAGGCCTCAGTCAATTTGGTGCGCATTCAAGATGGGCAATGCCGGGCAGAGGTGATTGGCATCGAAGATGGGAAGCCGTTGGGCAGGGTTGAACCCGAACTGGCAATTATGGGAACAAGCTGGGTATTTATCAATTTTCATTATGGAAGCCGGTTTTCAAAGGATGACAATCTCGTTGTGATTCTCAAGCAGCTTAGCGATGCTCGCAGGAAAGATCGTGTCGATAAACCGGTAGCTCGCTAATTCAAGAACATCGTCCGATAGAGCGTATCCCGCTGCACCGGCTTGAAGCCAGCGTCGCGAATGATTCTGCGCAGCTCTTCTTCCGTCGTGCAGTTACTCGTGCCGGCTGCCTTGACGACATTCTCTTCCAGCATCACCGAACCAATGTCGTTGCCGCCGAAGTGGAGGCCTAACTCAAGGACCTTCAAGCCTTGCGTGACCCAGCTTGCCTGCACGTTTTCAATGTTATCGAGATAGAGCCGGGAGATAGCTAGCACCTTGAGATATTCGACCGAGGTAGCTTCTTCCCAGCCGTGTCCGCCCAGCGCCGTATTCCCAGGCTGGAAGCTCCAGGGGATGAAGGCCGTGAATCCGCCGGTCTCTTCCTGCAAGCGGCGTATTACCTCGAAGTGATTGATGCGCTGCTCGAAGGTCTCGCCGACGCCGAACATCATGGTGGCGGTGGTGCGCATTCCCAACCGGTGCGCGGTGCGATGGACGCTGACCCACTCCTCGGTGTTGCACTTGATGCGGGCGATGCGGCGGCGCACGTCGTCGTCGAGAATCTCAGCACCGCCGCCGGGGATGGAATCGAGGCCCGCGGCGCGCAGCCGGAGGATGGTCTCACGCAGAGGCAGGTCGGAGTACCTGGCGATGGCCAGAATCTCAGAGGCCGTCAGGCAGTGCAGCCAGATTTGTGGAAAGCGCTGTTTGATGCCATTGAAAAGCCGCTCGAACCAGTCGATCTTCAGGTCGGGATGGATGCCGCCCTGCATCAGCACGCCGGTACCGCCCATCTCCAGGGTCTCGGCGATCTTCTCGTAGATCTTCTCGAAGTCGAGGATGTAGCCTTCCTCCGAGCGCGGTCCTTTGAGCGGACGATAGAAGGCGCAGAAGGTGCAGTACTCGGTGCAGAAGTTGGTGTAGTTGATGTTGCGATCGATGATGTAGGTGACCACGCCCTCGGGGTGCAGGCGGCGGCGCATGGCATCGGCCTCAAAGCCCAGGCCGATCAGATCGGGGGAGTGGAAGTATTCGAGAGCCTGTTGGCGAGTCAGCGGCATAATTCGATTCTATCAATTCATGGTTTGCCGTCGTCCGGCTTTGGCGCGGGCGGGGGCGCGGGGCGCGGTTTTTTAGCCGTGCTGGAGGCCGGGCTGGATATGCCGAAGCTCAGAAGGAATAAATGAAACCCTTTGCGCAGCGCGTCGAGCATGGGCATGATTGGAGTCCTTTCTGGTTACTTTGCGTGCGTTTAGAGAACATCTGAACCATTGAAGTGCAAAAGCAGACATTCCTTCCGGGGCTAAAGCCCGCGTTAATCTG
>Ga0182027_10005448_pt1 | contig 19344 bp, 15 predicted proteins | sample 712E1DmetaG_FD_121300 | JGI IMG/M metagenome (GOLD analysis project Ga0182027, IMG submission 121300) | Permafrost microbial communities from Stordalen Mire, Sweden - 712E1D metaG (Illumina Assembly) | ecosystem: Environmental > Terrestrial > Soil > Wetlands > Permafrost | place: Sweden...
GGCGGAGACTCATGTCATCTGCGAGCACGAACTTCACGTCACCACAAGCATTGGCATCAGCGTCTATCCCGATGACGGCCTGGATGCGGAGACGCTGATCAAGAACGCGGACACTGCGATGTACCAAACAAAGGAAAATGGGCGTGATGGCTATCAGTTTTTCGAGCCAGTCATGAACGTTCGAGCCGTGGAGCGGCAATCCATCGAGGAGTGTCTGCGGCACGCCATAGAACGGCAGGAATTCGCGCTGCACTACCAGCCGCAGGTCAACCTGAGGACGAAAGCGATTACCGGCGCGGAAGCGTTGATACGTTGGACGCATCCCTCTCGAGGGGTGGTCTCTCCGGTACAATTTATTCCCGTTGCGGAAGACTGCGGCCTGATTCGCCCGATCGGCAATTGGGTCCTCCGTGAAGCGTGCAAGCAGGCCCGGGCCTGGGTCGATGCAGGCCTGCCCCTTGGTACTATGGCGGTGAACATCTCCATGATAGAATTGCAAGACAAGTGCTTTCTTGAAGGTGTATTCGCGATCCTCGAGGATACGGGCTTGGACCCGGGATATCTGGAGCTGGAGCTGACCGAAAGCGTTCTTATGAGGCATGTCGAGTCCACGGAATCCACGCTCAACGCGGTGACTGCGAAAGGGGTACGCCTGGCGATCGATGACTTCGGCACGGGTTACTCCAGCTTGAGCTATCTTAGAAGGTTTCCGATCGATGCCCTCAAGATCGACCAGTCGTTCGTCCGTCAGATCACCGCCGCACCCGCTGATAGGAGGATCGTGAGCGCGGTGATCAGCATGGGCCGAAGCCTTAAGCTGCGGGTCATTGCTGAGGGCGTGGAAACGCAAGAAGAGCTGGCATTTCTTCAGGCTCACCAATGTGATGAGGCGCAAGGGTACTATTTCAGCCCGGCGGTGCCCCCCCAGCAGTTCGCCAAGTTGCTCGAAACCGGCATATCAGAAAAAGTCCTCAACTGCACGAAACCCTTCTAGTACGCCCCCGCGTAATGCAGATTGTTCTAGAACGGAAGTAAGGCGAGAGTGGCTAACTTAGAAAACGAAAATCCCGATAAACCTTAACTCCTCCAATCCTTGTCACAAGCTTACGCGGTTTCGGCCTGACTGCTTGCTGCGATACAGGTGCTGATCTGCCCTGTTCATGAGGGATTTCGCCGAATCCCCAGGGGCGCCCATGGCAGCCCCCACCGAGATGGTCACCCGGATCTGTAAGCCTTCCACCGGTACTGTAGACTGAGAGACCAGTGCTCTGCATCTCTCGCACGTGTCCGCCATGAAGTCTTTCGTAATGCCGGGAAGAATCACCAAGAATTCGTCGCCCCCCCAACGTCCTAGCACATCGGACGCACGCAAGCAACCGGACAGAGTCTTTGCAATAGTGGCCAGCGCAGCATCTCCGGCGACATGCCCGTAGGTATCGTTGATGTTCTTGAACTCGTCCAAGTCGGCCAGCATGATTCCGAATGGGATGCGGAACTTGGAATGTTGATCGAGTTGCTGAAAAAGCTGTTGGTCCAAATAGCGGCGGTTTGCCACCTGGGATGCTGGATCCAGAAATGCCAACTTCGCGAGCTCCCTGACTCTCTCTCGCACGGCCCTCTGCCGGGAGTTGTCATTGAAGATCTCGACCGCACCGACAACTTCACCGTCTCTGCCCGTAACTGGGCAGACGCGAACCTCCACGGGGACCCTGTGGCCACGTTTATGGTGAAGATAAATCTCCGCCCGATGCGGACGACCATCCGCTATGGTACGGCTGAGAGGGCAATCTCCCCCACAGAGCAGGCACCCGGAGTCGTCGACGTGCATCAGGATGTTGTCGGCACAGCGCTTCCCCAACACTTCTTCGGCGCTGTATCCGGTAAGGTGTTCCGCTGCTTGGTTCCAGTACGTAATCCTGCGTTGCAGATCAGTGAAGTAGACAGCGTCGAAAAGGTTGTCCAGCATCTGTTTGAAGAGACTGTTCATTTCATCTGACGACGAAGCCGGAGAAAAAGGAACTGGAGACTCCATATGTTTTCCACCTCAGCAGGCACCTCGATCTGCACAACACATAAGGGATCATCGCCCACACTTTTGCGGCGCTGGCACAGGTGGAAGCGATACTCACTCCCTTAAGCGTTAGCATTGTAGCACCGGTACCTGCCGTCTGAAACTACCAATTCCGCGCCAAGCATCCCGCGAGAAAGCTGAGCCCACCATTTCCTCAATGGGCACATTCGCATCCTTCAACGGCGGGCGCGTGCGAGCATCGCCGTACATCCCAAGCGATTCCAGGAAGGCTTCCACGATCTTGGGGTCGAACTGAGTGCCGGCGCAGCGCCGCAGTTCGAAAAGAGCTTCTTCATAACTGCGGGCAGTTTTGTAAGCTCCTCTAACTCGGCGGCACTGTGCAAATTGACAGGACAAAATTCAAAGCGGTTTTGTATTGCCCCCTCCCTTTCCTTATGGTATCTATCTCTCGACGCATAACAGTCGACACGAATGCCCCTGAACGAGTCTGACACTCGCGCTAAGCTGATTGACCCCGCGATTCACGTTTGTGGTTGGACGGAAGACCTTATTTGCCGCGAAGAGACCGCCGGGGCCATTGAGATTGTCGATGGGAAGCCCCGCAAGCAGGCCAAAGGCCGGGTGGATTACGCCCTGCGCATCAAGGTCAACCCGGACACACAGCCCGTCGCCGTGGCGCTCATCGAGGCCAAGGCTGAAAACCTTCCACCGACTCATGGCCTAGAGCAAGCCAAGCTTTACGCCTCCTGCAAGAGGCTGAATGTCCCCTTTGTCTTTTCGACTAACGGCCATCTGTTTGTCGAATTCGACCGCAACACCGGCATAACCTCAGAGGCTCGCCCGCTTTCTGATTTTCCATGCCCCGCTAATTTGCGCGCGCGGTACGAAGCCACCGTGGGATTTTCACTGGCAGACGCCGCTCGTCCCTTACTCGCGCGCTATGCCGGTGGCGAAGCCACCCGCCGCTACTACCAGGACGCGGCCATTCGTGCCGTATTTGAGAAGATTGCCCGCTGCGAGCTGACCGGTCAGCCCAAGCGGGCCTTGCTTTCGCTCGCTACCGGCTCAGGCAAGACCTTTATCGCGGTGCAGATTCTCAAGAGAATCGGGGACGCTGGGCAACTCCAGCGAGCCCTCTTCGTGTGTGACCGTGATGAGCTTCGCGCACAGGCGCTCGGCGCCCTGCAAAACGCCTTTGGAAACGATGCGGCGGAAGTCTACAAAGAACCCGACGGAAGGAACCACGCCCGAAACGCCCGAATCCACATCGCCACGTACCAAACGCTGGACGTTGATACAGAGGAGGGGACGGCGAACTTTCTCACCGCCTATTATCCTGAGAACTACTTCAGCCATATCGTGATTGATGAGTGCCACTGCTCCGCCTGGGGAAAATGGTCACAGGTCCTCACGCGCAACCGCAACGCAGTGCAAATCGGCCTCACTGCCACCCCCCGTCATCTCGTAGGGACACGCCATGGCGTGTCCGAACATGGCGTGCCCCTACCGGCGGAGGTCGAAAGAGATTTTCAGATTACCGCTGACAACATCCGGCACTTTGGCGAGCCGGTGTACGAATACGACATGAGCCAGGGTATCGAGGATGGCTATCTCGCCGCCTGTGAAATCCAGAAGGGCCGAGTGAACTTGGATGCAACGGGAATCACCCTGGAGGACATCCTCGCCCGCAATCCGGTGGATGCCAACACCGGCCAGCCCATTACAGCCGAGCAATTGAAGGCACTTTACGAAAAAACGGAATTCGAGGACCGCATCCTGCTCCCCGACCGCGTGCTAGCGATGACCCAGGACCTCTTCAAGTACCTGCTCGAAACAGGAGGCCCCGAACAGAAGACGATTATCTTCTGCGTTCGGGACCGTCATGCGGATGACGTAGCCATCGCGATGAATAACCTCTACGCGACTTGGTGTAAGGAGAACAGCAAAACACCGGTTCAGGACTACGCTTTCAAGTGCACGGCCGCTGTGGGTGGCGCGAGCTATATCGCCGACCTTCGTGCTGGCTCCCGGCATCACTTCATTGCTACTACGGTGGAATTGCTTACCACCGGAGTTGATGTTCCCGTGGTGCGCAATATCGTCTTTTTCAAATACGTGCGCTCGCCCATCGCCTTTTATCAGATGGTCGGACGCGGCACGCGCCTGGACGCGCCCACCAACAAACTCATGTTCAGAGTCTACGATTACACCGACGCCACGCGGCTCTTCGGGCAAGAGTTCGCCAGCAAGATCGTGAGGCCCCGCAAGCGCCGAGAAGGCCCTGAGCCTCCACCCCCGCCCGAACCACAGGTTCTCGTCGAGGGTTTCGAGGTTCACGTTACGGACGCGGGGCGCTACATTGTGACCAACGTGGATGGCCGGGCCATGCCCGTCACCGTGGAGGAATATAAGCAAAGGCTTGCCGCCAAGCTCGTGGAGGAGGCCCCTACGCTTGAACAGTTTCGCGCCCGATGGATTACCCCGCAGGACCGTCGAGAGATGCTGCGGGAGCTACCGGACGGCGGCAGATCGGCCTTCTTGGTGCGGGCGCTTGACGATATGACGGATTACGACCTCTACGATGTGTTGGGAGAACTGGGCTATGGCTTGAACCCTCGCACCTGTCCCGAACGTGCCGACGCGTTTGGCTATAAGCACACGGGTTGGCTGAACAGCCTTCCCCCGGCAGCCTCGGAAACACTCCGAAGGCTGGCCGCCCAATTTGCACATGGTGGAACCGATGCCCTGGAGAATCCGCACGTCTTCGAAATATCCGATGTTCAGGCGGCGGGGGGTCTCGATGCCTTGCGGGTGATCGGCAATCCCGCTGATGTTTTGCGCGAAACCAAGGAAAGGATTTTCGCGGCGTAGGGGCACGCCATGGCGTGCCCGTACAGATCGCCATGGCGTGCCCCTACAGATCGAAATGACATCCGACCCCAAGAAATATCACCGCCGTTCCGTCCGTCTGAAGGGATACGATTACGCAAGCCCAGGGTGGTATTACGTAACAATCTGTACGCACGGCCGCAATTTCTTGTTTGGAGAGATTGTTGAGAGCCAAATGCGCCCGTCCAGGGCCGGAGATATTGCCCAAGAGTGTTGGAATGAGATTCCGAGGCATTGCCCACGCGCCACTTTGGATGTCTCAGTCGTAATGCCCAACCATTTGCACGGAATCATCGTGATTGGCGGAGACATGCCAACAAAACGTACGGGCACGCCATGGCGTGCCCCTACAAAACCCGCATCGTCTCCCGGTAGGGACACGCCATGGCGTGTCCGTACCCGGGAGGCGTTTGGCAAACCGGTTCCGGGTTCTCTTGCAACACTCATGCGGTTATTCAAACAAGCCGTGACCGTTCGGGCCCGCGCGCACGCAAGGGCGTGCGACGGCGTTCCGCCCGAATTCGTACGGGCACGCCATGGCGTGCCCCTACAAACGAGGCCCGTGTTATAATCCCGCCTCACGACCCGACAACGTTTGGATCTTCCATGGCGACCATTCAAAACCAACGACCGTTGCCACCTGCCTGGCGCTGGGTGCGGCTGGGGGAGGTAATTGCGGAAGCCCAGCCTGGTTTCGCATGTGGAGCACGCGACCTCAAAGGTGTAGTGCAACTTCGCATGAATAATGTGGACACGCGTGGGAATATGGTCTGGAAAGAATTTATCCGCGTGCCAGCCGAAGAGTCCGTTGTCAACGAATATCAATTGAGGACGGGCGACGTACTGTTCAACAACACCAACAGTGTCGAATTGGTCGGAAAGAGCGCTCTGTTCCTTGGATTTCGCGAACCTGTCGTTTACAGCAACCACTTTACCCGGCTCAGAGCGCTGGCGGAACAACTCGATCCCCAATACTTCGCCGCCTGGCTGCTCCATCAGTGGCAATTGAAAGTATTTGAGAACATATGCAACCGCTGGATCGGCCAGAGTGCAGTCAAGAATGACAAGCTGTTAGCCTTGGGGATTCCCCTACCGCCATTGGAAGAGCAGAAACGGGTTGCGGCGATTTTGAATGAACAGATAGCAGCAGTGGAGCGGGCGCGGGCCGCCGCCAAAGCCCTCCCGGCCGCTTACCTCCGCGCCGTCTTTTCCAGCCCCGAGGCCCAACAGTGGCCCGGAAGATCCCTTCGTGATGTTACAACAAGAATCACAGATGGCACCCACCAGCCGCCACCGTTCACAAGACAGGGAGTTCCGTTTCTCTTCGTTCGAAACATAGTCGGAGGACAAATCGACTTTAGCGTGGACAACTACGTTTCGCGGGAGACCTACGAGAAGCTGACTGAGCGCTGCTCCCCAGAACGCGGTGACGTGCTCTATAGTGCTGTTGGGAGCTTCGGCGTAGCTGTAGTTGTTGAGACGGACCTCCCCTTCACTTTCCAACGGCACATCGCCCACCTCAAGTTGAATCATGGTGTCATCAATCCATTCTATTTGGTGTGGTATCTGAACTCGCCTGCTGGGAAAAGACAAAGCGATTCGGCTGCGCTCGGAGGGGCACAACGCACGGTGACGCTAAAATCCCTAGGTGATTTTGTCGTTCCTGTACCCAACCTTGAAGTCCAGAACCGGCTAGTGGACCGCCTCTCTGGGCAGATGGTCTCGGCAGGGCGCACGCGCAAGGCCATCGAGGAAGAATCGGACGCTATCAACAAACTGCCCGCCGCCCTTTTGCGCCGGGCCTTCAGCGGAGGATTGTAGGGGCACGGCGCGCCGTGCCCCTACGGTCGAACGATTCGGGAAACCGGTTGCGGGTTCCCTGCCGACCTTGGTCCGTGCTTACAAATCGGCGGTCACCCACGGCATCAACACCGCTCGCAGGACGCCCGGTGAGTCGGTCTGGCAGGAGAATTATTACGAGCACATCGTTCGGAGCGAAGCGGAACTGAACCGTATCCGAGAATATATCGCCACTAATCCGTTGCGTTGGGGCTCGGACCGCTACAACCCCGAACGGTCCACCTCAGCAGACGAAGATTTCGATTGATAAGGGCACGGCGACTTGTGCCCATAACGAAACTGAACGGGCACGGCGCGCCGTGCCCCTACCGGTGAAGCATGGCAAGAGAGAATACCAACGGCAAGAAATTCAACGGCCAACAGTCGCTCAACTCGGCCATCAAATCCATCTGCGACATCATGCGCCGCTCGAATTGCGCCGGGGCGCTGCAATACGTCCCGGAACTCACCTGGATTCTCTTTCTGCGCATCCTGGACGAGCAGGAAGCCAAGGATGCCGAGCGTGCTGAGGCCGTGGGCGCAGAACTCACGCTGTCGCTCGAATCACCTTACCGCTGGCAGGATTGGGCGGCGCCGCCAGGCGTAGGGGCACGCCATGGCGTGCCCCTGCCGGGATGGAAACGCAAAGAACTTGCAGGCGGCACGCTCGGCGCATTCAAGGGCTTTGTGGATGGAGAATTGATTCCCCACCTCAAGAAACTGAAGGAGCGCCCGAACGCTACCGCCCGCCAAAAAGTCATCTCCGAAATCTTCTCCGGCATTGACCGCACTCGCATCGATACCGAGCGGAACCTTTTGGACATTCTCGACAAGGTCCACGAGATTAGCGGTGAAAACGTGGATACCACGCACGTCTTCACTCTGTCGCAGATTTACGAAGGCTTGCTGCTCAAGATGGGAGAGAAAGGGAACGACGGCGGCCAGTTCTTTACCCCGCGCGAAATCATCCGCGCCATGGTGCGGGTGATTGACCCCAAGGTCGGCGAAACGGTTTATGACCCCGGCTGCGGTACGGGCGGCTTTCTGGCGCAGTCGTTTGAACACATGGCCGGGACAAACAATCGGGACATCACTTCGCCCGACCAACTTGAAACCCTCAAGGTGCGGACGTTCTATGGCCGTGAGAAGGACAACGCCATCTACCCCATTGCACTTGCCAACCTCGTGCTCCATGGGATGGATGAGCCGCACGTCTGGCACGGCAACACTCTGACCGGCGCAGAGACGTATGGTGGCTTGTTCACCGGCGGTCCGGCGCTCTATGACGTCGTGCTGATGAATCCACCCTTCGGCGGCAAGGAGGGCAAGGAAGCCCAGACGCGCTTTGCCTACAAGACCGGCGCGACCCAAGTTCTGTTTCTTCAACACGTAATCGACAGCCTGAAGCCGGGTGGGCGTTGCGGGATCGTGCTGGATGAGGGCGTGCTGTTCCGCACCAATGAGACGGCCTTCGTCCAGACCAAGCGCAAGCTGCTGGACGATTGTGACCTCTGGTGCATCGTGAGCCTGCCGGGCGGCGTGTTCACGGCGGCGGGCGCGGGCGTGAAGACAAACCTGCTTTTCTTCACCAAAGGCCAGCCCACGGAAAAGATTTGGTACTACGACCTATCGGACATCAAAGTTGGAAAGAAGAAACCCTTCACGTTGGATAAGTTTGAGGACTTCTTCCGCTTGCTTCCCACACGCGGCGAGAGCGACCGGAGCTGGACAGTCACCCGCGCTGACATCGAAGCCAAGATTTTCGACCTGAAAGCGGTCAACCCTAACGCTAAAAGCCAAGAGGACACGCGCACACCCGAAGAGTTGCTAGGCCTCATCGAAGCCAAAGGGCGCGAAGTGGCCGAGGCGCTCGCGGTGCTCCGCGAATATCACAAACCGACAAGAAACTAGGAGAGTGAACATCTATGCTTAGTAACGGGCTGCCCGCCCCAGGAACACGGCAAGGATTGAGGGCTACTGAGGCTCTCCGCATCTTATTTGGTTTCCCGGCCCTTCTGGGCGTCCTGCTGGTGGGCGTCACGCTTCTGTTCGGCTGGTCCGCCGGTCTGAGCGTTCCCAACCAGGAGAGCATGCTCCACGCCAAGATCGGGAGGGACATCCTTGCCACGCGCACCTGGCCCACCACCGATTCGTATTCTTTTACGGCCTACGGCAACGATTGCATTGCCTTCGAGTGGCTGAGCGACCTGGCAATGGCCTTCGCGGAACGCCTGCATGGCCTCGGGGGGCTAATGGCGTTGCAGCTAGTCCTCGCTGCGGCTCTCGTCCTGCTGCTGTACCGGTACGCTTGGCAGCGCTGTGCAAATCCCAAAGCCGCTTTTCTAGCGTGCATGTCGATGGTGCCACTCCTCGCGCCGTTCCTCTATCTGCGCGCCCAGTTGATCGGTGTCCTCCTTCTTTTGATTACGCTGATTTGCCTGGAGAGTTTTCGGCACGGGCATTCGAGAGTCTTGTGGGTCCTGCCGGTGGTGTTTCTCCTGTGGGTGAATATCCATGCCACGTTTGTATTCGGACTGTTGGCGCTGGGTATCTATTGGGCGAGTGGTTTGACATCCTTCCGGGCTGGTGGCCTCCAAGCCGAACCTTGGACGGCACGGCAACGCCGGGATCTTTTGATGGTGGCGCTTCTCAGCGTTTTGGCGTTGACCGCTACTCCCTATGGTACCCGCCTGGCTGCCTTTCCCTTGGATGTGCTCCGGGTCCCGGTCGGCGTAGCCGCGATTAGTGAGTACCAGGCGCTGGGGGCGGTCCCTATCCTTCTCAAGCTCTTCCTTGCGTTGCTCCTGCTGTTCATCGTCGCCCTGCTGGTGGTGCGGCCTGAGTACCGGGTGGAGGAAATGGCGCTGCTGCTGTTCGGTATCTATGCGGGTTGCCTGCATCGGCGTTTTCTCTTCCTCTTCTTAGTGTTCTTTGCGCCGATGCTAGCCGCGCTGCTCGCGCGCTGGGTTCCCAATTATGAGGCGGCAAAGGATCGGCACATCCTACTAAATGCTGTGCTGATTCTGCTCGCCTTGCTTGGGATAGCGAGGACGGGCCTCTCTCCGCGGGAGTTGCAGGCGGCGGTGGCCGGCGCCTATCCCGAGGGCGCTGTACAATACCTGAGGGGACATCCCGTACCGGAACCCATGTTTAACGAGGACAGTTGGGGCAACTACCTGATCTGGAGACTGGACGGGAAACATAAGGTCTTCGTGGATACCCGGACCGGGCTCTACGAGGAAGCGGGCGTTTTCCAGGACTTCGTGCGCATCATGCAGGTTGACAGCGACACGCAAATCTTGCTTCGCAAGTATGGCATCAAGTCGTGCTTGGTGGGCCGAGGGATTCCTTTCGCGACACTGCTGGCGGTGCTCCCCGACTGGGAGCAGGTTTATCAGGATGACCTGGCGGTGATATTTGTGCGCAAGACTGCTCACACCCCTGCAACGCCTTGACGTGCGCCGCACGTCCATCCGGATTGTTGATGGCGCCGGTGTCGCAGACACGGCCACCAGCTTGAATTCAGGGTCACTGTCACCAAAAGGGAGGAAGCGCCCCTAAGAGTAGTCTACAAAAGGTGACACTCCTAGGCAGCGTTGCCGAGGGTTGCGGGAGAATATGAGCTAAAATCACCGTCAAGCGCTTGAATCCTAGCTCTTTCGTAACATCTAGATGTCTGGTATCCAAAGTGCTATAAGTAAACACGGACTTGTGCGTCAACAAAATACGATATGGAGGAAGAAGCACAAATGAAGCAACTAATGAAGAGATTGTGGAAAGAAGACGAAGGGCAGGACCTGATCGAGTACGCTCTGCTCATAACCCTGATCGGCCTGGCTGTCATAACCGCCATGACCCCACTGGCGACAGCTATCAGCAAGGTCTTCAACAATGCGTCCACGTGCCTCAGCTAGCCTCCAGGAGTACTTAGTTCAGGATGGCACATGGGTCTCTCTCTAGCCGCAAGGCGGAAGGCGAAGCGTCGAGTGGCTAGGGAACATCTATATCCTTAACTTTTGGGACTGCGCTTGGCTTTCTGGCGGGGATGGGTGCGAGGAATCGCTCAGCCGCAGGGGAGGAGCGCGTGTATTTTTTCAAGAAGGTGTGAAGAAATCGCGCTGTAGCGGCGGTCTATGACCGCCGCATTTAGAATCAATGACTTCGGCGCTCATAGAACGCCACCACAAACGGCCAATGTGACTTTTTCACGGATATTGATATCATGGGGTAATGAGTAGAATCACAGTAGGGGGCCAGCACAAAGCGATGAAGTGTCTTGCAAGCAGGTTGTGGAAGGATGAGGAAGGGCAAGATCTCATAGAGTACGCCCTGCTCATCACTTTGATCGGCTTGGCCGTCATAACCGCCATGAAACCCTTGGCGACAGCCGTCAGTAAAGTCTTCAACACTGCATCCACGTGCCTCAGCTAGCCTCCAGGACTACTTAGTTCAGGATGGCAGAGGCGTCTCTCTATGGCTGCAAGACGAAAGACGAAGCGGCGAGCGGCCAAGGGAGATCTATACCTATTCCTTTGGGACGGCGCGTAGGTTTCTGGCTGCGACATAGGCGCAAGAAGTCGCTCAGGCGCAGCAAATGAGTGTGTGTGCTTGTTGACCTTATGCGGCGGCCAGTATTTTTGATTAGGCTTTGAGGCTAATGCACGCTTCCCTTTGGGCGTTCGTCTTGGCGGGACTCACCTTGGCCCTTGCAGTCTGGGGGGGCTGGCTCGATTGGCGCTCGCGCCGTATTCCCAACTGGCTTACGGTTCCGGCATTGCTCTTGGGTCGCGGGGCCAGCGCGTTGGGGGGGGGATGGCTTGGAGCCAAGGCGGCGCTGGAGGGGGCGGGGCTGGGATTGGGATTATTGTTGCCCTTTGTCCTGGCCCGGGGCCTCGGCGCCGGTGATTGGAAGCTGATGGGGGCGATGGGGGCGTTCCTGGGACCGGCCCGGCTGCTGGTGGTCCTGCTGGGGACAGTTTTCATCGCCGGGGCCATGGCGGTGGTGGAAATGGTACGGCGAAAACGCATCAAGCAGACGCTTGCCAACCTTTGGACGCTTATCCTCATCATCGTCACCTTCGGGCATCGTTCCGCTCGCGAAAACATATCCCTTGACAATCCAGGACTTATGGCTCTACCCTTCGGCGTGGCCGCCGCACTATCGACAGTGCTGTTCTTCTGTCTGGTGCTGGCCGTGAGGTTTTCCCGTCCATGACCACACCGATAGCCAATCCAGCCCCGAAACTCGAAACTCGAAAAGTGAAAATCGAAACCCGCGGCGCTTTTTTCGAGTTTCTATTTTCGGGTTTCGAGTTTCGAACCCGGGGTGACCAATGAACAGGAACCGAATGTTGCTGGGCTTGGCGATAGCCGTGGTGGTCGGGTTGTTGACTGCCCGTTTCGTTTACAAGCGGTTGCAGCAGGCGAGCGCTGGACCGACGGTTGTGACGACGGGCCAAATAGTGGTGGCGGCGGCGCCCCTGTCGCTGGGATCACGCCTGCGCGCTGAGGACTTGCGGCTGATCGCTTGGCCGGCAGGGACCGCGTTGGCAGGGTCGTTCAGCCGGGTCGAGGATTGTGTGGACCACGCCTTGATTACGGCGGTGGTGGAGAACGAGCCGATCCTGGCAGCCAAGCTCGCCCCGAAAGAAGCCGGGGCAGGCCTCCCGGCCGTGATCCCGGAGGGAATGCGGGCGGTTTCCGTGCGCGTGGATGACGTGGTCGGCGTGGCGGGGTTCGTTACGCCGGGGACCATGGTGGACGTGCAGGTGACGTTCGATTCGGGGGGCGCGGCTGCTGCGGGAGGCGTCACCAACACCATTTTACAGGACGTGCGGGTGCTGGCGGCGGGGCAGAAAGTAGAGCAGGACAAGGAAGGCAAGCCGGAGACGGTCAGCGTAGTGACCATGCTGGTGAACCCGGAACAGGCTAACAAGCTGACCATGGCCTCGACCAACGGGCGCATCCACTTGGCGCTGCGCAATACCATTGATACCAAGCTGGTGGAGTCCCCCCCAGTATATATGTCCGGCCTGTTGGGTGGCCGCCCCCCCCAGCCGGCACCGAAGGCCAAGACGAAGGTCAAAGCCACCCCACCTCCACCACCACTGCCTCCCCTGGTAGTTGAGGTGATCCGCGGGGACAAGAAAGACACGGCCACATTTCCCAGCCATTGAAGAGTGGGGGCTGGCGGAGAAAGAAGAGGAAAGGCAAAACGTAAAGAGCGAAGAGTAAAGGGTCGATAGGAAATGTGGAAGCTGCGCCCCTTCTTAAGTCAGACGGAAGAAAGCAAAAACGGGCAAAGATATTGAAGGCAGGGACCATGCAAATCAAACGAGCGGCAGGAAGAATTCAATTCAGGCATGATCCGCAGAGTGGCTTATTCTTTACTTCCCACCTTTGCCTGAGATGCTTTGGCGCGTTGCTGTTCTTGGCAACGTTCGCGATGGCGGCTCAACAGGTCCAGAAGCAGACAGATCAGCAGCCAAGCCAGCAGGCCGGCCAGTCGCAACAGGTTCAGCCTGCTGAACAGGCTCAGGAGGCGCCGGAGGCGCTGCACCTGTTGGTCGGGCGGTCGCTGGTGATCAACGCGCCCACTCGCTTGAAGCGCGTTTCGATTGCCGATCCCGCTATCGCCGATGCGGTGATCGTGAGCCCTTCGCAGATCGTGGTCAACGGCAAAACGCCGGGCGCCGTATCGCTGGTGCTTTGGGATGAGTCTGGGCAGAGCCAGAGCTTCGAGGTTTTGGTAGAGCTTGACGTGCTGGACTTGCAGCAGAAAATACGGGACGACTTCCCTAATGAGCCGATCCAGGTTGCAGCGTCAAAAGACGTGCTGATCCTCTCGGGCAAGGTCTCTTCGCCGACCGTGGCGGACAAGGCGCTCGAGTTGGGAAAAGCAAGCACGGCGAAAGTGGTGAGCCTATTAACGGTGCCCGTTGCCCCCCCCGGGGCAGAGATCCTTTTGCAGGTGAAGTTTGCCGAAGTTGACCGCACTGCTCTAACTCAGCTTGGGGTGAACATCCTGAGCCTGCCGGGGGCCAAGAACATCGGCTCCATTTCCACAGGACAGTTTGGCCCCCCTTCGTACACGGGCACTCTGGGCACGTCGGGCAGTACCACAACTACAGCGGCAAACGGCGTTACCACTACCACCCAGAATGGTTTCACGCTGAGCGACCTTCTTAACATATTTATCTACCGGCCGGACATCAACCTTGCCGCCACCATCGAGGCCTTGCAGACGCAGAACGTGCTTCAGATCCTGGCGGAGCCCAATGTGCTGACGGAGAGCGGGAAAGACGCCAGCTTCCTGGCCGGCGGACAATTCCCCTTTCCTGTCGTGCAGCCGGGCGGTGCGGGCGGCGTGCCCCTGATCACCATTCAGTTCAGGCCCTATGGAGTACAGCTTGATTTCACGCCGACGCTGGCGCCCAATGGAAAGATCCATTTGAAGGTGAAGCCGGAGGTCAGCTCGCTCGATTTCTCCAACGCGGTCACCATCGCGGGCTTCACGATTCCGGCGCTCTCCACCCGGCGAGTGGAGTCAGAGATGGACCTCGAGGACGGGCAGAGCTTTGCCATTGCCGGGCTGATTGACAATACGGTGACGCAGCAGCTCAGCAAAATACCGGGAATCGGCGATATCCCGGTGCTGGGCAAACTCTTCCAGAGCAAGTCGCTGAATAGAAGCAGGAATGAGCTGCTGGTGGTGGTGACGCCGCGTATTGTGAAGCCCTCGCCGCCGGCGGCTTTGCGGGCGTCGCCGGTGTTCCCGGTGCCGTTTTTGCCACCCACGACGACGCCGAAACCGAAGAAGTGACCGGGATTCGCAGAGAGAACCGGGATTCGGCTCTTTCCGCGAACTCCGAAATCCGAACCCCGAAACCCGGGTCCCGGAAAGGACCGTTATCGTGTTAACAGCGGTCGTAGTAAGTCGAGATACCAAGAGCGCCGCCTCGCTTCAGGCTTCTTTGCAGCAGACCGGCATGATAGCCTCAATGGCGGCATGGACCCCAGACCCGGAGCGCTACCCGGTTACGGGGGAGCCTGTGCCGGATGTTATTCTGCTGGACTTGGGCGAGGACCCAGCGCCCTTTTTTGACTTCGCGGCGCACCTGCGGCGGCAGCGCGCTACCATCCACGTTGTGGCGGTTTCCATGGCGCAGCATCCGGAACCGGAGTTGCTGCTCCAGGCCATGCGCATGGGCATCCAGGACTTTCTCTCCAAGCCGCTTGACGGCGCCGCGCTGCAGCAAACGCTGGCCCGCTTCATGATGGACCGTGGCGCCGAGTCGGGACAGTTCGACAAACTGATTGTGCTGATGGGGGCTAAGGGAGGCGTGGGGACCACCACGGTGGCAGTGAACTTGGCGGTGCAGCTCGCGCACATCACCAAGAAGCGAATCGGTCTGCTTGATTTTGGCTTTCCTCTGGGCCACGTTTCGCTGTTGCTGGACTTGCAGCCACGCTTTGGCCTCCGCGACGCTATCGAGAACCTGGACCGGCTGGATGCCCACTTCTTTAACGGGCTGCTGACCAAGCACAAGAGTGGTTTGGAAGTGCTGGGCGGAGCCGCCTACACGGATGAGTGGCTGCGGATTACGACGCCGGCGCTGGTGCGGCTCGTTCACGTGGCGCAAGGCGTTTTCGATTATGTGGTGCTGGACTACGGGTCGATGTACTCCTCGGAGGTGAGAGCGATCCTGAGTTTGGCGCGCGTGATCCTGCTGATCACTCAGGCTGACGTACCGTCGCTCTGGACCCTGAGCCGGCACCTTACCGCCCTGGTCGATCTGGGGATTGACCCGCAGCGGATCCACCTCGTGGTGAATCGCTGGCACAAGCGAGACGACGCGGCATTGGCGAGCGTGGAGAAGAACCTGAGGCGGCCCATCCTTGCCCGCCTTCCTAATGATTTTAAGCTAGTGGGCGAGGCCAGCGGACTTGGCATTCCGCTGGGGGCGCATCCTAACAATCTGCTGATATCGAGGATCCGGCAACTGGCCTACGATGTCGCGGGGGTTTCCCCTGAAAAAGTCAGAAAGCAGGTCGGCAACAGCATCCTTAGGCTTTTTTCCACGCGCCGAGCTGGAAATGAATTATGAAGGTTAAGGGGTGAAGGGTAAGGGCTGTTACCGTTTACCCTTTAATCCATCGACCTTAACCGAGGGAGTGAAAGATGCCTATCATATCGGCGCTACCCGGCCGGTCCGACTTAGGCGAGCTGAAAGCAGCTATCCACCGCAAGCTGCTCCAAAAGGTGAACCTGGAACGCCTGACATCGGCGGACCGGGAGGCGGTGCGGCGCGAAGTGTTGCAACTCATTGAGGGCTTGGTGGGGCAAGATACCACCCCCATGACCTATGCGGAGAGGGAGCAGGTCTCCCAGGAGGTGCTGGATGAGGTCTTCGGGTTGGGACCGCTGGAGGCCTTGCTGAAGGACCCGACGATTTCCGATATCTTGGTCAACAACCATAAGAGCGTGTACATCGAGCGGAGGGGGTTGCTGGAGAAAACCACCGTCCAGTTTCGCGACGACGAGCACCTGCGCCAGATCATCGACCGCATTGTTTCCGCCGTGGGGCGCCGGGTGGATGAGTCCTCCCCCATGGTAGACGCGCGCTTGCCGGACGGCTCGCGCGTCAACGCCATTATCCCGCCGCTCGCCTTGGATGGCCCGTGCGTTTCCATCCGGCGATTCGGGCGCGACCCATTGACAGCCGAAGATGTCCTCCGCAATAACACGATGACGCAGCCGATGCTGGACTTGGTGCGGGCCTGCGTCAAGGCGCGGTTGAATATCCTGGTCTCGGGGGGTACCGGTTCAGGCAAGACGACGTTTCTCAACATCCTCTCATCGTTCATCTCCGATAAGGAGCGCATCATCACCATCGAAGATGCCGCCGAGCTTCAGCTCAAGCAGTCGCACGTGGTCCGCCTGGAGACGCGCCCCCCCAACGTGGAAGGCGAGGGCGCGGTCCGGCAACGGCAACTGGTGATCAATACCCTCCGTATGCGTCCGGACCGGATTATCGTGGGTGAGGTGCGCGGCGAAGAAGCGCTGGATATGTTGCAGGCCATGAACACCGGCCACGACGGGTCGTTGACGACGATCCACGCCAACACTCCTCGTGACGCCTTGAGCCGTCTGGAGACCATGGTGGCGATGGCCAACCTGGGTATCCCCGAGTCCGCCACCCGGCGGCAAATCGCTTCCGCCATTAACGTGGTGGTGCAGTTGTCCCGTATGAGCGATGGCACCAGGAAGCTCGTGAGCGTGGCCGAGATTACCGGCATGGAAGGGGAGGTGGTGACCATGCAGGAAATCTTCGTGTTCAAGAAGATGGGGCTGGGGGTGCTGGGCGAGGTGCTGGGTGAGTTTGTCGCCACGGGGATTCGCCCCAAGTTCTCGGAGCGCTTGCTGGCAGCGGGCATTCGCCTGCCGTCGGATATGTTTGAGGTGAAAGGGGGCGGTCGGAGGTAAATGTAGCGGCGACTTTACGTCGCCATGGCCACGAGGAAACCGTTGGGGTTGTGGCGATGTAAGATCGCCGCTGCGCAGCCAGAACTGGGTTTTTCAGTGCGACGTGAAATCGCCGCTATTAGACGGGGAACGAGATGGCATTCTTACTAGCCCTGCTAACGTTTCTGATCGTGATTGCTGTCGTCCTGGCGATCGTGGCCGTGGCCACGCAGAGAGACCACCAGGATGCAAAGCTCAAGCGCGTGGAGGCGATACTAAAAGCCGAGAGGCGCGGGCAAGGGGGTCTTGACCTGCGGCTGCTCCGCGACGAAATGCTCAGCGCCGTACCATCGCTGAATCGTTTCCTGCTGCGCTGGTCCTGGCCGACGCGATTACGTCAGTTTGTCGGCCAGGCCGGATGGAAGATCAAGCCGGGCAAGCTGGTCCTGATAAGCGGGGTGGTGGGTCTGGGCGCCTATGTGGTGGCCGGGCTGGTCTACCACAATCCGCTCATCGATTTAGTCATTGGCGGTGGGGCAGGATTTGTTCCGTTCGCCGCGCTGCTGCTCACGCGTTCCAGGCGCCTGCGAGCATTTGAAAAGAGCTTTCCCGAGGCGATCGACTTGTTGGGTCGCGCGGTGCGCGCCGGTCACGCTTTTACTACCGGCCTCGAGATGATCGCCCAGGAGTTGCCGGAGCCCCTGGCGGGGGAATTCCGCACCACCTTCGAGGAGCAGAACTTCGGGATGCCGCTCAAGGACGCGCTGCTGAATCTCACGGAGCGCATACCCCTGGTGGATGTACGTTTTTTTGTTACTGCGCTTCTGGTCCAGAAGGAAACCGGCGGCAACCTGGCGGAGATACTGGACAAGCTGGCGCACGTGATCCGGGAACGCTTCCGCATTATGGGTGAAGTCCGGATCAAGACCGCCCAAGGGCGATTGACGGCGATGATCCTGATTGTTTTGCCCCTCGCCCTGGTGCTGCTCATGAAAGAAATCAGTCCGGATTACATGCGGCCGCTCTTCGAAGACCCTTGGGGCCGCTGGATTCTCGGGTCGGCTGCGCTCATGCAGGTGATTGGCGGAGTGATTCTTTGGAAGATCGTGAATATCGAGGTGTGAGAAGAGGTAGAAAGTCGACAGTAGACGGCATACAGGATAGAGAGGCCCGCTTTAGCCGGTCTACAGTCTACCGTCTACCGTTCTGGGAGGCAAAATGACATGGGTAATAACCAGTGTTACGTTTGTGGCGACGATGTCAATCGTCATGGCGCTTGTCTACGCCTTCACGGCTGGTAACCTGCCCATTAGTGAGCGCCTGACCCGGCTCTGGCACCCTCATGTTCTAGGGGAAGAAAAAGTCAGCTTCAAAGAAAAGCAGAAGGAGCGGGTGCACAAGGCTCTCGGCGAGGTAGGCAAGCTGCTGCCAACTTCACCCAAGGATATGTCCAGCACCCAGCGCCTGATGGTCCGAGCGGGTTATCGCAAGCCCGAGGCAGTCATGGCGCAGCACGGCGTCAAGATTCTTCTCCCCCTGGGGTTGCTCAGCCTGGTCTATTTCACCGGCTTCTACAAGCAGAATCCCATTTTCATCCTGGCCATTGCCGCTGTGGGCGGATACCTGCTTCCCGACTTCTGGCTGACCTCGAGGATTCGCAAGCGGCAGCACATCATTCGCTTGGCGCTGCCGGATGCTTTGGACCTGCTGGTGATCTGCGTGGAAGCCGGCCTGGCGCTCGACCAGGCGCTGCTGCGGGTTTCCCAGGAATTGAGAATCGCGCATCCGGAGCTGTGTGACGAGTTGGAAATTGCCAACGGCGAGATGCGGATAGGGAAGACCCGGCTCGACGCCCTGCGTGATCTGGCGGCCCGGACCGGGGTGGACGACTTGAAGTCATTGGTGGCGATGTTGATCCAGACCGACCGCTTCGGCACCAGTGTGGCGCAGTCGTTGCGCGTGCAGGCGGAACAGCTCCGCACCCTGCGCCGCCAGCGGGCGGAGGAACAGGCAGCCAAGACGACGGTGAAGATGGTGCCGGCCCTGGTGTTCTTCATCTTTCCGGCGATGTTCGCGGTGGTCCTAGGGCCGGCTGTGATTTCGATAGCGCGCTTGTTCA
>Ga0182027_10005449_pt1 | contig 19344 bp, 10 predicted proteins | sample 712E1DmetaG_FD_121300 | JGI IMG/M metagenome (GOLD analysis project Ga0182027, IMG submission 121300) | Permafrost microbial communities from Stordalen Mire, Sweden - 712E1D metaG (Illumina Assembly) | ecosystem: Environmental > Terrestrial > Soil > Wetlands > Permafrost | place: Sweden...
AGCCGGAGATAATCCCGGACTGCGTATAGAAGGCTGAGATCATCATACTGCTTCTGTCAAAGAGCTATTATTTTATTTTACGCGAGGCTTGACTTCATAACATAGAAGGGGGATACATCCCCCACCAGATCGATTTTGTTTTATTATATAATGACAAAACCAATTAAAACAATTTGTCCGGAAACTTCCTTTCCTTCATCATTCCAAGATATTTCTTTATTTCCGGAAGTAAAGGCCGTGCCATGGCAAGTACCGCATGAGGAGTAACAACAAGTACGGTATTGTCAAGTCCGATTGAGGCTACATGAAGTGAAGAAGCATTATAGACTATTGATTTGGTGGATTCGCTTTCGAAAACTAAAGGACCAACGACGACAGTACCCTTTTTATTTATTGGATGTATTCTACTCATCGCCTCCCACGAGCCAATGTCGTCCCAGAAAAACGTGCCGGCAACGGCCGCGATGCGCGACGACTTTTCCATGATACCGTAGTCAATGGATTCCTTTATGCAGGTCCGGTAAAACGTATCGATGGCCCGCTTCGAAAATCCGGCCTTTTCAACCGCGCATGCCTGCCGGTACAAATCGGGCATGTGGCGCTTGATTTCCGACAATATCACCGACACCTTCCACACGAACAGGCCGCTGTTCCACAGGTAGCTGCCCGACCGCAGGTAGCGCCGCGCAACAGCGGGCGACGGTTTTTCAACAAAGCGCTTCACCTGATATGATGCAATGCCGCGGCCGCCCGGAAGCGCCTTTCCGATATTGATATAGCCGTAGCCCGTGTCGGGCCGGGTGGGCCGTATGCCGAACACAACGAGTGAACCTGTCTGCCCGGCCAAACCGGCGGCGCAACGGACCGCCTTTACAAACGATTTTTGTGGCGCTATGGCATGGTCGGCCGACGCCACCAGCATTATCGCGTCGCCGTAGCGCCTGCGCATCCATACCGCGCCGAGCGCAATCGCCGGCGCCGTGTTTTTCCCCGCGGGCTCTACGATGCAGTCGTAGGCGAAGCGGCCCGCAAGCGCCTTGCGGATGCCCGCGGCGCACTCCTGCCCGGTCATCACGAGCGGCCTCGCCCGTCCGCAGGCCGCTCGCACGCGGGCGAGCGTTTCCTCGATCATCGTTTTTTTACCGGCAAGGGGAAGCAACTGTTTTGGTCTTGACGAATGCGATAGCGGCCAGAACCGCTCGCCCCTGCCCCCGGCGAGGATGCACGGGACGATCATCATACGACCGCTGCGCCCGGCGCAAGCGCGGCCAGTTTTTCCTTGAGGCTTTCCACGGCGCTATAGGGGACCTTGGGAACGCCGATTTCAGACTTGCTCTGGTTGCCGTTATGGAAATCCGAGCCCCCGGTGTAGGCGAGCCCGTTCTTCCGGCAGTATTGGAGGTAATGCCGCTCCACCGCGGAATTATGATCTGAATGAAATACCTCGATGCCCATGAGCCCTTCACGGATGAACTGGGGGATCCGCTCGTCCACTTTGGTGACGCCCGGGTGCGCGAGTACCGGGACGCCGCCTGCGCTGCGGATGAGACTGAACACCTCTTCGGGGTGCATATTCAGCTTTTCCTCGTAGGCCGGCGAATCGTACCCGATTAATTTTTCAAAGGCCTCGCGGAACGAATACACGAGCTCTTCCTTGAGCAGCGCCGCCGCGATATGGGGCCGGCCGATGGCGGCGGTTCCCGCGATGTTAAGCACGGTCTCGAACCGCAGGTCAATACCCTGGCGGTTGAGGTTTTCAACGATCTTCCGGGCGCGGACATGGCGGGCGCTCTTCAGCTCCGCAAGCTTGGCGACAAGCTGTGGATTATGAATATCCAGGAAATATCCAAGGATATGGATATCGACTCCGCTTATTTCACTCGAAAGTTCCACGCCCGGGATGATTTCTATGCCGTAACCGGCTCCGAGTTCCTGGGCTATCGGGTAGGCATCCACGCAGTCATGGTCGGTAATCGAAAGCGCCTTGAGCTTTTTGCCCGAGGCGGTTTCGAGGATTTCTTCTACGGGATGCGTACCATCGGAAAATTTCGTGTGAATGTGGAGATCTACATATTTTTTTCCGGAAATAAAATCGCGAAACATTGTCCTGACATGGGTTTATGGTTGTTATGCGAAGGTATAAAATAAGCAAATACGTTTTTTAACGTCAAGCCTTTAATGCGCTTTCATCGTTTCGCGCCCCAGGCCCCCCGGCGGCCCGGAACTCCTGGTAGTGGCGCTATTTCATCTTCCGAATGACGCCGCGGAGATTTTCGGCCTGCATCAGGGTCCACGAGGCGGGCATAAGCGATTCTTCCAATTCATCGAGATATTCCTGCGCCTCGTCCTTCCGCTTCTCGAGGAGACCTTTATTGACAAAATACAACAGGTACAGATTGTCGTCCTGACTCATGAAGTTCCAGAAGGTCTTGAATTCCTCGCCCGTGATGGTCCCACGGTAAAACTGGGCTATGGTGCGCGGAAGCACGAAGGGATGGGGGCTCTTCACCACATCGTCAAAAATACCCTTGGGCGTCTCGTCGCTCGTCGTGCGGTCTGCGAGCTCGCCCATCTTTATTCTGGCGAGCCACGGGACCACCAGCGACTTGGGGCAGTCCTCGTACACCTTGCGGTAGGTGGTGTAGGCGTTTGCGTTGTCGGATTCGTATTCGTAAATCTCGGCAAGCGCCATCCACGCCTCCCACAGCCCCGCCGACGGCACATATGAGGCCACGCACTGGTTGAGCACGTCAACGGCCTGGCCCCTTTTGTTCTTGGCCATGAACAGCTCGCCGAGCCTTACCTTTGCAAGAGAGATGATGTCGCTGTCCACGGTATGGAGCTTCACGATGGCCTGCCCCACTTCGATCGCGGCATCGATCGCGCCCTGGCCGGCGTAGAAGTCAAGCACGGCGAGATGCACCCTGCCAAGAAGATGCGAATACCGGGGGTAATTCTGCGTCAGGAATATCACCTTGCTCTCCGCAGCGGCGGCGTCGCCCTGTCTCACCAGGTCGAGGATCTCGCGCGCCATGGTGAACATGGCCGACTGGAACAGAAGGCCCCCGCTCGAAAGGTTGCCCAGGCTCAGGTATGCGCTGTCGGCCGACGAGGGGTTGCCTAAGCGGCCCTGGATGACGCCGGTGAGGTACAGCACCCTGAGGCGCACCTGCTCGCCCGCCTTTGCAAGTTCCGGGTTCATGAGGGTTTCCCGCGCCTTGTCGTAGCTGCCGAGCCGGATGTAGCATTCAGCAATCCGGAGCTGGATGTCCTGCGCTATGGGGGCCGATGAGAAATCCATGAGCATTTCCCGGTACTCCTCGATGGCGGTAGCGATGGCGCCGCGCTCGGCAAAGCGGTCGGCGATGAGCGTGGCGTTCGGCATCATGGGGATCGCGTAACGGTAAATTTCCATTTTGTCAATCGCGCACCTGCCCCCCTTTACGAAGAACCCCATGGCCTGGTGGTCGGCGCCCAGCGGCGGGAAAAAGTCGCATATCTTCGCGATGAGCATGTCGTTGACCCTGAAGGTGATCACATTCTCCTTGCGCTCCACCTCCACGTGGAACCGTTTTGCCGGCACAAGTTCGAGCGGGTTGTAGTCCGAAAAAAGATACGAGCTGCCCGGATAGGTGATGCCGCATTCGGCGTCCGGCCCGCTGTACAGATGGAACCCGTACCCCGAGTCCGGCCGGGAACCGTACAAAAAGAACCCGGCGTTGAAGAAATTGCTCTCCACGCCCCGAATGTCGAACTCCACGCGCGTGTCCCGGGTGATGGAGCGGTCGAGCCTGATAAACGACGTCCCCGACGGCGACATGAGCTCGCCGTTTTTGGCAGACCATCCCTCGTTTTTCTCGGACTTCCCCGGATACTGCGACCACTCTTCCCCTATGGCAAGGCCGGTAAAATGCTTCTGGTACATGAGCTGCCAGTAAGGCCGCTCCTTTTTCGACTGCGCATAGCCGAGGTACGTGAAGATCCCGGCAAACAGGACGCACAGGCAGAATATGGCAAGGAACGGCCAGCGCTTGCGGACAAAATGCCGCAGTTTCGACCACAGCGACGGTGGGTTGGCAAGCACGGGATCGCCCTTCTGGTACCGCCTGATGTCCTCGGCGAACTCCTCCATGGTCTGGTACCGCATGGCGGGTTCCTTGTGCATGGCCTTGAGCGTGATGGCCTCTATTTCGGGCGGCAGCCACATCACGAGCTTGCGGGGCGGAATGGGATTGGCCTCGATGACGTTCATGGTGGTCTGGTGGATGCTGCGCGGGTCCAGGTAGGGATTCTTAAATGTCAACATTTCGTACAGCATGATGCCCAAGCTGCACACGTCGCTGCGCGCGTCGGCGTTTTTTCCGAACAGCCGCTCCGGCGCCATGTAGGCGGGCGAGCCCATGATTTCGCCGGTCTTGGTGGCGGTCCCCTCATCGCCTTCGAGCGCCTTGGCGAGGCCGAAGTCGATGAGCACGGGCGTTATGTTGTCCTTCATGATCACGTTGTTGAGCTTGAGGTCGCGGTGCACGATTTTCTGCCGGTGCGCGTAGCCGAGCGCGTCCGCGAGCTTGGCCGTGATTTCGAGCACCTCGATGAGCTTGGGCTTCTGGTAATTGAGGTGGTAATAGAGGTTGACGCCCGGGATATAATCCATGGCGAGGTAGTACACGTTGTTTTCGACGGCCACCTCGTGGATGTTCACGATGGCGGGGTGGGTCAGCTTCGCCACCGCGTGCGCCTCGGACAGAAAGCGGTCAACGAACTTGCGGTTGATGGTGATGTTCGCGGGCAGCACCTTGAGCGCCACCTCGCGGTCGAGGTCGAGCTGCAGGGCCTTGTACACCACCGCCATTCCCCCGCGGTCAATCTCCTCGATGATGCGGTACTTGCCGAGGGTGGACCCGATGGGCAGGTATGTCCGCTCGAGCGAGGGAAGCAGATTGTGGATCTTGATCTTCCCTTTGTCAAAGGAGCTTTTGAGGGAGCGGGGGGTGTCGGGGATAGCCATTATAAGTTTTTTCTCTTTTTATTATTAATAATTATCCTGGTGGGGCAACCCTATCGGGTTTCCCCTGGTCCCCAGCTTCCGCCGCTGTGCGGCGGCGATCCGGGGGCACACCCTTTCCAGCAAAGGGGCGCGCGATCGCGCTCGACTTACGCCCGCGAAGCGTCGCCCCTTCGCAACGCAACCTTTTTGGAACGCCGCTTCGCGGCTGTAAAAACAAAGAAAAAAAACGCAATAGTAAATTTTATTTCACCTCATTAACCGTTCAAACCATTAACTTATCCGGATTCACGCATATAAACACTATCGCATTTTCGATTTACCTGCTCTCCGCGGGTGCGCCCAACGGATGTATGAACCTTGCTCCTATCGCTACCCGGCCGCACCCTGGAGAGGGGAGCGCCGAAGACCCCGCAGGTTCGCCGCAGGCGAAACGAGGAGACTGAGGCCGGGGGAGATACCTCTCCCCCGAAAAAACATACTATTATTGTACCACTACAACAATTTACCAATCAACCAAAAAAACCGATAAAAAACTATCCCGCGGCTGATTTCATGAGCGCGGCAAACTCTTCCGGCTCGGGAACGGAAAGGGTGATCCTTTTTCCGTCCTGCGGGTGGACAAGCGAGATTATCCCGGCGTGAAGGTACAGCCGCCTCACAATCCTGCTTTGCCTGAACATTGCCGCGTCGCGCGCCGGATCACCGTAGCGCACGTCGCCCACCACCGGGCACCCGATATGCGCCATGTGCACGCGTATCTGGTGGGTACGGCCCGTTATAAGGGTCAGTTCAAGCTTGCAAAAGCCCTCTCCCCTTTTCGCCACCCTGTATTCCGTTTTCGAATACAGGCCTTTTTCGCCGACCCTCATCTTGGTGCCTTCGTTGCGCTCGAGCGTTTTTATAAGGTCCGCCTCGACAAAACCCTGCTGCTTCGGCGGCGCGCCGTGGCACACGGCCTGGTATTTTTTCGTGAGCTCGTGGCCGCGCAACAGCGCATGGAGCTTCCTCACCACGGCCTTGTTCTTTGCAATGAGAATAATTCCCGACGTGTCGCGGTCGAGACGGTGCACCAGCACGGGGTCGGCGTCCGGATCTTTTTTTTCCTTGGTGAGCATATAACTTTTAACAAGGTCGATAAGCGTGGCATGGCCGTCGTGGCCCGTGCCAGAATGCACCACAAGGTGCGGCGGCTTGTCGCACGCGATAAGGCTTTCATCTTCGTAAATGATTTTAAGATTGCGTTTGAAAAACTCGGTTTTCGAAAGGTCGGCAAGCCCCTGCTCGTTTTCCTGCTTTCCCGAATCAAGTTCGGCCTCGTTCATGCGGAGCTCAAGCGTGTCGCCCTCCTGCAGGCGATAGTTTTCCTTCACGCGCTTGCCGTTTACACGCGCAAAACCCGTGCGTATCATGCGGTATATGTCCGAAAGCGTGCGCAGGGCAAGCCGCTTGCGCAAAAAGCGGTCGAGGCGCTGGTTGGAGTCGTTGATGGTGATGGGGATGGTGACCATGGTATACGGGTAAAATACGCTATATCAGGACAATAGTGGAAGAAGTAGGCGGGTCTTGAGAAAACTCAAGGAAAAGCCAAAACTGGTTCATGAATGTTTTTAAAAAGCACACCAACCATATCCGGCCTTTATGTGTTTTCTGTCGGAAAACTCTTTTTTCACGAACTCATTTACATTGCAAACAATTGAGTTATATTATTAATTAAGGCTGCAGGGTTATGGATAAAACCACATTGGAGGGTCAATGAACATTTTAAAGACTGTTTTCGTAATACTAGGACTGTTTGGCATGGCATACTCGCTCACCGTGGATTTTGCGCCGATACAGGTTGGGAATGTCTGGGTATATGAAAAATCATTCAAGAATGCGGGGTGGTATATAAGGCGGAATTATAATAGCACCAAAACGATACAAATCACAACAACGGAGCCCAGAAATGATACGATATGTTTTTCCGCTAATGTTCGTGACAGCGGCATCGTGAATCCTCTTTTAAGTGATTCTAGTCGGATTGATGTCAAATATACTGTTCAAGGGTTTAAAACCAGGGACAGTGTCATAGTCAAAACGAGCACGGTAAATGATTCGATTATCGCATTAGACAAAGGGGCTGGAATGTTCTATATGGGGGATTTATTTCCCTTTTCAGTGCGGGACACGGTAAGCCCTTTACCGTATGAACAATTTTATTTATGGGAAAACCTCATTGTCGATAGGTATTTTTACGAAGCCTCTTCACCTCAGTTCGTTGAAAAAGACAGCTGTATACTATTGCAAAATGTGGGATTACTGGAAAGCACTTACCTGTCTTATAATGGCAAGGATAACCTTGGCGGAACCACCAGCATTAAGCTGATTAGTTTCAACGGGAAACCCGCGCCTGACATTAATGTATCATCAGTAAATCGTTTTCCGCAGAACAAACTCGTGAACGGCAATCAGATTGCATTTCGTCAATTACTGTGGATTAATCAGGGTAACCACATTAGACCACAGAATGTCCGGGCTGTTTTCGATGTGCGGGGCCGCGCTGTTTCCGCATCGGGGTCAACAAACCGTCATTTGAACGACGGCATCTATCTCTATCGTTATTAACGGATGTCCTGTTCAGCCGAGAACAACCGGAAGAATGTGGCCGCAGGCATATTCCGCAGCGTATCTTAATGCAAGCCAGGCACCCCGGCCATATTTTATTAAACCTTTCCTTGTGCAACAACGACAATATGGTTCAGGGACCTTCAAAACCAGAAAGAAGAACTATTTATGAAATCAACACAATGGGTTTTCTGCTCGATTGCCGGATTGTCTTTTCTGTTCATCGCGCAATGCGGCCACACGACCGCGGTCAGCGGCCCGAACGGGTCTGGCAATGACCAGGGCGTTATTACGACCCATGAAGGTTCCGTGACCGTCAAGTCTTATCGCGGGGGCCGCGATTCCCTCCCCTCTTCCTCCCCGGCGGACCTGCAGGCGCTCGCCAAAGGCAATACTGATTTCGCATGCGATCTGTATAAAAAGCTGTCGAATGCGGACAGCGGCAACACGTTTTTTTCTCCCTACAGCGTTTCAATTGCGCTTGCCATGACCTGGGCCGGAGCGCGGGGCCAGACGGAGGCCCAGATGGCTTCGGCGCTTCATTTTCCCCTTGACCAAGCACGGCTCCATCCCGCTTTCGACGCCCTCGACCTGGCGCTCAGGGCAGAGGCACGGAACGACGGCTTCGATTTGAACATCGTGAACCAGCTCTGGGGCGAAACAACCTATCATTTCCTGCCGGATTTTCTTAAAACGGCAAGCGTCAATTACGGGGCGTCCCTCCGGCTGCTTGATTTTATCAACAACCCCGAACCGTCCCGGCAGACCATTAATACCTGGGTAAGCGGCCAGACGCAAACCCGGATACAGGACCTTATTCCCCAGGGGGCGATCACGGGGTCCGCCGTCCTTGTCTTGACAAACGCTATTTACTTCAAGGCGCAATGGGCCGACACGTTTTTTAAGGAAAACACCCGGAACCAGATGTTTTACCGGGGAAGCGATTCCGTGACCGCCCTTTTCATGCATAAAGAGGGGTCTTACAAATACGCCGCAAATCAGGATTTCAGCGCTCTTGAGATGCCGTACAAGGGAGGGACCATTTCGATGCTGTTTATTCTTCCCGGACCCGGGAAAATGGCTTCGGTCGAATCCGGCCTTACGTCGGATTTTCTGGCAGGCGTGTCAGGTTCGCTGCAGGAAAAGGTCGTTGATGTCGCGATCCCAAAGTTTAAATTCACCACGTCTTCAGCGAGCCTGAAAGACCTGTTGAGTTCCCTGGGGATGCCCGCGGCGTTTTCCGACACCGCGGATTTTTCCGGGATCGACGGGACGCGGTCCCTTTTTATCCAGGACGTGATTCACAAGGCATTTGTGGCCGTTGACGAACGAGGGACCGAAGCGGCCGCCGCAACGGCGGTCATCGTCGTCAGGACTTCAATCATGATACCGCCGCCCCCGGCCTTCATCGCAGACCGGCCGTTCATTTTCCTGATCCGCGACGCTGCCACCGGGGCCGTTCTTTTTCTGGGGAAGGTCGTCAATCCCGTTATTGAGGGTTGACCAAGGGCCGGTTATTACTGATTCAGGAATTTTTTATAGATTTTTTTATCGCCCAGGACCGTCATTGCCGTTTTGACCTGGATGTCCCGCGCCAGCCGGAAACGCTGGACCGTTTCGCTGCTTTCGCCAAAGGCCCGCACAAGTAAAGCTTCCCGCAGAAACCCCAGCAAAATATCCCGGGGAATTGTTTTGACCCCCTCCATTGAACCGGCGAAGGAATAGAAATCCGACAATACTATCTGATCGAGTTTCTGGTTGTCTTCCTTCTGGATGTCCATGTTTTTTATTGCAGGATATTCGCTGTTTGCAAAGTCAAAAATGGAGCTTTTCCGGTACAGCGAATCAAGCACCGCAGAAAGCGGGGCCGGTTTGACAACGGTGTCGGGAACAACGCCCGATTGGCCATATACGATGCGGCCGTTATGTGTCCTGTAGGCGGTCTTTCCGGCCGCATGGGCCGCTGATTGTTTCGATGCGTATTTCTGCGTGTTGATGCAGCGGCCGGAGGGCGAGAAATAATATGCTGTTGTCAACTTCAATTGATGGGAATCATCCAATGGATAAATGGTTTGGACCGAGCCTTTGCCGAAGGTTGTGTCGCCGATGATCAGGCCGCGGTCCCAATCCTGGACGGCGCTTGCCACTATTTCCGACGCTGCGGCGCTTCCGTTGTTGACAAGCACAACCAACGGGACTTCCCTGGGGAGCACCGGATCGGTTGTTACGGAATATTCCTTGTCCGCCCCGGCGGTCCGGCCGCGGGTGGAAACCGCCAGCGCTTTATTCGGCAGGAGTTTTCCCGCCACTTCGATTGCCTGCTGTAAAAGGCCGCCGGGATTTGCCCGCAGGTCAAGGATCAGCCCGCGGCAATTTCCCAAGGCAAGGTTCCTCATTGCTTTTTCTATTTCAGCGCCGGCATCCTGGCTGAACGACAGCAACCGGACATACGCAACCTGATTTTCAAGCATTCCGGCAAACGGCACGGACTTGACGTTAATGACTTCACGGGTAAGCGTATAGAGCTGGTCTCTATCGTCACCCTGGCGACGCAAAAGCAGTTTTACCTTTGCACCCGGCGTACCACGAAGTATGGAAACCGCTTCGTCGATTGACATTCCCTGCGTTGATTTATCATCAATTTTTAAGATTTGATCGCCGGAGCTTATTCTTGCACGGGATGCCGGGGTGCCTTCGATGGGCGTTATTACCGTCAGTGTCCCGTTGCGGATGGATATCTGGATCCCGATTCCGCCGAATTTGCCCTGCGAATTGCTGGACATTTCCTGCGATTGTTTTTTATTCAACAGTTGCGAGTGCGGATCAAGGGAGGCCATGATCTCGTCAACGGAGAGGCTTTGAAAAGAGGCCGTGTCGACGTCTTCGACATAGTTCGCCGAAATCAAACGGACCAGTTTGCCCCGGTCGGGCCCCTCGAAATTCCCGTTCTGCTCCACCTTGACCGATGAGATATACTTTTGCCCTTCCGGTTGTCCTGACGCAACGGGGACCACGCCCATGAGTTTTCGGGCCGCGTTTCTGACCGATTGGATCAGACCCTCGAGCTCGCATCTGCACTCATCCTCGGCGGTGGTGTCGACGCTGGCGGTCTGGACGTTTATGAGCTGGAGATCGACCAGATAGGTCTGCCCGATCTTGGTGATTGATCCGACCACGATCTTCCCGACGCCCAGCAGCCGGCCGGCCTCCACCATGCACTTGTCCTCCACGCACCCCGATTGCTGGAAACCCTGTTCGGCCAGGATTTTATCGCGGTTGCTGCGGTCGATCACCGTATATTTTCCGATTTTGACAAGCTCTGAAATGGAAACGTCCGTAAGGGACCCGCACACGTCCGAATCAATGCCCTTGCCGCATTTCAAATCGATCACGGCGATGAAATTCATCACCTTTTGCTGCGGGGGCTCGGCCCACAAACTGGCGCAGAGCGCACACGCCGAAAGTAAAAAGGACAAAAGCGGTTTATACAGCATGCCAGCCTCTATTCGTTAGATTAAAATGTATCATCACTCGCCGGAATTTGCAATATGATTTAACCATATATTGAAAATCCAACGCTGTTTTCGCTGCGCCAACCAAAGATTATATTGTGAAGCAAAGGGCCGGTGCCCTTCCGCGCACATCAATCCTGAAAACGACCTCATACATCTTTTTTAAAGGGGGAGCTGTATGCGTTGTTATCCTAAACTTTCCATCTCAACGCTTTTCTGTGTCTTGTTTGTTTCCCTGTTGGCAACGGTCTGCTTTTCGGAAGTTTACACGGGCGAGCCCAGCAACAGGGTCACCATCAACCTGGGAGAGACGCCGTGGCGGTTTATAAGGTCAGACCCGCCAATGAACGGCGCCGCCGGCCCGCATGCCCTGAGCTACAACGATTCGACGTGGAAAATCGTGGGCATTCCCTACACATGGAACGACACCGACACCTACCTCAACGAAGCGAGCGGCGGCAATGACGGCGACGCGTACGGCGGCACCAACTGGTACCGGAAGCACTTTACATTGGATAACCAGTACGCCGACCGGAAGGTCTTCGTTGAAATCGAAGGTGCGCACGTGGGGTGCCAGGTGTACATCAACGGCGTGTTTCTTCCCGGCAACAGCTCCACCAGCCCCAACGCCACGCACGTGACCGGCTTCATGGGGTTCGTGGTCGACATCACTTCGCATGTGCAGTTCGGCGGCGCTGACAACGTCCTTGCCGTGCGGGTGAGCAAGAACCAGGCATTCTACGGGGACCCGGGCTTTTCGGAAATATTCAGGTTCGGCCAGGCGGACGGCGGGCTCTTCCGGCCCGTGTGGATGCACATCACCGACAAGGTCCACGTACCGCTCAATTTGTATTCGACACTCAGCCAGTGGGGGACCTACTGCGCCGCGGTGACCGCCACGGACGCATCGGCCACGGTCCTTATCCAGACCAACGTGCGCAACGACGGGGCCGCGGCTGCGGACGTGTCCCTCACCACCAGGGTGGTTGACGCGGGCAACAACGTGGTGCTCACGCTCTCCGGGACGCAAAGCATAGCCCCGGGCACGTCGTATGCGTTCGGCCAGACCGGCGACATCGCCGGCCCGCACCTGTGGTACCCTAACAACAGCATTTATGGCGGCCCGTACTTGTACAAAGTTTACCATATTGTAAAGGTGGGCGGCGCAACCGTGGACGTGTTTACGAGCCCGCTCGGCATCCGTGTGCTCACCTGGGACAAGGACTTCCCCTACTACAACGGGCACAAGCACTTTTTGTGGGGCGCGTCGGCCCGGTACGATTACCCGGCGCTCGGGACCGCCCTTCCCGAAGAACAACAGTGGCGCGACGCGAAGATTATGGCCGAGTGCGGAGGCAACCTGTGGAGGCCGGGCCATTCTCCGTGCAGTCCTGAATTTGTTGCGGCATGCGACGCCTACGGCGTCGCGCTCGTGCAGCCGAGCGGCGAGCATGAGGGCGCGTGCGGCGGCTGCAACGCTGCGCTCAAGGCTGAGATCCACCGCGAAATGATCATCCGCGACAGGAACCACCCGTCGGTGTGTGCCTGGGAAGTGAGCAACGGGCCCATCGGCACCGGGCTTGCCCAGCAATGCCAGGGGTTTGCGAACCAATGGGACTCGGTTCACACCCGCGTCCAGGCCGACCGCACGCCGAGCCCGGCCAACGGATACATCCTCGGCTGCACTGCCACGGGCTGCGAAATCGGCGTGAAGCACAATTTTCCCAACAATCCCGCCTGGGGCTCCGAAGACTGGAGCAACTATGGCCGTTTGTCAAGATGGGGCTACGATTTCGAAATGGCCTTCATCGCCGATTACCTGCAGGAATGGGTGCAAAGCCAGGCAAACAACTGCTTCGGCCTTGCTCAATGGTACATGTCCGAGACGCCCGGCGAAGACGGATATTTCTTGGACATGCCGAACACAAAGGAGCGGTCGTTCGGCTGCTCCATGCTGGACTTCAACCGCATCCCGAAATTTCTCTATCACGCCTGGCGGGTCTGCTGGACCCCCTATTCGCTGCATCCCGAAATCGCCATAGCCCACCACTGGAACCGGTCGGGCAACGTGCGGGTCAACGTTTTCTGCAACTGCGACAGCGTTAGGCTCCTTATTAACGGCGTGAGTCAGGGTGTAAAGACACCCAACCCGGCCGCAGGGGTCGCACCCGACAACGACCACACCCAGAACGCCACAATGCTTCCGTTCCAATGTCATTGGGACCTTGCCTGGCAGGCCGGGACCCTGAGGGCCGAAGGGCTTGACAATACCGGAAAAACTGTCTGCTTTGACGAGAAAAAGACCGCGGGCGCTCCGGACCACGTGGTTTTCACCGTGGAGCCGCCCCTGGTACGGCCGGACGGCGGGGTGTATAAAATCCGGGCCAATGGCACCGACGCGGCGTTCATCCTGGCCACGGTGGTCGACAGCGCCGGGAACTGGTGCCCTCTTGACAGCCACAACATCACGTTCAGCGTTTCGGGACCGGGGAACTACCGCGGCGGCTCGGACCAGCGCGTCAACCCGGCCATGCCGAAAACCTATCATGCGCCCATGGACCCGGAACTCCAGTTCGAAGGCGGCATGTGCAAAATAGCGGTCCGCTCGGTGTTCACGCCCGGCACGGTCACGGTGTCGGGAAACTGCGCGGGACTTTTGCACCCCGCGGCGTCAACGACGTTCACCGTGTACCCGGTGAGCGACCCGCCGTATTCGACCGGTACGCGGCTGCGTCCGGCCGCGCCTTCCGCGGTTTCGTCGTTCAAGACCGCGCTCGTTGCCGGCACCCTGCGCTACTACATCTCGCGGCCGGCGCTCGTGTCGCTGCAGATCGTTTGCGCAAACGGAAAAGTGGCAAGGGCCGTGCCCGCATCATTGCAGACCGAAGGATGGCACCCGGTGCGGTTGACATCATCGCGGGGCGCGTCCGGCCTTCCGGCCGGCGTGTACTTTGTGCGGTTCGGGATTGACGGATCGTACCAGACGGTGTGGAAGGTGGTTGTGACGAGATAGGGCCGGAGAGGCGGAGAGGCCCGACAAGCGCGTCCTATTTCACCACCAGCAGCGTTTTACTTATGCGCGCGCCGCCGGCAACAGCATTGACAAAGTATACTCCGCGCGCCGCTGCCGCCGTGTTCCAGGCGGCAGCGGTCACGTTCGTGAACGAGGCCGCGAGCGATCCGTTTACCGAGAAAATGGCGATGTCGCCTTGCGACGCCAACCTGATGCGCACGCAGCCGGCGCGAAGGTCCCTGAACATGGCGATTACGGGCGAGGCCGGTGTCACGCGGGCAGGAGAAGGCCGCATGCTTGATCCTGCGCCGAACTCGTATGCTCCCATGTCAATGCCCGCTCCCCAGGGCCGCGCATTGCCGTCGAAATCGGTTGCCGGCGCGCCCGCAGACATGCCTGAGTCAATTGCCGGGCTTCCGGCCTTAAGGTGGAAGTCCGCAACCGCGGGATCAACGGATGGGTTTACAAACAGCGGATCGGCTTTTTTGTCATGCGTCCCGGTTTTCCCGATCAGGGAAGACAAAGGACTGCCGCCGCCGCTCCAATACATGTTGTAATCAACCGTGAGATTTGCGTTCGGGCAGCAGTCCTGCATAATGTACCTGCCTGCCGGTGCGAACATGATGTTGTTGAGTATCCTGGTGTTTTTCCCCTGGTTCGGAAAAATCTGTCCCCGGTTTATTGCGGCCGTCCTGTCGTTCATATAGGCCGTGTTGTTGATGACGTCCACGTGGTTTGTCTTGAAAAGCGTTATGCCGTCCCCGCCGTTGTTGAACACCACGTTGTTCTCGAGCAGCATCCGCCCGGTGTAGGCCGGGACATTGCCCGCGGTCCCATCCTGGATGTCAATGATGATGCCCTCCCCGTCCGTGGGAACGGTGCCGCCCTGGATGGCGGGAACGCAATTCTTGTTTGAAAAGCACTGGTTGCGGCGGACGAAAACCCTGTAGTGCGTCGTGTCGTTGTCGTAATTGGAGTTCCAGCCCAGCGAGATCCCGCTGCAGTCATACGGGGAATACCAGGCGTTGTTGTACACCGTGTTCTGCTCGATGGTGATGTAATCGGTCGTCTGGGCCGAGATACCGCCGCCGCCGCAATCGCGCACGATGCACTTTCGTATAACAATGTGGTGCGGGTACGGGGACGTGCCGCTCTGGTACGACATGATGCCGTTGCCCGACGTGAGGCAGTTGTTGCCGTCGGCCCTGTCCGCGAATGCGGTCGCCGAATCCATGGCCGCGTTGTTTCCCACTATTTCGAGGCCGTTTATTTCGATGTAGCTTGCGCCGGTGACGTAGATCCCGCCCCAGCCGTTGAATTGCAGTTTCGGATGGTGCGCCGGATACGCAATGTAAACGATCCATGCGGACGCCGAACCAGAACGGGTGATGTTGACGACAATGCCGTTATACCAGCTGTTGGTGTACATGCCGTTCATGATGAAAACAGTGTCGCCGGGATTGGTGACGTCGGACGCGGCCTGGATGGTTGAAAACGGGTGGGCAAAGGTGCCGTCCATGGCACCGGTTGCGGAAGCGGAAACATAGCGGTTTGCGGCCAGCGAAAAGGAGAAGAGGCAAAGGGAGAGAATCGGAATATAAAAAAGGAATCGAAATGTACGATCTGACATGATTGCCCCTTTAAACTGATGTCGGTTCTTTACAACCGCACTATTTCCGATGCCCTGCTCCCGCCACTTGAAAATATACGGTCCTCGGCCTATTTTGTCAACTGCAATTAAACGGGTGAGAACCCTGCAACAAGCGATCAGCCTGTTCGCAGATATTTTCTGTTCGCTACATTCATTGAATTTTATCTTGTTAATTTTCAATAAGTTATATATTGTTTTGTTCGCAAATGTTTTAAATATTTAAGAGAAATAAGCTCCTTTTCCAACTCTTTTATCGTATATTAACCCTATAACCGCCGTGTAATGATAGCATTGTTTAGCGCCCGGGATGTTTCTTAATTATCAATTTGCGCCTAATGCCTGATTTTATCGATTAACTACTTTATGGCGGTTCAACCAAAAACCGGGGGGGCAGGAGGGTTTTTTATGAAGAAGTTTTCATGTATTATTCTGTTGTCCCTGGTTTCGATTGTTTCCGCCCAGGCCATTTCCCTGTCCGGCACGGTTTCCAATTCCAATGGTCAGCCGCTCCAGGGCGTCATTGTCACCCTTATCGCCTCGCACCTGGCGGATACCACCGACGCGGCCGGAGCGTACTGGCTCACGGGCTCGGTTTCCGTCACAAGACCCCGCGCAGACCACGCCGGCATCGACGGCGTTCTCTATCAAAACAACATGTTCGTTTTTAATACCGCCTCACCCGCGGCGGTATGCGTGACCCTCTACAATATGCTCGGCGCCCGCCTGGCCACTGTTTACAAAGGGTATCTCAGCCGGGGCATAACCCGGGTTCCTTTCAACCTCAATGGCCTTGGGCGTTCAGTATTTCTCCTGCGTATAGAAAACGGGGGGCGCATTGCCAGGTATAAAATAAATCCAATGGGAATAAAATCGGTTTTTGTTCCGGACGGAAATTTCTCCGGTGATCCATTGCAAAAGACGGCGGCATCCGATTGGATCCAGGCCACAAAACCGGGATATGCATCGCATCTGGAGCAGTTGGCCGTTCTGACCGGTACAAAGGACATTATCATGAACCAGGCGACCGCGGCCCCGGATTTCGGTCCAAACGTTTTTATTTTCGACCCGTCGCAGAGTACGACGGCCATGCAAAACCAGCTTAATACGATCAATGACCCGCAGCTCGGCGCGCAATTCGGTGGCAACAGGTACGCGGAGCTGTTCAAGCCCGGGTCGTATTCCCTTGACGTCAATGTCGGTTTCTACACGGAAGTGCTGGGCCTCGGCACCAGCCCGGACAGCGTGCAGATAACGGGCCAGGTGCATTCGGAGGCCGATTGGATGGGCGGTAACGCCACGTGCACGTTCTGGAAAGCATGCGCCGGCTTGTGCGTGACGCCGGCAGGCGGGTCAAACAGATGGGCGGCTTCGCAGGGAGCGCCGGTCCGCCGCATGCATATAAAAGGCGATGTGGCGCTTGACGACGGCGGCTGGTCGAGCGGCGGTTTTTTCGCTGATTGCAAGGTGGACGGACAGATTAATTCCGGATCGCAACAGCAATATTTTTCGAGAAACGATAATTATGGAAGCTGGGGCGGCGGCAACTGGAACATGACCTTTGTCGGCGTTACCGGCGCTCCCGCGTCGTCGGGCGTCAACCGTACCGTGGTGGCCAAGACCCCTCTCATTGCGGAGAAGCCGTTCCTTGTAATTGACAAAAACAACAACTATTTCGTCCTTGTCCCCGATCTCAGGCGCGACAGCACTTCGGGAGTTTCGTGGGGCAGCGGCGGGACGCCCGGCGTCCGGGTTCCGATCGACCTGTTTTATATCACAAAGTCAACGGACAACGCGGCAAGCATCAATGCGGCCCTAGGCCAGGGAAAGAGCCTCCTGTTCACTCCGGGCCATTATAATCTGGAAAGCGCCGTCCAGGTAACACGGCCGGGCACCATCGTCCTGGGCATCGGGTACCCGACGCTTTCCCCGACAAACGGGAACGTGGCCATGAAAGTCTCCGACGTCGACGGTGTAAAAGTGGCCGGCTTTCTGTTCGAAGGGAGCATGCAAAACGCGCCGGTGCTGCTGCAGATCGGCGATTCCGGATCAACGGCGGACCATTCCAAAAACCCCATCTGCCTGTATGACATATTTTGCAGGGTGGGCGGCCAGTACAACGGCCTGGCCACGTGTTTTGTCAAGATCAACAGCAATGACGTCATTTTCGACCACACGTGGCTGTGGCGCGCCGACCATGGCACGGGCGCTGGTTGGAATTCGAATAAAAACGCCAACGGCCTCATTGTCAACGGCAACAACGTGACGGTATACGGACTGTTCGTCGAGCACACGCAGGGGTATCAAACGTGGTGGAACGGGAACGGAGGACGGACGTTCTTTTATCAGTCCGAAATGCCCTACGATCCGCCGGATAATACCAGCTGGTCGGCAGGCGGCGGTATCCTCGGCTATCCTTCCTACAAGGTGTCCGATAGTGTCAAGACCCATGAGGCCTGGGGCCTTGGCGTGTACTCCGTGTTCAGGACCAACGTCACCTCGACAAACGCATTCGAAGTGCCTGCGAACGTTCCCGGCGTCAAGATGCACCACATGGTGACCGAGAAATTGGGCGGCGGGGAAATCACGCACGTCATTAACGGCGTGGGCGGCGTTGCGTCGTCAAGCGTGCTGGAATATCCGTAAAAAGAAGGTTATCCCTTGCGGGCGCGCTCTACTTATAGGAATTTCTAATTAACCCGATTATTCCCTGCTGCAAGTATCCACAGACCTGTCAGATGAGAAAATGATTTCCCCCGTCGAGTATCGTGATAACCCGTATCTGGCGGTATCGTTCGGCATTCCCGACAAATCTCCCGGATATACAAAAAGAGTATCATGCCTTGTTGTCCATCGTTCTGCCAGAGGAATGCAGATTGGCAAAGGAATTGTGCCGCACGGAGAACCCACTATCTGCCTAATGCATATCCCTATGCTATCCGGATAAATCCAATAGGTGCTCTTGTATATGCCGGTATCGGGCGCCAGGGCAATACCATTCATTATGCAGCTTTCAATGGATATATACGTGGCACTCCAGGTACCAATCAAGTCCTGCCGCTGCATATACTGATTGGTATTATCAACCGGATTGCAGGAAATAAAGACGACAACGGCGAAAAGTAACAGTCTCTTCATAGGGTTTTTTCCCCCAATGGTCTCAGGAGTATTTTAAAAGATTCTTTACACCCGCCGTGGCTTCCTGCCTTGTCTCCTGCTCTCGCTGTTGTTCCGGCGGTCCGCCTCAATTGAGAATATACGGCCTTTGGCATATTTTGTCAACAGGAGGCCAAATTTGCTTTTTGAGCAAGGAATACCTAATTTTTGAAGCGGGGAAGAAGAGGGTTGCAGTCGATATATTGAATATGGCGTTTAAGTAAATATTGGATATACCGACTGCACAAATATTCAATATGCCGTTTGCTTTCTAATACCTGTTATACATTACAAATTGAAGACAATTAATCGGATAAATACAGAACAAATCGAACAAGACAAGACGATTATTTCGGAGAAATTTACCGATATCTTCTAGGACTTGGAGTAATCGGTTTCACCA